>Ga0126371_10005643_pt1 | contig 11124 bp, 11 predicted proteins | sample PanSoiMetaPlot_4_FD_110145 | JGI IMG/M metagenome (GOLD analysis project Ga0126371, IMG submission 110145) | Tropical forest soil microbial communities from Panama - MetaG Plot_4 | ecosystem: Environmental > Terrestrial > Soil > Tropical forest > Bulk soil | place: Panama | collected 2016-02-17
GAAATCATCTGGCTTTTCCTCCTCAGCGGACTGATTGCGATGGTAGTAAAAGCCATGCCGACCCGCCTACCTGTGCGAAGCACAGCAGCATCGCTACTCGCGCCCGGCACACTCGGCATCGCGGGCGCGGGAGGAACACTACTGCAGATATTCTTCTATTTCGCCAAGGCCGGGATGTTCGTCTTCGGCAGCGGTCTCGCAGTCGTACCTTTCTTGTATGGCGGAGTTGTCCAGGGTCACCATTGGCTTAATGACCACCAATTCGTAGATGCAGTAGCAGTCGCGATGATCACGCCGGGGCCAGTCGTGATTACGGTGGCGTTCATCGGCTACCTTGTGGCAGGTGTTTCAGGCGCGTTGGCGGCCGCCCTTGGGATTTTCTTACCGGTGTACCTAGTCGTTTTGGTGCTGGCCCCATCCTATAAAAGGTGGGCAAAGAATCCACAAATCAACGCTTTCGTTCGCGGCGTCACCGCGGCCGCCACCGGAGCGATTGCCGGCGCGGTCATCGTACTGGCGAGACGCTCTGTGTTCGACGTGTACACCGTCATGATTTGCCTAATCACTTTGCTAGTGCTCTTTCGTTGGAAAGTGCCCGAACCAGTCCTGATCGGATGCGCTGCAATTGCAGGCCTGCTGCTTCACCATTCGTGAAGGACTCGTGTATCGCAATGTTTAGCGTGGAAAAGGCAACAAGCAGATAGGATGAAGAATGTCTCGTCTGCTGAGGAAGACGACGACTAATCGACCTTACTGTAGGTACCTGTGCAATAATCGGGACCGTTCCGTCGTTCTCCCGCTTTGCAACCGGTTAACGCGGTCCCGGTTATTCAGCTTTTGCCGGGGAGGGAGAAACGAGATGGAGGCTGCCGATCGCTCCGGAAGGCCGCACCACTGATGGGTCATCGAAAAGACCTTCAGAAACGCATCTTGTACGGCATCCTACGCGTCTTCCCGATTGTGGGTGACGCGTTGAGCGATGCTAAAGTGCCTGCCGTCGTATCGCTTTACAAGTAGCTCGAACGCGGCAGCATCTCCCCTCTTGCAGGCGTGGACGAGATCCATGTCGTCATATCCCAGTCTCTGCCGCCGCGTACGATGTCGAATTACCAATCGCGCTAGTTGTTCCCATCACCACTTTCCCCTTCCCAGGGAAGAGGCGTGTTGCTCCAGCCTCCGTCAGGCGTTAGGCGATGAACGTCTGCACAATCACCGTTGCTCCGCGGTGGTCGCTGTGCATTGGCCAAGGTTCTTGCTCATTTTGTGGACCTCGAACGTTGGCTCACCGGAGGAATCTTTGGCCTTCGTGCCCAGCAGTTCCACGCGCTCTCCGGGTTTTAGAGACTTATTTTGCTTGCTAGTGAGGGTGTAGGTTTGATTGTCCTTCTCATTGACAAGCTTGTCTCCGTCACCAGTCACGCAGCCTTGCAGCTTCGCCCGATTGTGAAATTTCCAGTAAAGTAAACCGGCACCGACGGCGGCACCTGCTACGGCTCCGCCGATTACGGCACCTTTTGAACCGTAGCTCGGATGCGCCCCTCCAGGGTATGTGGTTGTTGCTCCCGTTCCACCGCCGCCATATTGCGCAACCGCAGTAGGGGGGATTGAAACTAGCAGGGCGAGCGCTACCATGGCGCGCTGCGAGTTCCCCATGAATATGCGTGAAAGCATAAAATGCTCCTTCGTTTGACCTCGGGTTCGATTTGCCTCTATTGAACCGTTACTCAGAAGGCATAATCGGCCTCACTAGACATCACGAGATCTGCGCAGATTTTGCTTTTTCGCGGGGAGCAAACTTGTTCGTGGCGTGAAAGCGGTGCGGTTCTTGATCGCGCGGATGAAGTACACCGTCAGAACCCATTTTTACGTCCTACACTGCTCCTAAGTTCGCCCCGGAGTAGATGTGCGCCCGTTCTTCAACTGTCGCTAACAGGCGTGTCTGTTGAAAAAGTCCCTGGGTTGATTCTTGTAACGCTGCGCTATTCACGCTATAAGCAGGCCAGAGTTGCCGATGCTGCTGTTGATTGCCACGCTCGGAGGCCTGCTGCTCATGATGGGACACCATTCCCGTGCGGAGTCGCTGTTTTACTACTTCCGACTGGAAGATCAGATTCCAGAAAATCATTTGCTGCGCCTGATCGATCGCCACGTCAACTTCGAATTGGTTCGGCCAAGTTGAAGGACGCCTACAGTGACACGGGAAGGCCGTCGATCGACCCCGAACTGCTACTGCGCATGCTGCTGATCGGCTATCTCTACGGGGTCACGAGCGAAAGGAGACTGGTGGAAGTGCTGCGCATGCACTTGGCGTGGCGCTGGTTCACCGGATTGGGTTTCGATCACGAGATTCCGCACCACTCTACGTTTTCCAAGAATCGGCAGGGACGATTTCAGGAATCCAATTTGTTTCAGGAGCTGTTGGAGGAGATCGTCGCCCGTTGTGTCGCAGCCGGATTGGTAAAAGGCGAGCACATGTCGGTGGATGGCAGTTTCATCCAGGCCAACAGGCTTGGAATATCGTCAGACCATTGCGGTATGCGAGCCATGTACTGTGGCTGCGATGAAGCTCAATAAAATTGAGATAGCGTTCGATTGCTGTCCCGATTGAGAGTCTTTGTGCCGGGTGCTCGCTGTCCGAATTTCTGTCAATCTCCGGCCTGCTACCTGCTCAATATTTGGAGAAGTTGGAATCGTGCAACGGCGACGCCTGCTGCGCTCATACCATTCAACGTAATACCTGCCTTCCGTGTGGTATTCGTCTTTGCCGTTTATCAACACGTGGTCCAGAACAATCCGCAGAATATCCGTTTCGCGCTTTCAAAAACGAACAAATCTATTCATTTTCAGAGAAGCTCATCGATTAATCCGTAAGTTTCTCATTCGAATCCGGATTGCGCAGTACAGCTGATCAAAGACGGTACTAATCAGGCTAGTGAGCACCATACGCGCAGAAATCCACGAGACGAAGCTCGTCTGCCTTGTGGGTGCGCTCACTGCTGAGCATTCTCTCTGATATGGTGCGATCATCATCCTCTGGCATGCTCTAGCTATTAGCGCGTCCCAGTGGGGCAAGTCAACAGTGCAAACCGCCCCAGCGCTGAACTTGGCGTGTCACAGGGTAGCCTTAAAAACGTCCTATACATTCTTACAGTTCCCCGAACATCGCAAACGCGTCTGAAATAACGCCATGTCTAAACTCAAATTTGAAAAGCTGGATGTTGAGGGTCAAACGGCTCGTGTGAACAGGGCCAAAATCCCAGGCGGCTGGCTGTTGGTTGTCATGTCCAATTCAGGCGGAGGCGTCACCTTCTGTCCCGATCCGGAGCACAAATGGGATGGGAAGTCGCTTGATAGTCCTGGAAAAGCTGCGCCTGCTATGCCGAAGGCCAGCTGATCGTTTTGCCCGAAGAGCTAATCTTCAGCGATCTGATGTTTCAATTTTTGATTGAGTTAACGGTGTTTCTTTCCGTTTAGTGCCTAACGTAAGTCCTTGCGCTACAACATACTTAGCTAGTGCGCTGCACATTTCCTCGCATAATCGCAAAGCCCCCTCGTTTGCCGTCGTTTGCTCGTGCGAAACCAGGGGAGGGCAGCCAGCTCGCAAGATCCAGTCATCCAAGAGCTAAGTCCTTTAAAGCATGCTTGTTACAAAGTATTTGAGGGGGTGGCGGATCCCCCAGGCGACTACCAAATATTTGCGACCTTGAACAGGCGACCAAATTTGGATACACTATGTCTAGTAAAACGATAGACATAATCGTGCTACTGCGGAACAAACCCAATGTGCTGCAGAAGTTCCTGACCACCTGGTCGCCGGCATCATTGAGGAACGCCACAACCGTGAACACCGATTCTCAATCTTCACCAATCTTCGGCGGCGTAAAAGTACTGCTGATGGGTTACTACGGAATGGGAAACTTGGGCGACGAGATGATGTTGGTTTGTCTCAAGTCCTGGTTGCAGCAGCAGGGCTTTGATCCTACCGTTTTGTCCGAACGCCCGGAGGAAGTTTCGAAACATCATGGTCTGGCAGCTGTGGAGAACAGTCCGATTCTGGGGGAGTGGGCATGGCGCACTAGTTGGTTCAAAGGAGGAGCATGGCGTGTGATTCGGGCGATCGCACGCAGTGACGCCCTGATCATCGGGGGCGGCGACCTCGTGCGCGATGATTTGGGATGGAGAACATTCTTCTATACGATCGAGAAGCTCATTCTCGCCCTTCTGATGGGGAAGAAGATATACGTAGTCAATGCCGGCATTGGGCAGCTTTCCACACGCTATGGCCGGTTTGTTCTCCGTCAGGTGCTGGGGCGTTGCCATCGCATCATCGTGCGTGACCTGCATTCCGAGCAGGTATGTAAACAGCTAGGAGTCGACTCAGTTGCGGTATTGGCTCCCGATATTGTCCTTTCCTTGCCGGATTTACTGGTTAAGCGCAGTGGCGTCTTGCCCAAGACATATCCGAGTAAGCGGTACGTCGTTGTCAGCCTGCGCCACGATCCGGATGTATTTCGGCGCTATGCCATGGGAGCTGCGAGAATTCGGACCTTGGCGCGTGCTCTGGATGAACTGATTGAGCGCCGAGCTGTCGACGTCGTCTTCATTCCGTTTCAAGAAGATCCCGCGAGTGGACGGGGAGATGCTCAGATCCACAAAATGATGGCGCAGGCGATGGCTCATCAGGATTGCGTTCATGTGCTGCCATGGACGAGAGATCTTGATGAGGTCTGCCGATGGATCCGAGGAGCCCAACTTGTCATCAGCATGCGACTGCATGCCGCCGTGCTAGCGCACGCCTTCGCACGACCCAGCGTTCTCATGCCATGTGACCGCAAGATCCGAGAATTTGGAAGGTTGATGGGAATTGGCCACACCATCGAACCCGCCAACCTAGACGAGGTTTCCCGAATCACTTCTGTTCTCGAGAATGCGTGGCTTGACACTCAAGGGAAAGGGGAGACGTTGCGATTATCGGTAGCTTTCCTTTGGGCTGGATTGCGGCTCGAAGCAACTTGATTGGACGAAACCGACACAGTCCAGCGTGCGTTAGTCGCACTTAATCTGGCTTGATTGCATTCATAACAGGGCACGCTCCCTAATGCACCATGCTTGGGAATTCGATCGAAAGCCCTGTCCGCACCCGTCTGGCTATTTCTAGCCTCGTAGAGCGCTTTCTAGAATTGATGCCGATGGTCGCCGCCAACGAACAAACGCCTAACAAAGCCGGAAAGGGGGCGCGGAGAACCCGCTCTCAATGAAATCTAAGACCGAGCGCGTAAAGCTCCTGGACACTACGATCGCGCATGAGGAGCGGTGAGTCGTCCGGAGTTAGTCCGATCCATGCCGTGAAGGCGTCCTGAAGCTGAGGAAAGTTCTTAAGGTCTAGAACCTGTTCGGAATTGTGATCCTTCACGCTTACGCGAACCAATTTTCCCGAGCCGCCTCGATTCTCGCGAAAGTAGATGTATCTCCCATCGTGTGACCACTCGTTGTAACCGATCCATTCCCCGTCCATCAAATTTGACCAATGATTCGTATGCGTATCTAACAACATAAGTTTTGTCTGACCGCTAGTGAGGGCGGAGATGTATCGGCCGTTAGGCGATACTCTGGGCGAGAAAAGCCCATCGGAACCCGGAATGGAAGTGACCTTCCTGGTTTTTAGCTCGAGCCGATAAATCGCAACTGTGCTGGTTTTGCCGGACTTTGAGAAAACAATGGATTCTCCATCGGGCGTCCAGGTCGGATCTACTTCGCCTCCGTCAGCTCCGTCCTGCACAAGCAACTGAGGGCCTCCCGATGAAGCCACCATGGCAATTCTCCAAGGCCGATAGAACTGCACATCCATGAACGCGATCCTGGAACTGTCCGGTGACCAGCGCGGTAAATAGGCTCGCACTGGGGGAAACGTGAGCTGCATCTTTTCGCTCCCGTCTAATCGGCTTCGCCACAGGGTCATGTCCGGGTAGGAGACATAGGCCATCCACTTCCGATCGGGCGAAAAATCGACCGGGCCGGCAGAAAAACCTGGCAGGTAAGGATCGAATCGCCGCGCGTGTAAGTCATAGCGGAACAGTTCCACGCGAGGCTCTTTACCAATAACAAATAGCTTCTTCCCGTCGCTGCTGGTGACGGGAGCACCGAAACCCAGAGGCCCGAACGTTAGGCGGAAAGGGACCGACGTGCTTCTGTGAAAAATTGAAGAGCGTTCAGGCAACACCCAAATGGCTTGGGTGCTACCGCGACCTGCCTGGAAATAGTAGTAATCGCCATCCGGCGACCAATTTCCACAGCACTGGTATGGGGATTCTTTCCAATCTGGAAAGAGCGGATGTACACCTTTTCCGTTCGCATTCATTTCCCAGATGGAGCTGGTTTCTTCCCATTTGCGAACGACGAAAAACCGAATCCGCCGGCCGTCCGGCGAAAAACGCAGCGCACGCACTACGCCAGAAACCTTCGCCAGCTGCTGAGAATCACTCCCATCCAAGTTCGCAATCATGATTCCGTTGTCATTTGCGTACACGAGATGTGTTCCATCCGGAGTCCAGGTCCCAGCGGATGCATACAAGGTTCCAACGCGGTGGGGCGCACCCGCCGGTAATGGCTGGACCCAAAGTTCCGCGGCAAAATCCGAACGCCCTTTTGCGAGATCTGCGCCGACGTCTACGTCAGTTTGGACTAGCAACTCGGATCGATTTGGGGAGATGCTGGCAATGGCCAGAGGGTCCCTGAGAGATGTAGTGATCGAGGTCGTCTCTCCCCCTGCAACTGACATCTGAACGATTCTTGAGCCTGTTGACCAAGGCGTCCCTTCGATGAAGTAGAGGTGGACGCCGTCTGTGACGGAGGCATTCATCGCCCTTCCATCGTTCGTGATTCGAACCAGATTGAGAATGGATGGCTGCTGCGGTTTCCCCCACATAGCCAGACTAATCAGTACAGGCGCAACCACTCCTGCGAATACGCCCACACTCAGTATGGCGATTCCTCGTGACCTGCTCTGTGTGCCTATAGGACCGTTGTGGACCGGCCTTACCTCGACTGCCACGATGAATTTATAGCCCTTTCGAGGAACAGTCTCGATGAAAGTCGGATTGTCGGCGGAATCACCTAGGGCTTCGCGCAATCGTTTGATAGCCGTATTGAGGCCGGTCTCGAAATCAACAAAGGTATCCGCCTGCCAAAGCGTGGAGCGTAGTTCTTCCCTGCTAACCAGTTCGCCGGGTCGCTCGAGCAGTTTGAGCAGGACCCGGCTAGGCTGTTCCTGGAGCCTAAGTCTGACCCCGTTCTTGCGCAGTTCTGCGGCCCTCAAATCAAACTCAAACGTTTGAAAGCGATAGATGGAAGCGCTTTGGCCAGACAACCGACCACCCCCAAAAAGCAGTCGAAAACTGTCGCTAAGTCTAGCATTCAGCTTGTGGTGTTCTGCACAAGCAACGGCCAGATCGGCGATTTGCCGGCCACAAATATGTCAGACGGTTGTCAGATGCTGTCCATTGATCGGCATCTTCTTCTAATGAATCGTCGGCGCTACCGCCACCGCGGTTGGGGTACGCGCCTTGAAACAAGCGGCTCGCTCTTTCCTGATGATATGCACGTTTTTAAGCAGTTCGACCCAGGCGCTTCCTGAGTGCAACGCTAAACGGGTCGCAAGGCCCCTGGACGAGCCAAAACCGCCCTCTTGTGAGGCAAAGGTCGCGGCAAAATCGAAATCAAGTTCCGCCCAGCCCCAAACGCTTCGAGCGGTTCCCGTCATGCTGGCGAACGATTCTCTTCCTAAAGGCATTCAGTTCTTTTGTGCCGAGCGCTATGAGCCGCGTGAGTGCACTCAGCACGTTGCGTCGCTGGAACATATGTTGGCAAGCTACCCGGTTGAGCTTGTCGTACGGTGGTCATTCGTGCTCGTCTCCTCTGAACACTGGAAAGAACTCGTCGACGGCCTAGGGGGAAATAGCGATAGCCCTGCGTTTTCCGTCCTCGAGCAGCGCACGACAGTGTTCGAGCAGGCTTTATTCTCGGGAGGGGTTAGCCGCCGCGCCGAGTTGCTTCGGCTCTACGGAAGCTCCGGCGACGCGCTACTAAAACTCGCTGTCTCGCATGAGTTCGGGCACGCCTTTTGCGAAGACACCAGTGAGAAGCACGCAGACGAGTACGGCCGCCAGTTGCGCGCCGGAAAAGTTCCAACTTGTTATCTAAGGAAGAGACCCGCATTGGCAAGCCGAGTGCCCCTCGATAAGAACGAAGGAATTGTCAAGGAACAGGAGTTTTCCCACGTGCCAGGGCACAGTGAATGAGCCACGGCAGATTCTTTACGGCTCCGTGACATTGGCAAGGGCATTGATCCATATCATTTCCCTGGATGTGTACGGGCAACCATCTGCGCCATCACAGATGCAATCCAGTTTGCAAATCAGATCATGACCGAGATTGATCGGCTGTGGCCGTCGAAGTGATTGTCGTCAACCGGTTCCTCTCCCCCCGGATATATTCTGCAGATTCCGTGATGTAGAGGCTTGGGTCTGGTCACTTTGGTCTAGGATATTTGGCATTCCTACCAGTTGCAGTAGCAAGAGTGCCCCGATTAGCCTTCCAGTTGTTCCATAAATCTATTTAAAGGTACTCGTTCGTGAATTGAGTTTTCATTGTGCTTCTCTCCTATTGACTAAGTGGTAAACAACTCGGCGAACCATAACTCGTCGAGGGGAGAACGCCAAATGAAATTTTTGGTGATTGAGTAGCGAAGGTAAGTGGAAGGATTACCGGGTAAGAGTCACGAAAATTTATTTATGCGGAGAATCGGCCCGTGCTAATCTTCGTTGCGTCCACGAAGCATTTGCCCATGCCGCAAACTGACTCTCCCGCTCAGTCGAACTCCGACTCGACCATACAGGTTGCCAAAATCACGTCGCGACAGGCAATTATTGTGGCCTTGATAACGTCCCTTGCCGGGGTGCTCGGGGACTCATCGGCCATTTTTCAGCGAAGGACGTGAATAAGCCACCCGGCCTTTCTGTCAGCGCAGCGAGTAAAACTCCAGAGGCTCTACACTTACTCTCGATTGAAAGGGTAAGTTCGGATTCGAACGGCCAAGCGTATTCCTGTCCGAGCCGAGTCATCTGGGCATCGGTGGGTTCTGACATGTCCACGGAGCAGTTTCATCTCGCCCCTTCAGAAAAGTACAGAGTGCATTTCTCTGCGTATACCCGTTCTCGAGATGGTCGTGTGGGACAATTGGAAAGTCAGGAAGTTCAAGTGGCTGCTGTCGGAGATTTTCGTCACTACAAATTGTTTGGTATGGATGAAAAAAACTTCACGCATACCAACTGGGGAGGGGTAGAAATCGTCTACCAGATAAAGTGATCTCCCCCGAATCAAGCAAACACTTTGAATGTATTGCTGACCTGTTCGCGAGTTCTCGTGGAGCGAGGCTCCTCGCCTTCCAGGTACGCGAGGGTCGTCTCCAACGCAGAGTGGCCGAGGCGTTTCTGGATCGTCCTGGCGTCTACACCGTCGCGATGCTGTAGTGTCGCGTATGTCTTGCGGAACTTGTGGAGCTTGAACTCACCCTTCAACCCCGCACGCTTGGCGAGGTCTTTGAGCTTCCGCAACATATGACCATCCGACTTTCCTTCTTTGGTCGGGAAGATCAGATTGCTCTTGGTCGCCAACATCCTCTTCTTTAATGCCGCGATCGGGAAGTCGGGCAGGGGAATCTCACGCTCCTCATAATCCTTCGGAGTCCAGTGCTCCTTCGCCTTCACGGTGAACAGAGCGTCCACGAAGTCTATGTCGGGCCACTCCGCATACATCACTTCCTGCTCACGCGCTCCGGTACACAGAACGAACTGGAACAGAATCCATTCCTCCGGATCCGCCGCCGCTAAGAGTGTCTTCAACTCATCTGGTCTGTACGCACGAACTTTCTGCTCGACGTACTTCACACGGATCGTCACTTCCTTGATGCCGAAGTGCCGCAGGAATGTGACGACCTCACCGACGCGGTTGTGGACTGTGCGATCGCCAAGACCCTCGCGCCGAAGATAGGCGACGAAGTCATCTAGTTGCTGTGTAGTGACGGTCGAAAGGAGAGAGTTGCCCGTAGAGGCATAGAACTGCTGGAGGGTGTGGCGGTAGCCACTCGAAGTCTTAGAGGACTTCGTAGCGGCGTTCTCCCACGTATTTATCGATGGCCGCGTCCAGCATCAACTCACCCGGCTGCGCGACGGGCTTCGGTTCGGGCTTGGGACGTGGTGCGGGCAGCGCGAGATTGCGGCTGATCTTCGCACCGATGGAAGTCTCCTCGCACTTCTCGGTGATCAGATCGGAGAGCCGTTTGAGGGAGGCGGCCTGCGCCTCCTTATATGTGCTGACGGAGAGTTGTTCCCATCGTCGCTTGCCTCCAAGGGTATAGCGCACGCAGAAGGTGACATCGGATGGGTACATCGCTCGGGGCGATGCTGGTTTGTATTTGCGAGTGCCGCTTTCGCGGACGTAGATGGCGACTTTCACGGTATAGCCTCCGTGGGCTAATACCGAGTCATGGGTGATTCCCTGAATATCGCGGTAGCCGCTTACGGTAGCCGCGTGAAATCTGCTCTAAGTCCTTTGGAATAAATCTGGCGGAGAGAGTGGGATTCGAATCCGCACAACAACGTACATTCAACAACATACAAGGCAACGGACGGCACGTTAAGCGATGGTAGTAGATGTAAGGCAGTGCGAACGGCAGGTGAACGGCAGGTGGTTTTGTTGTGCGCGACCGAGCTGCGGAGCCTGAAATGAACCTAGAAAAACGAATGCGCAACGCCGTATGAAATGTCACGCAAGGACAAAGGCCGGTAAGTCGTGTGGGGCTCCCGCCGCGGAGGGAACTGATCGATGCGTGACGCACTCCGGGCGGGCCGCCGAACTGGGCAGTAAAGGCGGTCGCCGCAGAGCCGTTTATAGAACCGACGGCGTCAAGGACTTTGCCCCGCCAAAAACCGCGGCCGATCTCAGGGACTTGCTCGCACAATCGATTATTGAGATACGTTCCGGAAATCTAGACCCGAAGCTAGCCAATTCGATCAGTTACCTGGGAGCCGGGTTTTTGCGTGCGCTTGAAATCTCAGATTTGGAAAC
>Ga0126371_10005644_pt1 | contig 11124 bp, 6 predicted proteins | sample PanSoiMetaPlot_4_FD_110145 | JGI IMG/M metagenome (GOLD analysis project Ga0126371, IMG submission 110145) | Tropical forest soil microbial communities from Panama - MetaG Plot_4 | ecosystem: Environmental > Terrestrial > Soil > Tropical forest > Bulk soil | place: Panama | collected 2016-02-17
CGCCCTGGCATAATCATTCAATTCGACATAAGTATCACCCAGATATGCGCGCGCCTGTACGCTTGTAGGGTCATTCTCAAGTTCAGCCTGGAACTCCTTTGCCGCCTCGTCATATTTTTTCTGTTCCCACAACAGGTATCCCAGGCCGAAATGCGCGTTGGGTTCTTTAGGATTGGCCTTCACTGCCGCGCGAAACTGCTCTGTAGCGCCTGAGATGTTGCCTTCAGCATCCAGCGCTTCGCCGGCGAGCATGTCCGCTTCTGCGGAGTTCGCGTTCAGCGCAAGAATTTCTTTGTAAGTGTCAAGCACGCATTGATATTGCTTGCTCCACAGACAACTGTTCGCCAGCGTCAGACGCAAAGGCAGGCTCTGCGGGTCCATCTTCACCGCCCGCTTGAGATAAGGGATTGCCACGAGGTAATCGCCCATGCCGTAGTGGGACATGCCCAGCAGAATTGTGAGCCGCATGTCTCCGGGGTGCTTTTCCAGTTCGTCGGTAAAGGACTTGATGGCTTCCTGAAACCTGTTGCTCTTGAACAGGGCCAGGCCGAGATTCAGTTCAAGGCCGGGAAAGGAAGGATCAATTGCGAGAGCTTGCCGATAGTAAGTGATGGCCTGGCTGTAATGTTCCTGTTTTGCTTCCAGCAGACCCATGTGGGCCAGCGCCTCAGCATTGCGCGGATCGCTCTTCGCAATCTCCTGCCATATCTGCTTGGCTTCCGCATTCCGTCCTTGGCTCTCCAGCAAAAGCGCGTCCCGGCGAGTGCTTTGGGCGAATGCCGGAAGACCCGTAACCAAGGTTGCCAACAGAAAACATATTTGCAGCCTGATGCGGCAAGCCCGATGCACTTCAATTCCCCCTAATGGATTACAAAACTACGCTATCGGTTTGGATCAACTGGTGACAACCAATGATTTAACGTGCAAAAAAAAAGCGCGGCAAAAACTCTGCCGCGCTTTTGGTTAAGGTTGGTTTAGAAGCTGAAAATGCCGCCGAGTTCAAGAACGCGTGGATCCCACGTGTTCGTCGGTTGTCCGAAGTTTCCGGAGCCCGGACCCTGATAACCCGAGCCGACATTGTTAAACTCCGTATGGTTGAAGGTGTTAAACGACTCGAAGCGCAACTGGAAGTTCGCCCGCTCTTTGATGGAGAAACTCTTGTAAAGCGAGGTATTGAAGTCTGTGCGTCCCGGACCCAAAGCCACGTCCTTGCGAGCATTTCCGAAGCCCTGGTTTGGTCCGCCCGCCCACGCCGGAGTCGGCGAGCTGAAGGGAGTCGTGTCAAACCACTGCTTGGGGCTCTTCGTGTAATGCAATTTACCGGCAACGTTGGGACGGTTGGTATAGCCGCCGCCCAAGCCAATGGGGTCAAAATTGATTGATAGGTTGGGGCCTTGATTCGCGATAATCACGCCCGATTGGAAAACTGCCGTACCGGCAATCTCCCATCCTCCCAGGAGAGCTTTCGTTAAACCAGCGCTCTGCTCGAAGAACGGAAATTTGTAAATGTAGTTTCCGACAAGGATATGACGACGGTCCAGCGCGCCGGAACCTTTGTCATATTTCAGGTTATAGGGGTTGCTTACCCCGCCGAGGTCATAGCTGGTGATATCGATTTCGTGGGAGTACGTGTAATCGAGTTCGCCGCTGAAATTACGCCAGTTCTGTGCACGGATTCCAGTCTGGAAGCCATTGTAGTTTCCGTTAGTAGTGTTTTCCTGCTGGTTGATGCCCGTATACCCCTGGTAGGTCCGATAGATGTTCCCATTGGGCAAGGAAGAGCCTCCAGGATTGGTTCCGGAGTGGTTGCTGGGGTCACCAGCATCCGCGCGAATCGCCAGTGGAGTGTTCAGTGAATAGTTGTTGATCTGGCGGTCGACGTTCTGATGCCACGCCAGGTTGCCGACGTACTGCACAACCCAGAGGACTGACGGAGCGATTTCGCGTTGTACTCCCAAGCTGAACTGAGTAACGCCGGGAGCAGGATAAGTACGGGCCAAAGTGGTGAGGCCCTGCGCGAAGTTCGGGGTGGTTGCCGTTTGTCCCGTCACCCACGAAGTATGCGGATCAGAGAGAAAAACGTTGCTCGCCGAAGGATCGTTGGCGAACGGAGGGTTGGTTGCAGTGTTGTAAATATCGTTCCCCTGCATGCGCTCATAGAACGATCCAATACCGCCGCGCAGCACGGTTTTGCCGGATCCACTTATATCCCAGGAGAATCCGACGCGAGGTTGAAAGGTCTTGTAATCATTGGTGACCAGGCCATGTGGGTAGCCGTTCACCCCGGCGAAATACATGCCGTTCAGATAGAACGGTGTTCCGTTTACTACCTGGAAGCCAGGCCCTGTGGGATCAAGAGATCCGTCACTCTTCCACACGGGAGTTTGAGCGGCGAGATACTGATTCGGGTCAAAGTTTGCGATGTAGTTGCCGCGTTCCCACGCGTGTGGCAGCGCATCGTAACGGAACCCGAGCTGCAGGCTGAAGTTCGGCGTCGTGCGCCAGTTGTCGTTGACGTAAACTGAAGGAGTTTGGTTCACGTAGTGGCGGATCGGAAGGTCCTGATGCTGGTCATAGTTGCTGGATAGCCCGAGCAGCATGTCCATCATCGAGTCGCCGGTCAGAGTGCCGAAAGAGAAGTTGCCGGCAGGTTCGCCGAAGAGCTGCTGGTTCTTGGTGTAACGGTTGTAGCTGAAGCCGTACTTCATGGCATGGCGTCCCACTGTGTAGGAGACATCCACTCTCGGCATGTAATCCTGAGCGGCGTTGTGCCATGGAGCTGAACCGGGGTTTTCCTGCGTGTTGTAAGGCGCGCCCCAGTGCATGTTGGGGAAGCTGTTGAATCTGTTGCTGAAATACTTGTTCACTGCCCAGCCGCTGGGGACCAGCGAGTTGGAACTGTTCACGATGTTGATGATGTTGCCGTCATAGTTAAAGCTCGCTTCGAGCAGGAGGTTTGGCGTAATGGTGCCGGCCAGTTTGACCGTTGCGCTGTAGGAGGGATTCGACAGCGTGCTAGTGATGGTGTTGTAACTCGCACCCGACCAGCCAAGCATGGGTTGCGCATAAGCCTGTGTCACCGCATCGTGCATGTAATGTCCGAGCAGGTGCCATTTGTCATTGATGTTGTGATCGATCCGGATGATGTCATCCCGCACATCGATTGGCTGATTGGCCGAGGTGATCACATTTCCATTCGCCAGGTTCGGCTTGGGAATGATTCCAGAGTTCATGAACAGCACAGCATTTGGATCGAACAAGGAAGCTGGAATTACGTTGCCTGGAAATGGATCTCCAGGAACAAGACCCAATGCAGCCAACTTAGCATTGAATGCAGGGTCGCCAACTTTTGGAACCACCAACTTCGTGCTGGAAGCGAAGGCCGGTGCTACATACGTCAGGTTTGTACCTGCCGTAGCAAAATCCTGCGATGGAAGCGTCTGCACTGAATTAGGGCTGCTGCCCTGAATCAGTTTCCGCCATTCCTCGTTCCAGAAGAAGAAGGTCTTCGACCTGCTCTCGTTGTAAACCTTGGGGATGAATAGCGGCCCACCGAGATTGAAGCCGTAGATGTTGTAATTCAGCTTTGTTCTGGGAGTGATCGGCGTGGATTGCTTATTGAAGTAGTTATTAGCATCATAAGCCGTATTACGGTTGAATTCCCAGAGCTGTCCGTGGAATGTGCGTGTTCCGCTCTTGAGGGCCAGAGTAATCGTTGCGCCAGAGGAGATGCCATAGTCCGGTGGATAGTTGCTGGCGAGTGTTTCAAATTGGGCAATAGCGTCCTGCGAAGGCATGATGTCCATGCCGCCGGCGCCACCACGGTCATCTGCTTCACCACCGTCAATCAACCAGATATTGTGGCTTTGGCGCAGACCGTTCACGCTGATGGTAAAGTTCGACGCGACTGAAGTTGGCGTGTTGTTGCTGGGCAGGGCCGAGCTTACGCCCAGGCCGAGGGCTGCCAAAGCGGCAAAGTTGCGGTTTTCTGTGGCGATTTCGCTGATTTGTTCAGAATTGATGAGAGTGCTCACCACGTTCGAATCGGCTTGCACCTGCAAAGCATTTGCGGTGACGGTGACTGTTTGTTGGACGGCGCCTACTGTCAAGGAAATATCGGCGCGCAGGGTTTGAGAAACGTTCAAAACCAAGCCCTTCTGCACATAAGTGCCGAAGCCGCTGGCCGTGGCCGTCAGATCGTATGTGCCGACGTTTAGGCCCGGGAAATTATAGACCCCGTTTGAGTTGGATGTTGTGCTGAGTTGCGCCCCAGTGGCTTCCGAGGTGAGGGTAATTTGTGAGTTGGGGACAACAGCCCCGTTATTGTCGGTTACTGTGCCGCTAATTGCTGAGTTTTGCTGCGCGAACGCGCCAACCGTTGCAAATATCAGAAACAGAGGCAACAGAAGCAATGTGTGCTTTGCGTCATTTCTCCATTTCATTTACTTCCCCTCCCGAATTTGCTCGCAGTTCCATTGGGTACGAATTGGAAACACGCGGCACAGCTTAATCGCGAGCACTTAACGTTTTACTAAAGCGATTTATAGCTGTGCGCGGAACTGTATGTGGACTGGAGAACCACTGTCAAGGAAAATTGCATAGGTCGTTCCATGTGATGCATTAAACAAAAGGCAAACGTTTTGCCTTTATGCAGCGATGGAAAACATTTTTGAAATATGGAACGATTTATGGAAATGAATCCTGTAGCTGTGGTAACTGGTGGAGCGCAAGGCATTGGCCGTCGAACGGCGGAAGTGCTTGCCAGCCGTGGTTATTGTCTCGCGGTCATCGATCTGCGCGAGCCGGAAGACACAATGAAATCCGTCGTGGCAAATGGCGCAGAGGTGATCGGCTTCGCTGGCGACATAACCGATGAAGCAGCGATCGAAAGCTTCGCCCGACAGGTTTTCGATCGATGGAAACAAGTTGATGTTCTGGTGAACAATGCTGGAATCAGCTATATCTCGCCTGTCGAGCAGACAGCCGTGAGCGACTATCTCCGCGTATTGGAGGTAAACCTTGTGGCCCCGTTCCTGCTGGCGAAGGCCTTCGGGGAAGGGATGCTTGCAAAGGGCAGCGGCTCCATTGTCAATGTCGCTTCAATCGCGGGGCTTGTGGGGATTGCCGACCGTGCAGCCTACAATGCGTCAAAACATGGTCTGATCGGTCTTACGCGAACCCTCGCCGCCGAATGGGGTGGCCGCGGAGTGCGTGTCAACGCAATTTGCCCAGGCTGGGTGAAGACCGAAATGGATGCAGCCGATCAGGCAGGGGGCAGCTACAGCGACGCCGACATTACCGGACGGGTGCCCATGGCTCGCTTCGCAACTCCGGACGACATTGCTAGAGCCATCGCATTCCTCGCCGACAGCAAGGAAAGTAGTTTCATCAATGGGCATGCTTTGGTCGTAGATGGAGGCTGGACCGTCGATGGAAGTTGGGAAACTCTACGTCTGCGAAAGCGCTAAACCGGGCATGTGAGTAAGCGTCGAGCCTTGCTAAATGATTCAAACAAAGTCAGATAGCCTTGCAGGGCAAGAGAGTGCGGAAACTTGGGAAGTTCAGTAGTTAAAACCTCGTACTCGATACAATAGACACTAATCCTTTTGTTTTCAGTGTAGAAGTCTTGAGCATATGAAATTGCGGCTGTTCTGCCGGTTGACAGTCCAGGTTACTTTGGGCAAAGTTAATTGGAGGAAAGTTACGGAGACAGGCAACCCTTTTGTTATGTTCGCATCTCACCCTTAGCGTTACCTGACTCCAAATCAATCATCGTTCGAGGTCAAGGTACACGTAAGGTAAACGCTGGAAGTTCCCTCACATTTTACATGTTGCTTGCCGTGTGGAGTCTACCCTGCCGTCGTCTATGGTTACTGCCTTAAAAATGGAGGTTAGCAGTCGCTGTCTGTCTGTGGGAAAGGGCTATAGCGACAGTCTTTTAAAGAAGTCGTATGCGACTACTTATTTCGACTATTTCGGTCATTGCAGTGAATTGGTTTTGAGGAAAATCATATGGCGGTTGAATCAAAATCTGGAAATGCTGATCCACGTCCTTTTGTTCTGCAAACAACATCTCATAATGAAGCGCAGAATTCACTCAGTACTTTGGCGGGACCAGAGGGAGAAGAAAAAGCCGAGATTCCGAAACATCCGAGGGGATCTTACGGAGAACATCGACGAAAACTTCAGACAGAGAACGAGAACGATAACGCCGCTGAAACAAGGCCGCTACGGCTGCTGATTTCAGACCGGACAGCGTTAGGCTGCGAGCTCATGCTCCTTGGCCTTAGCAGGCGTCGTAATTTGATCGATAGTGTCGTGTGCGCCACCAGTAGCACGGAAGTAGAGCAGCTCGTTCATACTCAACAACTGGACGTCGCACTTATCAGCGCCGCCTTGAGTGATGGGCCGTTGGCCGGCTTCCGGGTCTTGCCTATTTTGCAAACCATTCTGCCAACGTGTTCCGTCATTGTACTGCTCGATGATAATAGCGAATATCTGGCGATAGATGCGTTTCGGGCACGGGCTCGAGGGGTCTTCTATCGCGCGGAGCCGATGGAGCAGCTCGTCAAGTGCATCTGCCAGGTGCATCAGGGACAAATCTGGGCTCGAACGAATGAACTGCGTGCTGTATTTGACGCCTTCGCCGAATCCTCTCCATTCTCTGGCCGGACTTGCACTGACTTCCATCTGAATGATCGGGAACTTACGGTTGCACGGCTACTGGCTACGGGCCAGACAAATCGGCAGATCGCGCGGCAGTTAAACCTGAGCGAACATACAGTGAAGAATTATCTGTATAGGCTCTTCGAAAAGGTTGGAGTCAGCAGCCGCGTGGAACTAGCTGTCTTAATGATGAATGATTCTGTGCGAAACGGGACTCATGGCTGAGGCGAGTGCGCCGGGCGTTCTTATTACTTCTTACCCGTTACCCAGATGAAACTGCCTATTCTCCCAAGCAGACAGAAAGCGCTGGCCTGCACTGTCGGGAATTATCCGACTCAACCCTTTGGGACAAGTGTGCATTTTTTGCCATCACCCTAGATGCTTGGTGTAGAGACTAATAATGAGAAATCCAGACCAAAGTATCGCAGCGTGAGAGAAGAAAGACTCTACAGTACTTGTAACCGGTAGTACTTGTTTCCACTTAGCTCGACAGAGCTGGATCGTGCGCCTTGGAATCGAATTGTTCCTTTCATAACAGTTCATTCATAGCGCGTTGAGATGTCTCTCCGACTATGAAGACAGTGCGCATTTCTCTACAGGTTGAACAAACAAAAGACCTTATGGACGGCTTTCTATCCAAAAGCGTTGGCGAACAGGGCTTGCTGGAAAGCAACCGCAAGAGTAGTTTCGCCTTCTTATTACGAGACGAATCTCGCAGACCAGAAAAATGAGAAATGAAGCCTCTTGCCTTCCTCATAGAGATTCACTTATTGTGTGGTCAGTTGGTCGATGCGCTTGCAATGAGCGGTGTTCCGTCGAACTAAGCTCCTGTTTGTTCTGAAATCCTGATCTAGTTTGTCTGCCTGTGGATAAACACCTCGTACGTTGAGGATGGCGAAGCCTTGTCTAAGGGACAAAATGAAGCTCAGTCATAACGAACAACCAATCTGTGAAGCAAGTATCGATAATTCAGAACTCCGCCCGTGTGTATCAGATTACCCGCGATGGTATGCAGTCTATACTTGGGCGCGCCACGAAAAGAAGGTGGCACAGCACTTTGAGGAGCGGGGTATTACTTATTTTCTCCCCTTGTACACAGCAATCCACCGTTGGAACAAGAAGACCGCCCGCGTCTCTTTGCCTCTCTTTCCAGGGTATGTTTTTGTTCAAACCGTGCGGCATAGTCATCGCCCGCTGGAGGTTCCGGGAGTAGTGCACTTTGTCGGCTCGCATAAATCGCCTGCTGAAATACCGGCCGACGAAATAGAGTCATTGCAAAGAACGATGCGCATGGGACACAGAATGGAGCCTCACCCATACCTCGCGCCTGGCAACCGCGTGCGTATCAGCTCCGGACCAATGTCAGGCATCACCGGAACTATCCAGAGGACCGCTGCGGGATGTCGAATTGTAATCTCTGTCGACATGATCATGCGATCCGTAGCAGTTGAAGTCGACGCTGCCAGTCTTATGGCGGCATAGTTTCGTCCGCGTAGGCGCAATTGTGTCTGCGTCTAAAGGTGTTAAGGCCCACGTTGAAGGACACGACATATCCAGCCCACCACCCAATAGCTTTCGAATCAGAAGTGTCACACCGGAGGCACAAGATGCCTGGAAAATCCACACTTAATTTTGTTCTGGCGTTCGTTACACTCATCTGCGCTCCAATGCTCTTTTGTCAAAGTTCTGAGCAAAACCCATCGGACCAGACGGCGAATGCGGGAGTTGACACGCAGTCTGGAAACAAAGTGCCCCCCCCTGGGTTCCAGGAGCGCTATCCGCGATACCAACTCGTTACCGGAGACACCATGGATCTGATCTTCGAGTTCAGCCCGGAGTTCAACCAGACTGTCTCTGTGCAGCCAGACGGATACATCAGCTTGCGGGGGATTGGAGATGTACATGTCAGTTCATTGACGCTACCGCAGCTGACCTCAACATTGGAAGCTGCATACAGCAAGATCCTTAACAAGCCGTCCATCTCAGTAGTGATGAAAGATTATGAGAAGCCCTATTTCATCGCCAACGGCCAACTAGGCCATCCGGGCAAGTACATCCTGCACGGTGATATGACCGTCACTGAAGGGATAGCAGAGGCTGGAGGATTTACGGAGAAATCGAAGCACTCGAATGTAATTCTATTTCGCCGTGTATCGTCCCAGTGGACCGAGGCAAAGGTGTTGGACGTAAAAAAGATGCTCAGTGACAAGAACCTAAGCGAGGACTATGTGCTCCACCCGGGAGATATGATTTTCGTTCCCCAGAATACGATATCGAAGATCTCAAAATTTATCCCGACCAGTGCGGTGAACACATATATCGCTCCTCAAACCTTTTAGTTAGTCAACGACCTAGTTAGTCAGCGACTGAGGAGATTTATCATGATCAGTCAACCATATACTCTCAGATCGGCTTCGTTGCGCGATGCTCTGTCGGTCGTGTTTCGCCGCAGGCGCCTAGTTGTGGCCTGTGCGGCAGCAACCTTCGTGGCGGCTGGACTTGCTGCTTTCCTGCTTCCGCGATACCACGGTGAAGCGAAAATAATGGTAGATCGGGCGCGCGTCGATCCGGTTTTGTCCCCCACTCCAGAGATGAACAGCTATGAACTGAGTGCGCAGCCCATGATAACGGATGAGGATTTGCGGTCCGAAGTCGATCTGATGAAATCAAGCGAGGTGCTCACCCAGGTGGTTAGAGATTTGGGTCTAGCCGATTCAACTGTTCTTTCATGGTGGAAACGACTGACAGGACATTCAGGACAAGTTGTAGCCGACTATCTTGACCGCAAGCAAAAAACTCTGTTGCCGAATGGGCTGCCGTGGCCTATAGGCAGCTCGACGACCTATGACGAAAGGGTAGCGGCCAAGGCGAATCAACTAGCGCATGACCTCGATATTGAACCCTCCAGGGGAAGCTATGTCATCGACATAGTCTACAAATCCAAAGATCCGCAGCTTGCGAAGCAGGTGCTCGACAAACTGTTGCAGGTATATATCGCAAAGCACACCGAGGTGCGCCACCCTGCGGGCGAATATGCGTTTTTTGAGCAGCAGACAAATGAATCCCGCAAGAAGATGGAGGCGGCGGAAGCTGCTCTAGCCTCTTTTGACGCAACGAATGGTTCAGCAGCGCCTGGAATGGACCGAGAGCTGACCATGCAGAAGCTCTCGGAATTTACGTATTCCCTGAACCAGACGCGCGCAGAAATCGCCGAAACAAGCCGGCGAATGCAGCGGCTGATACAGCAGGAGCGTTCTATTCCCAACCGCGTGACAACGCAGGTGCGGAAAGCAGATAACCCCCAATTACTCGAGCAGCTCAAGAGTACCTTGCTCAACCTGGAACTCAAGCGATCTGATCTACTTACTAAATATCAACCCAATTATCGCCCTGTGCAGGATCTCAATGAGCAGATTGCACAGGCTCGCGCAGCTATCCAGCACGAATTGAATACTCCAATGAACGATGTGACTACTGACCTGGATCCGACGCACGAGATGGTCCGCACGGAGCTTGCAAAAGCAACGGATGATTTGGCGGGCTACAATGCGCGCGAGAAGGAAACAGAAGCGATTGTAAATAGCTATACAGCGAAGGCCCGGGAACTTGACGCCGGCAGCCTGCAGGAGGCAAGCCTCCAGCGTGAACTAAAGGCTGCTGAAGACAACTATCTCCTTTACAAGAAAAAGAGTGAAGAGGCAAGAATCTCGGATGCGCTGGACGCACATCGCATGGTGAACGTTGCTGTGGCGGAGTATCCGTTTGTGCCTGCGCTTCCGGCGCACTCACCGCTGTTTTTCGCCGCGCTGGCAACAATCGCGATGTTGACGGCAAGCGTCGGACTGATCTGGGCACTGGAGAATATGGACCGGACATTTCATCGGCCACATGAAATCGAAGCTTATCTCGGAATTCCGGTGTTGGTTTCTATCCCGCGTCAAACCGGACCAGCTACATTGCTGCGTTTGATTCCGGATGGTGAGCAGAGAAGAAGCTCGTCCTGGATGGCGGACGGTTCACCTGGCCGCGAATCCATACATGGCCACAGCAGTGGCGATAAAGGAGCCTTGTGAACAGAATATTTGAAGGTTTGGAGAGTACCGGCAGCGAGCCTATCGGACACTCGAATGGAAACCATGCGGGAATAGAGGAAGAAGTTGACCGTTTCCCTGGCCGCAGGGCATCGCAAACCACGTCCGCAGGCACTGTGGTCGTCGACGAGCCAGCAGCTTCGCGAGTAGAGTTCATGCCGCCGCCTGTATTGGAAATGGATCACGCAACACGGCAAGAACTCATCCGGCTAACTCACACGGTATTTCTGAGATCAGGCGGTTCACGGGTTGTAGCCTTCTCAGGCGTAGAACCAGGTGTGGGATGCAGCTGGCTCCTGGTTCGGGTTGCGGGCCTGCTGGCAGCTGCCGACGCCGGCTCAGTGTGCGTGGTAGACGCCAATCTGCA
>Ga0126371_10005645_pt1 | contig 11123 bp, 11 predicted proteins | sample PanSoiMetaPlot_4_FD_110145 | JGI IMG/M metagenome (GOLD analysis project Ga0126371, IMG submission 110145) | Tropical forest soil microbial communities from Panama - MetaG Plot_4 | ecosystem: Environmental > Terrestrial > Soil > Tropical forest > Bulk soil | place: Panama | collected 2016-02-17
CAGATTGCCCAGGCAGCGGCGCATCGCATTGGGCCGGATCGGCACCATGAGCCCCGGCGATTCGTCAAGCGACAGCGCCGTGCCTTCGCGCGCGGCCGCGGACGCGATATCCTGCAGCAGCGCCGCGATATCGGTTTCGACGGGGGTCTCTGTGCCCTCGCCGCGGGCGAAATCGAGATAGACGTGAACGAGATGCTCCATCTCGACGACGTCGGACTTCAGCTCCGCGACGGTCGGGTCGTCGTCCATCATCTCCAGCGCCAATTTCATTCGCGTCAGCGGGGTGCGCAGATCATGCGAGACGCCGGCCAGCATCTCGGTGCGCTGGCGGATCTGCCGCTGAATGCGGTCACGCATCTGGATAAACGCCACCGCCGCTTGCCGCACCTCGAGGGCGCCCTCGACCTTTGAGAAGGCGATCGGCCGACCCTTGCCGAAACCGTCCGCCGCCGCCGCGAGGCGGCGGAGCGACTTCACCTGGTTGCGAAGAAAGATCGTCGCGACCGCGAAAAACAGGATCGACGAACCGATCATCCAGAAGATGAAGATGTAGGTCGTCGACGTGTTGAGCCGCTTGTACGACAGCTCCGCGCGCAGCACGCCATCCGGCAGCTGAACCAGGACCATCAGTGTGCCGGGATTGCTCGTTCCGTCAACGACATACGGGACGCGAAGCCGCTGGCTCAATGCGGTCCGCAGATGTTCCTCCGTTTGGCTGCCGCCGGAGGCGACAGCAGGAGGTAGCGCCGCGCCGCGAATAAGACTGAAAAGGATTTCCGTCCGGCTTTGCGCCTGTTCCATCAAATCCGCACGTTGGGTGTCGGTGCGAACGAGCTTGAGGCTCTCGCCGAGCATGGCGATTTCGGAGGCGACATCGGCGGCAAAACGATGCGCCACCGTCTCCCAGTGCCGTGCGTAGAAAACCCAGCCGGAGATGATCTGCACCAGGATCAGCGGCATGACGATCAGCAGCAGCGATCGGCCGAACATCGTCGTCGGCAGCAGGCGCTTGATCCAGCTGCGCTGGCGGATGTCGAGCGCTCCCGCGACCCGGTAGTCCGAGCGGGACGCGGGCAGGTCTAACGACCAATCGTTCATCGCCCTGCCTCGATCTTAATCGGGCCGCAGCGCATAGCCGGTCCCGCGCACGGTTTGCAGGTAGCGCGGGTTGCGCGGGTCGGGCTCGACCTTGCGGCGCAATCGCGTCATCTGCACGTCGACATTGCGGACGTTGCCGCTGAACTGCGACGACTGCGACAGCTCCTCGCGCGAAACCGCTTGCGGCGCGCGCTCTGCCAGGCTCGACAGGAGCGCTGTTTCCGCCGCGGTCAGCCGGACCAGATCGCCGCCGCGAAACAACTCACTGCGATTCAGGTCAAAGCGGAAACCGGCAAAGCGGATATCCGGCGGCGGCGGAGGCGGCTCTTCGGCCGAAGGGCGCCGCTGCAGAATGTTACGAATGCGCAGCACCAGTTCGCGCGGCTCGAACGGCTTGGCGAGAAAATCGTCGGCGCCCCGTTCGAGGCCGTTGATGCGGTCCTCGGGGTCGGCCATCGCGGTCAGCAGCAGCACGGGCACGCGGCCGGCGGGCTGATTGTCGGCCCGCAGCGCGCGGGTCAGGTCGAGGCCGTTTTCGCCGGGCATCATGACGTCGAGCACGATCAGATCAAAAGCGAAGCTCGCCAGCTGGGCGCGCGCCTCCTTGGCGTCGGCCGCCGTGGTGACGCGAAACCCACTATCGGTCAGATAGCGGCGCAGTAGGTTGCGCAGCCGCGCATCGTCATCGACGACGAGAAGGTGGGGCTCGGTCTCGCTCATCGCCCGCCAGTATACGCTAAACGCACGTCAAAGCCCCTCTCCCGCATGCGGGAGAGGGAGGGACCCGCGCCGAAGGCGTGGGAGGGTGAGGGTATCGCGGCGGCAGACCCTCACCCGTCTCCCGGGCGTTGCCCGGAGTCACCCGCTAATTGTCAGCGCCGGCTCGGTTTGGCGCGGTCGAAGCGGCGACGGTCGTCGGGGCTGGCGATGATGTTGAGCAGCACCTTGCGGAACCCTTCGACCGATCCGGCGCCGGCCTTACGGTAGGCAGCGGCGATCCGTGCCCGCTGCGGGGCGGAGAGTTGCCGCTCGAGCTCGCGACCCTTGTCGGTCAATTCCAGGAGCCGCTGGCGACGATCCTGCGCGCCGCGGTGCTGGACGATAAACCCCTGACGGACCAGCTGGCCGAGCACCCGGTTTAGGCTCTGCTTGGTGATCTTGAGGATCGTCAGCAGGTCGCCGACGGTCATCTGCGGCCGCCGTCCGACAAAATGCACAACCCGGTGATGCGCCCGGCCAAACCCGTATTCGGTCAGGATCGCGTCGGGCTCGGCAGTGAAGTCGCGATAGGCGAAGAACAGCAGCTCGATCCCCTGCCGCACCTCCTCATCGCTGAGGAACGGCGCCTCGTCGGCCGGCTTCTCGGATAATTTTATGTCAGCCATATTGACTTATTTCGCAAGGATCGGTACAACGCGGCGTTTGCTGCGTTATAAAGTTTCGCAAAATCCCGGCACGGGAGGAATTGTTCATGGCTGGCGACCTGCTCCCCTTTGACGACCGCGACGGCTTTATCTGGTATGATGGCTGTCTTATCCCTTGGCGCGACGCCAAGCTGCATGTGCTCACGCACGGGCTGCATTATGCAAGCTGCGTGTTCGAAGGCGAGCGCGTCTATAATGGCCAGGCCTTTCATCTCGACGAGCACAATGCGCGGCTGATCAACTCAGCCAAGATCCTCGGTTTCGAAATCCCCGCCAGCATGGACGATCTGGCCAAGGCGACAAAGGAGCTGATCGTCGCCAATAAGACAGTCGACGGCTATGTGCGTCCGGTCGCCTGGCGCGGCGCGGAGCAGATGGGCGTGTCGGCCGAGCAGAGCAAGATTCATCTGGCGATCGCGACCTGGAGCTGGCCGTCCTATTTCTCGCCCGAGGCGCGCGCCAAGGGCATCCGCATGATCCAGTCGAAATGGACGCGCCCGCCGCCGAGCAGCGCACCGGTGCATTCGAAGGCGTCGGGCCTCTACATGATCTGCACGCTGGCCAAGCACGAGGCCAATGCCGCCGGTTATGACGATGCGCTGATGCTCGACTGGCGCGGTCAGCTTGCCGAGGGGACGGGGGCCAATTTGTTCCTCGTGATCAACGGTGAGCTCCATACGCCGACGCCCGACTGTTTCCTCAACGGCATCACCCGGCAGACGGTGATGAAGCTCGCCAAGGCGCGCGGCATCAAGGTCGTCGAGCGCGCGATCATGCCGAACGAGCTGGCGAGTGCGCAGGAAGTGTTCCTCACCGGTTCGGCCGCCGAGATCACACCGGTGGGCGAGATCGACGGCGCCATCGGCCATTATCGCTTTACGCCGGGCACGATCTGCAAGCTGATGATCGAGGATTACGACCGCATCACCGGCAAGAAGGTCGATAAGGCCGCGGCGGAATAGGAACCTCCGAGCGATCGGAGGTATCCGTGGCTCGCGCGTTATGCGATACTCGGCGCGGTTGTTCTTGATGGTGGGTGATGGTTCGCGTCGCCGGGGCGATTTTGGGTCTGGCCGTCGCGCTCGGGTGCCATGACGCGGCTTTGGCCTACACCGCCTCGGGCGATCGCAACTTTCCGGCGACGTTGGTGCTCCCGCAGCTGGCCCCTGGCGACCAGACCTACCTCAATTACAGCATGCTGCCGCAAAGCAGCCATGGTGCGGGCACGGCCACCCGTTCGACTAATTTCTCCGCTGTTTACGGTAAGAGCATCACCGACAATTTCGGTATTTTCCTCGAGGAGACCTACACCGGCATCGGCATTGAGGGCGGCGGCACCCAGTGGGGTTGGCAAAACCTCGACGGCTCGCTCCGCTATCTCGCGGTCAACAACCTCGACCACGAATTCATCCTGTCGCTCGGGCTCGATCGGGAGACCGGCGGGACTGGAGCCGCGCGGGTGGGGGCGTCGCCATCGGGTGCGACGACGCCGCAACTTTATCTGGCCAAAGGGTTGGGCGATCTGGATATTGGCTATCTGCGCCCGCTCGCCATCACCACCTATAGCGGTATGACGATCGCTGACAAGGCGCCGCGCCCGGATGTGCTGAACACCGGGGTTACCGTCGAATATTCGCTTCCCTATCTGGAGTCCAAGGTGGAAAGCCTTGACCTGCCGGATGTGGTGCGAAAACTGACGCCGATGACCGAGGTCCTGATCACATCACCGGTCGGCCGCAGTTACGGCTCGCGCACCACGGTATTGATCGCGCCGGGTGTAAGCTATGCTGGCGAGGGATGGGAATTTGCCGTCGAAGCGCTGGTGCCGGCCACCAGCGCGACCGGGAGCGGTGTCGGCGTCACCGCCCAGCTCCACCTCGCGCTCGATTTCCTGTTTGCCGACACGCCCCTCGGCAGACCCATATTTGCGAGCCAATGATCCGATGAAGCGGCGGGACCTGATCCTTGCGACGGCGCTGTCGAGCTTGGTGCCGACTACCGGGTTTACGGCGGCTGCCGGCGCCGGCAGCGTCGTTGGTATCGTTGGGCAGTGCCTCGTCCAGCGAGACGGTCGCCCGACACCCCTCAAGCTGGGCGACGCGGTCGCGGTCTCCGATACGATCGACGTCCCCGTTGCCGGCAAGCTCAAATTGCGCATGAGCGACGGCTCGGTCATCTCCCTGGCGCCAGGAACCAGGATGACCGTGGCGGCCTATCAGACCGATCCCGCCGGGCAGCGCCAAAATGCGCAGCTGTCGCTGTCTCAAGGGCTGATCCGCGCCGTCGTCGCTCCGGTCGACCACCCGACGATCTTTGAGGTGTCGACAGCGGTCGGCACCGCCGCGGTGCGGTCGACGGACTGGTTCATGGAAAGCAAACCCGGTTCTGCTCAGGTGGGTGTGCTCAGTGGCAATGTCGTCCTGCGCAGCGGCGCCACCGGTCGCGAGGTCGCGATCCCGGCGCGATGGGGAGCCAGGCTCGAGGCCGGACGGGATCCGGTCGAAGCGCGCGTGTGGGCGCCGCAGGAGTTTCAGGCGGTCATCTCCCGCACCGACGTTCCCTAGGGGCCTTCTTGCCCTGGCCGCGAGGCTTGCGCGAGGCCGGGCTGGCCCTCGGCGTGGCCGTGGCGACGCTCCTGCCGCTTTCGGCCTTTGATATCGGTCCGTTGCGTATCCTCGAAACGGGGTCGCTCGATCTGCGCTTCCGCGTGCGCGGTCCGATCCCCCCGGGCAACGATGTCGCCGTCGTTCTCGTCGATGATCCCAGCCTTGCCGCGCTAGGCCGCTGGCCGCTCAATCGACACCTGTTCGCCAAAGCCGTGCGGACGCTCCGGCAGGCCGGCGCCAAGGAGATCGTCTTCGATCTGCTGTTCACGGAGCCGGAGCAAAGCTTGCCTCAGGACGTGCGCGAGCGCGTACATGCCGCGGCAGAGCAGCTTTCCGGCGGACAGGACCCGGCGTTGCGTAAGGCGCTGGATCAGCTGCTGACCGACGACCCGGACGGCGATCTCGCGGCTGCCATCCGGGACAGCGGCAATGTGCTGCTGCCCCTGGCCTTTTCGTTTTCCGGGCAGGCCGGGCCGGAGCCGCCGACTTATATCTCCGACCAGGCGTATCAGCAGCTGGACAAGAGCCCGGTCGAGCCGATCTTCGCGCTGGAGCCAAAATCGGCGGTCATCCCGATCTCGGTGCTCGGCGAGGCGGCGGCCGGCCTCGGACATGTCGACATCTCCTATGACCGCGACGGGGCGCCTCGTTACGATTACCTGGCGTTGCCGTTCAACGGCGACTTCCTGCCGTCATTGCCGGTCCGCGCGGCGGCGGCGTATCTCGGCGTACCGTGGGATTCCGTCGGGCTCGCGCTCGGCGCCGGGATACGGATCGGCAAGCTTGCGGTGCCGACCGACCCGGCCATGCGCCTCGTCGTCAACTATCGCGGGCCGCGCGGCACGATCCCGACCTATTCCTTTATCGACGTGCTGGAAGGCCGGGTTGCGGCGGACCACCTGACCGGCCGCATCGTGCTGATCGGCGCGTCGTTTATCGGGAGCACCGACACCAACGCCGCGCCGTTCGACAATACGCCGGTGCCGGGCACCGAGCGCGAGGCGGACATTATCGACTCACTGGTCAACGGCGATTTCATCCGCGAAAACCCGGCGCCCTGGCCACTTTTGACCATTGCCGCCGTTATGCTCCTCGCGGCCGCGAGTGGCGCGGCGATCGCGCTGACCCCGAGCCGGATGACCGCGCTGGCCGCCGCCGTGCCGCTAATTGTCTGGGCCGGTGCTACGCAAGTGGCCTTTAACCGCGGGTTTTGGCTCCCGCTGGTGAACCCGCTCTTTGCGTTGGCCGCGGCGTCGGTCAGCGTGCTGCTGTTCCGCTACGGGTTTGTCGATCTGCAGCGGCGGCGGGTCCACGCGGCCTTTCGCCATTATCTGGCGCCGGATCTGGTCAATCAGCTCGCCGCCAATGCCCAGCAGCTGCAGCTCGGCGGCGAAACCCGCGAAATCAGCATAATGTTCAGCGACATCCGGGGCTTCACCTCGATTTCTGAAAGCTTCAAGGCTAACCCCGAGGGTCTCAGCCGGCTGATCAATCGCGGTTTTCTGTCGCCGATGACCAAGCTCATCATGGCGCGCCGCGGGACGATCGACAAATACATGGGCGATTGCATCATGGCGTTCTGGAACGCGCCGCTTGACGACGCCGACCATGCCGATCACGCCTGCGCGAGCGCGTTGGCGATGCTGCGGGAACTCGAGCGGATCAACGTCGAGCTGGAACGCGAAGCCGCCGCGGAATGCCGGGTCTTTCAGCCGCTGCATATCGGGATCGGCATCAATACCGGTGAGTGTGTGGTCGGTAATATGGGCTCCGACGAGCGCTTTGCGTACACCGCAATGGGCGACGCGGTGAACCTCGCCTCACGGCTCGAAGGCCAGAGCAAGACCTATCACGTCGGCGTCATCATCGGCGAGGCGACGCGTGCCGCGGCGCCGAGCTGGGCGGCGCTCGAACTGGACCTGATCGCAGTGAAAGGCAAGGCCGAGGCCGTGCGGATCTACACGCTGCTCGGCGACGCCGAACTGGCGCGGTCGGCAGATTTTATCACCAAGGTGGGACGCCACGAGCGCATGCTCGCCAGTTACCGCGCGCAGGAATGGAGCTATGCGCTGGCGGCGCTCGCCGAATGCCGCGCAGCCGATCCATCGCTCGCCGGACTTTACGGGCTCTACGCCGAGCGCATCGACTATTTCCTGGATAATCCGCCAGGCAAGGGTTGGGACGGCGTCTTCGTCGCGGAAACGAAGTAGCCGGCGTAACTCACTGGGGCTTCACGTTTTCCAGCGGAGGGCGGCTTCGTCATCCTCGTGGCGTGCAGCCACCCAGCGTTCGCCTTCCGGGGTCTCTTCGCTCTTCCAGAACGGCGCGTCGGTCTTCAGCCAATCGATCAGGAAATGGCACGCCGCGAGGGCCGCCTCGCGGTGCGGAGAGGCCGTCGCCACCAGCACGATGCGATCGCCGGGTTCCAGCCGGCCGTAGCGGTGGATGATCAGGCTGGCGTCGAGTGGCCAGCGCTTGTTGGCCTCGGCCTCGATCTCGGCGAGCTTCCTCTCGGTCATGCCGGGGTAGTGTTCGAGGGTCAGCGCGCTGACGCAGTCGGCGCCGCCCATATCGCGCACCAGCCCGATAAAGCTCGCAACTCCGCCGATCCGCGCATTGCCGCGCGTCAGCGCGTCGAGCTCCCGGCCGACATCGAAATCCTCGCGCTGCACCTTGATCATCGTCAGCCTCCGGTGACCGGCGGGAAGACCGCGACTTCGTCGCCCTCTCGTATCGGGTGCTCCGGGCCGACATAGTCCTGGTTGATCGCGACGCGCACCGTCGAGAGGTCCTTCAGCGCCTCGGCATAGCCCGGCCCGCGCGATTTCAGCCATTGCAGCAGGCTGTTGACGTCATGCACCTGCGGTGGAAGGGCGAGTTCCTCCTCGGCGGTGCCGATCTTGGCGCGGAGCCAGGCGAAGTAGAGGAGCCTCATGTGATGATGCCGGCGAAAGGCAGGAATTCGACGGCGGTGCCGGGGTCGAGCTGCGTCGCGGCTTCGTCGACGATCACAAAGCCGTCGCAATTGACGACCGACGACAGGATTCCGGCGCCATCCTTTGGATATTTCAGCGCCATCAATGCACCGTCATTGCGGGCCAGCGTCACACGGACGTACTCGCGGCGGCCGGCGCGCTTCTTATAGGCAAACGCTGCGGTCACCGGAAAAGTCTGCGGCGCCGGTTCGATCGCACCCGCGAGACGCAGGATCAGCGGCCGGCCGATAATCGCGAAGGTGAGCGCCGCAGCGACCGGGTTGCCCGGCAGCCCGATTAGCGGCACGCCGTTGACCTGGCCAAGCGCAACGGGGCGGCCGGGCTTGATGGCCAGCCGCCAGAAATCGAGCCGCCCCAGCCGCTCGATCGCGGCCTTCACATGGTCTTCCTCACCGGTCGAGACGCCGCCCGAGGTGACAATGAGATCGTGCTGTGCCGCAGCCTCGGCCAAAATATCTGTCAGCGCCGTCTCGCGATCGGCGATAATGCCAAGATCGCTTACCGTGCAACCAAGCCCGCGCAACAGCGAGTCGAGCATGATCCGGTTGGCGTCGTAAATCGCGCCCGGCGGCAGCGGCGTGCCTGGGTTGCGCACTTCATCGCCCGTTGAGATCAGCGCGACCCGTAGCCGCTTGTGCACCCGCAACCGATCATGGCCGAGCGCGGCCACAAGGCCGAGATCGGCCGGGCCCAGCCGTCGTCCGGCATGTTGCACGATCGCGCCCTCGGCCACATCCTCGCCAGCATGGCGCCGATTGGCCCCCTTCTTGAGGCCGGGTTTCATGGTGACCTGGCCGCCGGAGATGACGCAGTCTTCCTGCATCATCACCGTATCGGCGCCATCGGGCATCGGCGCACCGGTGAAAATGCGGATCGCCTCGCCACGCTCGATGGCGCGGCCGAGCGGGTGGCCAGCCGCGGCGCGCCCGGTCACCGGCAGCACCGTGTCGCTGTCGGGCAACAGGTCGGCATGGACAATGGCATAGCCGTCGACCGCGCTGTTGGCGTGCGGCGGGACGTTCATCGCAGCGACGAGATCATGCGCCAGCACGCGCCCCAGCGCCTCGCCGAGGGGTACGGTCTCGGCCTCGACAACCGGCGTCAACCGCTGTGCGATTAGCGCCAGCGCCTCGTCGACGCCAAGCAACGTCCCGCCAAATGCAAAGCAATCGTCGCTCAGCTGCGCCATGCACCAAATCCAGTCTCGCCGAATATCAGATCGGCGATCGAACCGATATCGGCAAGGTCCAGCACCGGCAGCGGCATTTCCAGGGCCGTGTCCGAGGCGATGGCGACGATATGCGGATCGTCCGGATAGAGGAAAGGCTTTCCCACCGATGGCCGGTGGACTTCAAGTTTTGCGTGAGGATGCGCCTTGAAGCCCTCGACCAGCAACAGGTCGACCGGCGCCATGCGCGCGATTAGTTCGTCGAGCGACGGCTCCGGCGCCTCGCGCAGCTCGTGCATCAGCGCAAAGCGGCGAGCCGAGGCGACCATGACCTCGCGGGCCCCGGCCTGGCGATGCAGCCAGGAATCCTTTCCGGGTTTGTCGATGTCGAACTCGTGATGCGCGTGTTTGATGGTCGAGACCGTCAGCCCGCGGCCGATGATCTCGGGGATCAGCCGGGTGAGAAGCGTCGTCTTGCCGCTGCCGCTCCAGCCGGCCAGTCCGAAAACCCGCATCGTCTCACGCCAGGCGCTGCGTCTTCCCGCGCGGCGCCTGGCGCGGGGCGGTGATGTGCGACAAGCCGGCGCGCAGGTAGTCGTACCCGGTGACCAGCGTCAGCAGCGCGGCGATCCACAGCAACGCCTCACCGATCGCGACGATCGGCAGCGCGTGCCAGCCGGCACTGCCGACGATCAGCACGCCGATCGCCACCATCTGGATGCCGGTTTTCCATTTGGCGAGACGCGACACCGGCATGCCGACGCTCAGCCCGGCGAGGTATTCGCGCAGCCCCGAGACGAGAATTTCGCGGCAGAGGATGACCAGCGCCGGCAGCACCGCATGGCTGGTTATCCGGCCGGACACCGTCAGCATGAACAGCGTTGCCGCGACAAGCAGCTTGTCGGCGATCGGGTCGAGAAAGCGGCCGAGCTCGGACTGCTGTTCCCAGCGCCGTGCGAAATGCCCGTCGAGCCAGTCAGTGATCCCCGCCGCGGAAAACAGCGCGCAGCCGAACCAGCGCGCGGCATCCCCGTCGACATAGAATGTCGCGACGACCAGCGGGATCGCCAGGATGCGCGACAGGGTCAGCAGGTTCGGAAGACTGGTCAGCGACACGATGAGCTCCAAGCACGAGAGACCGGCTGGATCAGGAAGCGATCTTACCCAACCTCGTGAAAGTGGTCATAAACCTTTTTTGCGACAGCTTTGCTGATCCCGGCAACGCGTTCGATCTCGGCCAGCCCGGCACGGGCCACCGTGCGCGCCGAGCCGAAATGGTGCAGCAGCGCTTGTTTGCGTTTCGAGCCGATGCCGGCGATCTCGTCGAGCGGCGAGCGGCCGAGCGATTTGGCATGGCGTGCACGGTAAGTACCGATCGCGAAGCGATGCGCTTCGTCGCGCAGCCGCTGCAGGAAGTAGAGGACCGGGTCGCGCGGTTCGAGCGAGAAGGACGGCTTATCGGGGATGAAGAAGCGCTCGCGTCCGGCGTCGCGGTCCGGCCCCTTGGCGATGCCGACGATCGGCACATCGCCGATCCCCAGCTCGTCGAGCACGCCTTGTGCGATGCCGAGCTGGCCACGCCCGCCATCGATCAGCACCAGGTCGGGCCAGGCTGAGCCGCTGGTCTCCGATGCGTTCTCGCCTTCGCCCTGGTCCTCGCGCACCGCGCGCGACAGGCGCCGGGTCAGCACCTCGCGCATCATCGCATAGTCATCGCCGCCGATGCCGTCGCGTTCCGCGACCTCCGGCGCCGTCGATGCACGCACGCCGCGTATGGTGAATTTGCGGTATTGGTTCTTCATCAGCCCCTCGGGCCCGGCGACGATCATCG
>Ga0126371_10005646_pt1 | contig 11123 bp, 4 predicted proteins | sample PanSoiMetaPlot_4_FD_110145 | JGI IMG/M metagenome (GOLD analysis project Ga0126371, IMG submission 110145) | Tropical forest soil microbial communities from Panama - MetaG Plot_4 | ecosystem: Environmental > Terrestrial > Soil > Tropical forest > Bulk soil | place: Panama | collected 2016-02-17
CGGCGGGGTATTCGCAAACCCCGCGCGCTCGACCAGGAAGCGCGACATCTCGATCTCGGGATGCGGACCTGGCTGCAGGCGGCGGTAGATCTTCAACATCCCATAATCTTCGAAGAACACCGAACTGTTCGACTGCTCGACCCCCGCGCGGCGAAGCACGAGGCGTTCGGGCGCCTCGGTCTGGTCAAAGACCGATGTCTTGCGAGAGCGAATCTCGCCGCCTTCGAGCCGGAACGTTGCTTCCTGTTGGATCGCCTGCATCAGGCCCAGTACGAACCCGTCTTGTGAAAGCGCGTCGACGAGCGCCCCCTCGCGGCGAAATTGCCGCAGCTCGGCGAGAGTGACGGGTACGAGCCCCTGCCGCAGTTCGCTCTCAGCAGATGACCAGATCGAAGCCAGCGGCAAGAAATAGCGCTGCCGGCCGCCGCGCGCGAATTGAGCCTCTACGACCTCCGCCATGTAGGATTCGGGAGCGGACCCGTCCTGCGCTGGTCGGGAGATCTCGCCACGCGCCAGCACGGACGCTGCCTTTACGCGCTGATCCTTGGCTCCAAACCAGCGCTGACGCGGCAGAAAGCTAGGAATTATGTCGCCTTCGAGCTGCGGCAAATTGTGCTGGCGATATAGGTCCGGCCAGCCATGCGGCATGACCAACGTGATGAATTCGGGTGGCGAAGTCAGAATAGCCGAACTCTCGATTGCAGCGGGAAGGAGCTCGAACCAGAAAAAGCTGTGCCCCTGCAGGGTCAGCAAATACGGCAATTCGCCAATCGGCGGAAAAGCGCTGCGGCCGAGCAACTCGACCGGCTGGCGACCGCGCCATTCCGAGAGGTCGAGTTCAACGGCCTGCGGCGAACGCGACAGGTTGGCGACGCACAGGACGATCTCGTCTCCGTAAGCGCGGATGTACGCAATCACCTTGCGATTTGCCGGGTAGAGAAACTGCAATGTGCCGCGGCCGAACGCGCGCCGCGAGCGGCGTGCAGCAATCAGGCGTTTCAGCCAATTCAACAAGGACGACGGCGAGCGGCTCTGCGCTTCGACATTGACCGCCTCGAAGCCGTAGACCGAATCCATGATCGGGGGCAGGTAGAGCCGCGCTGGATCGGCGCGGGAAAATCCGCCGTTGCGATCGAATGACCATTGCATCGGCGTGCGCACACCGTCGCGGTCGCCCAAAAACACATTGTCTCCCATGCCGATCTCGTCGCCGTAATAAAACACCGGCGTTCCCGGCATCGAAATCAGCAGTGCGTTGAGCAGTTCGATTTTGCCCCGGTCATTTTCCATCAGTGGCGCGAGCCGACGCCGAATGCCGAGGTTGAGCCGCGCGCGCCGGTCGGCGGCGTAGTAATTCCATAGGTAGTCCCGCTCGCGATCTGTCACCATTTCGAGCGTCAGCTCGTCATGATTGCGCAGAAACACCGCCCACTGACACGTGTCGGGAATGTCCGGGGTCTGCCGCATGATGTCAGCAATTGGGTGGCGATCTTCAGTCGCAACCGCCATGTAGATCCGCGGCATCAGCGGGAAATGAAAAGCCATATGGCATTCGTCACCCGCACCGAAATATTGCAGCACGTCCTCCGGCCACTGGTTTGCCTCGGCGAGCAGCATCCGATCCCGATACCGCGCGTCGAGCTCGCGGCGCAGTCTCTTTAAGATCTCGTGCGTCTCGGAAAGGTTTTCGTTGATCGTCCCCTCGCGTTCGATCAGATACGGCACCGCGTCGAGACGCATACCGTCGACCCCGATATCGAGCCAAAACTTCATCACGTCAGCGACGGCGCGGAAGACTCGCGGATTGTCGAAATTGAGGTCGGGCTGGTGCGCGTAGAAGCGGTGCCAATAATAAGCCTGCGCGACGGGATCCCACGCCCAATTGGATTTTTCGGTATCGAGGAAGATGATGCGGGTTTCCGGGAATTTCTGGTCTGTGTCACTCCAGACATAAAAATCGCGCAACCGCGAGCCGGGTTTTGCGCGGCGGGCACGCTGAAACCAGGGGTGCTGGTCGGACGTGTGGTTAATCACCAGCTCAGTGACGACCCGGATATTGCGGCGGTGCGCCTCCCGCACAAACATCTTGAAGTCATGCATCCCCCCGTACGAGGGGTTGATGTTTCTGTATTCGGCGATGTCATAGCCGTCATCACGCAGCGGCGACGGGTAGAACGGCAGCAGCCACAGAGCGGTGACCCCCAGATCCTGCAGGTAATCGAGCTTGTGGCGCACACCCTCAAAGTCTCCGACGCCGTCATCATTGGCGTCGAAGAAGGCTTTGACGTGCAGTTGATAAATGATCGCGTCCTTATACCACAGCGAATCCGAGCTCGTGGGCGCGATGACACCGCTGTCAGCCAGCGGGGCGGAAACGTCGTCGGGAGGTGTCATGTGGCCTTAGCAGAAAGTAGACGGAAAACCAGTGTCGGGTTCGTTTTGGGGTCGAGGTGAAAGCGCTGGTGCGCGCCGCGGCAGACCACGGCGCTGCCGGTAAACACCTCGTCGAGCACAAATTGCGCATCCGCCGCTAGGCCAATCTCGGCCAACGGCAATTCTACCGTATCCTCATGTACGCCCTGCGGGTCGAGATTAACGATAACGATCACGGTATTGGTTCGATCCGAGGAGATCTTTGCGTAGGCGAGGATGTTGGGATCAGCGCAGTTTAGAAAGTGCAGATTGAGAAATTCTTGCAGCGCGGGGTTATCGCGCCGAAAACGGTTAAGTTTTGCGATATCGTCCTTGATATTTCCGGGGCGATCCCAGTCCCACACCTTGTACTCGTATTTTTCGGAATGGAGGTACTCCTCGCGACCGGGAATAGGGATATTTTCACATAACTCGAAGCCATTATAGATGCCGTATACCGGTGACAGCGTCGCGGCCAGCACAAAGCGAATGCGAAACGCCGGCCGGCCGCCCTCCTGCAGGACAACCGGGAGAATGTCCGGCGTGTTCGTGAAGAAATTTGGGTGGAAATACTCTTTTGTCGGATATTGTATCAACTCTGTCAGATATTCGGATAATTCCCACTTCGTATTCCGCCAAGTAAAATAGGTATAAGACTGGGAGAAACCCGCCTTGGCGAGAGCCCGCATCATCTTGGGCCGGGTAAATGCCTCGGAGAGGAACATCGCCTCGGGGCAGTGCGCCTTCACTTCGCGGATCAGCCACTCCCAAAACGGCAATGGCTTAGTGTGCGGATTGTCAACGCGAAAAGTGCGCACCCCTTCACCGACCCAGAACAAGATCGTGTCGCGCAATTCGGCCCACAGGCCCTCGCGGTCGGGATTGTCGAAATCGACATTGACGATGTCTTCGTATTTCTTCGGTGGGTTCTCGGCGAATTTGATTGTCCCGTCGGGCCGGAAGCGAAACCATTCGGGATGCGCACGTACCCACGGGTGGTCGGGGGCGCACTGGATCGCGAAATCGAGCGCCACCTCCATCCCCAGATCCCCGGCCGCGCGTACGAAACGGCGAAAATCCGCCAACGTCCCGAGCTCGGGATTAACCGCACGATGGCCGCCTTCCTCAGAACCGATCGCATAAGGGCTGCCCGGATCGCCGGGCTCCGCGTTGGTGCTGTTGTCCCTGCCTTTGCGGTTCACCCGGCCGATTGGATGGATCGGGACGAGGTAGACGACATCGAAGCCAAGCTGCGCGATCTCGGGCAGACGCGCGATGCAGTCATCAAAAGTGGCGCCTCTGCCGGGCTGCGACCCCTGGCTGCGCGGAAACATCTCATACCACGCGGCAAACCGCGCCGCCTTGCGATCGACGACGACTTCAAGCTCGCGGGAGTACCGCACCGCGTCATGACGTACCGAAGAGCGCGCCATGAGCTCGCGTATTGTGGGCGACAGCAGCAGCTCGCGGCGGGCGACGCCATCACCACTCTCGAATTCATGAAGCAGTTGCTGGATGCGCGTGGCATCGCGCCCTCGGGAGTACTCTAGCGCATCCTCGACAATCGCTCGCCCCTCGACGAGATCGAGCTCAATACTCTGTTCGGCCGCTAGTTTCTTTTCGACCTCGTCACACCAGCTTTCGAAATGATCGGTCCAGGCTTCGATCGTGAATCGCCAGAGGCCGACAGCATCGAGCCGGAAGCGGCCGACCCAGCGATCATTGTCGTAGAAGACAAGTGGCGCCTCGCGCCACCCTTCGTTCTCGTACCGGTATTTCAGCACGGCCCGCAGTTTGTCGTGGCCGTCGCGAAAGAGATCGGCCCAAACTTCACACAATTCACCGACAATGCGCTTGACCGGATAGCGGCCACCCTCAAGCTCGGGGTATACGTCCTCGATCTGTATGCGAGCTTCCTGGCGCCAGAGCGGATGATGCACGACTGGACGCTCGCCGCGCGCAGCATTCGCGAGCAAGACCCGAATACCGAGCGGCGCAACCTCAATCTGAGACGCGGCGGGCTCGTGGCGCCCTGGGGACACATCGGTCAGAGGCTGGGCCTCACCCTGGTGCGCGGCCTCAGTAGCTAACGTGTCGGCTGCGATCTCCCTGGTTTCGTGTTCGTGTGTATTGACGAGGATGAAGGCCCAATCGCGCCCTCGTTCGCGCTGCCGCTCCAGTATCACCAGCGGGTCGTCCTGGCTGCTCAACAGGCGCTGCGGACCCTCTTCGTTTAGTGGCGGCGCCGCCCTTTTCATCGCGTTGACCTCGGCAATAAATTCGCTGAGATCAAAGCGCTTCGGCTCGATTTCGCCGTTCCGCGTACTGACGACGTCGAGCCGTCGCGACCATCCGTACTCGAACCCCATCGGGATCATCACGCCGGTGGAGAATGCTGCGGCGAAGGCATAGGCTTGCCGATAACGCGGCTCGATTTCCGGATCCGGAAGACCGGCAGCGACGAGCTCATTGACGAGCCGGTCGGTGTCGTGGCTCTCGGGAAAGCCGATCGACGGCGCGATATGGCGGAACTCCTCATATTGCTCTAGCAGCCACGGGCTTTCGAAATTCCACCATTTGACGCTGTTGAAGAGATAATCAAACCCGGCATCGGCGAGCGCGAGAACGGCTTCTTTGGAGGCCCCGAGGTTTTCGGCGCAGAACACGACGTCGGGAGAGGCTGCTTTCGCATCGCCGATCAAATCGCGCCAGACTTCGGCCGGAACCTTATAGGCCGCATCGCAGCGAAAACCGTTGAACCCCAACTCGATGTAGTGACGCACCAGCTCTTGAAAATAGGCCACGATCTGGCGCTGTTGCGGCGGCCGATAGTCGAGCTCTGCCAAATCGCCCCACACCGTTTTTTGCGTCGGGTCGGCCGGATCGGTTGCGTGCGGAGAGATCACATTGCCGCGCGCGTCCCGAGCGAACCAATGCGGCCGGCTGGCAACCAGTTCACTGTCTCTCGAAGTATGATTAACGACGAGGTCCATGATGACGCGCAGCCCGTGGGCCTGCGCCGATTGGGTGAACGCGCGCAGCAGCGAATCGTCGTCGCCCAACTCTCCGTCGCGAAATCTGGGATTGAGCCTGTAGTAGTCTTTGACCGCGTAAAGGCTCCCAGAGAAGCCCGGATAATGAAACGGATTTATATAGACCGAGTTGAACCCCATGCCGGCAATTCGCGGCAAATGCGCCGACCATTGCCTGGTCGTGCCGGCTAATGACGGGAAGAGATTATATATCCTAAGCCCTTCGCGCATTACGACAGACTCCGCTCGCCCGGAAGTTCCCCCTAAAGCTTCAATAATGACCGCAAGCTCGGTAAAGTTCCATCACAGCCCGCCGGAATAGCTCACTCACTCGGGAGCACAATGAGCTCCGGTTTCTCCGGCAGTTCCGACCGAGCAAGCCTGATCGCGCTGCCGGGCGCGTGCCGCACAGTGTAGAGATCGCCTATTCGTGTCAGAAATTTGTCGAGGGTGGCGCGTGAAAAAATGTGCATTGGTATCACTATCTTTGGTTTGATCTGCTGAAGGACCTCGATCATCTCCTCCTGGTTCAGCGTCCACACACCGTCGATCGGAACCATGACCACGTCGATCGTGCCCAGTTCAGCTAGATGTGCCGGTGTCAAAGTGTGGTGCAAATGACCCAAATGCGCGATGCACAGATCGGCAATGTCAAACGCAAAGATCGAGTTGCCGTTATAGCGGGTCCCACCGAGCTCGCGCACATTAGTCTGAACATTGTGGATCCGCACATCGCGGTACTCGATCCGGTGAGACGCAACCCCGCCGCCCGGGTCCCAGCCGCGTAATATGTATTTGACCCCAGGCTCGACCGACTCGCTGTAATGTGTCGGATGTGCATTGTTCATCGTGACGATATCGGGAGTTACCGGAGCACGGATGATGTCGTTGTAATCGGTTACGATCCGCACGCCGGTCGGGCTCTCTATGAGAAAACTCGAATGCCCGAGAAAAGTGATCTCCACCGAGCTCTCGGGGCCCGCAGCGGCGAGCCGCCACAGCCCGAGCCGCAAGGCCACCGGTGCGGTGCACGCTGCCTGCGCTGCGGACGCGATCATCACGATAGCGACGACCGCCCAGACTAACGTCAATTTGAGACGCGTAGTGCTGCCCGTCGTCATCCCAGGCCTCATCTTGCGATCAATCGCACGGTTCTTCGAGTGGCGGCAGGTTTGGAGGCGGGCGGCGGATCTGGGTCGCCTGCTCAAACGCGTAGGCGAGGCGAAGAAGCGTCGGCTCGCTCCAGGCGCGGCCTGTAAATGTTGCGCCATAGGGGTAGTCAGGCGTATCGCGGTCGCGAACCCCGGATACATACCCGGCAGGAACCTGGACGCTGGGATAGCCAGCCTTGGCGGCAATCGAGGCGCCGGTTGCACCGGGGAACAGCACCGCGTCGAGCCCATATTGGTCCATATAGGCGTCGAGCCCCAAGCGGCGTGAAGAGAGGAGGTCCGACTGCCGGGCGGCGGCGTACTCCAACTCGCTGAGGTCGCCACGGGTGGCATCGGCTGCTAGGAAGATGTCTTGGCCAAAGCGCAATGCGCGCTCTGCGTGGCTCGCGTTAAATCCGATGATATCGGCAAGGCTCTGAATCGACGTGCTGGTAGCCCAGTCGCGCAGATACAGATTAAGGTCGTGCTTCAATTCGTAGACGAAGACGATGGGCCGGCGCACGGACTGGTTCCTAGTCGGGCTCTCTGGGTTGCGGTTGAGGATTGCCATTTCGGTGCCGGGACCTCCAATCCAGCCTGCTGTCGGAATGTTGGCGTGTATTACCGTGGCGCCCTGCGCTTCTAGGACCGCGATCGTGTCGCGCATGACCGCTGCGGCTCGAGGCGGAAGCGACCCGTAATAAACATCGTTGGCGGGGTCCAAAGGATCGCTGGGCACGCCGATGCGCGCGCCCCTGAGCCCGTCCTTATCGAGGAAACTCGTGTAATCGCCAGGCCGCTGCAGTGGCTCGGTCACCGGGTCGAGCAGATCGCTCACAGCCAAAACATTCAACAGGATCGCGGCGTCACGCACGGTGCGCGTCAGGGGGCCAGCAGTGTCCTGGCTGTGGGCGATCGGGACGATGCCGGCGCGGCTGATGAGCCCGACCGTCGGCTTTACCGTCACAACCCCGTTCTGGCTCGCCGGCGACAATAATGAGCCCGAGGTCTCGGTGCCTATCGCTGCCGCGGCGAATCCCGCCGCCACCGCGACCGCAGACCCTGAGCTAGAGCCGCCCGGCGCGACAATCGGTATTCCTTTGTCATCGAGTTCGGGGGCATAGGGGTTCTTCACTTGCCCGCCGAGTGAGCTGTAGCCTGCCGGCATGTCGATCGCCAAGATATTGGCGAACTCGGTAAGGTTGGCCTTCCCGAGAATCACGGCGCCAGCGTTGCGCAATAGAGTGACGAGCGTTGCGTCGCGGTTAGCCCGCGCACCCTCCAGCGCAAGCGAGCCGGCGGTCGTGTGTTCCGCGTCTGCAGTGGCGATATTGTCCTTGACCAGTATCGGAATGCCCCCGAGCAGTCGGCGTCTCGAAGGTCTCGGGGCGTCGTGCTGGGCGGCGATTGCAAGCGCGTCCGGGTTCACCTCACGCACCGCATTGAGCCGCGGGCCCGAGCGGTCGTAGGTTTCGATGCGCGCCAGATACGCGCTTACCAGCGCGGCCGCAGTCGTCGTCCCGGCACTCAACGCCGACTGCAAATCGCTAATCGTAGCGTTCGCGGCACACACCCTGCTCTCCCCCGCCGAGCCCGGCCCAGTCACAACCAATACCAGCATCGCCACAAGGACGGACAGAAGCGACGATCGGGTGGCAATGAGAGTGATAGAATATGCCTCCTCGGCGTCTGCGTCGACCCGCGACGCACGGCTCAGCAGGCACAACAGGCGTTCTGAGGCTGCCTCGGCGACCCGTTGGCTGACATCGCCTGCTTAACGGAGTTTACAATCAGGATCCGGTGTTCCGACGTCAGCGAAGGGCAGCCGCGATATTGCCGCCGTCCACGGTCGTGACATCGGCCGTGGTCTTGAGCGCGACCGCGTGGTGCAGAAAGGCCTGCGCGACATCCTCCGCCGTCACTTCGCGACCGAGCAGGTTTCCTCTCATGTATTGCCGTTCGTCGACACCGCGGGCCTTCGCGCGCGTCGCAATCATCTCAGGCGTCAACAAGCCGCTCCTGATGCGATCAGCATTGACAGCATTGGCACGAATGCCGTCGCGCCCATATTCAAGCGCGTATTGCCGCGCGAGGGCTAAAGTTGCCGCCTTCGGCAGCCCGTAGGGGCCAAAATCCGGCCCGGGGTTCACTGCTTGTTTCGACACATTGAACAGGAGACAGCCGCCGGTTCCTTGGGCGAGCATTATCTGAACGGCGCTTTGCGCGACATTTTGATGGGCAAAGAAATTGATTTCGAAGCTGCGGCGCAGCACTGCATCGTCGACGTCACCGATGCGGCCCTGCCACGCGGCGCCGGCATTCGAGACAACGATGTCGACACCACCAAAATGCTCAGCCACGCGGTCGAAGGCCCGGCGCACGGCCTCTCGATTTGTGACATCGCACTCCACCGCCAAAGCCGAGCCGCCAAGTTTTTTCGCTGCTGCCTCGGCCGCTACACCGTCAACATCGAGCAGAACAAGCTCGGCCCCCGCGCCGACTAGCGCGCGCGCCGTCGCGAGGCCGATCGCACCGGCCCCGCCGGTGACAACGGCGATTTGCCCGGCCAACGCCTTTTCGGTGCTCCGGCCGAGTTTGGCCTGTTCGAGCGACCAATATTCTATATCGAAGAGATCGGCCGCGCTGACGGATTCGAACCTACCCACCGCTTCCGCGTCGGTTACCGTTTCCACCATCGACTCGGCGATGTCGGCAGCAATGCGCGCATCTCTTGCGGTACGGCCGAGCCCGAAAAGACCTAACCCCGGAACGAGGATGACCCGCGGCATCGGGTCGAGCTCGCGTTTCGGTATAGCTTGCCGCGCGTTGTGGTGAGCGAAATAGGCCTGGTATTCGGTGACGAAGCGATCGACTTCGTCTCGCACCGTCCGTCTAAAGGTGTCCAACCGGTCGGGCTCGGGGGGCGGCACGATCAGCGGATAATTCTTGGTACGGATTGTATGATCGGGGGTGGCAACGCCGGCGCGACCGTAGTGCCCGAGCTCGGCTCCGTTGACGTAGTTCAGCACCGCGGAGCTCGAGCGGAACTCCAGCACAAACCTCTTATCTGCGCCCGAGCCGGCCGGATCGGCGAGGGCGCAAGCGCCGCGCAGGATCGGCGCGACCTTCGCAACCGCTGCGACCGTACTCGGCAAGCGCGCTGGTGAAAACACCGTCCTTCGCCGCCGCGCGAGTTGCTCCTCGGCGAGCGTCACCGCGGCGATCATGCGCTCATAGGCCTCTCGGGCAGTATCACCGAAGGTAAATATGCCGTGTTTCAGAAGCACGAGCCCCTCGATAGCGGGATCCGCCTCGAACACCTCGGCTGCCTTCTTGGCGAGCAAAAACCCGGGCATGATGTAGGGTACGAGCCCCATCCGCCGGCCATAAAGACTGGCGCAACGGTCAGCCGCGTCGGGCTGGTCGGCAAGGCTCAGTACGGCGGTCGAATGCGTATGGTCGATGAATTTATGCGGCAAGAAGGCATGGAGGAGCGTTTCGACCGACGGATTGGGCGCGCCGGGGTCAAGCAGATTGGCACGCTGGATGCGCACCATCTCTTCGTCGGCAAGCGTTTCTCGGCAACATAATTTGCGAAGCGGTGCAAGCCTTACGGCAGGAAGCCCGGCCGGCTCGATTGCCGCCATGTCCCAGCCACTACCCTTAACGCAGAGCGCTTCCACTTCTTCGCCGAGCAGATCGGTCACGACGGTCTTGACCGAGGTATTACCGCCGCCGTGCAGGACCAGCTTTGGTTCCGTTCCCAACAGGCGGGAAGTATAGACACGTAGCGCAAGATCGCGGCCAACGCCCTGCGCGGTATAGCGCTCGATCATCCGATCGGCGTCTACTTCGGACCACAGGCTGCGCATTCTCGTCACCCCTTGCTGCTTACGAGCGCGCAGCCATCAATGCCCCTTCTCAATGCCGGAGGCAAGACGCCGGCGACGGCGCCATCCTCGGCGCACACCCCCCCGCTGAACCCCGCCTAATATTGGAGTTCGAGGATCTTCGTGCGTTCCGCGCGCGGGTGGGGGCCCCGATGAGGAAGGTCTCCCGGTTCGAATGTCGTTTCGCCGGGCAACAGCCGCGCTTCCACTTGTGCCGACAGGGTCTCGGCAGCGGTGTCGTGAGTTCGCTGCGAATGCCGGCCGCGTAACCCGTGTAACCATCTCCGAAAACGCGGTTGCCGATCGTAGTCGTTGATCATTCCGGCGATCATGTTCTCCCGCGCGCGTTGCAGCACTTGCAGCACGTCTCCATGTGTCGTGCGCGGATCGTCATTGAAAAACTCGATGCGCCAGTAGCGCTTGCCGCTTACTTCTCTGGCGGCCTGCAGGACGGGCTTCTGGAGCACTTGCCGACCGCCTACCGCCTCGATTGCGCCGACGAGGCAATGACGGCCATGGGCGTCGCGCAGCCGACCCTTGCACCACTGCTGCTCGGTGCCGAGCAGGCGTTCCACAGCGCCCAGCTTGGCCAATGGATGGCTATCAAATCCGTCGATTCCGTCGAAAGGCATATCCGC
>Ga0126371_10005648_pt1 | contig 11120 bp, 12 predicted proteins | sample PanSoiMetaPlot_4_FD_110145 | JGI IMG/M metagenome (GOLD analysis project Ga0126371, IMG submission 110145) | Tropical forest soil microbial communities from Panama - MetaG Plot_4 | ecosystem: Environmental > Terrestrial > Soil > Tropical forest > Bulk soil | place: Panama | collected 2016-02-17
AACCAATGGCCTAGAGGTTCTAAAGAATTTACCTTAGTACTGGCCCGATTTTTGGTACCACTGTCCCATTATGCAGCTCGCCACCCCCCTCCATTCTGAGGCAGCCAGCCAACCTATTGAAAATGCAAGGTTTACTTAGGAGATGAAGAATAGGTTCCGTATGAAAAATCGTGAGGGTAAAATTAGTGACGGGGGGCCACAAAAAGCGTTCAGACGAATTTGCCTGGATCCAAACAAACGCATCCGCGTATTACATACGGCATAGAGCCTACGGCTGACATCCCTGGCCGATTCGGGCTTCACGATAATCTACGGGGCTCCCAGACACGACTTGCGAACCCCGCAGAAACAAAACCACACCCGAAGCGGGAGTATCCGCCGCCCGCACGAGAAGTAACCCGTCTCCGTCGGATTCCGGCGGAACGGCATCAACCCCATTTGATCTTTCGCACCAACTCCATGGGAACGCATGCCGCAATGGCAATTCTTGGATACTCCGGGTTGTACTGCAATTGTCCGCCTGCCAGAATCACCGCGCGTCGCTCGTTGGCTTCGCCGACTAGCGATTCTTGTGTTTATCAAGGCTTAGGGGCCAAAGTACCTTAGTACCTGAAAAATATGCCAACTAGGCTATATTTTCCCTCCGTTAGACGCAGCTAAGCTACCAGGTAGCCATCGAGCCGATTGAACGCCCCCAGTTAAGAACAGTCCTTATGGGGATTGGAACGAGGCATAAGGAGAAAAACCACGCGTGTCGAACGCTGCTCATCGACCGTGGACGGGCACTTCCTGGGCCTTTTCCTCAAGGACCCATCGTGCCTCTCCCCGCCTCCGCCGACACAAAAAGTGTTCTGAGGGGTTCACTCTCATAGAGCTGCTCATTGTCATAGCCATCGTTTTGATTGTTTCCGCGATTGCCATTCCCAATCTGATGGCGGCAATGGACCAAGCACGGATTGCTCGGGCTGTGGGAGATATTCATACGCTGGAGGACGAGATAGATCTCTACCTGGTGATCAACTCACAGTATCCGGATTCGCTAGCCGCCGTCGGATACGGAGACCTCTTAGACCCCTGGCGCAATCCATACCAGTATTTGAATCATGCCACTAAGAAAGGCAATGGTCAGGACCGAAAGGATCGTTTCCTGGTTCCTCTTAACTCCGACTATGACCTCTACAGTATGGGCAAAGATGGCGCGAGCCGACCACCCATCACGGCCAAGGTCAGCCAGGATGATATTATTCGCGCTAGCAATGGATCGTACGTTGGCTTGGCGTCGCAGTTTTGAGGATCGTGATCAACATGCGACTCCACCACACATTCCTCTTCAGCCGATTGGCCCGTCGAATCTTCTGGCTCTTCGTTCTGTGTGCGCTTATTCCGATTGCCATTCTGTCGGTTGTTTCGGTTTTAAGCGTCACGACACAGTTGAATGAGCAAAGCCGCCGTCTGCTTCGTCAGACAAGTCGCGAAGCGGCAATGAATATCTTTGAGCACTTGACCCTTCTCGAAGGAGACATGTGGTTGATTCGTTCAACTGTAGAATCTGGCGCTCAACTCCCTCTTGCGTCCGCGCAGGCAGGAATTCCCGGAAACCTTGAGGATCACTTTAAAGGACTGGAGATTATCGGCAACAAACGCCCCCGTCAGGTCGTCTACGGGAAAGTAACCCTGCAGCTAGAGTTTTCGGGAGATGAAGAGCAGTTCCTACATTCAGGAAGGACGCTGGTTTCAACGCGAAGCTGCTCAGGCCCTGCCCCCTGCGTGTTTCTGTCTCAAGAACTCTCGGGATCAAACTCCGACAGTGGAACGCTCGTGGCTGAGGTGAACGGTTCCCAACTCTGGGATGCGGACAATCCGCCGCCACTGATCAATGTGTGCGTATTGGACGACGCGGGACGCCCTCTATCTTGCCCTGAGGCGGATCCATACCAATTTCCCTCCAAGGTTGCGAGCAGTTTTTCTGGTCAGTTTGACTGGAAAAATAGCGGGCAAGAATATCTCTCGGATTATTGGAGCGTACCGCTCAAACCCAGGTTCTTCGCTTCACGCTGGACCGTGATTGCCTCTGAGGCGAGAAGCGATATGCTTGCATCACTCAATCACTTCAAAAGGATCTTTCTTCCTACCGTGCTGCTTGCTTTCTGCGTGGTTCTGCTCCTGAGTCTCATTCAAATCCGGCGAAATATGGTACCGCTCATGCGGCTTCAGGAAGGTACCCGGCGCATTACCGGCGGCGATCTAGGAGCCCGAGTAACCGTGCCCGGCACCGACGAATTCGCCGAACTGGCGTCCTCCTTCAATTTCATGGCGACTCGAATTGAAAAGCAGGTGAATTCGCTAAAGACCGTCAGCGAGATCCACCGGGCCATCCTTTCGTCGTGGAACATCGAACAGGTTGTAGATGCGCTGATTACTGGTCTACACGTCCTTTTCCCATATGGCGTTGTCAGCATCAGCCTGTTGGATCGTAGTTCAACGCTTCGTGCGTGGACCTACGTTAGCGCGGCTGAGCCGGTACGAATAAAACAAGTCGACACAATAATGCTCTCTGCGGACGAGGCAGCGGTCCTCAACCAGTGCCCGAGGATCGCGATTCTCAATCTTGGCGAGACCGTTCCCACCTATTTAGCGCCACTCGTTCAGCATGGAATGCGTTGTTTCCTCCTCGCGCCGATTCGCTTGAAGGGGGAAGTGTCGGCTGTTATATCCCTCGGTCATGCCTCAGACTCCATTTGGTCAGAGGAAGACACACAACAAGTGGCCCAGCTCGCAGATCAGGTTGCCGTGGCCGTCTCCAACGTCCGGCTGGTTACAGAGCTGAAACAGCTTCACTGGGGAACGCTTACAGCATTGGCGCGCGCGATCGACGCGAAGTCGCATTGGACTGCAGGTCACTCCGAGCGCGTAACGGGCTGGGCCATAAAGATCGCCCGCGCCATGGGTCTTCCCGACCAAGAGCTGGAAATTATCCATCGCGGCGGTTTAGTCCACGACATTGGCAAGATCGGAACTCCTGTGTCCATCCTTGACAAGCGTGGAAAACTGACTGACGAGGAGATGAAGCAGATGCGCGAGCACGTGCGCATCGGTGCTCGGATCATGGAACCGATCCCGGGGTTCACCGAATGTATGCCCATCATTTTGCAGCATCATGAGTGGGTAGATGGTTCGGGCTATCCCGAGGGCCTCGTGGGCGACGAGATTAGCCTGCATGCAAGGATTTTTGCTGTCGCTGACTGCTACGACGCTCTGATTTCTGACCGCCCCTATCGCCCGGGCATGTCTCTGAAGAGAGTCAGGGAAATGATAAGAGGGGGCGCGGGAAAACAGTTCGACTCAGGTGTAGTAGAGGCATTTTTGAATCTCCTTGAATGTGAAAACAGAAAGGAAGCAGCCGACGAGGACGTTTCCGTCTCGCCCCTAGGAGTTACTTGAGGTGCGGTTGGCGCCGTAAACGTATGGCTCGGCATGGCAGGCAGCTAATGCGCCCCAAGAAAAAGGAGGGGACACAATCCAGAAGAAAATGGTTCTGGGTCTTCACCCCGGTCTTACTTTATGCCATTTTTGGGCTCTGGCAAGGCTCCCCAAAATCACGAAGTGTTCCCAACGAACTGATGGGTACCTGGCGAAGTTCCGACCCAAAGTACGCCGATCGGTCCTTGGAAATTGACAATGTCACTATCAATTTCGGAACTGGGGACGGTACCGTGACGACCGGATTCATTAAGAAGGTCGAAGCAGTGCCCGAAGGTGGCCACACGCTCTACACAATCTCCTACGTCGACGACGGAAAGGAAGAACAGTGTTCCTTCTATTACGCAGCAGCAAAAGAAGAGATAATCTACTTTAAAAATCAGCCGAGCATCCCTTGGGTCAAAGCACTTAGTTAGGTTAGGCCCCGCCTTTTGCTGCCAGCGCGGCCTCACGAAACTTAGTTTTTCGACCGAACAGGTCGATGCTGGACTTGGCCGGCCCAGCTTTCGCGACCTTACGGCATTTATTTTCCCACCAGAGAATAAATTCCGGTTGATATAACCATTCGGTCTTTCTCGGAGAAAAACCACAAAAACGCCGAAGTCAGGTACATGGCTGGTACACGGCCCCGATTGACCCAATTGTTGCACAGCGCACAGAATAAAAGTCGCCCCGACCGACAAAAAACTCGACCCGTTGATACTCAGCGGACTGTTTTGCTCAGTCGCCACACTACGCGGAGGGCCCCATGGAATCCAGCCCAGTCGTCGCTCGACAACCTCTGCCCAAACCATTTCTTGCATTTGCCTTTTTTAACCTTGCCTTCCTGGCCCTTCTCGGCTCCCTTACCGCAGCCACTTCCGTCGTCGCAGCAGACGTTAGCGGAATCGTCACCAATGCGCAGGGCGGCGAGCCCTTGGCCAAGATCCAAGTTGCGCTTCTCTGAACCAGCGCTTACGACAGCCACCGGGCCGGACGGAAAGTTCCATCTTTCCCAGCTCTCTGCAGGCAGCTATGTCCTCCAGTTCAGCGGCGTCGGCTACCGCTCGTCCAAAATCTCTTTTCATTTGGCGTCAACAGACGACGCCAAGGAGTTCGCCATCGCTCTTGCTCCGGAGACTTTTCGCTTGAGCGATCGCATCGAGGTCACCAGCGACGTCTTTGAACTAAAAGATTGCTCCAGCGTGGGAGAGCTCATCCTGACTAGCAGCGAACTTCGCCAAACCTCTACCGTTCTGGCCGATGATCCGTTTCGCTCTTTGCAAACTCTTCCGGGCGTATCCTCTTCCGCCAACCACGATTTCCTTGCAGAATTCAGTGTGATGGTGCGCCTTATTCCCAAGTCGGCGTGTATGTGGACGACGTTCTTGTGCCCAATTTGCTTCACTGTTGCCAACACGCCCGAGGCTCCCAGCCTCAGCCTGTTCACCGGAAATGACGTCGAGGACATCCGCCTCCTTTCGATGGCCTATCCGGTGCGGTACGCGGACGGCATCGGGGCGGCCTTGGCAGTTCGCACGAGAACGGGAAGCGACGAGTCCGCTCATTTCCACGGTTCCGCCGGCCTGGCCCGCAGCGAAATCCTCGGCGAAGGCCGCCTGACTCACAAAGGCACTTGGCTCGTTAACGCGCGCAAAAGCTATATCGGCTATTTGGTGAATGCGGTTTCCAACACGCGCTTTTCGCACGACGGCTTCTACGACGCAGACGCCAAGCTCACCTCCAATCTCACGCCCGGGCAAACCTTCAGTTTTCTGATCACCGGCGGCCGCCTCAGCATTGATGACCCAAGCCTGCCGCCAATCGCGCCGTCGGACGAGCTACGCAGTTCCGCGTTGGGCCCGGTTCGCGCTACGCGTAAGGGCATCAACGACCTTGCGATCGGCCGCCTCGGTTGGCGCTGGACTCCTTCTTCTCATCTCGTTCTGGATGTTTATGGCGCCTACGTTTCCACGCGCTCCCCTCTATACTCAGAGGCCTCGAAAATGAAAAACGTGAATAGGAAAATCAAAAAAACTTTGGCAGCAAGCCGCTACCTAGCAGACACATTGACCATGCAGGGCTACAGAAATTTGTAGGTTGGGAATAGCGCGAGCAATGCATCTGATCAGAAGTCCGAACACTTCCTTCTGTGTGGACGCATCCAGCCTAAGCCTCGGGAATGATGCGTATCGCAATGCGGCACTTGCCGCTTTGCGCCCTTTCCACCCGCACCACTGAACCGTGCTCTTCGGGGTTCCTTGGGCCTCCCGCGCGCACATTGCGGGTCAAGTAGACTTCCATCCCGACATAATAGTGATTCAACGAGGTTTCAAGGAGCAGGCCGCCTTCTGATACGTTTACGCTCGTGCAATTCTCCTCGGGATATCGTGAATTAACGGGACGAAGAGAGACGGGCTGTGACACTTTGATTCTTCGACCACGCCGGGCAACGGACCTTACGCGCGGGACGGCACGAGTAAAGGAAAGAATGGGCAGCAAAAACAAACAGGCGGTCAGGACGTATAATCCAAACCCGGGACTTACGAGAAACGAAGTTGCCATCCTGATCGCGCCGCTGGGATCGTCTGAATAACTAAGCAGCGCGGTGTTGATTAGTATGTCGGTCCAGGACCGGAGGTCAGAGTCCATCAGCATCATGTGCAGAACGGCAATGGCTCCCGCACAGGCTCCCACTAGGCTAAGTGTTGCAACCGCCTTTTGAAGGAAAAGATGATCGAGCAACGCCAACAAACAGAAACCCAGGGCGCCGAAAACAAACCACGGAACAAGCGACGCCATCCGTAAACTAAAGGGTATCGGCATAGGCTTGACGGCTATGGGCGCTGCCGAAGAACCGAGGGACGCACCGCTATCAGTAGGATCTTTAATAGTCCCCAAGATGCGCAGGTCGGATTGGAGTTGAGAGGTCTCGTAGCGAATGTTCAAAGCATTGATGGTTTGGCTGCCATCGTGCCGGTGCAGTCTAACAAGCGGTTGAAAGAACATCAGTAAAGCGATGCAGAGAAGCAAGCTGAATCCGACCCGCTCCAGCTTGTAGTCCGAAAACGTCACACGACCTCCCCGGCCTCACAAGTTAGCCGACGAAAAGTCCAGGAGATGCAAGGGTCTATAGGGGCCTATAGGGAAATATTAGCGGGGAATCCCTCTCCGCGGCGACCTGACGAACTATATGTTTGTAAACGGTTAACTACGCTCCGGGCACTCCTCAGCTCCTGATGCTGACTCGACGACAGGGTTCTCCGGGTGGCTGGCGTCCTGATGCAAAAGGCCCTAAACCGCGGAACTTCATGAAAGTCCTGTCAGAGAACCTCCGCCGAAGCGACCAGCCCAAGTCGCGCTTCAACTAGGCACGAACATCCGAACCGTCGTCAGAGACGACCAGGAAGCCGTCCGGCCCAACCGCCGCCTCCCACTGGCCGGAGCCCATCGTACTCGTCCTCTTTGGGAGCCGCTTGAGTCGTCGGTCACTCGGACTACAGCGTTTGCTTGAGCGAGAATGAGGCAATCGCTGGAATATTTTCTTTCATCTGCATCCTCCTTATCCAATGCACGGGCTCTGCGCATTCACCGATGCAGACCAGGGCGGACAATAGGGAGCTATGGACCAGTGATGACGCACGTTAAGACCGACGGATGGAGTGTTTTTCTTAGCCACAAAGTTCGTGACGAGCAGAACGCAGTCACCGCCGCCTCAGCGGGGCGGGGTTATCAGCTATCTGCAGTTGAGGCGCAGTTTATAAATGCTGACTTGGCGGCAACATCGCCAGTGACCTGCAGCGCAATCGACCTGATATACGACAGCTTTGCCCAGCCGCTCCCGCCAGGAACACGCTCGGCTGGAATGCATGTCAGGCAAATGCTTTACCGGACTGAGCATTACCAGATTGACGTTCAAATCGAAGCCCAGCCGGACGGCAATCGGCTCGTCATCATGGGACAACTGCTCGACACTCGCCGTCCCGGCATCGTTGATGTCGGCGTGCATGTTACCCTCTCGGATGGCCGGGGGAACATGGTCCATACCAAAACAAATCAGTTTGGGGAGTTTCGCGGCGAGGTCGGCAACTCCGGTGATTTGGAGCTATCCTTCCTCGGCCGCGACGGGAAATCCATTGTCATTTTGCTCCGCGAGGTGCTGGACCCAATGTCGAGAGGGAAAAACTAATCGGCAACCCCTCCTTGGATTTTGACGTTCTGCTCTAACCACGCCGGTAATCGAAATCAAAAAGCACTACAAATTCGGGAATAAACCAGTCGTTTGCGTTAATTCCTTACTGCCATCCCTGCATTAAGTATTAGGGTATTCACTCGATTGTAAACGGAACCGGACGGATGGTATCGAAGGGTGGGGTGAGCTAATTAGACGGTTTCATGTTCCAGTTCCTGCTCCCGCTCCAGCTCCAGTAAGACAGCCACCGTATCACCGCACCACGTCACGAGCAGCCACCCGCGTAAGGCCTAGATGAACGTTTCTAGCCCACATGAACGATCCTGGATCGGTAAAGCGATCATTACTAAAGCTGAACTCAGAGGTAGAATGGAGCGGCGTCTGCCGATCATCGTGGTAGTCCGCCTCGCGTCTTGTTGGGGCGCGGGTAGCGATGAGGAAGAAAGGACGTACACCGATAACATCAGTCCGACCCGCGCGCGCATCTTCTCTAAACGCCCGTGGCGCCTCGGCAACATGATTTGGGTCGCTCCGGTGCACGAAGAACCAGTGTGTGCCAATGTCATTTACTCGCAGCGCCTCCTCGACGACCGCTATAGTCTCGGTGTGAAATTCGAAGATGGCCCTGTTACGTGCTCCATCATACAGAGATACGCTCGCTCGTAAAGCAGCTACGAAAACTTCCGGATCCACCTTCGCGCGACGGTTTTTTCAACACGGTTTTCTTAAGCAAACCTAGCTTTGTAGGTTACTCCCAGATTCCCAATGCCACCAGTGTTCGCCGGCCAACTTCAGCAATACTGGCAATCCTCTCGCTATGAAGTCAACGTCGAGTGGCGCCGCTGGGATCCCGTCTGACGCAGTCCTTGATCTGCAAACCGCCTCGTGAGTCAGTAATGTGCTCCCTGTTCAGGTGCCGGAACCGGCGATGTTGAGTCTGCAGTCCGGCTTGCTGGGCCTCCTGGATCTAGCGCAGCGACAAAGGGGGAGTTAAGACTCAGGTCGGCGTCTATGGGAGACCAGGACAAGTCGGTTTCTTTTTCCTGCAGCAGACGAACGGAGTTCATCCTCTCGCCGCCTGCGCTATCCGCGGCCCCCTTGCAGGGTCAGGCAGCCGACGATGCCTTTTGCCACGCGGTCGCGGATGAACTCTGTCGTCTGTTCCCCTGCGAGAAATGTCCAGTTGAAGCGCAGCTCTTCAGGCCCCTCTATTCTTACCGCCAGTGCCGGGAAGTCCTGAGGTTGGTAGACGACGACCCTCCATTCTCCTGCTCTCGCGCCAACCCCTTCGCGGATTGCGGCGTTCACAGCCTCTCGCGCTTCAGGGGACGGGATGTTATTCGAGAGAATGGTGCAGGCCATTTCTGTACTCCTCTAAATGGTTTCAGTAACCGTCGGGCACTTTTCCCTCGTTCTTCGCCCAGCCTAGGTTGATTGTCTCTTGGAGGTACAACCTGTTGGAGATACCGTTCGCCGTCCGCTTCCTGATAAACTCAGGCATTTGCTCTTCGCCGAAAAAAGTCCAGCCGAAACGCATCTGTCTGGGCCCTGCTATTCTTACAGCCAACCCCGGGTAATTTTCAGCTTGATAAACGACGACCTTCCAATCCCCATCTCTTTCCCCAATCCCCCAACGAATTGCGGTGTTCACCGCTTCCCGCGCTTCAGGAGAAGGGATGTTGTTCGAGACAATGATGCACGCCATTTTTTCTCCTCTGAATGGCTTTCATAAGAGACAAACTATCGCATTGGAGTCGCCGTTCACCAATGAGTGGAAGCCCTGGTAAGTCCACGTAGCGATGGTGCAACAGTTTCTCGCTAAGGCAGCTTTCAAGAACAGAGGGAAAATATGCCAACGGTGTCCCGCTCGGCAAAAGACCGAGCCATGTCGAGAAGGAAATCATCACGCCGGCGTTCTTTCGTCTCTTGCTGATCGTAGGCCTCGGTGGCAACACGAAGCTTTTCGGCCTCAATTACCGTTTCGACACTTTCCTACTGCCGCTTACAATGCTTAGAAACGGTTCGCAGTCTCTCCACCATTACCGAGGCGACATAAACCGTGGTTTCCTGCAACTCTTTCTTCGTTTTCATAGTGCCTCTCTCCAAGCGCTAGCAGGTTTCTTGGATTTAGAACACCGTTTTACTGCGAGTCGGTTTTTGCCTCATTCCGTTCACCAAGCGGAACTTGCCGATAATCGGCCGGGCGGCTTCCCACGATATCGGTGTCTTGGAGAAAGAGAATCACACCTGAGGTGCGGTCCTCGGCGGAGCGCACAATGAGAAGTCCGTCTCCGGAGGGCTCGGGAGCAGGCCCGTCCCACCGAATTCTGTTGATAGACTCCTTTGAGACGCGCGCGGCAATAGCTATGGCTTGAAAACTAACATCACAACGTCTTTGTGCTGGGGCGGGTATTACCACATGCCATGATTTGTCCTTACCAACCCAAAGGTACGCTGGGTATTCTCCCGAACTAGTGTAGTCACCAAGGATCTTGCCACTTGCTTGCTGGCCCTCATTGTGTAACCACGCAGCGGCCTCGGGATCAAAATCTTCCTTTATTGCCAGCCTGAATCCTGGAACGCGAGGCATTACCTGGGCCATCTCGGTTGAGAATCCCGGCGCAGCAGCTTCGGCAGCCGCACACGGATGCGTCCCTAATACCGTTGACTCCGGAAGTTGCGACGAAGTTATCCGGCCAGCTTCTCCGGTTGGAAGCCCCGCCTGCGACAATTCAGACGCCGTCGATCCGGAAGGCTGCGATGAAGTTATTCGGTCGGCTCCTTCGGATAGTGTGCTCGAGCGCGCGCGGTTCGCAGTGTCGGCAGAAGCGGCTACTCCAGAGAATTTATGGGGCATGGCTACCCCTACGGCAATCATCAAGACAACAGAGAAGGCAAGCGCCAGAATGGGCCACTTGGGAGTGCGCGCGTTTGCCGCTTTGGCCGTGTCTGTGCTGTTTGCAGTAGAGTCTTTTAGATTCTGCAATGCCTCCTCTATGATCTTCTGCCCCGCGACTTGCAGAGGATTAGCGGGGCCGCTAGGTAGCTCTGGAGGTACATCTTCCGGGAGCGGCACTTTCGGCAGCCCGCGGTCGGGCTCAGGAACCCATGTCGGGTCCAATCCCACAAGACGGGAAACGTCTTTAACCATCTCGCTGTCGTCCCACACAACAGTTAGGCCGTCAATGGGGGTCGAGGCCGCAGGAGCGACATCGCGATTCGCGCCAGAAACCTCGCGTGCCTCGCTTTCCGGCCGAGCAGCCCGCCGCGGATTATTCCCTAGAGGACGGGAGCCTTCCACGACCCGGTCCATGTTGTCGCACAGAACACTAAGGGCCTCTGCGGATAAGGGTACGGAAGCCGCGGCATTGTTGGAGATTGAAACCTGCTGCCGCCCGCTCTCAGGCCGAGGAGCCCAGGGCGGATTCCACTCTGCGGCACTGGGACCGCGTAAAGCCTTCTCCACGTC
>Ga0126371_10005649_pt1 | contig 11119 bp, 10 predicted proteins | sample PanSoiMetaPlot_4_FD_110145 | JGI IMG/M metagenome (GOLD analysis project Ga0126371, IMG submission 110145) | Tropical forest soil microbial communities from Panama - MetaG Plot_4 | ecosystem: Environmental > Terrestrial > Soil > Tropical forest > Bulk soil | place: Panama | collected 2016-02-17
CCATGGATCGGGCATTCCTTCACCATCATGATTTTGCCGTCGCGCTCGATGATCTGCGCTTTGATTTCGCCAGGTTTTTCTTCAATAAGGACGCGGTAATCTTGCTTGCCATCGAGAATCTGCTGCCGAATCTCCGGCACGCATCGTGGGCAGAGAGAATCGGTCTCGCGCGGCCAACCCAGCGGGGGTTTCGATTTCTCGTAAGACTTCAACAGCGGCTTGTCGGACCACTTCGGCGTGAAGGAAGGACGGTCAGGAATCCGCTCATTGACGAAGCGGAACACGCGCCACATTCCACCGGCGGCGAGCGACCCGGCTTTCTCGAGGTACTTGGTCGGTTTGCGCAATGCGCTCATTCTTCGGTCCTGGTCGCTCCTTAGATTTCGCGAAACGATCCGGCAACAAGCACAAAATTAAAGTCGATGATTCTATCAGACACAGCCGCAAATGCCCCCTGAATTCCACTCAGCGGTGTTTTCACGAAATGGAAGGTCGTCCACCCGCTGCAGGGGGTTCAGCTGACACCGGCGCCCGTCGTCACTGCAGCCGTTGCTGGACCCAAAACAATGTCTTCCACGCTATGCAGTGGCCGGTTCTGCAGAACGCTGTACATGTCGATCAAGTCTCGTTCCGTGTACTCGTTATTCCGCAGGATCCCGAGAGATCTCTTCAAGTGCTGTTTGTTGTGCATGCCGAATCGCCTGTGATACCGGAGAACGTGATCCATCATCTCGGCTCGCGGAAACGTATTGGTTCCCTTGGGGAGATCGTGATAGGAGAGCGTGCCGTCCGCGAGGAACGCGCTTGCATCCCATCCGGCGTCGGTTGCTTGATCGACAATCTCGCATCCCTCATAACCACGGAGACAAAAGTGGTAGGGAAGCAGGGAAGGCATGTGCAGGTCGGCCAGATAGTCGAGAGTCGACTGCGCCTCGGCGCTGGTTTCGGTCGGAAATCCGTACATGGTGTTGATATTCACGACCATTCCGCAGTCCTGAGACAGATTGATGATCTCTGCCGCGCGATCCAGGTGCATATGCTTTTTGACCAGCTTCTGAATGCGCTCGCTCGCCGATTCAATCGCGTAGGTAACCCAGACCGTTCCCGCATCTGCCATCAGATCGACCAGTTGCGGTGTCATCAGATCCGCGCGCAACCCGTTGACAAAATACAGCCGCCAATTCTGGTTCAATTCGATGATCTTGCGGAATACCGCCTCGGTGCGCTGACGACTCAAATTGAAGATGTCATCAACAAAGTAAAAGTCCCGAATGCCATGGTTGCGCGACAACTGCTCCATCTCGGCAACGATATTCTCCGCCGAGCGGAGCCGCGCTTCCTTGCCCGCGAAGGTATTGCAATAGGTGCACAAGAAGGGGCAACCGCGGCTGGTCAACATCACACCCTGGCGTCGGTAGTTGTAGGCGTAGCTGAGATGGTGCTCGTATTTTCCAAGGTCGATGACGCTGTAATCCGGGAAGGGCAGGTCATCAAGGTTGTCGCCGACCGTGCCGTCGCCAAGGTCGGCGATATCGTCTCCCTGGCGCAGCACAAGTCCCTTCGACGCAGTTCCCGCCAGTAAATGCGAAAGAGTGAATTCCCCCTCGCCCACGCAGAGCAGATCAATCTCTGGAATGGCCTTCAGAAGATTTCCGCGCCTCGTCGTCGCAATGGGACCTCCCGCGACGATAGGAACGCCAAGAGTCTCCCGGACCACGCCGGCGACGCGCTTTAGTTCATCCTCGAACAGGCTGATGCTGCGGATCCCCACAGCGTCCGGCTTGATCTTAGTGAGCTCCGCTGCCAGTTCTTCGTCGGTCCGCGCGTCGAGAGACGTCTCGAGGATTTCAACGTGCAGACCAGGATGGTGCCGCTTGGCGCTGGCGGCTACATACATCAATCCGATGGGAGGAATGTGTACTTCGGGGGCAACCCGACTCCCAACCCATCGCCGCTGATCATTTGCCTCGATCAGTAAAATTCGGCGACTCCTTGAGAACTTCCCCAAGATGTCGCTTTGCGGCCGTTTCGGCTGCAAACCGATAATATTCAGCAAGTTGTCGTCCCCCAAAGCGCCGCAGGACAGCTCTCGCGGAAAGCTGCGCGCCCCTCTGCTTAGCCCGAAACTCTATCAGGTTGCGGAAATCCATCGCAACAGGTTTCTGGCCAGTTCCCGGCGACCTGCCGACCATCAGGCCCGACGCCGTGAACTACCTGGGATAGTCGAGGTCTGGCGGAATCGTGACCCTTGAGACCACCTCGGCGGCGCGACGCTTCGCCATTTGTGTTCCAGCCAGGCAATGCTCCAGTGTGGCGCGGAGTTCTAGGAAACCACTCTTGTCTCTGATAACGACCGGATCTTCATCGGACTGTTTCCCGCACTCCGGCTCATCCCCAAATACTAATTCCCCGCAAATCCGTGTTACTTCTCCAGCGGCGCGAGCTGATTGCACGCAGGCGAGGTCCCCAAATAGCTGGACGTAATCTTTTTCTCGCGAATTCCGGTCTTCCTTCGACCTCGGGCCCGCCAGTTCGTACACATCCAGCACAAGCTGACGCGCCGCTAGTAGCCAGCAGAGAGAATCTGCCAACGGAAATGAGATCTCCTGACGCTGGCTCGGGAACCGTTTCTCGGCCCCCGAGCCCTCGCCCCTTCGAAGGAAATTGTAGGTCCAGAACCACAACTCCATACCAGCAGTGAGGATGCGAGCGCTCCCGTTCCGTCCGGAGTCCGATGCGAACAGTTCGTCGATCCAGTTCTTCCACTGAGCGGGGAAGATGTCCTGTTCCATCGCAGCGGCCAGGCTGCGACGCTGCACCGCCTCTGGCCCTTCGTAAGTGGCTTCCAGTTGTGCATCAACCCACTTGTATCCAGGAAACCAGGACAATCTTCTGTGATGCCATACCCTCCAATGAGGCTAACGACTTCGCGCAGCATGGTTGTTCCAACTCCGGTGTTCCAAAGCTTGACCGCCGGAGCGAGCACGTTCGCTTCGGTCTGCAGCAGAACGAACCGCGCCAAAACATCGTTTCTCGACTCCGCGCAAGGGGCACGGGACGCAGGTTTCGCCTGGAGTGCGTGAATCGCATCCTGCAACAACTCTTTGGGGATGCGCCGCTTCCCCCGGCCCGAGATTCCTCGCTCCCCGAGAATTGCATGCGCCTGCCGCTCGACCGAGTCGAGGCGATCAAACGCGCGCGCGGCCGCAAACGCAAGCGAGGCTCCCGCCTCTCCACATGCCCAAATATCCACAACGCGATGAAGGACATCCTGATGCTGCTGCAGCCCTAGTTCATACTTCGGTGTGCCCGGAGCGGCGTGCTCAGATCTGCGGAATCGTCCCCGGTGGTAGCGAATCAGTGGCTCGACTGCGGAAAGCAGCTTGGCTGATGTAAGTATCCCAACGATCACTCGCGATCGCTTAATCACCGGCTCGATGAGTTCACCGTGATTAAAGTTGGGAAGGATCACCCCATCTTCAACCGTGTACCCTCCGAGAATCCGGCTAGCCGGAACTTGAAGATCGAATCTCGGGTCGGCAGTCGACGAAAGTTGATGCGCCATTTTTCGCGTCGGAGTTCCATGGTCGAACAGCCCTGGGTCATTCTCTTCGAGGATGACCAGGCAGCTTCCGCGAATGCGCTCATCTCCCGATTCGACAGCGGCGACGACGAAATTGGCGAAGGCCATGTTCGTGATAAAGCGTCCGTCCTTCCGAACTCGAAGAATTGGCTCGCGCCCACTCTCCCACTGCGCAACGTGTACTTTGCCGCCCAGGACGCTGGCATCGGCCCCCGCATGGGGGAGCGGCTCGGTCAGACAGAACGCTCCCCGCCTTCGTCCCTTCTCATTTCCAAAACCCTGCCCTCCCAAGGGCACATAGCGCTGTTTCTGCTCGGTCGTGCCCTTTGTGGCGATTGGCGACAGAGCAAGAAAATGAGCAAGCAAACTCGTCGCGGCGCCGCCGTCTACCCACGCCAGTTCATAGGCGATCAATCCTCGAGCCAAATTGCTGCTGGGCTGAGAGATCTCGGTAGCCTTGCCCACGAACGTTGCGGCGATACCGGATTCAAAGAATGTCTCAAGCAGTTGGTTTTTCTCGGGGGTCCATTGGTGCGTTCGTCGTGCGCCGTTTGCCACCAGCCGTGCCACCGGTCCCCGAGCCACCTCCCGCGCACGTTGCACCAGGGTTTGCAGGTCAGTCCGGTCGGCAAAGCGCCACAAACGGTAGCGGATCTCGTCCGTGGGTAGTGTTAGCGGAGGATTGCTCATTCACGGTGGCAATAGGCTGGGCTATGGCCTGGTGCAATCAAAGCGTGCCGATCGCGCTGCGAAGCGAAGTTGTTCCGCCAGGATTATAGACGCATACACGGGCACAAGCTGGCGCGTCGCCTGGTAACGATGCTGCTACCTTTCATTAGGAAACCAACTGCCTAAGCGGTATCATGATGCGTTGTCACAGGCTGCATCTTAGCGGAGGATCACTCATGCCACGTTTTTGGGCCATCCTCATCCTGATCATTCTGCTCGCTTCCTTACCTTTATCCGCGCAGAACTTGGTTTCGTCAAAATTGTTACCTTCTCCACCGGAACTGCGAGTTGCGGCTACGAACGCAAGCCTCGGACAAAACTCCGGTGCCGCGTCAGATCAGCCGGCGCCTCGGAAGCACTGGACAAAAGGCGGCAAGATCATGACTTTCATCGGTCTCGGGCTCTTGGCCGGAGGGGCCAGCGCTTTTGCTTACGGCGAGAGCAATGGAAACAGCTACGGTTGTAACAGCGGCGGCACTTGCGTAGCTGTCGATTGGAAGTGGACTGGTGTAGGCTGGATGGCCGCGGGTTCTACGCTGACGGTCATCGGCCTCACCCGGCACAGCACTGATTGAGCAGTGGGAAAATCTTTCTTAAGCAAGGAGGTTTTTATGAGACGCACACTTGTATCCGCCCTGTTGCTGTTAATTGTGGCAATACCAGCCTCTCTGAGCGCGGGAAAAAAGCCTACTCCCGTCGACATCAAGAACTTTAACAAGGTATTCATCGGATGGGTGGATGTGAATCCCGAGGACTATCACAGCCTCGGATACGGCTCAAAACAGGAGTGGGTCGGCGTGATCAATGGTGCCAATGTAAACTTCCAGAAGGGTCTTGCTTCGTCAAGCGCCTTCGCGGGAAAAACGGTCACTGGCGCGAAGGACAGGACGGACACGAATACGGCAGGGAACGATCTCTACGTCAAGTTCACGGATGTGGAGTTCGACCACAAATATCGCCTCCACATCACGGTGCATTTCATCGACCTCAAATCGAACTCCGAAATCGGGTCGGTCCCGCTCGAAACCTACGGTGCTCATCTGTGTACTTTGTCTGGATGCCTGGACAAAGAACTGGCAGAAGTGAACAAGAAGATTCAGGAGCTTGGCGGTGCAGGCAAATGATTGCCTATTAAACCAAGCTCACTTTGCACGCCGGAGGACAGCGAGAGTGTCCCCCCCCGGTGGCGTGAACTCGTGTTAGCGCAGAGCAGACGCAGATGTTCACCAAGCCGTTTTACTTCGCACTTAAGTTGGGGCTATGAGGCGTTTGCTCGATCACTTGCAGCTTTCCGTCTAAAAATTTCAAAAGTGAGGGGAAGCCGGTCCGGGTGCTTTTATTCTTACGATAGGTAACTACCGTTCCCTTGTCCTGGCGGGGGAACCAGGTCTCCACCTTGCGCCCGTCTTCGTCGCCAGTCGTGACATTGATCGGCGTTCCCACGACCGCGAATGCTTGTTCTTTCGTCATTCCCGCGATCAGGTTGCGTCCCGCGACAGCTTGCTTGACCTCGGCGGGCCAGTCTTGATGTTCATCCTGAAGCGGAACCTTCGAGAACGCCTGATTGAAGGCCTTGGTAAAGTCGTCCATCGATTGAATCTGGACGAAGTCGATCATGATCTCATTGTCGTTGGGGGGCACGCCCTCCATCCAGACTCGCACTGTGTTCCCGTCGTAAGAGAGTTTTGCATAACGGACCGCGTCGTTGGGGAAGAAGCCCCAGTACACGCTTTCGCGCTTGTTCTTGCTCGGCAGGTTGAGCCGGCGCTCCGCATCATGGCTGGAAGGCGAGACCTCCAGCACCGGCTCCACATTCAGTCCAAATCCACCGACGCCGTACTTACACGGCACATCCAGTCTCAGATACAGCGTCCCCGAGGTCATTTCCTTGGCCGCATCGCGCTCCCGTTTGGATAGCCCAGCCTGAAGTGCGACGGGTGTGAATAGAAGAAAAACAAACCCAATCACTACGCCCGCACATGGACGCATTCTCATGGCATCCTCCTGTGACTTAAAGCGGCACAGAATATACCAGCTTTTTTCGCTTTCGTCTGTGCCTCAGGGTATTGATCCTATCGGTTTGCCGCGTTTCCCAACGTGAACTCCAACATCACTGGAAGGACCGCGGACCACGTCTTCCAGGTATGTCCGCCGGGTCCAGTCCACCATCGATGCGGGATCCCCAGCGCCGTCAGCTTTTCGTGTAAGGAGAGCATCGAACGGTAAAGGCGGTCATCGGTCCCGCAGGCAAGAAACAGCCGCGGAATCGGTCCGGGAATCACGATGCTTTGTTTCCCTCGCCCCTCCGTGTCCAACCGTCCGGGCGGTGGAGGTTGCTCTGGCCAGAAAGTCCACTCGTCGTCGTAAAAGCCGCTGACGACGCTGACGCTTGAAAATCGTCCTGCGAAACGCCTCCCGATATCAAGCGACAGGTAACCTCCAAACGAGAACCCCCCAATGCTCCAGCGCCAACGCTCAAAGGGAACCCCATATTGCTTCGACGCCGTGCCCGCGACTTCTTCGCCAACCAGCGTCAGATAGTTCGGGAATGGATATCGGTCTGAGTGTTCCCGGTAGAAATCCGGGAATCGCACATCTGGCATCACAATGATTGCCGGCCGAACCCTTCCCTGCCCCAGCATTTCGTCATAAACCTTATCCACGTGTAGATCGTCGAGCAGATACTCAGGCCGGTCCGTCCACCCGTGATTCAGAATAAAAACCTCGGACGGGCGAAACGGTTCCTTGGCATCCCCACCCTTACTTTCGGGTCGAGAAACGGGTGCTGATTTTCCCTTGTTTTGACTCGAACCAGCGGTAGGTGCTGCTGTTGGTGCCTTCGGGATGAGCGCCAGGAAAAAGCGAGGCTCATTCATTTCATCGGACCAGAACCGCACGCGCTCAACAAAAAGATGGGACTCTTCGCCCAGCCGTACCACCTGGATTTCCCCGCGGGCCAGCGGTGCCTTCTCGAATGGTTCCTTGTGCATCCGCCCGCAACTGGTAAGAAGGGAAGTTGCGAGCGCGAGTCCGGTCAGTGGCCGGCTCCACTTCATGTACGCGATTCCAACTTCTGGCGCACCAAAACTTCGATTCTCTCCAGCGTATCCAGGCCTTGGGCATTGATTTCACTCGGCAGGAATTCGATCTTGAACTGCTCTTCAATAAACGCCACCAGGCCGATCATCCCAATGGAATCAATAATGCCGCCGGTGATCAAGGGAGTAGCATCGTCGAGCCGGTTCGGCGCCGCGCCAAGAAAAAAATTCTCCTGCACATACCGCCGCACGGGCGCTTTGACCTCCAGAGCATCAATAGCTTCCGCATTTTCGTCGCGCACCTTCTTGAATGCTGCTTCTCTAGTCATTTTCCGGGTTACCCAAGGATGGTTTTAGGAACACGATACGACCCTTTTCATGCTCTCGCAAGCGTCACGCCCCACGTGAATCCTATGCCTGCGGAGGCGAACAGCAGGAATTGCCCCGGTTGGATCCTGCCCTCGCGCCGCAGGGCCACGTAATTGATGATCAGATCGCTGGCGAAAGTATGGCCGTATTCCGCCATCGGCGTTAAAGGCATGCGACTCTCCGACAAACCCAGAATCCTGCCGAAGCCCTCTCGGTCCCGCTGACTGATATTCGAATAGATAAAGTGGTCAATCTGTTCCAGTTTCACCGAAGTCGAAGCCAGAGCTTCCTGCACCAAACGATATAAGTTGAGGTAATAAATTGGCATCACCGCGCCTTCGATGCGCAGCGCGTCCACCGCAATAGTGATATTCCCATTCGTCCGGACGAGCGAGATCGCATCGTGCAAATGCCCTAGAGTGAGTACCCTTACGTCCAGAATCTCGGGCCCAAGCGCTTGCCGTCGCAGCACCATCGCGCTGCCGGCGTCTCCCTGCACGGTCACCGGAAGGAGTGTGCGATTTCCCTTTGGCGGAGTATCTCCCGTCACTAGCAATGCAGTTTGAATCTTGGGGTCGGTGCTCATGTAAGCGATCGCGGTCTTGATCGCCAGATGCAGCCCAGCGCACCCGCCAGCTTTAAAACTGATGTTCAGCGATGTCTCGGCTCCAAGTTCTGCACTCAGCTTATGCGCAAACGAAACCTGGTGCGAATCGTCCCCCGGAAACGTGCTGTAGTCGACGATCAAATCCATCTCCTGCGCTGAAGTCCCCGCTTCACGTAGAGCCGTCGCCGCTGCTTCCAGAACCAGATCGAAAGGCTGTTTTGCTCCGCATACGCGGACGCTCGCCAGTCCCAGTCCCTCCTTGGCTTTCTGGCGTGCCCGCGGGCTAAGCGGGGCCAGAGCGCCTTCCACGCGCGCGCTTTCGCGTTCCATGACGCCGGCCACGCTTTCGCTCTCATCGGGAACGGCGTATGCCGCAGCTGCGATCCGAACATTCATGAGATAAGTGGCTCTCCGCCTCGAGATGAGTAACCCCAAAGCACCCCGGCTAAGCCTAGCAGATTGTATCCCCAGAATCCCCCGCCGAAGACAGTCACAAATGGCTCCGCGGGGATCAACGGACTGCCCTTTTTCACCAGCACATCCCGCGCTGTGACGAGCAATCGAGGACTATTCTTTGGTTCTCTCGTCTAACGCCCTGCAATTTCCTAGGAGGGTCCAAATGAAAAAGGCATTTCTCGCGGCAATGCTCACCGGCCTGTGCGTTCTAACAGTTTCATCGTTAGCACAAAACTCGGACATGGCTTCTACCGCTGACCACACTGCCCCCAGCTACGACATGAAAGGACAATCCCTGGTGGACCTGGACGCAGTGCAGAAGAAATTCGTGGCTCTCGTCAATGCGATCCCCGATAACAAACTGACCTGGCGACCGACCCCGGACTCACGTTCATTTGCTGAGATCTTCTTGCACGTAGTAGGCGAACGCTACGGAATCCTCGGTCTTATGGGAGCACCGAAGCCTGACGGATTCGACGGCAAAGCCCTGGAGAAATCAACCACCGACAGAGCTCAAATCGTCGCCGAACTGAACAAATCGTGGGACTTTACCCAAAAAACCATCAACGGTATGACCAACGCCGACTTCGCCAAGCTGTTGCCGAAGCTGGGCCCACAAGCCAATGCTGGTGACGTGGTCTACATCCTCGTCGCTGACGCGCACGAGCATCTCGGACAAGCCATCGCCTACTCACGCGAAAACGGCATCATTCCGCCTTGGACGGCGGAGGCACAAAAGAAGGCCGCCGAAAAGAAAGCCGAGCAGAAATAAAGAAGCCACGCTGCCGCGCCTCGTCTCCGCTCCAATGTCATGGGGGACAACCCGCCATTTGTCCCCCTACCGACGCTACACCACTCCCGCGCGCGCGATCACATCACAGAAGCAAGAGCCGCAGAACGCGCCGTCAGCGTGATCTCACAGCGATGGCGTCCGTCCATCCCCCAAAGAGGTGTGCGTCTGGTCGCGCACAACAGTGATCGAAATCACGAGCGCTCCGTTGCACGCTCTGAACAAACCACTTAGCGTGTGCGCCAACCGACTCCAACGCTGAAAACCCGCTTGTTTTGCGGCTTCTAGCAGATTCCTATTAGTGATCGGTAATTTGCGCGTTACTAGAATGGCGTCGCCTATGAACCCTAAGTGGAACGGGCAATTCTCCTGCTTCGATCTTGTCGCCAAAACGGATCAGCGTTCGCGCAGCACAATTCAAGTCAAAAACATTGAGATCGGAGGCAACGATTTCGTCGTCATGGCTGGTCCCTGCGCCGTCGAATCCGAAGCTCAGTTAATGCAGACTGCGGAAGCAGTGGCCGAAGCCGGGGCACGCATTCTGCGCGGAGGTGCTTACAAACCTCGTTCATCGCCATACGCATTTCAGGGCCTCGGAATAGAGGGCCTCAAACTGCTGCGCAAGGCGCGCGCGGCAACGGGCCTGGCGATCATCACCGAAGTGATGAGCGAGGAAGACGTCGATCTGATCGCGGAATACGCCGACATCATGCAGGTCGGCACCCGCAGCATGGAAAATTACGCGCTGCTGGAAGCTCTCGGCAAGTGTGGGCGTCCCGTTCTGCTCAAGCGCGGCATGACCGCCTTGCTAGAAGAACTGCTGAGATCCGCGCAGGTCATTGCGATGGCCGGGAACCGGCAGATCATTCTCTGTGAACGCGGCATCCGCACTTTCGAAACCGCAACGCGCAACACGCTCGACATTGCCGCCGTACCTGTACTAAAGACCGTCTCGCATCTTCCGGTCATCGTAGACCCAAGTCATGCCGCCGGAATCCGCAGCCTAGTGCCCGTGCTCGCCCGCGCTGCGACCGTTGTGGGAGCCGACGGTTTGCTGGTCGAAGTTCATCCCTGTCCCGAAAAAGCGATGAGCGATGGCAATCAATCGCTCACCTTCGGCGAGTTCCAGGCCATGATGGACGACCTGCGGCCCTATCTCGATCTCGAGCGTGGGTGCCGGGAGCTTCGCCCTCAACCCCTTGCAGTAGGAGGAGCGGACTAGTGTCCGTGCGATTCCTTCTCACGTTCCTGCTGGCCGTCGCTTCGTCGGGTCCCGCCATACCGGCGACTGAGGCGGGCAGCGCCGAGAATCACTCGTTGCTTTATACCGTGGCGACATCCTACAAACCTCTCGCCTGGATGCATGGCAGGGATCGATTCAGTTCCGACGCGGCCATTTTCGTGCGCGACGGGACAGGCCAGCATCGCCTGGTTCCAAGCTTCGCTGCAAGCGCCGACCCTAGCGTCTCATTTGACGGCCAACGTGTCGTCTTCGCTGGAAAAGCTCACTCGCAAGATCCTTGGCAGATTTGGGAGACCAACCTCTC
>Ga0126371_10005650_pt1 | contig 11118 bp, 9 predicted proteins | sample PanSoiMetaPlot_4_FD_110145 | JGI IMG/M metagenome (GOLD analysis project Ga0126371, IMG submission 110145) | Tropical forest soil microbial communities from Panama - MetaG Plot_4 | ecosystem: Environmental > Terrestrial > Soil > Tropical forest > Bulk soil | place: Panama | collected 2016-02-17
GTAGCCCATCGCGACGAACACGTCGCCGATGAACTCCTGCAACGTGGTGAGCGGGTGCCGGGCACCCTCGATGTGCCGGTCCCAGGGCAGCGTGACGTCGACTGCCTCGTCGACCAGCACCCTGGCGTCGCGCTCGGCCTCGAGTTCGGTCTGGCGAGTCGAGAGCGCCGCGCGCACGGTGGCCCGGGCCTCCCCCACCCGCTTCCCGGCCGCAGCGCGCGCGGCGGGCGGAAGCTGCCCGATCTCCCGGTTCGCGACCGCCAGCGGCGAACGGTCGCCACCGTGTGCGAGCCGGGCAGCCCGGAGCTCGTCCAGGTCGGCCGCCTTCGCGATGGCGGCGAGCGCATCGTCGACGTTGCGCTTCAGTTGCTCGGGCGAAAGCGCGGCCGGCTCGACAGGGTCGTACGTCACGGAACGTCCTTGCTGGAGATGGTGCGACCGAGTCTAGGGTCCGGCCCGCAGCCGATATCGGGGCGGCGTGTGCCCTCAGGCTTCGGACTTGACCTCAGCAGCCGGCGCGTCCATCCCTGCGGCCGCCCGGGCGGCGGCCCGTGCCGCCTTGCGTCGCGCGACCTCCTCGTAGGCCCGCTCCGCGAACTCCGGGTCGAGCGGCTTGCTCTCGACCTTGGTCTGCGGATGGCGCGCGCTGAGATACGCCTCGAGCTCGGGACCGGACTCCCAGGACGTGATGAGGCAGTACCGCGGCTGCGGACCCGGGTGCCAGACCGCGTGCCACAGCCGTTGCGTGTCGATCACGACCTGCGTGCCGGCCGGCAGCGGTATGCGTGTCTCGGTCGACGGGTCGTCGACGTCGTCGCGCAAGATCATGACCGAGTCGGGGTCATCGGTCAGGTTGAAGAACCCGCGCACCACCCAGCCGGTGCCCTCAGGGTTGAGCCGGTTGTTGTCGTCGCGGTGCAGGTTGTAGAGGCAGTCGGCGTAGGTGTTGGGCTGCAGTTCGATCACGCGGCAGCGGCCGATGTTGGCGCCTGGCTCCTCGCCGCGTGCCTTGAGGCGCGGCGCTTTCGCGATGTTCTCCGGCACCCAGACGCCGTCCTTGTCCGTCTTCGGGGGCGTGTGGTGCCAGAAGCCGTTGCACTCCAAGTCACCGTAGGCGCTCGCCAGCGGCGCGAAGCGGGTGTCGCCCGACGACTTCCAGTCGACGTATTCGATGTCGAGCCACTCGGTCGGGTCTTGCGACTGGTCGTAGCGATCCAGGACGACGTACCCGGAGTCTTCGAAGTCAGGGAGCTTGACGTAACTCATTAGGGAGCGCGCGACCTTTCACAGGAGGTGTCGAAGCCTGGCGAACTTATCACGCACGCCACGGCCGGACCGCTCAGACTCGCTGCGCCCGGGCGGAGGCGTACAGGCACACCGCTGCGGCGGCGGCGACGTTGAGACTTTCCGCCTGGCCGTACAGCGGTACCCGGACGCTGCGGTCCGCCGAGTCGATCACCTCGCGGGGCAGACCGTTCGCCTCGTTGCCGAACAGCCATGCAGTCGCCTTGTCCAGCGCGTGGCCGTCAATGAGATCGTCCAGATCATCGGCCCCTGCGCCGGTGGCCGCGAGGACCGTGCAGCCCGCCGCGCGGGCCGCCGCGACGGCCGCCTCGGCGGTGACGTCGGTGACGACGTCCACGTGGAAGATGCTCCCAGCCGAGGCGCGCACGACTTTGCCGTTGTAGAGGTCGACGCTGTCGCCCGCGAAGATCACCGCCTTCGCACCGGCAGCGTCGGCTGTGCGGAGAATTGTGCCGGCATTTCCCGGGTCGTTCGCGTCGACGACCACCACTACGAGCCGCGGATCCGTCTCGAGCGCCCTGCGAAGCGGCAGGTGCACCTTGCGGCACACCGCCACGATGCCCTGCGGGCGCACCGTCTCGGACAACCCGGCCGCCGCACGCACGCTGACTTCGTCGACCCGGATGCCCAGCGCGCGGGCTGCCTCGACAAGTTCGGCGTTGCGCTCGAGCGCCTCGGCCGTCGCGAAGATGGACAGCACCACCTTGGGGCGCCCCAGTGCCTCGCGCACTGCCTGGGCGCCTTCGGCGAGGAAACGCCCGGTCTCCCGGCGAGGCTGCCGGCGGGTGAGCCGCCGGGCCGCGACGAGGCGGACGTTCGTGTCGGCGATCAAGCGGCGGTGCTACCGGCGCCGTTCGCCGCGACCGCGCCCTTGGCTACCTTCACGAGCGCGGCGAAGGCGGCCGGGTCGGAGACGGCGAGCTCGGCCAGCACCTTGCGATCGACGGTGACGCCGGAGAGGCGCAAGCCCTGGACGAAGCGGTTATAGGTGATGTCGTTCGCGCGCGCTGCCGCGTTGATCCGGGTGATCCACAGCTGGCGAAAGTCTCCCTTACGCGCCTTGCGGTCGCGATAGGCGTAGGTCGAGGAGTGCAGCAGCTGCTCTTTTGCCTTGCGATACAGCCGGGAGCGCTGACCACGGTAACCGGATGCAGCTTCGAGCGTGCTGCGGCGCTTCTTGTGGGCATTCAGTGCCCGCTTGACGCGTGCCACGGTGGATTCCTTGAACTAATCGGGCCGCCAGTGAGCTGGCGGCTGGGAGGTATGGACGAATGGGTTTAGCGGCCGAGCAGCTTCTTGACGCGCGGCCGGTCCGCGGGCGCGACCTCGGTGGTGCCGGTCAGCCGGCGGGTCAGCGTGGACGGCTTGCGCTCGAAGTTGTGCCGCTTGCCGGCCCGCTGCCTGAGCAGCTTGCCGGTGCCGGTCACCCTGACACGCTTCTTGGTGCCGCTGTGGGTCTTGTTCTTGGGCATTGACGATTCTCTCTATTCGCGGCCGCGGCCTGCGGCCGGGCCCGCGTGCTTGGCGGGCTTCACGTTCCGGTGTGGCGCGACGACCATGATCATGTTGCGGCCGTCCTGCTTCGGCGACGACTCGACGAATCCGAGTTCCTGGATATCGTCCGCGAGGCGCTGGAGCAGCCGGAACCCGAGTTCGGGCCGGGACTGCTCGCGTCCCCGGAACATGATCGTGACCTTCACCTTGTCGCCCTGCCTGAGGAACCGCTCGACATGACCCTTCTTGGTCTGGTAGTCGTGCGAGTCGATCTTGGGACGAAGTTTCATCTCTTTGATGACGGTGAGGGTCTGGTTGCGCCGGGCCTCGCGTGCCTTCTGCGCGCTCTCGTACTTGAACTTCCCGTAGTCCATGAGCTTCGCGACAGGCGGGCGGGCCATGGGGGCGACCTCGACCAGATCCAAGTCGGATTCGGCGGCGAGTTCGAGTGCCTTGCCGATCGGGACTATGCCGACTTGTTCGCCTTCGGGTCCGACGAGTCGTACCTCGGGTACGCGGATCCGGTCGTTGATCCTAGGTTCGGAGCTGATGAGACCTCCTTGGTCGTTCCTGTTGACATATCGGGCCGGCGCCCCGCCATATGCGAAAGGCCCCGCTGCTAGTGCGCGCGGGGCCTGCTCTTCCGACCCGTCCGCGAACGACAAAATCCGCGGACCGGACCCGGCTCGCCAGGAGCGGCTCGGGTGGGAGGCTTGACCTTCCGCTTGCACACCTCCGCCGAAACGGAGGCTGGTCGCACTCACAGCGTAGCAGCGCCGACACCGACCTAATACACCTAACCGAGCCCGCGCGAGCGGAATTCCGGCTGGATCTGCGGTGGTGCCCGTCGGCGCCAGACAACGCAGGGTGAGCACAGGAAGGCAACCACCAGGCGATGAGCGCTCGCGCGAAGAGCCGCCGGCCGCGACGCGGCCCGCGCGAAAGCCCGGCGCGGTGCTCGGTATCCGCCCTGCAGGGCGGTGCCGAGCTGCGCATCCGGCGGATGTATCAGTAACGCTGACCGCTCAGCGGTCGGTTTGCTGTACGTACGCGCGCACGGCGAGAGGACCGGATGGGCCGGCACACCACCAACCTGACCGTATTCGCCGACGCGACGGGCGATCGAACGCGCGCGCTGCGGATCGGCGTCCGGACCGCGGCCGCCGCTCTGGTGGCCGTGACCGTTCTAGTGCTCGTCAGCCTGCTCAACGGGGTGCCGATGCCCGGGTTCACCCGGCCGGTGCGGCTGCCCAGCCAGCATCCCGCCGGCCAGCTGGAAAACCAGCACACCGGCGCCGGCCCGACACAACAGGGGGCGCTGGCGGCCAGCAGCTCGCCTGCCGTCCCGGCACCCGGGGCTGATCCGACCTCCACGCCACAGCCGACATCGCCGGCGGCCCTGCCGACCGCGACGCTCGCGCAGGCACCGACGACCCCTAGGGCCAGCGCACCCTCGTCGACGCCGGGACGCACGCGCGGCAACAAGCCGCCCACACCGCCGGGTCACACCCGGCACCCGTGACGCGCGCACCAGGCCGCGATCCGCGGTCGCACTGGCTGCTGCTTGCCGCCGTACTACTCGTGGCGACGCTGCTGCTCATGATCGCCGGCTATACCCACGGCCACCACGGCGAGGGGCCGCACGCGCCGGTGCACGGGGCGGACGCGCTTGCCGGCGTGCCGCCCGCGATCCGCACCGGAGGCCCATTGATCGACGCACAGTCGCCGCGTGCGGGCACCCGCGTTCCTGACCACACCGTCGCGTTGACTTTCGACGACGGGCCCAGTGCGTGGACGCCGGGCGTGCTCGCGGTCCTCGAGCACTACCAGGTGCCTGCAACGTTCTTCGTGATCGGTGAGAACGTCGCAGCGCGTTCGGAGCTGCTTCGGCGCATGATCCGTGACGGCGACGAGATCGGCGTACACACACTCACCCATCCGGACCTGGCCAGCCTGCCCGCATGGCAGGAGCGACTCGAAATCGACCAGACGCAGCTCGCGATCGCCGCGGCCACCGGGTACACGACGGACCTGCTCCGGCCCCCCTTCTCGTCGGTACCGGCGGCCCTCGACGCCCGAACCTGGCGGGCGATCACGCGCGCCGGCAACTACCGGGTCGTGCTCGCTGACTTGGACACCCGCGACTGGTCGCGTCCCGGCGTCAACGCGATCGTGCGGGGCGCCACGCCGGCTGGCGGCCACGGTGCGGTGATCATGTTGCACGATGGCGGCGGCAACCGGTCGCAGACGGTTGCGGCCCTCGCCCGGATCGTTCCTGCACTGAAGGCGCGCGGCTACCGGTTCGTGACGGCGTCGCAGGCGGCCGGCCAGTCCGCGCCCTGGCACCCGGCATCGTTCTCGCAGCGCGCCCGGGGCAGCGCGCTGATCGTCGCGGTGCTCGCGGCCGGTTGGTTCGCCCGCCTGCTGTGGTGGGCGTTCGCGATCGCCGGGGCGCTCTCCCTAGCCCGGATTGCGGTGCTTATGCTGTTCGCCCGAAGGCATCGCCGCCGCGCTCCCCAGCCACCACTGCGATACCTACCGCCGGTGTCGGTCGTGGTGCCCGCATACAACGAGCGCGCCGGCATCGTCGCCGCCGTGTACTCCCTCGCCGCCAGCCACTACCCCGTGCTCGAGGTGGTCGTCGTCGACGACGGCTCGACCGACGGCACCGCCGAATTGGTCGAGTCGCTCGCGCTCCCGAACGTCCGGGTGATACACCGGCCCAACGGCGGCAAGCCCGCCGCGCTGAACACCGGGATCGCCGCGGCGCTGCACGACCTGCTCGTGCTGGTAGACGGGGACACGATGTTCGAGCCCGGGACGCTTCTTGAGCTCGTCACGCCGTTTGCCGACCCGTGGGTGGGTGCCGTGTCCGGCAACACCAAGGTGGGCAACCGACGCGGCCTGCTCGGGCGCTGGCAGCACGTCGAGTACGTGATCGGCTTCAACCTCGACCGGCGGATGTTCGACGTGCTGCGGTGCATGCCGACCGTGCCGGGCGCAATCGGCGCGTTCCGCCGAGTCGCGATCGCGCACGCCGGCGGTGTCAGCGACGACACACTCGCCGAGGACACCGACCTCACCATGGCGATCTGCCGGGCCGGGTGGCAGGTCGTGTACGCGCCCAAGGCACGCGCCTGGACCGAAGCGCCGGCGAGTCTCGGCCAGCTGTGGCGGCAGCGATACCGCTGGTGCTACGGCACCTTGCAGGCGATGTGGAAGCACAAGCGGGCGGTGGTGGAATCCGGCCCGTCCGGGCGACTGGGACGGCGCGGCTTGCCGTACCTGTTCCTGTTCCAGGTGCTGCTGCCGCTGCTCGCACCGCTGATCGACGTGGCCGCGATATATGGCCTGCTCGCCGGGGACGCGACCACCGCTGCGATCGCCTGGCTCGGCCTGCAAGCCGCACAGTACGTGGCAGCGGTGTACGCGTTCCGTCTCGACGGGGAGAGCCAGCGTCCACTGTGGACACTGCCGGTACAGCAGGTGCTGTACCGGCAGCTGATGTACCTCGTCGTGATCCAGTCGGTGGCCAGCGCGATGTACGGGGTGCGGCTGCGTTGGCACAAACTGCGCCGGACGGGGGACGTTGCCGTCCCGGCCCGAGCTATTCCACCTGGCCGAATGCCCTGATCTCCTGCAGTTCCTGCGCGGACAGCTCGCGCGGTGACTCTCCGCGCTCCACCTTCTCGCTCTGCACCTGGTGCCGGATGCTGTCGACGATCTCCGGGTTGGCCAGCGTCGTTGTGTCGCCGACGTCGGCGAAGTTGGAAATCGACGCGATGACCCGGCGCATGATCTTGCCGGACCGGGTCTTCGGCATGTCCGCGACGACCCACACCGCCTTCGGGCGGGCGATCTTGCCGATGTCCCGCTCGATCGCGCCGACGACCTTGTCCTCGACCTCCTTGCTCGGCTGGTAGCCCGGCTTCAGCGAGACGTACATCTCCACCGCCCGCCCGCGAAGCTCGTCCATCACCGGGACCGCGGCGGCTTCGGCGACCTCGTCGACCGTCAGGCTGGCGGACTCCAACTCCTTCGTGCCCAGCCGGTGCCCCGCCACGTTGATCACGTCGTCGACGCGACCCAGGATGCGGAAGTAGCCGTCCGCGGCCTGCACCGCTCCGTCGCCCGCGAAGTACGGCCAGTCGTGCCAGTCGGTGCTCTTCTCGTCCCGGTTGTACTTCGCGTAGTACGTCTGCACGAACCGGTCGGGCTGGCCCCAGATCGTCTGGAAGATGCCCGGCCATGGGTTGCGGATGCAGATGTTGCCCGCCTTGCCGCTGCCCGCTGGGACCTCGTCGCCGTTCTCGTCGTAGATCACCGGGTAGACGCCAAGCACGCCGGGCCCGCAGCTGCCCGGCTTCATTGCCTGCAGCGCCGGGAGCGTCGAGCCGAGGAAGCCGCCGTTCTCCGTCTGCCACCAGGTGTCGACGATGACTGCCTCGCGCTTGCCGACGCTGTTGAAGTACCAGCGCCACACGTCGGGCTCGATCGGCTCGCCCACGGTCGTCATGTGCTTGAAGTGGATGTCGTACTTGGCCGGCTCGTCCGGGCCGAGCTTGCGCAGCATACGGATCGTGGTCGGCGCGGTGTGGAAGATCGTCACGCCGAGCCGCTCGGCGATGCGCCACAACCGGCCTGCATCCGGATAGGTGGGCACGCCTTCGTACATCACGCTCGTCGTGCCAAGCGACAAGGGGCCGTAGACGATGTACGAGTGCCCGGTGATCCAGCCGATGTCCGCAGCACACCAGTACGTGTCCTCGGGGTGGATGTCCTGGTAGTACTTGGACGTTCCGGTGACATAGGCCAAGTACCCGCCGGTGCTGTGCTGACAGCCCTTGGGTTTGCCGGTCGTGCCGCTGGTGTACATAAGGAACAGCGGCGCCTCGGCCGGCATCGATACCGGCTCGACTCGCTGGCCTTGGTATTGCGCGAGCACCTCGTCGACGAAGAAGTCGCGGCCCTCGACCATGGGGCTCTTCGACGCGTATTGGCCGGCATGGCGGCGCCACACCAGCACCTTGTCGACGTCGTGGCCCTCCTGGCCGGCGCGCGCCAGTGCCTCGTCCGCCTTGACCTTGTGGTCGATGAGCTCCCCGTTGCGGTAGTAGCCGTCCATCGTGATGAGGATGTGACTTTGCGAGTCGGCGATGCGGTCGCCGCAGGCGGCGCCGCTGAACCCGCCGAACACCTCGGAGTGGATCACCCCGAGGCGCGCGCAGGCCAGCATGGCCACCGGCAGCTCGGGAACCATCGGCATGTGGAACGTGATCCGGTCGCCTGTCTGCACACCGCAGAAGTCGCGTAGCAGAGCCGCGAACTCGTTGACCCGCTTGTACAGCTCCTGGTACGTGATCGCCTGTGTGGCCTCGGACTCCGGCTCCGGTACCCAGATCAGCGCAGCCTTGTTCCGGTCGCGCGCCAGGTGGCGGTCGACGCAGTTGTACGACGCGTTGAGCCGCCCGCCCACGAACCACTTCCAGAACGGGGGGTTGCTGGTGTCGAACGTGGTGTGCCAGTACTCATCCCAATCGAGCAGGTCGGCGTACTCCTTGAAGCAATCGGGGAAGTTCTCCTCTGCGAAGCGCTCCAAGATCGCCGGGTCGCCGGCGTTCGCCTGAGCAATGAACTTCGCGGGTGGCTGGTAGTACTCCTCCTCGCGCCATTGCACGGCGATCTGCGCCTCGGAAAGCTGCTGCTCCTCGGCCATGCCCAAACTCACCTCACTTCAGGTCTGTAGTCGATGGTGCTACGACGCCCCGCCGAGCACATTCGCGCAGGAGGCGAATTCCAGCAAGCCAACACTCCCGCCTTAATGCCGCGCCCCGGGGACGAGGGCGTCCCCGCCGCCACGGCGCCCCGGTAGGCGCCGCAGCGGCATCACGGCCTTGCGTGCGTGGGAGATGCTCCGCCACCGGCAAACGGTAGCGCCCTCCGCAGGCTAGTGACGTCCCACCATCGGGTACGTCGGCAGCACCACACGCTTGAACGTCGAGTTCGTCACTGCTGCGAACGAGGCGTACCAAGCCAGAAGCGCGGTGATCAGCCCGAGCCAGCCACCGAACTTGTAGAGGCCGTTGTAATTCGCGGCCGCCACGTTGGCTGTGCTCATCGCGAACGCGCCGATCGCCAAGAACAGGAACGTCGCCGTCAGGAAGAGGAACACCGCGGCCACCGCCCCCGTCGTCCGCAGCGAGGCGATGAACATGTACGCGGTGAAGATCGCCCATGCGAGTAGGTAGACACCGAGACCGTGGGCGAGGTCGTTGCCTTTCGTGTCGGCGGGAAGGTGGTTCAACAGCCACCAGAACGAGATCCAGAACGCGCCGAACGAGGCGAACGCGACCCCGCCGAACGTGTTGCCCTTGATGAACTCCCACATGCCGGCGGCGAACTGCGCGATGCCGCCGTAGGCGAGTGCCAGCCCCAGAACCACACCGGATCCGGTATGGATCATCCCGGCGTTGAATACGGACAGCACGAACGTCGTGAGCGCGAATCCGGCGAGCCCGAGCGGCCCGGGATCGGCGATCCACCCCGTCGGTGCGACGGCGCGCTCGGCGACCGTCTCGGTCGTCTGGTGAGTAGTTGCCATGTGCCTGCTCCTTGTCCGGGCCCGGACCCATCCGGGCGAAGCGGCGATGAGAGAGGGCTCTCCCGCCTCGACGTTCCCAGCGGCGTGCGGCGCAATGCACCAAGTCAGGTCGATGAGTCGCCGGACGCCGCCGAGACGTCGCCGAGAGGCGCAACCTGCCGCGACGAGCGGTTGGATCCCGGCGGCGAGCGGTACCCGGAGGGCCGTACCAGCTCGAGGGACTCGGGGGCGTGCAGGCGCACCATCACCCGTCCCACGTCGGTGCGGACCCGGTCCGCGGTGGCGAGCGATACGACGGCCATCACGGCGAATGCCAGCGGCACCGCCCATGCGGCGGGCTGCGCGAGCAGCGCGCCCGGCCAGCCGTGCTGGTCGCCACCCACGATCGTGATCAGGACGGCGCCGGTCGCGAGCGTGCCGCCGGCTACCAGACCAGCCATGGCGCCGACGTCGGTCAGCCGCCGCCACCAGATGCCGAGCACGAGGAGCGGGCAGAACGATGAGGCGGCCACCGCGAAAGCTAGCCCGACCAGCGCGGCCAGGCCGATGCGCTGGCTCGGCAGGCTCAGCAGGTACGGCACGGTGATCGCGACGACCGAGCTGAGCCGGAACGCACGGATACGGTGCGCCCGCTGCCGGTCCGGGCGGCGCCGGATCACGTCCTGCGACAGCACCCCGGCCACCGACACGGTCAGCCCGGATGACGTCGACAGGAACGCGGCGAAGGCGCCCGCGGTGACCAATGCACCGAGCAGGATGCCCGGCAGACCCGCGAGCATCCGCTCGGGCAGCAGCAACACGGTGGCATCGGTGTTGCCGGTGAGCAGCAGGTCCGGCACGTAGCGCCGCCCGAACGCCCCGAAGAGCGTGGGCAGCAGATAGAACGACGACAACAAGACGATGACGATCAGCGTCGTGCGCCGCGCATTCCGCCCGTCCGGGTTGGTGTAGAAGCGCACCAGCACATGCGGGAGCCCCATCGTGCCAAGGCAGATCGCAAGGATCAGCGACAGGCCCGCGTAGAGCGGGTGATCCTTGCCGGAGCCGAGCGGACGCAGCCAGTCGGCATTGCGCTGCGCCGGGAGCGAGGTCACCACAGGAACGATGTCGCCGGTGCGCAGCACGACTCGGGTGCCCGCTCCGAGGCGGTGTTCGCCGGTATCGAGAGCGACGGGGCCGGCAACGCGCCGGCCGTCCAGCTCACCCCTGATCAGCAGCGTCTCGGGTTGTGGGACCCGGACCGTCGTCGGCTTGCCGACCTCGACGGTCGTCGTGCGCTGCACCGTCGGATAGCCGCTGCCGATCGTGTCATGCCGCTGATGCCACACGCTGAGCACGACGATTGCCGGAACGAGCAGCGCCGTGAACTTAAGCCAGAACTGGAACGCCTGCGCGAACGTGATCGAGCGCATGCCGCCGACGGCCACCGCGCAGAGCACGACAGTCACGATGACGAGTCCGCCCAGCCAGTGCGGCGCGCCGGTCTGCGTGCGCAGCGCGAGCGCGGCCCCCTGCAGCTGAGGGACGAGATAGAGCCAGCCGATCAACACGACGAGCAGGCTCGCAATGCGGCGCACCGGAAGGGATCGCAGCCGGATCTCGGCGAAGTCGGGCAGCGTGTACGCCCCGGAGCGGCGAAGCGGCGCGGCGACGACGGCAAGCAGGATCAGGTAGCCGGCGGTGTAGCAGACCGGATACCAGAGCACGTCGTATCCGTA
>Ga0126371_10005651_pt1 | contig 11118 bp, 6 predicted proteins | sample PanSoiMetaPlot_4_FD_110145 | JGI IMG/M metagenome (GOLD analysis project Ga0126371, IMG submission 110145) | Tropical forest soil microbial communities from Panama - MetaG Plot_4 | ecosystem: Environmental > Terrestrial > Soil > Tropical forest > Bulk soil | place: Panama | collected 2016-02-17
TCGATGGCAGGCATCGTGCTTGCGGTCGTGCTGCAGTATTTTGTGCAGGAGGCCGCTTATCTCTACATCATCGGCGCTGCGCTGGCAGGAGGAATGCTGGCCTGGCTGGTGTCACTGCTGGCGCACGTGCAATTCCGAAAGACGTTGTCAGACGCGCAACTTGCTGCGCTGCCTCTGCGATCGCCATTAGGTGCGGCCGGATCGATCTTCGGATTCATTGCGGTGGTCGCCGCAATCCTTCTCACCTGGCGCGTGCCGCAGTCGCGAATCACGGCAATCAGCGCCGGGCCGTACCTGTTGATCCTCAGTGCTGCGTATCTGATGGCGCGGAAGAAGCGTTCGACCTGAGCACTTAATCCAGACTAGAGAAGTCTTTTCAACAAATCTTCATCAAGCTGCAACAAGAGCTTAACCTGCGAAAGATTAGGATTCGCGGTTCACATGTTTCATCCGTGTGGAGGCGGATCCTATGCACAAAAGCAAGCTGGTACTTCTCATGATTCTGGTCTGTAGCATCGCGGTGGGTGCACAGGAACGCAAAGGCGCGATCGCAGGCAAGGTCACCGATCCAAGCCACGCGGTGGTGCAGGGAGCGCGAATCGAAGTAGAACCAGGCGGAAGGACTGCCGTTTCTGACGGTCAAGGCCAGTTCACGATCAGCGGATTGGCGCCTGGCCGCTACACCGTCAAAATTTCGGCCATTGGATTTGCCCAGTTTTCAAACAACGATGTAGCAGTTCCCGCAAGCGGAACAGTGAATATCGATGCTCTGCTTCAGGTAGGCGCGCATACTGAGGTAGTGGAAGTCCAGGGCGACCGCCAGCATGGAGAAGTTGAAGCCTTGAATCGCGAGCGCACTGCGGACAACATCGTCCAGGTGCTGCCGACCGAGGTGATTACAAGCCTTCCCAATACCAATATCGCAGACGCCGTGGGACGGCTGCCCAGCGTTTCGCTGGAGCGCGATGAGGGCGAAGGCAAGTATGTGCAGATCCGCGGGACCGAGCCCCGTCTGAGCAACGTGACGGTTGACGGCGTACATCTTGCGTCGCCGGAAAATGTTCGCAACGTGAAGCTGGATGCGATCCCGGCCGATCTGGTGGAGTCGGTGGAGGTGAGCAAGACGCTCTCGGCGAACCAGGAAGCAGACGCCATCGGCGGATCTGTGAACCTTGTCACCAAGACTGCCACCGATAAGCCGTATCTCAGCGTGATGGGCATGGGCGGGTACACGCCAGTCGCGGGCGGCCGGACGCTGCAGCAGTTCGATGGAAGCATTGGGCAGCGGTTCGGTCACGACAAGCGTTTCGGAGTCATGCTGGGCGGCGGCTGGGACTGGAACGGGCGCGGAATCGACGACGTCGAACCGTTTTCGACAGTGAACGGGTTGTTTCCAACTGGTGGGAGCGGGCCGCAGGTGGGAACTTTCTCCGGACCGACTACCTATGATCAGCGTGAATACTGGTATGACCGCACGCGGTTCGGTTTCGCCGGCAGCACCGATTACCGGCTAAGCAACGGTTCCACCGTCTATCTGCGGGGAATCTTCTCACAATTTAAAGATGACGGACAGGATTGGATTTATTCGCCACAAGTCGGAACGTTTGCCACGCCAACTCTGAGCAATCCTGACGGGACCTCGAGCTTCACGCACGTGACGCGCAAGCCGGCGCAGCGTCTATTCAGCGCGACCGCAGGCGGACGGAACGAGCTCGGGCGGACACTGCTGAACTACGAGTTGAGTTTTGGCCAGGCGCGTTTTACCGGGTTCTTTCCCAGAGCGAGTTTCAGTCCCCTGAGCACCAGTCCGCTGGCCGGCAGCGTACAGTATCAACTCGACACCAGCAATCCCTTCGTGCCGAGATTGACCGCGCTGAACGCGAACATTTTCGACCCTACTCAATATGCGCTTTCGAGCATGAGCACCGGAGACGACCATACTTTTGAGCGCGACGTAACCGGCGCCATTTCACTTGCGCGACTCTACAATGCCGGCTCGCACTCAAGCAGCTTCGAGATTGGCGTGAAGGTGCGGGATGCGCACAAATCAGAGCTTGACCAGCAGACAGTTTTTTCTGCCCCGCAGGATCAGTTCCTGATGAGTTCGGTTTTGAGGTCGTTCACGAATGCCAATTACTACTTCGGAAAGTATGGGACCTACGGGCCGACGACCGATTACAGCAAGATCATAGCCCTTTTTAACGCCAATCGTTCTATGTTTTCGAACGACCCGATCAGCGACGCGCTGAACACGATTCCGGGTGACTTCGTAACGGACGAGCGGGTAGTTGCCGGGTACGTGATGAACACAATCACGCTGGGGAATTCGCGACTGCAGGCAGGCTTGCGAGTTGAGGCAACTCAGGATTCATTCCTGGCAAACCAGATTCCGGACGTAACAGCGACTCCGCTCACGGTGGTGCAGGCTCCCGGCAGCGGCAGCTACATAGACGTGCTGCCCAGCGTGCAATACCAGTACCGGTTTGCGGGCGACACAGTGATGCGGCTGTCGTATGGCATGGGGTTATCGCGGCCGAATTTCTCCGACCTGCCACCTTTCGTCACTCATGATCCGACGGTCGCAGTTGGTCAGCCTTCGGTCTCGGCCGGTAATCCCAATCTCAAACCTACGCACGCGCAGAACTTCGATTTCGCGCTTGAGAAATATCTGAAAAGCGTGGGAATCATCGAGGGCGGCGTGTTCTACAAATACCTGACCGATCCGATTTTCGAGAATGTGATTACGCCGGTCACATCAGGACAATTCGCAGGTCAGCTGCAAACGTCGCCGATCAACGGACCTCGCGCCCACATCACCGGTGTGGAGTTCACCTGGCAGCAGCGACTATCATTCCTGCCCGGGCTGCTGAACGGGTCCGGAGTGCGCGCCAACTACAGCTACACTTCCTCGCAGACGAGCTTCCCCGCGGGATTCGGAAGAACCGACCACGCTGCATTGCTGCGGCAGGCGCCGAACAACTGGAATTTCGATTTCACTTACGACAAAAAAGGAATTTCAGCCCGGATGGGTCTCACCCACAACGATGCCAATATCTTTGCCTATCAGTTCCAGGACGGAGCGGCAGGCGGCATTAAAGGCCCTGCAGGCGATACCTATCTCTATCCGCACACCCAGGTCGACGCGCAGGTCAGCTACTGGATTCCGCGCGGCCGCGGCTTACAGGCAATCGTCTCGATGCTGAACCTTAACAACGAAATGTTCGGGTTTTACAACGGCAGCGAGCAGTTCCCGATCCAGCGCGAATACTACAGCAGTACAATCTCGGTGGGACTGCGCTGGACAAGCGGACGGGAGTCAAGCAAGTAAAGATCAAAACCGCATCAGATCTTTCCCGGCGATAACTTCTCCGGAAAATATTTTTCTGGCCCGGCGGACGATCTCCTCCGACTGCTCGGCGGGAATGATGTGGGTGAAGATCAGCTTTTTTACGCCTGCTTTGGCTGCGAGTTCTGCCGCCTGTTCGGGCGTGCAGTGGTAACGCTTGAGCCGTTCCATGACATCGGATTTTTCACGATTGAAGTACTCAGGCAGATAGACTTCGCTCACGAGCACATCGGCTCCCTTTACTGCGCTCACCGTGTCTTTATGGGGATGATAGTCGCCGCTGAACACGATCACACGCCCGTGCGATTCAAAGCGATAGCCGAAAGCCGGCTTTACAGGATCGTGGTCGACGGCAAAGGCGATCACTTTCACTTCGCCGTCGTCGTAAACCACCCCAGGTTTAACGATATGAACGTTGATCTCGGCGCCTGACGGCGGCAGCATTTCCGTCAGATCGCGGCGGATATGGATGTCTTCAGCGAGAAACTGTTTCACGCCCGCGGCCATTTCGGCCGTCCCTTGAGGGCCATAGAGTTCGAGCGGCTTGCTGCGGCCCAGCAGCCATGAAGTATCAAAGAGATCTGGCAGGTCGGCTGTGTGATCGGAATGCAGATGCGTGAGGAAAACTGCGTCGATTCGCGAGGGCCGTCGCTTGAGAGCAGAGAGGCGCAGCGTGACTCCTCGGCCGGTATCGACGATAAAAAGCTTCTCGCCGACGAGCACAGCGTTGGATGGGCCAGCGCGATCGGGATCGGGTGCAGGGAAGCCGGTGCCAAGAAGCACGCCTTGCATGGGGCTGGAAGATTGAGCGATCGCACAAGATGCGCTGAATAGAATCGCGCAAAGCAGACGGGCAGGCAGTCGCATAGACAAAGCTCGCTAGGAGTTTATCGTTCGCTTGCTCTTTCGTCTATTTTGTGCCGACAAGATGCCCGCTAGTTTACTCCCAGTGGAATTTCACGCCGGCTCTGGCAAAGATAGGCGGACCAACATTGAGCGTGGGAGTGCGAGCGACCTCGATGCGCGAATCGGTGATGTTCTCCACAGCGGCAAACGCGTCCAGGTGTGAGTTCACCCGCCGGGAGACGTAGCCGTCGAGCTGGAAGTAGCCGGCAAGTGGAAACAGATTCTGGTCGTCGTCGAACTGGCGGCTCGAAGCGCGGGCCTGGGCCGCGATGGTCCAGCCGCTCGAGATCGAGTAGCGGGTCTGGAGCGTGAACTGGTGGGGCGCGACCTGCGGGATCTCAAGACCAACCAGCGTCGGATCGGCGGAGAAGCTGGCGACCATGGCATCTACGAACTGGTATTCGGCAATTACGTCGAAGCGATGGATGCGCCATTGGGCATCGGCTTCCACGCCACGGGAACGAGTGCGTCCGAGATTTTGCCGCTGGCGCGTGATCAGTGCCGGCGTTGTGGTAAGGGTCACGTTGGCGACGGGATCGGAGACCTCCATCCAGAAGAAAGCGCTGTGGAGGCGGGTGTTGCCGAAGAAAAAGTTTGCGCCGGCTTCCGCGCCTGAAAGACGCTCGGCTTGGAGTTGCGAATTGGCCAGCGTAAGAACATTGCCCAGGCGGAACGAACGATACAGTTCGTTCAGTGTGGGTGCACGGAAGGAACGATACGCGGAAGTTGTGAGGGTCACGTGGTCGCCGGCGCGATAGAGGATCGCGGCACGCGGGCTGAATGCATGGTCGCTCTGGTCGGGAAACGGGGTGAAGCCGCGCTTCACCGAGGCGACGATCGGCGTGGTGCTGGTGTGAGCCTCATAGTTGTCCCAGTTGTCGTAACGCACGCCCAGAGTAAATAGCAACCGCGGGTGCAGGCGGATGGCGTCTTGCGCGAAGGCGCCGAAGCGTTGCTGTTGTCCGCCGGAATCGACGAACGAAGTCGGCAGTCCCGCAGCAAAAGCGGTCTCATTGCTGAAGCCGCGCTCGAAGCGGTCGTCAACGCCTCCGACCAGCGAGTTGCGTGATCCGGCCTGTCCGGAAAAGATGGCGCCGGCGCCGGCCTGCTGGGCCGGAACGTGCTGCAGGCGGGTGAGAGTCTCGCTATTGCGATCCAGGGCGACGGAAGAAAAACTCTGGTTATAGCTCTGGCCGGATCCGTACCCGCGCAGCTGGATGCTGGCCAGCCGCGTGAGCAGGTTCAAGCCGGCGTTGAGCTGCCAGATTTGCGTGTCATTGACGGTGAGCGGAGTGCCGTTGTTGCGGGATTCATCGTAGAAATTTCCGCCGACGAAAAAATCTCCGGCGGCGAGCTTGTGGCGGACGGTCAGGAAGCCGGTGCCGTGCGTAGAGTTAGCGTTGGTGTCCACCGCGCCACGCTGGTCCTCGGGAACCAGGATGTAGCCATCGGTGCGGAAGAATTCGCCGGAAGTGGCGATGTTCCAGGAATCGAGTTTGAACGAGGTGGAAAGCGATGAATCGGGGGTGGACATGGAGCCGCCCGAGATTTCGGCCGTCACCAGATTGCCGGGAGCGCGCTGCGGCCAAACGCTCAGCACGCCGCTGAGTGCGTCACTGCCGTAGAGGCTTGAGCCGCCGCCGCGCAGGACTTCAATGGAGCCGATGTCTTCGCGGGGAATGCGTCCCCAGTAAACCCACCCGCCAAAGGGATCGTTAAGGGGAATGTCGTCGAAGAGAGTGAGCGTCCTGCTCGCTCCGCTGCCGCCGACACCGCGTAGAGATGCGCCTTGGGTTGTGGGATTGGCGATGCGGCTGTCCGACCGGCGAAAAAGAGTGAAGCCGGGAACTTCGCGCAGCGCCTGGTCCACCGATTCAGCCGCGACGCTCTGGAGATCGGTGCGGGAAAACACTTCCACGCTCTCCGCAGTGTCGCTCATGGTGGTGCCGACGCGATTGGCGGTGACGTTGATTTCCTGCGAAACGGCCGCCGGTCGGAGCACTACATTGATCTCATTGGAATCTGCAGCGACCGAGGTGGTGAAGGGAGCGAAGCCGCGAGACTCGACACTGAGGGTCAGTTGCGTGCGTGGCGCGCCGGGAATTCGGAAGGCGCCATCGCCGGCGCTGGTTGCGGCATGGTTGTATCCAGGGCCCTGCAAGACCAGGTTCGCGCCGCTCACAACGTATCCAGCAGGGTCGTGCACGACACCTTGAACGGTGCGCGATTCGGTCTGCGACCAGCCCTGCAGGGCGCAAAGAACCAGAACGGCAGAAACGACTTTGAAAGGCCACATGGCGAACAACCTTGCTCCTGAGCGTCTGCAGGAGTGCCCAGATAACCGGTATGAGTATGACGAAGCTGCGCTCCAGCTCAATGCGGGAGCAAGCCCAACGCGATGACTGCGCTCTCCCCACTTACATAAACTTTGCCATTGATGACCAACGGAACGTTCAATCGGGTGGTCAGGCCGAGCCCGTCTTTGCCGGATTGATCGCTGTTCCACAACTCTTTCAAGTTGGTAGCGTCGTAAGCGTGCAGCGTTCCTGTATGAGTGGGCCCGGTTGAGTTGTCAGCATGCCACTCCAGTGCCCAGAGGATACCCGCGGAATTTCCGTTGGCGCTGAGGACCAGGCCTGCGCCTGGGAAGCTGAACGGGTGTGTGCTTGCCTGCATGGACGGAGTTGTGGAAAGCAGGCCATTCTGCAGGCTGAATCCCTTCACTACGTCGCCCCCGCCGGAGAAAAATACCGTGCCATTGAAGAAAACGGGAGAGTAGAAATTGCGGTCGGAACCATCGGGACTATTTCCTACAGCATTGGGGACTTCCTGCACGACCTGGTCCGTTGTGTTGAACTTGCCCATGTTGTCGCGGTCGATGAGATAAATCTTTCCTGATTTGCCGGCTGAGATGAGCATGTGGGGGTGCGGTCCGGCTTGGTCGGGCAGCAACGTAAGGCCGGCTGAACCCAGGTCGGTGTCAATATCGTTCAATGCGCTGGCATCCGATGGCATGAAGAAATCCGCTGGCTGGAGTTGGCCGTTTCCCGGCGCGAGCTTAATGAACGCATTCCCGAAGCTGTTGCCTGCCGCATTAGCGGTTCCGTTTCCCGTCACGAAAAAGATGTTGCCGTTGGCATCCGCAGCAGGTCCATTGTTGCCCCAGATGCCGGCCCTGGCGCCATTCGGTGTGGTGTTGAAGACAGAGACTGGCTGCAGAGTGTCAGCGTTATAGCCCAGCAACCAGCCGTGGTAGGGAGAGACATCGCTGATGGAAGCATACGTCATATAAACCACGCCATTCACTTCCAGCAATCCCGGGCGGGAGTTTTCCCGCAAAGGATTGAAAACGACATTGCCGCCGGCACTGTCTGACGCCGTGCCAGGAACAGATGCCGTGATTGTGACCGGTCCGCCAAATTTTTCCGCGCCTGTTGAAAGATCAAGCGCATGTAGCTTGTGAAAGAAGGCTCCGCCCTGCGTGCTGCGAGCTTCAATGTAAATCGCGTTGCGGCCGATATCGATCACTGGCGTCGCCGTTACGCCAATGGTTGGAGCAATCGAACACCCGTCGACTGGGACGGCGCCCGCGTTGCACGGTACGGCGCCTTCACCTCCGGCGCCGTTGACCAAGCTGGTCTTCCACAGAGGAGGACCCTGCTGGTCTGCGTCAAACGCGAACGCAGTATCGTTCTGAGTGGCGACAAAAATTACGTTGTGTGTGCCGCCAGCGATGGCGACATTCGGCACAAACAGTGGCTGCGTGTAGACGTGACCATCTACCGGCAGAGAGAAAAGCTTGCCGAAGCTGCCTGCCGTTACGTTGGCGGGAGTCAACTTCGTCTCCTGCGCGTTGACTCCAGAGCGCGAGTTGTCGAAATTTCGCGTTATAGCGCTGAGCGCCCCTGGTGTCGGAGTGGGACTCGGCTGACCGGCGACCGGCGTTGGAGTTGGCGTAACTCCCGGCGGCGTTGGATTAGAGCTCCCGATGATTCCCGTACATCTGACCAGCATTAACGATATGAGTGACGCGATGAAAGTATAAAGACATGACCGCAACGACTGCCTGGACCGCATAGACTTCCTTCTTGACTGGTTTCACGCAGCCGCCCCTTCGGCATGCGAGTACTTGAAGATTCAGAGTGGCTACTGAAGCAGCAGGTTGCCTCAAAGAGCAACGTCAGCTCGCGCAAATTAGCAAGATTTAAGGGTTTAAGAGTGGATGTTCGAGGGAGACTTCTCGGCTTTGAACGTGAATTAACGAAGTTGATAAAAATTTTTCTGTCGGAATGCGATGCAGAAGTTTTCGTGCCTGCCGACCAGGGATGCGATTTCTCAATTCTAAAGCGCTACGCCCCCGTGCGCCGCAGAAGGATTCGCGCGACGGTAGCGAGAAATTCCCGGGGATCTTCGGGCAATACGTGGTAATCGGCGCTGTCGACGACTGGCTCTCCGGTGCGCTGCAGCGAGAGGACAGGCGCTTTTGAGTGTTTCCTGAAGCAACGGATCAACTCGAGTTTGTCGCGCTGAGGAATGGAGTGGCCGAGCACGAACAAGTCAAATTTTCCTTTTTCACATTGCGATAACGCGGGATTAAACCCCACCTCAGAGGTTACCTGATAGCCTTCGCGTTCCAGCAAGAGGCCGCGGGTCAGCAGAAGCGGTTCATCATAAGAGACAGAAAGAATGTGCCTGGAGTTTGCCATGAGCCCTTTGCAACTGCGGGGGAGTTGCGCATTTATAAACGAAGAGAACCAGCAATTGCAATCTGGCCAGCATGCAAATTTAAGAAAAATTTAAATAACTGCGCCGTCAAATCTAACCCAGCAGGCCTAAGGTTCGGGGTGATAATGATCCTCGTAAAGGGTATGCCAGCCGAGGCCGATCCAGTCGAACATGGCGGAAGTCTCCTGCGCCTTCGGAGCTATGAACGTGCGCATCCCACGCCGGCCGTCAGCGAACGTGAAAATGATCGTTTGACTCTGGATGGAATAGGTGCCGCGCTGGATTCGTGGATGGTCATAGTAAGGGCTGGGCACCAGCATCTGGTCGAGCACCTGGTGATCAATGAAGGTGTCGTCAGGGAAGAACTGCAGATACTGTCCGGCGCCGGTCAATCCCAAGTTGTATTTGCCGGAAAATTTCTTTCCGGTGCAGCGGCACATCGGCACGTACTGATTCAGGCCGGGATGAGCTGATTCAGTCTTGAGATGAAGTATCTCGCGGTCATCGGCGTAGTCTTGCCACACAATATTGATCTGGTTGCCTTCAACGCGATAACGGCCGACCCAGCTCCGGTTGGTGTCGCGCGCGTTGCGATAAGCCGTGAAATCGAATCCGATCATGCCTTCCTGAGGAACGTCCCTCACCACCCAGCCGTCAGGATTGAAATGCAGCCGCCTGAGGCCGGCCTTTCCGGAAGAGCTGATACTGTATCCGACATAAATTCCTTCCAGCATCCCCGGCGGAATCTGATGCGGCTTATCTGCAGTGACTTCCGCAGGAGCGTTCGCTGCGGGCGGCACTGGCGCTCCCGGCAAGGACTCGCCAAAGCTCACGCTGGAGAGAAATTTCTGAAAGATGTTGTAGTCGGCCTGAAACGTAGCGCCATTCGGCAGGTCGCTCATGAACATGATGGTTTCAATGCGGTTCTTATATTGCGCGCCGACAACGTGCACCATCCAGCGCTTGCCGCTCTGATCCGCAGCAACAGCAGTTGTTTCCAGAGCCTCGTAGCCTTTGCTGTTCTGTCGCGGCGAAATGCGTCCACCTTCCAGAACCCGATACGATTTGGTGAATCCCGTCCACAGGACATTGAAAGAATTTTTCAGGTCGCCTTCCAGATCGTTCGCCGCGATGGCGATGAATGTGGCCGTCCCCGGCGGCTGCGAAGGCGCATAGATAACCGTGGTATCGGCTTTCTCCACCGGATTCCAGCCCGTTGGCATCTTGTAAAGAAAGTTCCCCGTCTGGGTGTCAGGAGTTTGCGCTTCGTTCTGCGCCGGCGCGGATGCGAGTGCCGCGAAAAGAGAAAGGAGCAGGCAGAGCCGTTTCATCCGGAACCTCCGACTCATGTGCAAAAGTGGCGGAATTCTATACCACTCTTCGTCGCTCGTGCAGACCGAGCATTAGCAATTCTGGCTGGCTCGGCGGCTAATCCGCTGTTGCGGTCACAGCTTTCCCAGGCCTTCCCGCCACGAAGTAATACAGCACGCCCAGAGCCATCAATGTCAGACCGACGGTAAGTGTGCTGACCGTCCCCCATCTTCCCAGATCGAGGGTTTCACCGCGATTCTGAATCAAATCGATCACCAGCAGAACGGAGGGTCCGACGCCAACCAGAATGGCTCCGGCTAAGCCGCCGGGCACGCGGAAGGGTCGCGGCAAATCCGGCTCACGCAGACGCAGCATGATCAATGCCAAAAATTCCAGAACCAGGCTGGCGCCGTAGAGCAGGATATCGAGCATGAGAAGGTGATCGAATTTCAGGTTGAGCGAGAGTGCCCACGCGAGTCCCAGCACCAGGATCGAAACCCACGGAGCGCCGTTTGGAAGTTTTCTGGTGAAGACTTTGGGCAAATGGCCGTCTTGCGCCATCGCCACGGGAAGATGGCAATATGACATCACCAGAGAGTTGAAGGATCCGAACTCGGCCATCATGGCGGCCGAAACCAGGGCCACGCCAAGCCACGGTCCAACTACGATCTTTGCGATGCTGGCCCAGGCTCCATTGCCCCAGGCTTCGCTCCGAATGTGAGTGTGCCACACCGCGGCTACCGGAATTACGTAAGACAGCACGATCGCCGCCAGGGCCAGGAGCATGACGCGCGGATACGTCCTCTGCGGATTCTCCACTTCATTTGCGA
>Ga0126371_10005652_pt1 | contig 11118 bp, 7 predicted proteins | sample PanSoiMetaPlot_4_FD_110145 | JGI IMG/M metagenome (GOLD analysis project Ga0126371, IMG submission 110145) | Tropical forest soil microbial communities from Panama - MetaG Plot_4 | ecosystem: Environmental > Terrestrial > Soil > Tropical forest > Bulk soil | place: Panama | collected 2016-02-17
GGTCGCGCGTATTCCAAAGGTCCACGGCCAACTTCCCTTTCGCTCGAGCCGTACTCTCCGTAAACGTCGGCACGATCGATGACATCATGATCGCTGAGCCTCTAGATGCCTCTTGCGGAATTGTTCAGGCTGACTTGCGAAGCGCGATCTTCGGGAAATCGACTTCGACGTCTGCGGTATTATTGAAGTAATTCGTAAAGATGTTCAGCGCCACATGGGCAATGATTTCGGCGATTTCGCCGTCGCTAAAACCTGCGCTTCGAACCGCGTCCAGGTCCGCTTGTGTCGCCCGCCCTTGCTTGGCGACAATCTGCCGGGCAAAAGCCAGAGCCGCAGCGGACCTGCTCGAGCTCGATTTGCCTTCGCGGGCTGATTCAATCTCTCCGTCGGAAAGGCCGACCATCTTTCCGATGGCGTTGTGGGCAGACACGCAATACTGACAGGAATTCTGCTCGCCAACCTCCAAAGCGATCTGCTCGCGGAGCTTGGCATTTAACGATCCTCCAGCCAGAGCACCGCTGAAAGCGAGATACCCCTCCAACACAGCCGGCGAGTTTGCCATAACACGTGTCATGTTCGGCGTAATGGAGAGTTTTGCTTGCACTGCCTCAAGAAGTTCTTTTGCTTTACCCGTCGCTTTATCAGTCTGAATTACACTCAGCCTTGACATGAATCCTCCTCAAGTTGGGTTCTACACTGCTGACAATTAGACGATGGGTGCCTGCGTTGTATTCCAAACGAAATTTGTAATTTGAATTACATTTAGAACGGAACCTGCGAACTGTGTCGCAATGGATGCCGCTAGCTCAGAGTCTTCTCTGAGATGTTCTCGCGCGGCATTCGGGCGCTGAACTTGGCCAGCGGCCAGCGCAACCTGTGCGCTGAGAATTTTCGTGGACTGGCCGGGCCCCGCGACCTGGAATGCGTCGACGCCATTTAGCAATGAAAACGACGAACGCGACATCGTCGTTGCTTTTCGCGTGGTTGGCTGGGATTGTTCCGGCGACGAGGCGCGCGTATATCGAGCCTCGCTGCCCGATTTTAGTACAACAACCCGTCGCGCCCGCCGACCATCTCAGCGTGGAGGCGCGCTGGTCGTCCGCTGGCGAGAAGGTCGTTTAGGTCAACTACAGCATAAGCCCGGTGCGCCTTGAAGCCAGCGAGGTTGAGAGCGGAAAGCAATCAAGCTGACGTCGCCTAATACGGTCAGTTGGTACAGCTGGCTCGGCCGGCGCTGACGACGAACAGCGCACCAGACGGTTTCGTCTAAGCGTCCGGTTGTTCCGGTCGCTATCGTGCTGACTCTAGAATCTGGCTTGAGCGACTGCCCTACGGACAGATCTTTGCACTAGCCACGCGTCGCGTTTTTTACTAGTAGTGTGTCGGTGTATTGAGTGAAGCTCGAGATGCGGCCAGCCTTAACGCACCAGTGGTGCGCGAACGGCGCCAAAAGCTTCCGGCCAGTCGCGCGGTTCACTCCGCGGTAGCTTCCGAAGGCCACGACGTGCCCATCTTCACCGACGAACGAATCGGCCTGAGCCGTAAAGCCGTCCCATTCTTGAGAAAGCGGTACCAAGAGTTTCTCAACGACTTCTTGCGGCGTCCGCCAAGTTCCCGAAAAATATGGAAAGCCCTCAGCCTCGGTCCAGGCAAGATCATCATGGAGCAGAGCTACAACGGAAGGCACATCACCTCGCTTGAGGGCAGCGTAGAAGCTCTGCACAACTTCAATGGAGGACATGTTCAGCTCCTTTCATCGAACACAGAATGAGTTACATTGGCTACCGCGCAATGCAGATCAACCTTTAATTGCAGTAAGCGCGCCCAGCCCCAGTCCCTCTATGACCTGACGCTGGATGGGTGCTACAGCGGCATTCACAGAGTCAGACCCGAAAGCTTGACCAACGATGATACGGTCGGGACGTTGGCCCTTTGGCGTCGCGATCAATTTTGCAGTCGTTTCGGCCACATCGTGAGGGTTCGGGCCATTGGGGGCTGTGAAGATCCCCATGAAAGTCTCGAACATCTTGCCGGGGATCGTTCCGATCTCACCGTAAGCGGCCCCCCGTTGGTCATCAGCTGGCTTCTGAGCAGCCGCATACATATTGGTTGGATAGGCACTCGGTTGCACCAAAACCACATCCACTCCCAACTGCGACAGCTCGTAACGGTAGCTATCGGTTAGGGCTTCCAGGGCGTACTTCGACGCACCATAGAGACCAAAGAATGGAAACGTCACCCGGCCAAGGATAGATCCAATGTTGATGACCAGGCCATCACGCTGGCCGCGCAAGGTGGGGAGTGTCGCCCGCATCACTCTCTGGACTCCAAAGAGGTTTACGTCAAACAGGTCCCGTAGCTGCTCTGGTGTGAAGCTCTCCGAAACGCCTGCGGAGGCCACCCCAGCGTTGTTGATGACCACATCGAGTCTGCCACCGGATGTGGCAAGCAGTGTGGCGATCGCATCGTCGACATCGGCACTACTCGTTACATCGAGAGCCAATACCTTTACGCCCTCGCGTCGGAGCGTTTCGGCGGGGGCACGGTTGCGGCCGGACAAGTCGCGGACCCCACCAAAGACTGAGTGGCCTGCACGCGCGAAAGTCTCAGCCATATCCCGGCCAAAGCCGCTAGAGGCGCCAGTGATCAGGATCGTTTTACGGTTGTTGCTCATTCTTAGTCCTTTCAGACACCCGTTCGACACCAGCGGACGGGGGTGTCCTTGTCATTTGGAATTGTCAACTGCTGCGATTCCGTTGAAGCCGCCGGGGGGAGAAATCCCCTCGACTGAGCCGCTGCGACCTTTTCCCGCCGGTCCAGGAAACTTCCGGGCGGCTGGAAGCTCCCACCGGCAGGTGCGTGGAGTTTCATTCCAGGATGCATGTCCACTTTGGCAGGAATGTAGCATCCCGCAGGACACGAGTTTTCAGCTGCTCGGAAAATCCTCCCGCTTCCTGAAATTGAATTTGGCTCACCGAGGTTTGATGAGCGCTTTTCTGGCAGGTGACTGACTTACTGTGTAATTTTAATTACAGTTCGACGATTAGCCGATAGATCGAGAGAACCTGCCGAGCAGGCGTTCCCGGACAGGCTCACTCGGCCTCGATGACAGCATTGGGCGGGGGCCCAGAAGGCTTCTAAAGGCGAAATAGCCTTCGGCACTTTTTGCGCAGTTACCGTTCGTGGCCTTGCGTGCCTTAAGCGGTGCGCCACGCCCGACAGCTCCATCCGATGGGTCAACATAAGGTAGAAGGGATTTTCAACTATTCGCGCGAAGCGCGCTCCAACCGAGCACGATCGATGATTCGAATGCGTTTTCTTTCTATGGCAACGATCCCGGCTTTACGCAGCTGGCCAAGGGCAGAAGTGGCCGATTCTCGGTACACGCGGAGATGCTCCGCAATTTCCTTATGCGTAAGATCATGCACACAATTTTGTATCGCGTTGTCTAACAAAAATTTCGCTAGCCTAGGGATTAACGGGCGAAACGACGTCTCCTCCAGGTTCAGCAGCACCTGCAAAAAGCGCTGCCCTACCAGATCGAGTAGCCGACGCGTGACCTCAGGATATTTCCGCAGCACTATATCCATACTTGCTCTCGACAGATGACGGATACGAGAGGCTTCCGTTGCCTGCGCTGAACAGTGATACATGTGCTGCCCAACACATGCCATTTCGCCAAATACAGCTGGAGGGGTTAGATCGGTAATGATCAGCTTCTTGGCGCCTGTCGTTCGAAACGTTTGCACGTGCCCTTTTTCCAGGATGAACAGCGCTTCTCCTATTTCTCCCGCTCGAAAAAACACGTGGCCCGCGCTGTACTCTTGGACTTCGCTCTTCTCGTTAATCATGCGCAGGCACGAAGGTGAAAGTCCCTTGAACAGTTCCACAGCGGAAAAGGAAGCGGCTTTAATCAGACTCTCCAAACATTTCGCCTCATTCTCGCTCACGACTCACCCCCCGTTCGATCGAATGTAGCCGAGATTACCTAATTGCGGTGGGCACGAACCTTGAGCCGCCGGTGTCGAGCATCGGGACTTGTCTAGTCTCGGTTGAACAACCCAGGCCAACATTGCTCGCCGCATGGTCCAATTGAAGTTCGAACTTCCGTTCTAGCAGTCTAGTAGACTTCGGCGATGCGGTCGCTGTCGTCCGATTACATCAGTAGTTTTCTAGCAGCCAGACGTTGTTGTTGGTGGTGCGGCGGAGCATGGCAAGATGCCGTCCGTCGGGCGATGGAACGGCGCGAAAGGTGTAAACTCCTTTTTCTCGCCAGAGGATACTCACGTTTCCCCCGAGATCCACGCGGAGCAGCTCGGTGTCTTCACTTGGCTGTCCCAAAAGAAGAATGGCTTTTCCGTCGGGCGCCCAATCCACATATTCGTGGAAGGAGTCCCGGCCTTTTGCATGAAGCTCGCGCGGGGGCTCCCCATTCAACGACAGGATGTGTATGGAGCCCTCGGTGGCAAAAATCTTTCCGTCCGAGCGCGGCAAACGCTTCAGAATGGCGATGTGCTCGCCGTTTGGAGAAAGGTCCCAGGTGTAGTCGGCCCCGGGATCGACGGCGAATTGTGTAAGTTCCCGGCCCCGGCCTTGCACGGGATCAAAGGCGGTGAAGATCATATGATTGTGGTCTTGCGAGGGTTCGGCGATAGCGCACAACTTGGCTGGAGCACGGGCGCATCGCGGCAAATCATAAATGCGCGCCGAGAGCACCAAGCGCGATGCGCCTCCATTCAATGGCGCACTCATGATTTTAACGGGGGTACCGGGGCCGCCTTTAGAATCGTGCGCGGAATTCAGATAGAGGAGGTAAGAACCGTCCGGACTGAGGGTCGGCAGGCTGGCCTCGGGCGAATCGAGCAGGATAGGCTGCGCCGTGTCGCTAGAGATAGGCTGGCGGAAAAGCCTCAAGCTTCCGTCGCGGTTGGATTCGTAAATGATGTCCTGGCTGTCGAGTGTCCAAACCGGAGAGCTGCTCCAACCTTCCGTGTTGGAGAATGGCCTCGGGGCGGAAACGAGTCTCCCATCGGGGGAGAGGTCCGCGAGGGAAATCAATACGGAACCACCCATCTTAAGGGCAGAAATTTTGTTGCCACCCGATGTGGCGTACAATTCGGTGACGGCGGAGCCACCGGACCAGTTGGTTAGCCGCCGCATGGGACCGGAGGGCTGGCCGGTATTCGGGTCCACCTGCAATTCCCAGAGATTGCATTGGGTCGCTGCGGACTGTTCCACGGCAGTATTTGGATCGCCAACCGAGAGAATGAGGCGTCCTTCGGGCAGCCAGACGAGGTCTTGGAGTTTAGTTCTCTCGAGACTTTGAGCAGTTTCAGAATAAAGCACGACACGCGAGCCGCCCTGCAAGTCGCGGGTTTCGATCGTCAGTTCAACGGTGTCGGCGGTTTGACGCTGCCACTGGTAAGAGATACGCCGACCATCCGGAGTCCAGTACGGTTCTTGAAGGGAAGTGTCTTCACCGACGCTGAGAAACAGGCGAGGATTCTTGCCGTCGGAGCCGATCAACCAGATCTCGCGATCCCCGACGTGCCCTTTGTTGGCCGTGTAAGACACAAGAGCACCGTCGGGAGATATGCCACTGGCTGTGCCGTAATCGAGAAACTGCCGTGGCGCGCCGCCCATAATGGAATACTCCCAGATACCCTGCTTGGATGCCGGGCTAGCGAGAAATCGCCTGCTATCCGGAAACCACGCAAAATACACTTCTGAGGCCCCTGTGCTCAACGTTTGAATCGCCCCTGTAGCCAAGAGTTTGAGGTGAATACCTTTCCCATCGGAATAGGCCAAGTACTTCCCGTCTGGAGAAATCACTCCGCTAATTACCGGCAAGTCGCTGGAACTCGCCGTGAGTTGGGTTTGCTTAATTTCCGGAAGGGAAACCGGGGTCCGCCGTTTAGCTCCGGCGATTGCCAACGCTAGAACGGCCAAAACGCAAGCGGCAGCGAGGACCCAGCGAAGAGGACTTCGCTTCATTTGAAGTTGGAAAAGATCATGGCGGGCTTCAGCGGCGCTCTGGTAGCGCCGCTCGCGATCCTTTTCCATAGCTTTGTTGATGATTCTTTCGATTTGGTGCGGAACACCCGGATTCAGTTGGCGGACGGAAGCAGGGGAGCGGTTAAGGATAGCGTCGTTCACGATCGCGGCGGTGGCCCCTTCGAAGGCCTGATGGCCCGTGGCCATTTCATAGAGCACAAGGCCAAAAGAAAAGAGGTCGGACCGCGCATCGAGAACCTCGCCGCGAATCTGTTCGGGAGACATATAGGCGGCGGTGCCCAGCGCTACGCCGGTGCGAGTCAGGGTGTGAGAAAGGGCTATTTCTTGAGGCGCACAGATGGCGGTCGTTCCATCTGGCTCGGTGCGGTGATCGTCCGGAGCTCTGGTCTGCTTGGCCAGTCCGAAGTCGAGGATCTTGGCGATACCATGGCTGGTGACAAAGATGTTGGACGGTTTGATGTCGCGGTGAATCATCCCCTGACTGTGAGCGGCGGAAAGACCGTCGAGAATCTGCCCGGCAAGAGGTACGAGTTCTCCCGCTGCAAACGGCGCATCTTCTTCTCGCGCAGCGCTGATCCGGTCGCGAAGCGTTTGCCCTTCGAGTAATTGCATGACTATAAAGTGCCGTCCTCGGTGCTCGCCGAATTCGTGCACGGCACAGATATTGGGGTGGTCGAGCGCTGACATGGCTCGGGCTTCGCGCTCGAAACGTTCCATCGCCACAGGATCATCAGCTAACTCGTCGGGCAGGAATTTCAACGCCACAGCACGGCCGAGCTTGATATCCTCGGCGCGGTAGATCATGCCCATGCCGCCGGCGCCCAGTACTCCTAGAACGCGATAATGCGAAATCCTTTTGCCAATGAGGGCCGCACCGGAACTGATTTCAGTCGCCACCTCTGCTAGCTCGTTTGGAGGCTTGGCTTCCGGTACGGCAAGTGCTGGGTCGAGGAAAGGCTCGATGCGGCTCTCCACCGGCACAATCAGGCGGTAGCCGCGGCGGGCGACGGTTTCAAGGTACTTGGGATTGTCCGCGGAATCTCCCAGAGCCTGACGGAGCTTTTTGATTGCCGTGTGGATGCTGTGGTCGAATTCGACGATCGTATTGTTTGGCCAAAGTCTCTTACGGATTTCTTCGCGGTCAACCAAATCCCCGCGGCGCTCCACCAACATGAGCAAGATTTGGAAAGGCTGTTCCTGGAGTCGTATCTTTTGGTTTCCGTTGCGGAGCTCTCCCGCGCGGAGGTCGAGTTCGAACTCGCCCAGGCGAACGCGGTTTGGTGCCTCAATATGCACGGATACCTGAAATTTGCAAGAGTCTAACATTTCACCGAGGATTCCTCCAGCCAGCTCAACTTGTGGTGACCGAGGGACAAGCATCAGCCAAGAGTCGATCAAGCGACCTCAGGACGACTAGCCTACCTATTTTCAATTAATTAGAAGGTTCAGAAAAAGTTCAGTCAGAAGTCAACGCTGGTGCATAGACCTTCCAGGCCATACGCGGCATTGTGCATGCAATACGCGCACATTCCAAAAGCAGCGGGGACGGTTGGGGGAAATATGACTAAAGGAAGGGCCGGGAGATCCTTTGAGCGGAGCTTCGCACTACGGGCGAAGCGGAAGGCAGTTTGCCTGGCGATGTGCGGTGCTCTTGCCCTTCTAGGAAGCCCATTGTGTGTGGCGGCGATCAATTTCGGCCCGCCGGCTAGCTATCCCGTCGGAACGTCCCCGGTGGCGATCGCCGTCGGCGATTTCAACGGCGACGGAAAGATAGACATTGCCGTGGCAAACAACGGCAGTGGTGACGTAAGCATTCTGCTCGGGAACGGCGACGGCACCTTTCAGACCGCGACCGACTACAGCGCAGGCAACAGCCCAACGGACATCGCGGTGGGTGACTTTAACGGCGATGGCAAATTGGACCTCGCTGTCTTCCAGTCGGGTGCAAACGGTGGCGCCGTCAGCGTGAGCATTCTTCTCGGCAACGGTGACGGGACATTCCAGGCTCCGAAGACACTTGCTTTAACCGCATCCCTAGGATTCATAGCCGTCGCCGATTTCGATGGCGACAAGAAAACAGATCTGGCTGTTTGCAACTCCACAACCCTGGACATATTCATCGGCAATGGGGACGGCACCTTCCAAGCCGCGAAAAGTACTGCGCTTTCTTCCGGGTGCCGGGGACTTTTTACGGCGGACTTTAATAATGACTCGAAGCCAGATCTCGGGCTCATTACGGCGGACGGACTCACGACAGGAGCAATCCAAATCCTGTTAGGCAACGGAGAGGGAACGTTTTCAACGGGCCCGTTAATCAATATCAGTGGAGAGAAACGGCCTGTCATTGCGACAGATCTAAATCACGACGGCAAGGTGGATTTAGTTGTGAGCTCGTCTGAAGTTTCTTGCCAGAGCGGACCACCGACGGTTTGTCGGGGGACCATAGATATTTCGGTTTTCCTCGGTAATGGCGACGGAACATTTCAAGGTGGACAAAGTGTGACGAGTCTGAGCTTCGCCGTGCCCTCCGCGAGTGACACTCTTCCGGTGCATGCCATCGTTGGAGACTTCAACGGCGACGGAAAACTGGATTTAGCCTACCATTCAACATATCTCCCGGGTGCACACGTCAGCGGAGTTCTTTTGGGAAAGGGAGACGGCTCCTTTTCCTCTTCGGTCGTAGATGTGCCCTTGCCCGGTAATGTGCCATCGATAGCTCAAGACCTGAACGGCGACAAACTTGCCGACCTCATTGCAGTGGGGGCAGCAGACAACGTCGAAGTCTGGTTGAACACCTCTTCCACGTCCGGCACGGATCTTGCCCTGCTGTCTCCTGCGGTGTCCGCCGGACCGTACGTCGCCGCGTCGAACATCACGTTCACAACGGACGTGATCAATCAGGGCCCGAAGGACGCTACAGGCGTCGCCTTCACGGACACTCTTCCCGGCGGCCTTACCTTTGTTTCCGCCACGTCGACAACCGGGAGTTGTGTGCAAGCGAAGGGCGTTGTGAGTTGCATGATTGGCGCGCTGGCTTCCGCCTTTGACTCGAGCATCAGCATCGTCGCGACGCCAACTGCGGTGGGAACCATTTCCAACACCATGAGTGTAAGCGGCAATGAGTCCGACCCAGTCTTAACAAACAACAGTGCCACGCAGACCGTCAGCATTGTCCCGGTATTTACCTTAACCGTGACCGATGCGGGGACAGGGTCGGGAACCGTAACCGCGAGCGTCGGTGCAATTAATTGTGGAAGCACCTGCACCGCAACCTATCCACAAGGAACATCGGTGTCCCTCACTGCTGCGCCTTCGGCCAGTTCCGTTTTCTCTGCGTGGGACGGCGCCTGCACCGGCACGGATCCGAATACTTGCACTATCGTCGTGGATTCCGCGCAATCTGTCACCGCGACGTTTGCTCCCGCGCCTGATTTCGCTCTGGCTCTTGCGTCCGCATCCCTCACGCTGCGAACCGGCGCGCAAGCCACGGACGCATTGACGCTGACTGCACAGAATGGATTTTCAGGTCAGGTGAACTTGAGTTGCGTGGTAAATGGACCGGCTCCATTGGCGGCTTGCAGCGTCTCGCCGGCTTCCGTTACGTTTGGGACCAGCACTGGCAATTCCCTACTCACCGTCACTGCGCCAACAAGTTTGACGGCATCCACCACCCCGTTCGGCGCGACAATCAGCATGGCAGCATATGCTGCCATCATGCCATTTTCATTCCTTTTAATGGGTGGAATGGCATTGGCGTCCCGCGGCCCAAGGAAACGCCGCATTGGCCTGGGTCTGATGGGCGGCAGCCTCCTTGTTCTCCTCTGTTGCCTGGCAGGCTGCGGCGGAGGAAGCTCGCCGCCGCCGCAAAATTACACCGTAACCGTCACCGCCACCTCAGCAGCCAGTGCGGCGCAGCACTCCGCAAATGTTAGTCTGACGGTGAATTGATCTCGATTTGCAGTGTATTTGGATCGCAGCTAACTATTGGTAGCGATACCGGGATTTAAGCTGACCGCCTAAATCCCAAGGAATTTTGCTATTTTCCACTTTGTTTCCAGTTGGGCTACAGCCCTTGAGCACCCTCGGACGCCCGCCGCGACCCTGATTACATATACCCGGTACTGGTGGAAAAAGCTATGGTGAGTCAGGACTGACAGCATTACTTCTGGGTTGCCCATGATCCGGCCAGAGCTGCTTGATACTCCCTTTGGCCTTGAAAGCCGGAAAGCATCGTGGTATCTACAAAGGGTGCGCTCCAGGCGCCAGCAGGTTCGCGCGAAGGGCCAAGCCCACTGCCAATCCGAAGGTTGAAGGCACGTCTAGATCCCGTGCTGCCTGATTGCGAACCCAGGCTAAAGCATGGAGGTCACTATGACGTTGCAGCAGCTACCCGAGCGCGCCAATTTAGAGCAGCTCAAAAAGCAAGCCAAGTCGTTACTCGCCGCAGCCCGAAGTCAAGAGCCAAACGCAATTCAGAGGTTCGAAGCGATCCTAATCGGGCGATCCCTTAAACCCGACGCGATTGCCTTACACCACGCACAATTTGTGCTTGCGCGTGAGTATGGCTTTAAATCGTGGACTGAATTGAAGCAGGAAGTGGAAGAGCGATCGCTTTCGTTCGCAGCGGCAGTGGATGAATTTGTGCGCTGCGCCACCGGAAGCGCGCTCGAACGAGCGATGCGATTGCTCGCGAGACACGCTGGCATCGCAAATGCCAATTTGTACACGGAGCTGGTGCTGGGCGATGCAGACGCGGTGGAAACGCGGCTGAAGGCGAATCCAGCGATAGCGTGGCAACGAGGCGGAGTCCAGAATTGGGAGCCGCTGCTGTACGTCTGCCACACATTTCTGCAGAAGGATTCGCCCGAGCGGGCGAAGGGGCTTGTGAGAATTGCACGGGAACTGCTACGGATGGGCTCGAATCCAAACGCCGAATATGACTGGAACTGGCACCCGGAGCTGCCACGGACAGCTCTCTGGGGAGCGCTGATTGCGACGGGGCAGCCTGAGCTTGCAGAGTTGCTGCTCGAGAGCGGCGCAAATCCGACGGACGGCGTTTCCACGCACATTGCGGCGGGCAGTGGAAATGTTGCGGCGCTGGAA
>Ga0126371_10005653_pt1 | contig 11117 bp, 12 predicted proteins | sample PanSoiMetaPlot_4_FD_110145 | JGI IMG/M metagenome (GOLD analysis project Ga0126371, IMG submission 110145) | Tropical forest soil microbial communities from Panama - MetaG Plot_4 | ecosystem: Environmental > Terrestrial > Soil > Tropical forest > Bulk soil | place: Panama | collected 2016-02-17
CCGAGTCATTCAGTCCATTCGTGCGACATGGAGTGTACGCCAGGCTGAGAGGGCTCTCGCAAACAACAAGCCCAAGCAATGCGAATCGATCCTGATCGCGGCCTCGAACATTCTGCCGGGCGATCCACAAATTCGCTCGGCATTAGCCGAGTTCTATCTGAGACGGCACGACTACGCAAAGGCGCTCCAAGTCTACCTCAGCTCCGGGATGCGTGATGCTGAGGCGTCCGATTATCGCGCTGCCGCAGGCGCAGCCCTGGGAGCCCACAAAGATGCCCTCGCCGACCAGTTCATGCGGGACGGGCTCAATCGGTGGCCTCACGACGCTCAGCTGTTGCGTATGGCTGGCAAGCACGAAGCTTCGGAAGGTAAGTACAAAGAGGCACAGCGGGACTTGCAGCTCTCTTTGTCGTCGATGCGCAACGGGAGCCAGAACGCTTATGGTTTGCAGCGAAGCGTCGGAGATGCGGCAGGCGATGCCGCAATGGATGCCACTGCCAACTCCGGGAGTGGCGCCTCTGACTCTCGGGCATTGGACTCAGACCCCAGCCAGGCTTGTAGTGACACGTTCACAACCGGCTGTCACTCCACCGGGAGCCCGCCGCCCCGTTTGGCGGTCAGGCCCATCGCGCTGGTCTGGCAAGTCGTCGATCAAAATGTTGGCGATGACAAAGGAGCATCTGCGAACAACGGTAGTTCGACCAACAGCAGCCGCGAGGTAGAACAAACCCAGGACGAGATTGACATTGTCCGGAACCGGAATACCCCTTTTGTCGGCACCGACAACACCATTGGCGGGCGCACAGGAGATCAAGGCTTCCAACGCCTAATCGTCGAGGATGGTTCCCTGGGAACCTCGGGCGCCATCAACGACAAAGTTCGCCTGGGTATTGCAGTCCACGGAGTCTATTTGTTTAGCGGTACGCCAAACGGAAGCTCCACGCTTCAGTTCGGCACGTTAGCCAAAGGGGCCATCTTCGGAGAGCAATCCGCTCTCGGTTACAGCGGCGAGGCGCAATTGTCGACTGCAGACTTCGGCCTGATGTTCGGCAACTCACCACAAGGGTTTGCTGTGCACAACATGTTAGGGGGTGTTCGATTCCGACCGGCTCACGGCCCACTGACCTTCCAATTCGTGCGTGACAACGTGAAAGACAGCTTATTGTCTTATGCGGGCGCGCGCGACCCAGGTACCGGTATCGTATGGGGCGGCGTCGTGTCGAATGCGGGCTCACTGGAGTTGAGGCATGACTCACGGCATCAAGGAGAGTACGCAATCGCCCGATATTCCGACATTCGAGGAAGGAACGTTTCCGACAACTACAGCTTCGATGGTGGCGCAGGCGTGTACTTCAACGTTCTGCAAAAGACGCAAGCTGCAGTGACGCTTGGGCTGGACGTCGGAGGCATGCACTATCAGAAGAACCTGCAGTACTTCACGCTTGGTCAGGGCGGTTACTTCAGTCCACAACAATACTATCGGGCAACAGTGCCAATCACGGTATCAGGACAACACGGGCGGCTACAGTACCAATTGGCGGCCGCAGGGGGCGCTCAGCACTTCGTTCTGGACCCCTCGCCTTTCTATCCAGTGGGAGTGGGCGTCCCCTTGCCTCCACAGTCTGTTTATGCCAGCGTAACGCAGACGAATCCGAGCTACAGCGGCACGTTCCGAATGAACTACAGAGTCACAGACCGCGTGAACTTCGGACTCTTCGCTTCCGCGAATAACTCTCGCAACTTCGCAACACAGGCGGTTGGCTTCAGCTTGAAATTCCTTATTCATCGGTTACCCACAAACCCGGAATTACGCGTTAACTCGATTCCAGACTGGAAGGGAAACCCGCCCTTTGACCTTGGGCTCGGTCGATAGGCCCGCGAGAAGCAAACAGGAGGAGTGGCCGTCATGGTTCGCTTTTTCGGGCAGAATTGGCACAACCTGTTGCCATCCGCAGTCTTTCCGGCGGCGGCCGTGGCGATCTCGCTAGTTACACATTCTGTCATCAGCTTCTGCAAGCGCTGGGAACCTAGGATCCGTAGGACCCAGCGCATTTCAGCGGGTGTTACGTTTAGATTTGAAGGCGTCGAACTATGCCGCCATGACGCGACGTTGCGACCTGCCTTCACGAATTGAGGAGACTCCTCTGCGAATGTTCAGCCAACCATTCTCCTGACAGAGCCGAAAGAGGTCAGCGGAATAGGGGATTTCTCCGGTGATGATTTCCTCTTTGCCTTGCTCGTCAGTAACGGAAAATGCAAGCTGCAGAGGTTCGTCTGGTGAGTTTTGTTTGGTGAAGTGAACGAGTTTCACATTGAGAGTTTCTTGCTCTTGAGGCTGAGTTGGCATTGTTTTCTCTCCTGTTCGGAATTTCAAACGGTATTCTAGAAGAGCGCTGCATCGCGTCAACCTGAGATGGGAAATATAACTGTGAATTCTGACAACTCCGGGAAGTATTTCTCTAGGGGATTCACCGGGTGGTCGGCCTTCCATCAAGATTGTCACTCCAAACACCCAGAATCATCCGCGAGTTCTGAGACTCACCTCAAGCATGCGGTCACTCGGTCAGGTAGAAGTGACAGCAAAGAAACGGTGACCATCTTGAAGCGGGATGACGTCTATTGGCGCTTGACTCTTTACGCTTTGAATGGAACGCCTGCCTACATTATTCCCTGTAGGGGCAAGAATTCTCGACCGTCTGGAGAAAAATGCCGTTTCTCGATACTATCCGACGCCAAACGAAACGATTATTTCTTTGGCAATCTTTTTGCAGACAAAGATACTGCTTTGATCTTTATCAGGCTCAGGTGGCTCATGGCGAAACGTATTCTGCTTGCCGATGACAGCCCCTTCTGGCGCCAAACGGGGCTGAGGCCTTACAGAAATCGGGGTGGGTGCAACCCTATGCCGTAATTTTGACGGTGGCCCATTTCTAGTTAGAGGTTGAGGGGCGGTTCTCGACCCGATTTTTGGTAGAGTCGGGTTGGAAACTTTCTCTTGGAAAGGAGAACCGCCTTGCGAAGAAGCTACCACACTCTCACCACCAAAGGAGAAAGCAATGCCCGGAAGCTGGCGGAGTTCTTCAGCCGTCAGGGGCAAGGATTACTGCCTATGGTCGATCTGATCGAGCAATCCCGCATGGCCGTCGAAGAGCTGATCGATGTGGCCGGGCGCGCCACGATTGAAGCGGTCTTGCAGCTCTCGGCCGCGCAAGTGGCGGGGCCGCGCACCCCGGGTCAGCGGCGCAGTGGTTTGCTCTGGCATGGCCGGCAGGCCGGGCGGGTGTGTTTGAAGGAACGCAAGCTGGGAGTGACGAAGCCGCGCCTGCGGGAGAAGGGGGGCGGCGAAGTGGCGATTCCGGCATACGAAGCGATGCCGGAGAACGGCATGAGTCAGCGCATGTTGGATGTGCTGATGCGCGGCATCTCGACGCGTCAGTAGGCGGAGGCGCTGTCGGAGATGGCCTCGACCTGTGGGGTATCGAAATCGACGGTGAGCCGGGAGGCGGCCGAGGCCGGGGAAGAGGCTCTGAAGGAGCTGCTGGAGCGGCGTTTCGAGGGGACCGATCTGCTGGTGATCTATATCGACGGGCTGCAGTTCGGCGAGCATCACGTGATCAGCGCGGTGGGTGTGGATCGAGCCGGACACAAGCACGTGCTGGGCCTGCAGCAGGGAGCGACCGAAAACGCGGCGGCAGTCGAGGACTTACTCGGGCAGTTGGTGGCGCGTGGCCTAGACCCGAAGGCGAGGCGTTTGTTCGTGATCGATGGCGCCAAAGCGTTGCGAGTGGCCATCCGCAAAGTGTTCGGATCGCAGCATCCGGTGCAGCGCTGCCGCAATCACAAGATTCCTAACGTATGCGACCGCTTGTCGGAAGAACAGAAAGACCAGGTGAAAGCGGCCCTGCGCGCCAGCTACAAACTGGAGGCGAAAGATGGCATGGCCCGATTGCGGAAACTGGCCGACTCGCTGGAGCAGGAATCGCCAGGGGCGGCGAACAGTTTGCGCGAAGGCTTGGAAGAATGCTTCACCATCAACCGCCCGGGCATTCCGCCATCGCTGCATCGCTGCCTGGCCACGACGAACTTGATCGAGAGCCCGCCGTCGGGCGTGCGCATGCGCACCCGGCGCGTTTGCCGTTGGCGCGATGCCGCCATGGTCGAGCGTTGGGCGGCGTCTTCCTTTCTGGCGACGGAGAAGAACTTCCGCCGCATCATAGGCTGGAAAGACCTCTGGCAATTAGAAGCCATCTTAGGAAGAAAAGCAGGTCACCAAGCTGCCGCTCAGCAGGAGGCCGCGTAAAATGAATTGCAGAACCGCTCCCTTAACCTCTAACTGCGAGCGGGACACCGTCGTAATTTTGGATGCGTGCATGCCGATCCTAGACGGGCTCGCTGCCGCCCGAGAACTGAAGCGCGTTACACCGGAACTTCCTGTGTTCCTCGTCACTGTGGACGAGAATGGATCCTTGGAATTGGCAGTTGTGGAGTAACTGCTCGGGTTATGATGCGGCGGGATTGGACTACATTATCCAGATCCGCCAGAAGCACTACCTTCGCCAGCAACAAGAGCGAACGCTGAAGAAGGGCGACCATGTGGCATTGCTCGGGCGTGGACTTGCGGTGGTCGACCGAGTTTACAAGACAGAGGTTGTGGCAACCTTAGGGGGCCGGAACGTGCTGAGGCTCGCCCGCAAAAACATCGTACTGAACCAGCAGAACCTGCGCTGGGAGTGAGTATGAAGTTGAACTAGCCAGTCTAGCGGATAGTATCGGACCCGCAAATCTCAAGCTCCGGTTGGCCGACCATCGACCAACGAGCATCTTGGGAAGCTAGGGCATTTCTCAGAGCACTCCGGAGGAATTAGGTCCGCCGCTATGAACGGCGCAGAGAACAGATTCCACGTCGGCGAAAGATCTCGTTTGAACTCGGATTTCTGACCGAACGTTGACCCCCGCCTAAGCTACCCCGTAACATTTCACAAGTGGTTTCTCCCCCCCAACCCGTTGGGCAAACGGTTTCTCATTACCGCATCCTCCGCAAGATTGGCGGCGGGGGAATGGGCGTGGTATATGAAGCGGAAGATCTGAATCTAGGTCGGCACGTTGCCCTAAAGTTCCTTCCCCACGAACTCGCCGACGACGCAAAGTCTCTCAGCCGTTTCCAGCGGGAAGCCAAGGTTGCATCCTCGTTAAACCATCCGCACATCTGCACGATCCACGAGATCGACGAGGCTGATGGGCGAAGCTTCATCGCCATGGAACTTCTGGAGGGGCAGACGCTCCGGCACAAGATCGCGGGCAAGCCGATGGATATTAAAACTGTGCTCGATCTGAGCATCCAGATCGCGGATGCCTTGGACGCCGCACACTCGAAAGGCATCGTTCATCGGGACATCAAGCCAGCAAACATTTTTGTTACCAATAGAGTTCAGGCAAAGATTCTCGATTTTGGATTGGCGAAACTCACTTTGGATCCGGAGAACGCTGACCCGAACGCTGCGAGCACTCAGTCCGAGGAACATTTGACCGGTCCTGGCAGTGCGCTGGGAACGATCGCCTACATGTCGCCGGAGCAGGTGCGAGGAGAGGAAATCGATGCTCGCACGGACCTGTTCTCATTCGGCGCGGTGCTGTATGAGATGTGTACGGGCGCCCTGCCCTTCCGGGGCGACACGTCGGGTTCGATGTTCGATTCGATCTTGAATCGAGGGCCTGTACCGCCTGTGCGGATAAATCCTGACACCCCGCTAGAATTGGAAGAGATCATCCACAAGTGCTTGGAGAAGAACCAGAGCCTACGCTACCAGCACGCATCCGATATTCGTACCGATCTGCAGCGTTTTAAGCGTGACACAGATTCCGCTCGGCTATCGGCCGGGTTGGCCGGGGGAAAGACCAGGCAAATCCGCAAACACTGGCTGCGGGCCATTCCTGTCGCACTCGTCGTACTTGTGGCCGCGATCACGGGCTACTTCTATCTACGGCGTACACCGCTGCCCAAACTCACCGACCAGGACACGGTTGTTTTGACCGACTTCGATAACAAGACCGGGGATACTGTTTTTGATGATGCGCTGAAGGCGGCGCTGGCCGTGGAACTGGGGCAATCGCCCTTTCTGAACGTGCTCTCCGACAGGAAAGTCAGCGAGACCCTGGAAATGATGGGTCGTCCGGTGAACCAACGCATCACGCCGGATGTCGGCCGGGAACTCTGCCAACGCACCGGCAGCAAGGCAGTGTTGGGCGGGGAGATCTCCAGCTTGGGGAGTCATTATTTAATTGAACTGAATGCGGTTGAGTGCAGCACAGGCGATACTTTGACCAAACAAAAGGCTGAGGCGACGAGCAAAGAAGATGTTCTGACGGCTCTGTGTCGGGCCTCTTCCGGCTTCCGCCGTAAGCTGGGAGAATCGCTCGCGTCGGTGCAGAAGTTTGAGGTTCCAGTTGAAGCTACGACATCCTCCCTTGAGGCCCTGAAAAACTACAGCATGGGTATCAAAATCGGGCACGAGAAGGGAGAAGCGCCCAGCATTCCATTTCTAAAGCGAGCAATCGAGCTCGATCCCAATTTTCCAATGGCATATGCTGCTTTGGCGATTGCGTACACCAATCTTCTGCAAAGGTCGCTGGCGGTGGAATATGCCACCAAGGCGTATCAATTGCGCGATCGGGTAAGCGAACGGGAGAAACTACGCATTACCGCCAACTACTTCCTTGCCACAGGCGAAATCGATAAAGAAGCGCAGACCTACGAGCTGTGGATTGCGAACTATCCCCGGGATTCCGTTCCTCACGGCGACTTGGGTGCGTACTATGTCAACGTGGGGCAATATGACAAAGCGCTCGCTGAATTTCAGGAGACCTTCCGGCTTGCACCTGATAATGTCAGCAACCATGCCGCTTTGGGAAGTACCTATCTGATCCTGAACCGGCTCGATGAAGCTGGTGCCACCTTCAATCACGCACTAGCCCACAAGTTGGATTCCGGTTTTTTGCGTCAGTACATATACCTTCTTGCCTTTCTGCGTGGAGATGCCGCACAGATGGAGCAGCAAGTGGCTTGGGCAGCGGGCAAACCTGGAGACGAGGATGTGCTGCTGTCAATGCAATCTGACACTGAGGCTTACTATGGACGCTTGACCAAGGCGCGGGACTTCTCCCGACGAGCGGTGGAATCGGCTGTCCGAGCTGACGCCAAAGAAACGGCTGCCTTGTGGCAGCTGAATGCAGCGCTTCGCGAGGCGGAGTTAGGCAGTACCGCCGATGCAAAGCAAGGAGTCACGGCGGCTTTGGCACTTTCTACGGCGAGAGACGTGAAGCTTTTTGCGGCCCTCACTCTCGCTCGTAGCGGCGATGCCTCCCGAGCCAAAACGCTGGCTGAGGAACTCGAGAAAAGCTACAGCACTGACACGATGATGAAGCTCTACTGGCTGCCCACCATCAACGCCGCTATCGAACTTAACAAGGGCAATTCATCTCGAGCATCTGAGTATCTGGAAACTGCGGCTCCTTACGAACTGGGTACAGCTGATACCTTTATCAACTATCTGTACCCGTCGTACGTACGCGGCCAAGTCTGCCTGCGGGAGCACAATGGCCCTGCCGCCGTTGCCGAGTTCCAGAAAACGTTGGATCACAAGACTATCGTGCAGAACTTTGTGACCGGATCCCTAGCTCATGTTCAAATCGGCCGCGCTTACGCGCTAGCAGGTGACACGGCCCAGGCGAAAGTTGCGTATCAAGACTTCTTCAATCTCTGGAAAGAAGCTGACCCCGACATTCCCATCCTGAAACAAGCCAAGGCTGAGTACGCGAACCTGCGGTGAGTTGATTACTTCCGACTTCTCAGAACTCCTGGATGACGAGCAAACGGGAAGTCAGTCGGGTCGGAGGAGGCGCGCTTACGCGCTCGCCTCCGTCCGCCGCCCAAACTGCACGTGCGGATTTCCCGCATGCAGCTTTCACGAAGACTTAGGAACCCATGATGCTAGAGAAGGAATTAAATAGATCAATCGCACAAGCTCGTACTCGTCGTGCAGCTGGATCGCAGGCAGCCTTTTCCAGCCTGCGTTACGCCAATGTCGGTACCGGTGCGACCAGATGCGCCGCCGGATCCAACCGTCGAGACGTTGGAATAGCTTTCGGACGTGGGCGCGCTTGTAATATTCGCCCCACCTCCGCAACAGCGGATTCAGTTCCGCGATCAGCTCCTTGGTCCGTAGAGGTACCGTCCGTTTGGTGCGCTGCCGCACCTGGTCCATGAAACGCTGGATCGACTTCTCCTTGGGGTACGCATACAGCGCCCCCTGTCGGGCCTGACTACGAATCTTATGCCCAGGCAGATGCAGTTGCCTCCACCAGACTTGATTTTGTAGCCAAGGAATTCGAAGCCGTACCGGACGTGAACGATCCGCGTTTTTTGTGGGTGCAACTCCACGCCCAGCTGTTTCAAGATTCGGTGGGCCACATCCATCGCGGCTCGTGCCTCTGCTGCCGATTTACAGGTGATCACCCAGTCGTCGGCAAACCGTGTTAGCTGATATCCTCTCAGACGCATCTCCCGATCGAACGGCGTTAGAAGTACGTTACTGAGCAGGGGTGAGACAACTGAACCCTGCGGCGTCCCGCGTTCGGTAGGAGAGAGCCGCCCGCGGCGATAGCTTCCTGCTTTGAGCATCGCCGGGATCAGGCGCAGCACGCGGCCATCAGCTATTCGTTGGGCTAACAGCGTTAGAAGTTTCTCGTGGTCCGCTGACCCGAAGAAGTCTCTGAGGTCCGCGTCCACGATCCACTCCGCTCCGCCTTGGATCTCTTTCCACACTTTGCGCAAGGCATCCTTCGGGGATCGCCCTCGCCGATATCCGAAGCTGGCATCATCGAATATCGGCTCGAAGAGGGGCTCTAGCCGATTGAGCAGCGCTTGTTGACACACGCGGTCGTAGATCGCCGGTATGCCGAGCATTCGGTGCTGACCGGGTTTATCCCTCTTCGGGATCGGGTGTTGGCGCACCGGCAGAGGTTGATAGGTGTCCTCTCTCAGCTCTCGCTGCAGCCGTTCCAGTTGCTGGTTCAGCTGTGCCTCAAAAGCTTCCAGACTCTGCCCATCTACTCCTCCACTGCCCCGGTTTTGCTTTACCTTCTCCCAGGCCATCTCCAGGTTCTTCCGCTTGTACACTTTGTCGATTAATGAATGGGCCTTCTTAGCACCCGTCAGGTTGATCCAGTCCACCAGTCTCCTCAGACGAGAATGGTCTCAGCGATCAGGCAAAACCGGCCAATAAAGATCACCTCAAAACCGGCCAATGAGAGACCGGGACGTTGACAGAGACGAAGGGCTTTGTACCCTTCGTCGGCATGAGCAACGTATTGAGCGAAGAAAAAAGACAACAAGTAATCGCGTTGGGCCGATTGGGCTGGCCCGTGCGACGCATCCAACAAGAAACTGGTGTGCGCCGGGAGACGGCCAGCGCCTACCTGAAGGCGGCCGGCATTGGCGGGCGACCGCCAAGAGCCTGGGGACGACGACCGCCGGCAAAACCGGCCAACGAGGTGATCACCGGGTTTGGCGTAGGGTTGAGCGGGGTCGACTCGAAACATCACTCTCCGACGACGCCTTCGGCTTGCGAGCCATTCCGGGAGGCGATCGAGCTCGGCCTAAGTCAGGGCCGCAATGCCATGGCCATCTGGCAAGATCTGGTGGCCGACCACGGCTTCCGGGCGGGCTATCTCTCGGTGCAACGCTTTGTTCGGAGGCTGCGCGGAAACCAGCCAGCTCAGGCCCGCGCCGTGATCTGCACGCCGCCGGGCGAAGAAGCGCAAGTCGATTACGGAAACAAAGGTCCCATGGTCCGCGATGCGCGGACGGGAAAATATCGACGCACGCGGCTCTTCGTGTTGACCCTGGGCCATAGCCGCAAAGCGGTACGTCTTCTGACGTTTCAGTCCAGTTCGCGCATCTGGGCCGAACTCCACGAAAAAGCGTTCTGCCGACTGGGTGGCACTCCACGCGTGGTCGTCCTCGATAACTTAAAAGAAGGTGTACATACTCCCGACTTCTACCACCCGACGCTGAATCCGCTCTATCGCGCGGTTCTCGCTCACTACGGTGTCGTGCCCTTGCCTTGCCGCATCCAGGATCCGGATCGCAAAGGCAAAGTCGAATCCGGAGTCGGTCACGCACAAAAAACTCCGCTCAAGGGAAAACGCTTCGAGAGCTTAGAGGAAGCGCAAGCCTATCTGGCTCGTTGGGAGACCCACTGCGCCGATACGCGCATCCACGGCACCACCAAACGGCAGGTCGCGGCCATGTTCGCAGAAGAATAACCTTTCCTCCAGTCATTGCCCCTCGAGCCGTTTCGTTATTACCAGCACGGCCAACGCGTGGTGCATCTGGATGGCTGCGTGGAAGTCGAAGCGGCTTACTATGGCCTACCGCCGGGCTGGATCGGACGCATGGTCCGAGTGCAGTGGAATGAGATCTTCGTCCGGGTCCTCGATCCCCAAACCGGGCAACTGCTGCGCGAGCACGTCCGTCAGAAACGCGGCTGGCATCGCATCCAGGAGCGGGATCTCTCTCCACGACGACCGTGGAAGGTTTCGCAACTGTTGTTGCGGGCCGAACGCGCGGGCACTCAGATCGGAGCCCTCTGCCATCACATTGATCAGCACCAAGGGCAACTGGGCGTGCGCCGCATTCAAGGCGTTCTCTCCCTGGTCAAAAAGTACGGTACGGCAGCTACGGAAGATGCCTGTGCCGCAGCCCTGGAGATGGGAGTGCGCGAATACCGTTTCGTGCGCCGCTATCTGGAACGTACTCCCCAGCTCAGTCTGCGCCAAGTCGATCCTCTCATTCGCGAACTCGTGCATTATCGCGATCTCATCCAACAAAAAACTCAGGAGCCAAAATCATGAATGTGATCGAGATCGATCGTGCTCTCCGCCAGCTTCACTCAGGGGGCATGGCTGCGGTTCTGGAAACTCGCCTGCACCAGGCGCAAGCCGAACCCATGCCTCCCATCGACTTCCTCTCTTGCCTCGTCACCGACGAACTGAATCGTCGTGGCGATCGTCTGCTCGAGCGCAGAAAAAAGCAGGCCGCGTTTCGCGACCCGCACAAG
>Ga0126371_10005655_pt1 | contig 11115 bp, 10 predicted proteins | sample PanSoiMetaPlot_4_FD_110145 | JGI IMG/M metagenome (GOLD analysis project Ga0126371, IMG submission 110145) | Tropical forest soil microbial communities from Panama - MetaG Plot_4 | ecosystem: Environmental > Terrestrial > Soil > Tropical forest > Bulk soil | place: Panama | collected 2016-02-17
AAGAGACCCGGGAAGATTACACGGCGTAGGCAGGGAGCAGGCGAGGAGCGCGCAGGTCAACCTTTGTGACAGGCAGGGCACTGTTTTGCATCGAACTTATCGGGGGTAACGCGAAACATGTTGTTGCACTGGATGCACACGCGGTGAAGAACGGTGCTCGAGACTGGCGCCAACTTGGGCGAGCGCTTCGCCGCCGGCGGGCCTGTTTGGGCGCTAGGGTTTTGGGCAGCCATAGACTCATACTAGCACGTGGGGGCCGGGTGACCAACCATCGGCATCCCAACCCCAGGGTAGAGCATCTTTCTTTTGTGTAGGATGCGGAAAATTGCAAAACGCCTCTTCTAGCGAACCTGATTACCCGCTGGTTCGGCCGGTGGTTGCTCACCTGGCGCGGCTTTCCGCGTGTGTTTACGTAGGGCATGGAGCGGACAGAAAGCCGCGCGACCCTGGTTAGAATGCAGTATCTTGGAACCTTCCGGGCAAGGGCGGGGCGCCAGCTGCACACAAATGGATGGGGATTAGGCGAGGGAAGAGCGTTTTCCTGCTCCTCGAGCGCCAAGGACGAAAAAGCGCGGAATAAGAACTCATGGATCGAAAGCTGCGAAATCGCATTCTGCTCTACCTGTTCCTGGCAGGGGTGCTGGCGTTCGTCCTGATCAAGTTGAGCGGACGCAAGCCAGCCCCGAAGATTTCCGCGGTGACGCCAGTCCGCGAGAACCTGATGTCGTACATCAGCAGCAATGGAAAAGTCGAGCCTATCACGCCTAACGTAATGCGCGCGGAACTGGATACCTTCGTCGAGAAAGTCTACGTGAGTGAAGGACAACAGGTGAAGAAAGGGCAGTTGCTGATGGAGTTGGACGTCAAAGACGCCGCGGCGCAGCTTGCGGAAAGGCGGGCGAAGCTGCTCCAGGCGCAGGATGATTTGCGGATGGCCAGAGCGGGGGGGAGACCGGACCAGGCCGCGAAAGTTGCGGGGGACCTGACCAATGCCCAAAAGGAGCTTAACCGCCTGCAAAAGAATCACGACGCGCTGGCCCAGCTGTTGGCAAAGCACGCGGCGACGGCGGAAGAACTGGCCACGAACGATCTGGCGCTCGGCAAGGCACAAGAGGAAGTTGCCAGGCTAACGGCGGTGAAGCAGGAGTTTGACCGCGGCGTGAGGCTCGAGGGTGATCGCGCGGCGCTCGAAGTGCAGCAACTGCAAGACCAAGTCGCAGCACTCGAAGAAAAAGTACTACAGAGCCGAATCACGGCTCCGGCAAGTGGAACTTTGTACTCGCTCGGCAGGGATGCGGCCTCATTGCCACTGAAAGCGGGAGACTACGTAAAGGTCGGCGACCTGTTGGTCGAGATGGCCGACCTGCACAAGGTGCAGGTCCGCGCCTTCGTCGACGAGCCGGATCTTGGCGGGCTGGAAGTGGACGAGCCGGTGAGAATCACCTGGGACGCGCTTCCCAGCAAAACCTGGGTGGGCAGGACCGAAACCATTCCCAAACAAGTGGTACAGCGAAACACGCGCAGCGTGGGTGAATTGCTTTGTTCGGTGAACAACGACAATCTGGAGCTGCTGCCGAATACCAACGTGAATGTGCGCATCAATTCGAAAGAGCGCCTCGGCGTGCTGTCCGTGCCCCGCGGGGCGGTGGAGGCCGAAGGCGGAAGGCGCTACGTGTATGTGGTGAGATTGAAGCAGCTTGGGGTAGGCAGGTCCACGTTGGAAAAACGCGAGATCCATGTGGGCATCGCGGATGCCACCAACTACGAGGTCGTAAGCGGTTTGCAGGAAGGCGAATTGGTGGCCTTGCCCGGTGACGTGGATCTGCGCGACGGCATGGACGTAATTGTCGTGAATACCTCGGTCAGGAATGATTAGAGACGCACGCATGGCTAGCACGGGCAAACTCGGCTTTGTAATGGTGCTCCTGGCGGGCACGGCCATCGCGGCCGCTCGGGCAACCGTCAAGCTTGACGAGAGCCTCGAGGAGGCGCGGCGAGCTTACGAGGCCAGCGACTACGCGAAAGCCATCAAGGTGCTCGAGGAGGCCTCCGCCAGAGATCCGAAAAACGGCGACATTCAGTTGCTGCTGGCGAAGAGTTACCTGGAGCTGCAGCAGCACGACGCGGCCATTCGCAGCGCCGAGAAAGCGGTGGCGCTCGATCCGCAAAACTCTGTTTTTCACGAGTGGCTGGGAAGGGCGTACGGGGACAAAGCCGACCGTGCCGCGTGGTTTTCCGCCATTTCGCTGGCAAAAAAAACGCGAAAAGAATTTCAAATCGCCGTGGAGCTGGACGACCGGAATTTTTCGGCGCGCCAGGCGCTGATTGAATTTGATTGCAGCGCGCCGGGACTTGTGGGTGGAGGAGAAGAGAAAGCCCGGCCCCACATCCAGAAACTCATGGAACTGAACGCTGCGGAAGGTTATTACGCCAATGGGAATTGCCGGCGCCAAAAAAAGGACTTCGTTGCGGCGGACAAGGAGTTCGCCAGATCGCTCGAGAACCGCCCGAAATCGGCGGAGTTGATCTACGACATTGGCGACTACGCGATGAAGCGCGGGCAGCCGGAGCGCTTGCTTTCCGTGGTCCAGGCTGGAGAGCGCGTCGCGCCAAACGATCCGCGAGGGAAGTTTTACCGCGGGGTGGCGCTGGTCCTGAGCAAAGAAAAACCGGAAGAGGCCGAACGCTTGTTGCGAGAGTACGTGACCAAAGCCCCCAAGAGGACCGGTTATCCTTCCACCGCGTGGGCACACGCCTGGTTGGGGCGGTTGCATGAAAACAATGACAACATTGCAGAAGCGAGGGAGGACTTCGAAAGCGCGCTCCGGCTGGATCCGAGAAACAAAGTCGCTCAGGAAGAGCTCAAGAAACTGAAGAAGAACTAAGCCTCTTCTCGAAACTGCTTCCAGCCGGATCTCCGGCGTTTTCCGGGCGATAGAAGAAAACGATGGACATCCGAGAGACCATAGCGGTGGCAATCGACGCGCTGCGCGCGAACAAGCTGCGCGCAATGCTGACGTCGCTCGGAGTGATCATCGGGAGCGCCTCGGTTGTTCTGGTTGTCACCGTGGCGCTAACCAGCCGGAAGTTTGTGCTCTCACAAATCGAAGCAACCGGAGCCAATCTGGTCTGGGTGGAATTGGTGCAGAGGCCGGACAAAGCACCGCCGCTCAGCTATGAAATGACCCTGGACGATATAGAAGCGGCAAAGTCCATCCCTCACGTGGCCGCCGTGGCAGGCACGAGCGAACACCCCATGACCATGACCGTCGATGGCGTAGACCGGGCAGTGAACCTGGTAGGTGTGACCGAGGGTTACGAAACCATTCGGCGGCTGCTGATTGTCCGCGGGAGGTTTTTTGACGCCGGCGACATGGAAATGCGCAGCAAGGTCTGCCTGATCACGACGCAACTCGAGGAGAGAATCTTCGGCCAGGAAAACCCCATCGGAAGACCGATTCGCATGGGGGAGCTGACCTTTATTGTGATAGGCGTTTTTCGCGAACGCGTGGAAACCTTTGGCCTCTCGGAGATTCAGGAAAATTCGGTGCTGATTCCTTTCACGCTGATGAAGTATTACACCGGAACCGAGGTTGTGGGTTTGCTTGACGTGCAGGCCGATAACGCCGAGGATGTGCCATCGGTGGCAAGGCAGTTGGGGCAATTACTGCAAAGCCGGCATCCGGTGGAGGCCGACTATAAGGTGCAAACGCTGACGTCCATCCTGGGCGCGGCAAGGAACATTTCGCTCGCGTTGACGCTCGTGCTGATCATCATTGCCGCCATTGCCCTGCTCATCAGCGGGATTGGGATCATGAACATCATGTTGGTGACGGTAACCGAGCGGACGCGCGAAATCGGCATCCGCAAAGCGATCGGGGCGGCGCGGCGGGAGATCCTATATCAGTTCCTCGTGGAGTCTTTTTTCATTAGTGGAGGAGGAGCAGTGATCGGGATATTGGCCGGGATTGCCGTGCCGGTGGCGGTGCAGTCCTTCTTGCCGGGGAATTTGCGAGTGCCGGTGTCGCCCTTGAGCGTGGTGATCGCCTTTGTGGTGTCCTGTTCGACGGGTCTGTTCTTTGGGTATTTGCCGGCCAACCAGGCGGCCAGCCTACAGCCGGTGGAGTCATTGCGCTATGAGTAGCTCATGGCTCTCTAAAGAGCCACAACGAAGCATGGAAATTACCATTAGCTCGGTGCTCTGTTTCAATGAGATGGGCGGCTATTTTCGTAAGTGAGGAGAGAGGCATTCGGGAGCGGAAAAAAGGAATTACCGGCAAGGGAAATGCGACCAAGGAGCGTGAACATGCAATTCCTTCGAGGTGTTGTCGGAGTCGCGGGGTTACTGTTGCTTTGCGGAGCGGCACTAGAAGCGCAGGAGACGCCGGCAGCAAAACCGGCGGATTCGAGCGCGCAAACCGCCGCAGCCACACCGACCGCGGTGACTCTGAAACGGGCAATCGAGTTGGCACTCGTCAACAGCAAGGAAATTCAAGTGGCGAAGATTCAGGCAAGCGTCGCGGACCACGCGGCGCAAATCACGAAGGCCCAATTCATGCCCAACCTTTATGCCGGTTCGGGCGCCGGCTACACCAACGGTATACCGGAAACGCCGGGCGGCCGAGCGCCTGCGGTGGTCAGTGTGACCTACACCGAGCAGGTTTTTAACGAACCGCTGCGTGGCCAGTCGAAGGAGTTGCAAGAGCAAGCCAAATCGCAGAAGATCGCGCTGGAGGAAGCGCGGAACGACGTTATAAGCCGCACCGCGATGGCCTATCTGGAACTCGCCAAGGTGCGGCATTCGCTCGAGCTGTTGCGTGTAGAACAGGAGAGCTCGGAGAAGATTCTCCAGGTGACCCAGGAACGGGAGAGCCAAGGGTTCGAACTGCCGGTGGAAGTGACCAGGGCGCAATTGATCAAGGCGCGCGTGGTTGAGCGCATTCTGCAGTTGGAAGAGCGGGAGGACGAACTACAGGTTTTTTTGAGCTACCAGCTGGGGCTGCCGGAGAACCAGGCGATTGCAGTTACGCCCGAAGATCTGCCAGGAGAAGCGGAGCAGGCGGGCGACAATCTGATCGCGACAGCGCTGACCAAGAACACTGGCCTGCGGCTCGCGGAATCCGACGTGCGGGCCAAGGAATTCCGGCTAAAGGGCGAAAAGCGTGGGTACTTCCCCACGCTGGAGCTGGTGAGCATCTACAGTTTGCTTGCGAAATACAACAATTACAGCCTGTTTTTCAATCACTTCCAGCCGAGCAATGTCAATGCCGGAATTGACATGCGCTTCCCGATTTTCAGCGCTCAAGTGAAAGCCAATATCGGGCTGGCGCAGGTGAATCTAGATGCGGCAAAGGCGACTCTGACCAGCAAGCGCGTGGAGTTGACGGCGCAGGTAAGGCAGAAAACCAGGCGGGTACGTGAGATGGCCGCGGCAAAGGAAGTCGCACGCCTCGAATTACAACTCGCACAACAAAACGTCGCGGTGCTGCAGGCACAATTCGCCGAAGGAAAGCTAAGCCTGCGGGACATGGAAAAAGCGAGACTGGATGAAAATGACAAGTGGATGGCCTACCTGGACGCCAATTTCCAGAGGCAGCAGGCGCAGCTGGATTTGCTCAAGGCCGCCGGACAGTTGGACACCGTGTGGCAATGAGCAAGCGACTGCTGGCCGGTATTGCGTGACTGGTGACAGAGAATGCTCGACCAGAAAGGCTTTGCGGCGCTTCAGGAAGCCGCGAAACGGCTGGATGGTGGTTTTGCCGGGTTGCCGAACGTGGAAGGAGAGCCACCTGGAGTTAACCGCCTTCAAGAAGTACTGAATGCCACGGCCGAGCGGCTGAAGGACAACTACCCGTATTTTCATCCTCTCTATGCGGGGCAGATGCTAAAGCCCCCACACCCGGTGGCGCGAATGGCCTACGCGCTGGCCATGTGGATCAATCCCAACAATCACGCGCTGGATGGCGGGCGCGCCACGTCGGCGATGGAAAAGGAAGCCGTCGCCGAGATTGCCGGGATGGTCGATTGGACGAATTTTCTAGGGCACTTGTCGAGTGGCGGAACGATGGCCAACCTGGAGGCCTTATGGGTTGCGGGGCAACTCCATCCCGGGAAGAAAATTCTGGCAAGCGAGCAGGCGCATTACACGCACCGCCGCATCAGCAGCGTGCTGCAACTGCCGTTCGAATCGGTAGCTACCGACCAACTCGGGCGCATGGACGGTAATGCGTTGGCGAAACGCCTGGGGCGTGGCGATGTGGGTACCGTGGTCGCCACGATGGGAACGACGGCAACTGGCTCGGTGGATCCATTGCCGATGACTCTGGAGTTGAGCGCGAAATATGGGTTCCGGGTTCACGCGGACGCGGCTTACGGAGGGTATTTCGTTCTGGCGCAGAATCTGGGGAGAGATGCAAGGCTGGCTTTCGACCAGATGGGAAACGCCGATTCCATTGTGATTGACCCGCACAAACACGGATTGCAGCCGTATGGATGTGGATGTGTGCTGTTTCGCGACCCGAGCGTTGGGCGGCTGTACAAGCACGATTCGCCGTACACCTATTTCAGTTCGGCGGAATTGCATTTGGGAGAGATCAGCCTGGAGTGCTCGAGGCCGGGCGCGGCAGCGGCAGCGCTTTGGGCCACGCAAAAGCTGCTGCCGCTCAAGAAGGACGGAGAATTTGCGCGCGGATTGGAACGGGGCAGGAAATCTGCGCTAGCGTTCTTCGAGAAACTGAAGGCCGACTCACGGTTTGTAACCGCGTTTGCTCCGGAGCTGGACATCATTGTGTTTGCGCCGCGCGGTGACAGTGTGAGCGAATCTTCCGAGATAAGCCGGAAAATCTTTGAAGCCGCAGCCAAACGTAACCTGCATCTGGCTGTCGCAGAATTGCCGGTTCATTTCTGGGAGCATAATCTCGGCCCAATGAAACGCGACCGCGACCGACTGACCTGCCTGCGGTCCGTGCTGATGAAGCCGGAACATTATGACTGGATCGGGCGCATCTGGGAGTTGCTGTCGGAGGCCACGCGGGAAGTCTTTCGAACCTGCCCGGGCGGCTGACGAGCGAAAGTGAATGGAAAATGTCCCGAAAGTAGGACGCAAAATGGCTCGCCCGGCCGGCAGCGCCGCCCTTAAGCGCCGTTTGATGCGGAATTTGCAGAGGCACACCACCATGCACCTCTGGGGAGAAAGATTTGAGGCCATACAGCAAAGTCGGGTACACTGTAATCTAAGCATCGGGCACTGGGTCGCGTTTCGTCGAAGCCCAGGCTGGGCCATTGCCCGGATGCTCAGCCCAGAAGAACTGCCCAAACAAAACGTCTCTTGGAAACACTGAGGGTGATGAATGCCGGAAGTGATGAAAACTTTGTTGCTGAACCCGCCGAGTTTCGAGAACTTTGACGGCGGCGCCAGCTCGCGGTGGCCCGCGACGCGAGAGATTGAATCCTATTGGTATCCCGTTTGGCTCACCTACCCCGCCGGGATGATCCCCGGGAGCCGGCTGTTGGATGCTTCGCCGCATAAGGTGAACTGGCAGCAGACGGTGGAAATCTCGAAGGACTACGAGTTCCTGGTTCTGTTCACGTCGACCGTGGGGCTGCAAAGCGACTTGAAGCTCATTCGCAAGATCAAGGAAGCCAATCCCGGCATGAAGATCGCTTTTGTCGGGCCCCACGGACACATCAAACCCGACGAAACGCTGAAGGCCAGTGAAGACATCGACTTCGTCACGCGCGGGGAATTCGATTACTCGGTGACCGAGTACGCGCATGGGCGGCCGCTCGGCGAGATTCTTGGCGTGAGTTACCGCAAGGACGGCAAGATTGTGCACAACCCGGAGCGCCCGCAACTCCACACCGAGGAGCTGGACGCCCTGCCCTTCGCTTCTGACATCTACAAGCGCGATCTGGAGATCGAGCGGTACAACGTTCCCTTCCTGTTACATCCCTTTATTTCTTTCTATACCACCCGGGGATGTCCGGCGCTGTGCACCTTCTGTATGTGGCCGCAGACACTTTCCGGCCACGCGTGGCGGACTCGCTCGACCGACAACGTGGCGCGCGAAGTCAAGCTAGCGCTCGAATACTTCCCGCAGATGAAAGAGATTTTTTTTGACGACGACACCTTCAACATCCGCAAGGACCGCGTTTTGGAGCTCTCCGCCAAGCTCAAGCCGCTGAAGTTCCGCTGGTCGTCCACCGCACGCGTGCATAGTGACGAAGAAACGGTCCGGGCGATGGCCGAGTCGGGCGCGCGGCTGTTCATCGTGGGATTCGAATCGGGCGACGCGCAAATCCTGAAGAACATCAAGAAGGGCGCAACGCTCGAGATGGCGCGCAACTTCCGCAAGCATTGTCGCAAGTACGGCGTCAAGGTGCATGGCGACTTCATTATCGGCCTGCCCGGTGAGACCAAGGAAACGATTCAAAAAACCATCGACTTCGCCAAACAACTGGACTGCGAGACCATCCAGGTTTCCCTGGCGCACGCCATGCCCGGAACCGAACTTCACGACTCCATGGCGGCGCAGGGATTCCTCAAAGTCGAAGCCCTGGCAGATTCCCTCGGCCACCAGCTTCCGCACATCGAGTACCCGCACCTTTCGAAAGCCCAGATGATGGACGGCGTGAACCGCTTCTATGACGAGTACTACTTCCGGCCCAGAGTCGTCTGGCGCATCGTCAAAGACGCCTTGTGGGACAGCCATGAGCGCAAGCGGCTCTACGCGGAAGCTACCGAGTTTTTGAAGCTGCGCGCGGAGCGCCTGAAGTGGGCGCGCAAGGGCGGCGAGGATTACCACAAGCCCATGGTTTCCGTCCCCGGAGCAAGTTCGGCTTCCGGAAACGACTAACGCCGAAAAATGGCAAGCGAGAAAAGGCTGCGAATCAAGACGCTAGCCATGGTCTTGGCCATGGTGGTGTGCGCAAACGCCGGAGACTTGTTGCTCAAGCAGGGCATGGCGCAGATTGGTCGAGTGGAGTTGACCTCGCACGGAATCTCCGAGGCTTTCCGCCTAACCGTAACGAGTACGACCATTTGGCTGGCGATCTTCTTCCTCATCGGATTTATGGTCAGTTACATGACCGTGCTGAGCTGGGCCGATTACAGCTACGTCATGCCCGCAGGCGCATTCGGCTACGCGATACTTACTCTCCTGGCGGTGATTTTCCTTCACGAATCCGTTTCGCCGCGGCGATGGATCGGCGTGGTCTTGATTTGCGTGGGTGTGCTCCTGGTTGGACAAACAAAGCCTCGAACCACGGAAGTGCCTACGGAGGTAGCGGCCTGATGTACGTTCGTGTCGTCGTGGGACTTGCGGTACTGATCCTGGGCAGCACCGCCGGCGAGATCGCCATCACCCACGGGATGAAGTCGGTTGGCGAGCCGGCACGGTTGCGGCCGGGGGCGGTACTTCAGTTTCTGGGACGCGCGGCGCGCAACGGCTGGTTTTGGACCGGCGTTCCGCTGATGGCGCTGTCGTTCTATGCGCTCCTTCTTTTGCTGTCCTGGGAGCCGCTAAGCCTGGTGATTCCAGCGTCCGCCCTCAGCTATGTGGCCGGAACGTTTGGCGCTAAATTCATTCTTGGGGAGGACGTAAGCACCGCAAGGTGGGCCGGAGTCATCTTGGTCTGCATCGGCGTCGCGTTGGTTGCGGCCGGTTGACGGAAATACTCCAGAGAATTCCTATGATGATAGCGGACCGGCTCTCGTGATCTGGCACTACCCTGTCTGGCGTGAGGCCCTGCTGCTGCTAGCGGCTTTTCCCTCTGTTTACTACCTTCTGGCGATTCTTGCTGCCTTGCGCTTTTTCTGGCCGCAACGGAGACAAACAACTGCAGGGTACAGTCCGCCCGCAAGCCTGCTCAAGCCTGTGCGTGGGGTGGACTTCGGGTCCTACGAGAACTTCGCAAGCTTCTGTAAACAGGATTATCCGGAATACGAAATCCTGTTTGCCGTCAATGACGAGAGCGACCCGGCCCTGCCCGTGATCCGGCAAATCATCGCGGAATTTCCTCAGCGAAGAATCCGATTGTTCACCAGTGCAGAGGATCTCGGTGCAAACCGCAAAGTAAACAAGCTGGCGATGCTGGCTCGCGAAGCTCAACACGATGTGCTTGTGCTGACCGACGGAGACGTGCGTGTCGGGCCAAACTATCTTCGCGAAGTGATTGCGCCCCTGGGTGAAGAGAAAATCGCTGCGGTCACCTCGTTCTATCGCGCGATTACCCAGGAAAATCTCGGCGCAAAGCTCGAAGCTATCGGCGCGGCCAGCGATTTTTTCGCCGGCGTGCTGATGGCGCGATGGAAGGAAGGCATCCGTTTCGCGCTGGGAGCCTCGATTGCTACGACCAAACAATGGGTGCGAAGAATGGGAGGGCTCGAAGCCCTGGTCGACGCCCTGGCGGACGATTACGAACTCGGGCACCGGCTGGCCAGGGCCGGTGGAGAAATTACGCTATCGCGGGAAGCGGTTTGGACCATGTATACGGCGGAAACGCTCGGTGGGTCTTGGGAGCATCAATTGCGCTGGGCCCGCACGGTCAGGCTTTGTAGGCCACTTTCCTACCTGGGACTGCTCTTCACGCAAGGACTTCCATGGACGGTCCTTGCCACTCTGCTTGCGCCATCGGGGTGGATCGCTGCCGCCTATCTCGCAGCGTATTTGGTCCTGCGTTCTGGTATGGCATGGACAGTTGGTGTATGGGGCGTCAGGGACCAGGTTCTGCGGCGAAATCTCTGGCTTGTGCCGGTTCGCGATGCCCTTTACTTCCTGGTTTGGCTGGCAAGCTTTGGTTCAAACCGCATCCGATGGGGCTCGCTCGAATATGCCATCCGCGAAGGGCGAATGGTGCCGATTACCCGAGAAAGGAAAGCCACGATCTGACTGGGCCCCAAAGGGCGGACAGATGCGCGTGCGAATGCCGGCCTCGCCCTGTTCTCAAGCGGTTGCCTCGGGTCGAAAGTCGAGACCCTGGCAAGCCGTGCGTCTTGCCATAGCTCACGGCTGGCGCGCCCATGCCATCACACACCAAGGGTCAGGAACCGCCGTATCGAGCGCCACGACCTGGATATCGACGCTCAGCCCAATAGGTTCATTCGCCGCATAGTGG
>Ga0126371_10005656_pt1 | contig 11115 bp, 9 predicted proteins | sample PanSoiMetaPlot_4_FD_110145 | JGI IMG/M metagenome (GOLD analysis project Ga0126371, IMG submission 110145) | Tropical forest soil microbial communities from Panama - MetaG Plot_4 | ecosystem: Environmental > Terrestrial > Soil > Tropical forest > Bulk soil | place: Panama | collected 2016-02-17
CGTGAATTTGAGCCTGGCCGTGCAGATGCTGGCGTTTTCGGAAGGGGTGCTACTGGCGGAAAAGAGCGGGATCAAGAGAGAGACCGCCGTGGAGGTGCTGACGCACAGCGTGATCGCATCGCCGATGGTCGAGTATCGCGGGCCATTCGTGCTGAAAATGCCGGAACAGGCGTGGTTCAACGTCAACATGATGCAGAAAGACATGCTGCTGGCGCTGGAACTGGGGCGGCAATTACATGTGCCGATGCCGACGACAGCGGTGACCAATGAATTTTTGACGGCGGCGCGGGGAATGGGAGTGGCGGAAAAGGATTTCGCGGTGGTGTTCGAGGTTTTGGCGAAGATGGCCGGAGTTTGCCAATGACCACGGCCACGGATCAAAGCAAGGTGATTGAAGGCCTCAAAGCGGAACAGTGGACGCGCATCTACCGCCGCATGGTGATGATCCGCGAGTTTGAAGAGCAGGTGAACGAGCTTTATACGCGCGCGCTGATGCCGGGGCTGGCGCATTTGTACATCGGGGAAGAAGCGGTGGCAGTCGGGATTTGTGAAGCGCTGCGGCAGACCGATTACATCACCAGCACGCACCGCGGTCACGGACACTGCCTGGCAAAGGGCGCATCGCCCGACCGCATGTTTGCCGAATTGCTCGGAAAAGAAGCGGGGTATTGCCGGGGCAAGGGCGGGTCAATGCATATTGCCGATCCGGCGACAGGGAATTTGGGCGCGAATGCGATTGTCGGGGGAAGCGCGGGAATTGCCACGGGCGCGGCGCTTTCATCGAAGCGGCTGGGCACGGGGAAAGTGACGGTGTGCTTTTTTGGCGAGGGAGCGCTGGGACAAGGCGTTTTGTATGAAGTGATGAACCTCGCGGCGCTGTGGAAATTGCCGGTACTCTACGTTTGTGAGAACAACCTTTATAACGAATACACGCACTATTCCGAGACCACCGCCGGGGACCTGCTCGCGCGCGGCGCCGCGTTCGGTGTGCATGCGGAAGCCACGGACGGGCAGGATGTGCGCGCGGTTTATGCCACGGCACAACGCCTAGTAGAACGCGCGCGCCAGGGCGAAGGGCCTGCGTTCCTGGTCTGCAATACATATCGCTACCACGGACACCACGTGGGCGACATCAACCGCGAGTACTACCGCTCGAAGCACGAGGAGCAGGAGTGGAAGGCCAAACGCGACCCGCTCAAGAACTTCGCCGGGTGGATGATCCAGCAAAAAGTCGCGGACGCGGTGACCCTCGAAGAGATCCAGAAGGAAGTGCGAGCGGACATGAAAGCGGCAGTCGAGTTTGCCATTGCTGCGCCATATCCCAAGCCGCAAGAGGCAAATGAGGACGTGTATGCCTGAGGCGGCCGCACGCGAGTTGACCCTTGCGCAGGCGGTGCGCGAGGCGCTGGCGGAAGAGATGCGCCGCGACAAGCGCGTCTGCATCTTCGGCGAGGACGTGGCGGAAGCAGGAACACCGTTCAAGGTTCTGGCGGGGTTGGTCGAAGAATTTGGCCGGGAGCGCGTGCTGGACACGCCGATTTCGGAGGCGGGATTTACGGGGATGGGAATCGGCGCGGCGATGACCGGACTGCGGCCGGTTGTGGACATCATGTTCGGCGACTTTCTGACGCTGACGATGGACCAACTGGTGAATCAGGCCGCGAAAGTGCATTACATGTCTGGCGGAACGTGGAAAGTCCCGATGGTGCTGCGAACCACGCTGGGTGCGACGCGGCGGTCGGCGGCACAGCACTCCCAATCGCTGCACGCGTGGCTAAGCCACGTGCCGGGCCTAAAAGTGGTCATGCCTTCGACTCCGTATGACGCCAAGGGGCTGTTGAAGACCGCCATCCGCGATGAAAATCCCGTGGTTTTTTTTGAAGACAAGATGATGTACCAGGTGAAAGGGCCGGTGCCGGTAGGGGAGTACACCATTCCGTTTGGTGTTGCGGATGTCAAGCGCGAGGGCGAAGACATCACAATTGTCGCGACCAGCAGCATGGTGCAAGTAGCGTTGGGCGCGGCGGAAATGCTGGAGAAGGCGGGAATCAGTGCAGAAGTAATTGATCCGCGGACGACGTGGCCGCTCGACGAGAAGACCCTGGTCGAGTCAGCGAAGAAAACTTCGAGGGCCATCGTGGTGGATGAAGGATACGGGCGATACGGCGTCACCGGGGAGATTGCTTCGGTGATTGCGGAAGGCGCGTTTTATAGCCTGGATGCACCGGTGAAGCGCCTGGGCGCGATGCACGTGCCGATTCCATTTTCGCCGCCGCTGGAGGATGTGACGGTGCCGACCGAACGCACGGTGTTTGAAACGGTGCGGGCGATGTGCGGGAAGCGATGAACGCTCGAGCTAGCGGAGGTGGGACATGGCACTGAAAACGCATGGGGCGATGGCCGTGGACTGGGAGAACCGCATTGATTTTGAGCGCTTGCGGCGCGAGCGGCTGGCGCGCGCGAAGGCGCTGCTTGAGAAGTCGGAAATGGGTGCGCTGCTGTGCTTCGACATGAACAACGTGCGCTACATCACGGCCACGCACATTGGAACGTGGGCCCAGGACAAGATCAGCCGGTTCACTTTGCTGCCGCAGAATGACGAGCCGATTTTGTGGGACTTCGGGAGCGCGGCTCGGCATCACCAGCAAAATTGCCCCTGGTTGGGTGAGCGCTCGCGCGCAGGAATTCCACTGCTGCGCGGGGCCATGTCGCCCGAGATGGGTCGCGCAGAAAACGTGGCGCGGAAAATCAAAGTGGAATTGGAAAAGCGCGGGTTGCACAAGGAGCCGCTGGGAATCGACGTGGTGGAGCCGCCGATTTTGTTTGCGCTCGAGAAAGAAGGCATCAAGATCGTCGACGGGCAGCAGTTGATGAGCGATGCGCGGGTGATCAAGACGCAAGACGAAGTTTCGCTGCTGAACCATTCGGCGATGATGGTGGACGCGGCCTACGACGAGCTCTACCGCGCGATGCGCCCGGGAATCAGCGAGAACCAGGCGGTGGGCCTGGTGAGCAAAGTGCTGTATGACCTGGGGTCGGAATTTGTCGAAGCGGTGAACGCGATTTCGGGCGAACGCTGCAGCCCCCATCCACATGTGTTTTCCGACCGCGTGCTACGTCCAGGTGACCCGGTGTACTACGACATTTTGCATTCCTACATGGGATACCGCACGTGCTACTACCGGTGCTTCACCATTGGCTACGCTTCGCACGCGATGCGCGACGCGTACAAGCGGTGCCGGGAATATCTGGATGCGGCGATCGAGCTGGTGCGCCCGGGAAGAACCACCGCGGAGATCGCGTCGGTGTGGCCGAAAGCGGAAGAGTTTGGATTCCCGGATGAGGAGGCGGCGTTCGCGCTGCAATTCGGGCACGGCATTGGGCTGGCGATTTGGGAAAAGCCGGTGATTAGTCGGCTGGTGTCGCTCGAGCATTCGCACGAGATCAAGCCGGGAATGGTGTTTGCCCTGGAAACGTTCTGGCCATCGAGCGACGGATGGAGCGCAGCTCGCATTGAAGAAGAAATCGTGGTGACCACGACGGGCCACGAAGTGATTACGCGGTTCCCGGCGGAAGAATTGATGGTGGCCGGAGCTCACTACTACACCGTCAACGGACCGCTTTCAACTACGCGAGAAAACGAGCGGACGCCGAGCCGGCGGGTAAAAGAAATGGTGGAAGCCAGCGCGAAAGCGGAAGGAGTAGCGGCGACGGACTGAAATCGGCTCCTCGAGGAAAATGATGGCAATCAGTGTGGTGATGCCGGCGCTGGAGATGGCGCAGGAAACCGGGAAACTGCTGGCGTGGCGAAAAAAAGAAGGCGAGAGTGTGCGCAAAGGCGAACCGCTATTGGAGATTGAAACCGACAAAGCGGTGGTCGAAGTGGAAGCGCCGGGAGACGGGACGCTGGTGGGAATTACAGCGGATGTGGGCGCCGTGATTCCCGTGGGGGAAACCATTGCGTGGCTGGTGGCGCCGGGAGAGGAACCGCCGGCAGAGGTTCGGCCGGCGGCACCCGCAGCGCGCGCAAGCAGCGGAGCGGCGCGCCACACTGCGGGGGTGACCCAGGCTGCGGCCGCTGCGAGGACGGCAGTTGCCAATGTGCCTACGCAGATTTCACCAAAAGCGCGGCGTCTGGCAAGAGAATTGGGCGTGGATTTTGCGCTCGTGCATGGCACCGGACCCGATCACGTGATTACCGCAGAAGACGTGCAGAGGTTTGCGGATTCGAAAGCGGCAATTCCTGCTTCCCCGGCCCCGGCCACGGCGCCAGGATTCGAGAGACCCAGCCAACTGGCGCGGCTCATGGCCGAACGCACCACGCTGAGCTGGACAACCGTGCCGCACTTCTTTTTGGTCCGCGAAGTTGACGCAGGCGGATTGCTCGAGGCGCAAAAGGTTTTCGGCGACGAGGCGGGAAAGTCGCACCATACGGTTCGCACGATTACCGATTTGCTCATTGCGCTGGTCGCGCGGACGCTGGCGAAACATCCACGGGTGAACGCAAGCTGGACTGGCGACGGCATCCGTTCGAATCTCGACATCAACGTGAGCGTGGCTGTGGCGGTAAAGGATGGGGTGGTCGGCGTGGTGGTTCACAAAGCGGACATGCTCAAGGTCGAAGAAATCTCCACCGAGCGGCGCGAATTGACGGAACGCGCGAGAGCCGGAAGGCTGCGGCCCGCGGACATCACCGGCGGCACTTTCACGCTGAGCAATCTGGGAATGTACCGGGTGGACGCGTTTAACGCGATTATTACCGCGCCGCAGGCGGCAGTCCTCGCGGTCGGGGCGATTTCAGAACGAGTGGTGGCGGTGGAGGGCAAGCCTGGGGTGCGGCCGATGATGACCATGACGCTTTCGAGCGATCATCGCGTGGTGGATGGCGCGAGGGCGGCAGGGTTTTTAGGCGATTTGGCTGAAGCGATTCGCGAACCAATGAAGTTGCTTTAGCGATCAGCACGAACTCTCGTGCCCGCGATCCCGGTTTCATTGGCCAGCCCGAGCTTTAGTGAGAAATGGAATCAACCGGGGCGTCCTAGCTCGCCTTGAGCGGAGTGTTTTCATGAGCAAAGTCAGCCGGCGCGAATTCGTGAAAACGACGGCACTGGCGCCGCTGGCCGCCGCGCCCTTTTCCGTGAGCGCGCAAGCGCCCAAAGAAGATCGCTTTGACATTGTGGTGGCAGGCGCGGGGCACAACAGCATGATCACGGCCGCGTACTTAGCGAAGGCGGGCTATCGCTGTTTGTTGCTCGAAGGGCGGCCCATCGTTGGAGGCGGTGTCAAGACCGCGGAATTGACGCTAAGGGGCTTCAAAGACGATGTTTGTTCCACCTCTCACGCATTTCTTCTCGACAATCCGATGATCAAAAACGATGAACTCCAACTGCGGCACTACGGGCTGGAGTACATCGATCCCGATCCGATCTTTCACGTTCCCTTCGCAGATGGCAGTTGTCTGACACAGTGGCGCGACGTAGATCGAACCTGCGACGAATTCGGGAAGTTCTCGAAGAAAGATGCGGCCGCTTATCGCAAAATGCTGGCGGAGTTTGACGCCATCAAACCAATCGTGATGGGTGCCAGTTTTACGCCGATTGGTTTCGGCAAGCCCCTGAACGATCAGTTAGGACAATTACCGCGCGGCAAATTATGGCAGCGGCGGATGGCCATGTCTGCGTGGGAAATCATTCGCGACACATTCGAGGACGAGCACTCTCGAACGTTCTTGCTGTTCATGGCCCATCTGGCGGCCGAGCCTCCGGATGCGCCGATGACCGGGCGTCTGGCGTACGGCGCGGCGCGTCAGCAACATTCGGGACGGCCCATCCCGAAAGGCGGATCGGGGGTGCTTACCCAGGCGCTGGCGCGGTTCATTGAGGCGCGTCGAGGAACGCTGCTGACCAACAAATGGGTGAAACGCTTGATCGTTGAAAACGGGCGCTGCGTTGGAGTGGAGTGCGGCGACGGGAGCTGCTATCGCGCCGAAAAAGCGGTGGTCTCGACAATCCACATCAAGCACTTGGTGGACATGGCGCCCCGCGAGCTGTGGGGAGAAGACTTCATCGACGGCGTGGATACCTGGCAGGCGGAAAACCCCATGTTTGTGACGCACTACGCGATGAGCGAGCCGCCAAAGTTCGCCGTCAGAGGAAGCACGCTTTCACCGATCGAGGCAGGCATTTTGGTTTCGCCGGAGCGAGCGCTGCGATTTGGGTACGATGATGCGCGTGGCGTGGTCAATCTCGAGGATCCGCCGATTCAGGTCATAAGCTGCACGGTGGCGGACCCCACGCGCGCCCCCGCAGGAATGCACACCGTCAAAGTGGTCGGGTGGCAGCCGTACCAGCTGAAAGAAGGCCCGGAGTATTGGGACCACATCAAGACCGAGGTTTCCGAAGCTTACCTTCAATTCCTGCGGCGGTACGCGCCGAATTTGACCGACGACAAGATCCTCGCGCGCTTCATCGAAAGCCCGCTCGATTTGGAGCGCATGAACCCACACTTCTGGCACGGCAGCGCACACGCGGGCGCGCAGTCCGCGTCGCAAGTTGGACCGATGCGGCCGGTGCCCGGCTGGGCGCAGCACCGCATGCCGATTCCCGGTTTGTATCAAACCGGAGCTACGACCCATCCTGGCGGGTCGGTGACCGGAGGGCCGGGACGAAACGCGGCGGCGGTCATCCTCAAGGATTTCGGAACCAGCCTCGAGGAAGTGCTGAACAAGAAAGCATGACCGCGTAAGCGAAACAACAAGCTTTCCTGCGCGAGGTGAACCAAGATGAAAGCGAGAAGGCCGGTCCCCTGGACGATTCCGGGAAGGACGTTGGCAGCGCTGGTTGTCTCCGCGGCAAGCTTGGCCGCTCAACAAGGGACACCGCCGTTCGGGGCAAAGAGCGCGGTGCCAGACAATCCCAGTGAGCATCCGGCGCCGATGCAGCCGATCCCCTACAGCCATAAGAAACATTTGGCACTTGGCATGGAGTGCAAAGCGTGCCATACGAATCCCCAACCCGGTAAGCTGATGACCTTTCCCGATACCGCCCGGTGCATGCAATGTCATGCCGCCGTGGCGAAAGACAAACCCTCGATTCAAAAGCTTGCAAGTTACGCGAGATCCGAGCAGGCAGTTCCCTGGGTGCGCGTGTACACGGTGTTGCCGGGAGTAGCGTGGAGTCATCGGCCGCATCTGCAAGCCGGAGTGAATTGTGAGACATGCCACGGCCAGGTGCGCGGTATGGAGCAAATGTCGGAGATCACCAGCGTGACGACGATGTACGTCTGCCTGAACTGCCACGAAATGAATCACGCGAAAACGGCATGCGACACTTGCCACAAATCTTGATCGGGCGGAAAATTTGTTGCTGAGGAGGGCTCATGGCCAAGTCGATGGAAATCGAAGTTAACGGCAAACGTTACGCCGTCGGCTATCCTCCGGACACGCCACTTTTGTTTGTCCTGCGCGACGAACTCGGCCTCACGGGCACCAAATATGGCTGCGGAGAAGGGCAGTGCGGCGCTTGCACGGTGTTGCTGGCAGGGGCGCCTAGGCGTTCGTGCCAGATTCCTGTCAGTGCGGCGGCAGCGAAACCCGTCACGACGATCGAAGGGTTGCAGAAAGATGGAAAGCTGCATCCGGTACAACAAGCGTTTCTCGACGCGGGCGCGTTTCAGTGCGCCTATTGCACTTCCGGAATAGTGATGAGCTCGGTCGGTCTGCTCGAGACCAACGCCCATCCGAGCCAAGAGGAGATTGTTCAGTTTCTCCAAGGGCATGTCTGCCGGTGCGGCACGCACCCACGCGTCATCGAGGCAGTCGAGCAAGCCGTGAAGATGATCGAGGAGCGTGCGCGATGAACACCATAAGCGAAAAACTGGTTGCCGAACCGGAGCGCTACGAATTTAGCGCGCTGCCGATCCATCAATTTGCATTGGCGCGCCGCGAGTTCTTCAAGATCTTAGGCGCGGGGATCGCTGTGTTCGTGGTGACCAAGGATACCCTCGCAGCGCAAGAGACCGCTCCCGGCTCGCCGTCGTATCACGGCGAAGAACTGCCAACGGAAATCACCTCCTGGCTCCACATTGGGGAAGATGGAACAGTGACCGGGTTTACCGGCAAGGCGGAAATGGGGCAAAACATTCGAACCTCCATTTCGCAAAACATTGCGGATGAGTTGCGCGTGCCCTTTGCAAGCGTGCGTTTGGTGATGGCGGATACGGCGTTGACGCCGTTTGACGCGGGCACGTTTGGCAGCCGAACGACCCCGACAATGACGCCACAATTTCGCCGCGTGGCCGAAGCAGCCCGCAATCTGCTGATCGGAGTGGCGGCCAAGGAGTGGAATGTTGCCCCGGAGGGATTAGTCGCCGCAGACGCGAAGGTGACGGATCCAGCTTCGAAACGTTCACTGACTTATGCGGAGCTCGCGCGCGGCAAAACGCTGGCGCAGAATCTGCCCGCGGAGGATCCCATCACACCCGCGACGGAATGGAAGATCGCGGGGAAAGCCCTTCCGAAGGTGGATGGCCGCGCGTTTGTCACGGGAAGTCACAAGTACACCAGCGACATCCGGCTGGAAGGAATGCTTTACGGAAAAGTCCTGCGACCGCCGTCGTTTGGCGCGACGCTCGATTCCTGCGACGACAGCGCCGCAAAAGCCATGAGCGGTGTTGTCGTCGTTCGAGATGGCGACTTTGTCGGCGTTGCCGCGCCGAGCGTGCATGAAGCGCAGAAAGCGCTCGAAGCCATTCGCACGCAATGGAAAGAAGTGCCGCAAGTTTCAAGCAAAGAAATCTTCTCCTACCTCAAGAACCGCGCCGAGCCCTCGTCAAGCGAGCGGTTCCGGAGGGAGAAAGGTTCCGTACAAGAAGGACTTGCCGCCGCGGCGCATCGGCTCGATGGGACCTACAACGTGGCGTATATCGCGCACGCTCCGCTTGAGCCGCGTGCAGCAGTGGCGCAGTTTGCCGATGGCAAGCTGACGGTATGGACCGGAACGCAGCGGCCGTTTGCGAATCGTGACGAACTGGCGAGCGTTTTTCATATGCCTGAGAGCAACGTGCGGGTCATCGTTCCCGACACGGGGGCAGCCTACGGAGGGAAGCACACCAGCGACGCGGCTATCGAGGCCGCACGATTGGCGCGCGCCGCGGGAAAGCCCGTAAAGGTTGTCTGGGCACGCGAAGAGGAGTTCACCTGGGCATACTTCCGCCCCGCGGGCGTGATCGAAGTCAAAAGCGGTATCGCCGCCGACGGCAGGTTGGCGGCTTGGGAATTTCACAACTACCATTCCGGCATGTCTGGGATCGAAACACCCTACGATGTGTCGAATCAACTGACACAATACCACCAGGTGCCGCTGGTTTTGCGCAGCGGGTCTTATCGCGGTCTCGCCGCGACGGCAAACCATTTTGCAAGAGAAACACACATGGATGCCCTGGCGCTCGCGGCCAAGATGGATCCGCTCGAATTTCGTTTGAAGAATCTCTCCAACGCACGAATGCGTGCCGTGCTGGAAGCGGCAACGAAATCCTTCGGCTGGCCGTGCAAGAAAACGCACCAGGGGCAGGGATTCGGCCTTGCTTGCGGCGCTGAGAAGGGGAGCTATGTCGCAGCGTGCGCCGAAGTTGCTGTGGACCGGGCTTCGGGTGGTGTGCGCGTTGTCCGCGTGGTCGAAGCGTTCGAGTGTGGCGCGATCGTCAATCCCGATGGTTTGCGCAATCAGGTGGCCGGTGCAATCATTCAAGGTCTCGGCGGAGCGCTCTTCGAAGCCGTAGAATTTGAGAATGGCCGGATTAAGAACCCGCACTTTGCTACCTATCGTGTGCCGCGCTTCCGCGATGTGCCGGTGATTGAGGTGGTGCTCCTGGACCGAAAGGACATCCCGTCGGCCGGCGCGGGCGAGACGCCGATCATGGCCATTGCGCCAGCCGTAGGCAATGCGCTGTTCGATGCCACGGGCACTCGCCTGAATGATTTGCCGCTTGTGCCGAACGGGCTGCGTAAAGCCTGAAGCAAGTCGTTACGGTAATTCATCGTTTAGAGAGGATCCGGCGTGAAGCGCTTGGCTCCGGCCTCAGGAATTCTCATATTGCTCACAGGCATTGGTGCGTGCAAGAAGCAAGCGAATGACAACGAGGCGATCCGCGCCGGCATTCTGCAACATTTGACCTCCATCGGTACGTTGAATATGAGCGCCATGACCATGGATATTCAGAGTGTTTCTGTCAATGGCAACCAGGCTCATGCCGAAGTTGAGTTTCGGCCGAAGAGCGGCGGCACGCCGGGTGCCGGCATGCACATAGCGTACAATCTCGAGAAACGCGATGGCGCCTGGGTGGTGCTGAAATCGCAATCGTTGGGAGGCATGATTCAACATCCTGATCCCGGTCAAAATCCGCACACGAACCCGGACACGCATTCCGGAGCGCTGCCGAATTTCAACCAAATCTTGAATCCGACCTCTCCTCCAACCGCGGGCGCGCTTCCGCCCAGGCACCCGCCCGTGAATTCTTCACCCGAGCGGAATCCTCAGCCGAGCGGCCAGAGCCAGACGACTCCAAGCAAACCGAACTAGGGATAAGTCGGCCGGACACCGCCCGCCGTCCAACATGAGCACGCGTTTCTGTCTAAAAGTCTTGCAATTCGTCGGTCGGCACAGCCACGCGAACGGCGTTGAGCACGGCAAACAAGTCGATCAGTTCCTGCAGGATGGCCCCGCCAATCGCCGGCAAGTAGCCTCCCGCAGCGAAAATCATCCCGACCATGCTGGCGATCATACCGCCGAGTGCACTTTCCAGCGCGATGCGCCGCATGCGCCGCCCGATGTGCATGAGCTCATCGATCTTGCCAAGGGCGGGCTCGAGCACGACGGCATCCGCGGCCTCCGCGGTGATGTCGCTGGCTGATCCGAACGCCACGCCCACAGTCGCTGCGAGCAGAGCAGGCGCGTCGTTGATACCGTCGCCCACGAACAAGGTCTTGTCGTGCGCTGTTTCGCGCTTGACGATTTCCACTTTTTCCTCGGGACTCGCGCCAGCGTGCACTTCGGTGATTCTCACAGTTTCCGCCAGGTATTTCACTTCCGATTCCCGGTCGCCGGAGACCAGCATCAC
>Ga0126371_10005657_pt1 | contig 11114 bp, 9 predicted proteins | sample PanSoiMetaPlot_4_FD_110145 | JGI IMG/M metagenome (GOLD analysis project Ga0126371, IMG submission 110145) | Tropical forest soil microbial communities from Panama - MetaG Plot_4 | ecosystem: Environmental > Terrestrial > Soil > Tropical forest > Bulk soil | place: Panama | collected 2016-02-17
CTGTATGTCGGAATGGAGTTTGGAATACTCGCTGAACCACTTCGAATACATTGGATAGGGAAACGTCGCACCGGCTCCGTTCAGCGTGGTTTGCCCCAATGCTGGCAGCGCCAGCAGCACACACACTACCAGAAGCACAAGTTTGCGCATCGCTAGATGATTCCTCCTTTTGTGGTATTTGAACTGGTTCTATCGGCGCTGTGTTAAAGGACCGTTACAAACGAGTGAATTTCTGGTGAATGGGCGGTTGGGGAAGACATGCGGGCCGCCTCTGTTACGTTCTCTAGCGCGTGCTTTTTTACAGAAACTTCAATGGGAGCGCTGCAGGTGCTCAATTTGCCGGGGAAACAGGGGATTTCCTGGAAATTCGCGCTGCAGCTCGCTCAGCAATTCCACAGCCTGCGGCTTGTCCTTTTCGCGCACATAGGCGATTGCCAAGAGGATCCGCGCAAATGGCGCCAGATAGTGACCGTGCTCGGCGGTCGTCTTGAGATCCTCGATGCCTCCCTGCTTGTCGGCAGGAAGCCCCCCCATGCGCAAAATCCAGCGTACCGGCGCCGCCATGCTTCCAATGATGTACTTGCTGAATCCGGTCGCCAGCCGCGCGTCGTAGCAATCGTGGCACACCGAAAGCAACCGCTGCGCTGATACCGACGCTTGCTTGGTGAAATGCAGGGACTCCACGTTCCGCTTTTCAATGAGCGCAGCATAGTCCGCCTGCAGCCCCGACGACAGAGTCATCGCAAAAAGTGCGTCACGATCTTTGGGATCTTTGGATAATCTGGAGTGCGCCAGTTTCTCGGTGCGGTTGATTGCGTCGCGAAACTGATCTCGAATCGCCGGATCAGGACTCACCTTGGGGCGCTTATCGAACGCATCGTCGTTTTCATAGAACTGCGCCTCCAGGACGCCCAGGCGATTGAACTCAGAAAACAGGAATCCCGCCGCCTCGCTGACCGGACCCATCGGATCCTCCGGATGCATCTGCTGCCACTCCTGGAAGTCTTTTTGGGCGCCACCGAAATCAAGGTTATAGAGACCTGTAAAACCGCGGTCGAGCGGAGACCCGATGGTTGCGGTGGGAATGTCTTTGGCGCACAGACCGGGGCAAAGGGCCCAGAATGCCGCAAAGATTGTTATCCAAACCTTCGCCCGTGCATCTACGGCTTTGCGCATGTTTCCCCACGCCCGCGCTGATCTATTATTTTCAACTCCACTCCTTGCAATGGGGGTCTGTGTGGGCGCTTACTACTTCGATGATAGATATGGCAGAAGATGTCGCTTCGATTGTAAGGGTTATGTCAAATCGGTGTAGAGATTACGTCACGCGAGGGACTAATACTCATGGCTGAAATCCGTAATGCACCCGGGTGGCCGGGCATTCCACCGCGCTGGACCTCCAGCGCTAAGAATGGCTGCGGCACCGCCCTCAATCAGCACAGTAAAGTCTGGTTCACGATCAGCCACGGCATTCTCAATGAGGTCTACTTCCCTCGCGTGGACCAGGCCTGCACCCGCGATATGGGTTTCCTCGTCACCAGCGGCCACGATTTCTTCTCGGAGGAGAAGCGCCACTGCCGGTTCGAGAGTCGTCCCTGCGAGCCCGGCGTCCCGCTGTTTCAACTCATCAATACCGATCTGTCAGGTCGATACCGCATACATAAAGAGGTTTTGACGGACCCCTACCGGAGTGTCGTATTACAAAAGGTCCGCTTCGAGCCGCTGCAAGGGACCCTTTCCGATTACCACTTGTTCGCCCTGTTGTCGCCACATCTCGCAAACTGCGGGTATGGCAATACCGGATGGATCGGCGAGTACAAAGGATTCCCGATGTTCTTCGCCCAGCACGATGGCACAACGCTCAGCCTGGCATCCTCGGCGCCGTGGAAGAAAGTTTCCGTGGGTTTCGTAGGAGTTTCTGACGGCTGGCAGGATATTTCTCAGCACTTCGCGATGGAATGGGAATATACGCGCGCGGAAAACGGAAATATCGCATTCACCGGTGAAGTCGACCTCGTCGCCTGCAAGGGGGAGTTCGTTCTTGCACTCGGCTTTGGCTCAATTTGGACCGAAGCCGGACAGCAAGCGCGTTCCACTCTGTTTGAGGACTACGAGGAGGTGCGCACCCACTACGTCTCGCAGTGGCAGAACTGGCAGCAGCAGCTGTTGGACCTCGATGATCCCTTGCGCCAGCACGACCTGTACCGATCTTCGACAGCCGTTTTGCGCACCCACGAGTCGAAGGATTTCCTGGGCGGGATCATCGCCAGCCTTTCTATTCCATGGGGTTTCAACAAGGGTGATGAGGATCTCGGTGGATATCACCTGGTTTGGCCGCGCGACCTGGTCGAGACCGCCGGCGCCTTACTCGCGGCCGGAGCCCTAGCGGACGCTGTTCGCGTACTCCGCTATCTGGAGTCTACCCAGGAGGCAGAGGGAAACTGGGCGCAGAATCTGTGGCTTGATGGCCGTCCTTATTGGAGCGGAATCCAGATGGACGAAACCGCTTTCCCCATCCTGCTGATCGATCTGATGCGGCGGGAGGCACCCAAAGCCCTCGGAAGGCTCAACCGCTGGTGGCCGATGGTGCATAAAGCCGTTAGCTTCATCATTCGCAACGGGCCGGTCACGCAGCAGGACCGCTGGGAAGAAGACGCAGGATACTCTCCGTTCACGCTAGCGGCGGAAATTTCCGCTCTGCTCGCCGCGGCAGAAATCGCAGACCTCACGGACCACGGCGACCAGGCGCAAACGATGCGCGATGTGGCCGATGCATGGAACGACAACATCGAGCGCTGGACCTACGCCAACGGCGGCGACCTGGCCCAGCAACTTGGGATCGGCGGCTACTATGTGCGGATCGCTCCGCCGGATACGGATGGCGCTGCCTCGCCGACCCAAGGATTTGTTCCCATCAAGAACAAGCCCCCGGGCCAGGATGGAGAACGCGCGTATCACATCATTAGCCCCGATGCTTTGGCTCTTGTGCGATTCGGCCTGCGTGCGCCGGACGATCCGCGAATTGTCAATACTCTGCGTGCCATCGACGCTCTGCTCGCTGTCGAACTGCCCCAAGGCCCTTGTTGGTATCGCTACAACGGCGACGGCTACGGAGAACACCGCGATGGCTCGGCCTTCGACGGCACTGGCATTGGTCGCCCCTGGCCGCTGTTAGCCGGAGAACGCGCACACTACGCTCTCGCGGCCGGCCACCGCGACGAGGCCGAAGCACTGCTGACGGTCATGGAGAATTCCACGTTCGGCCACAGCCGTTTACTGCCCGAACAAGTCTGGGATATGGCCGACAAACCGGAACTCGAACTGTTCCGCGGCAAACCTTCTGGGTCCGCCTGTCCGCTGGTGTGGGCGCATTCCGAGTACATTAAGCTGCGCCGATCCATCCGCGATTCCAAGATTTTTGATCAGCCTCCTCAAACCGTGCAGCGCTACTTGAAGGAAAAGCACGTGCGCCAGATCTTCGGGTGGCGCTTCAATAACAAAACCCGCAGCATCCCCCGAAACAAAACTCTGCGAATCACCTTGCTCTCGCCAGCCACGGTCCACTGGAGCATCGACAACTGGACCAGCGCGCACGACGCCGACACCCGTGACACGGGCTTGGGAATTCACATCCTCGATCTGCCAACTGCGTCTTTGCCCTCGGGAGGAGAAGCGGTCTTCACTCTTTTCTGGCCGAAAGAGAACCGATGGGAAGGCACGGATTTTCGCGTAAAGGTCGAATAACTCCATAAATCTCGATCCCGCGACGAGCCCGGGGATTGACATGTGCTGCACATGAAAGTATGCTTGCAGCATGTCTAAGATGATTCAACTCCGCAATGTGCCCGACGCGCTGCATCGCCAGCTCAAGGCGCGTGCGGCGATGGCAGGAATGTCATTGTCAGACTACTTGCTGTCTGAGATCAAAGAGATCGCTGAGCGGCCGACCTTAGCCGAGATGCGTGAGCGTCTGCACCAACGCGAACCCATCTTAGCTGCCATCGATACCGCACGCATTGTGCGCGACGAACGAGACGCACGATGATCGTTCTCGACGCGTCGGCTGCCGTCGATTGGCTTCTGCAGACACGGGCCGGGGCGTTGATCGACAAGCGAATCTACTCTCGCCACGAGACGCTGCATGCACCTCACCTTCTCGATCTCGAGGTTGCTCAGGTACTGCGACGCCTGGTTCGGGAGGGAACGGTTTCCGACCGCCGTGGTGATCAGGCTCTTCAAGACCTGGTTGCTCTGAGGATCACCCGCTATCCTCATGACATTCTCTTACGGCGTATATGGCAGCACCGTAACAACCTGACAGCATACGATGCTGCCTATATCGCACTGGCCGAGAGACTCAGCGCGCCATTGGTCACACGAGATGGTCGTCTCACGGCGGCGCCCGGACACGTCGCGCAAATCGAGCTGTTCTAGCGCGTCATTTATTTCGGCATTACACCGCCAGCAAGTCAGGCTTCTAATGCAATCTACATAATCATCTTGTCGTACACGATCACCAGCGATTTGGGCTGCTCGGGTTCGTGAATGGTGAGCGTAAGTGTCTTGCCGTCTGGAGAGACTTCGAATTTGGTGTGATCCATCACTTGCCCTTTCACCTTGTCCGTCATCTCGAGTGCATGTGCGTTCACTCGCTTTCCAGACGACATCGAACCTGGCGCGACATTCGGCCCTTTCTCCTCATACTCCTTGCCATCGAATTTCATGCTGATCGTGTCCTGGTAGGCGGGAGTAAAGAAGGTCAACCCGTCGCCCTCGTACGCAGCAATCTCCCACTCGTCGGGGGAAGTAAACTTCACGTCGGTACTCTCCCACGTGCCTGCCCAGCTGGAACCGCCACTTACCTTCTTCAACACTACGTTGAAGTCTGACGTCGTGCCGTCTGGCTTGGTTTCCGTTCCCTTTATCGTTTGTGTCTTTCCGTTGTCGGAAAGGGTGTGGGTCATGGAGCTGAGAACCTTGTTATCTTTCTTGATCACCATTTTCCAGTCGTTCGGCCCTGACGGAGTAATGGAGATCGTTCTGCCGAAATGCACCGGCTGATCCGTGCCGTCGGTAGCAATCGTGTCAGAAACATTTCCAGAGGTCCACTTGTACTTACCCCCGCCCACGTCTTCAATTTTCGTTTGCTCGCCGGCGAATTTGCTCTTCTCCATGTTCAGTTTCCATTTCCCGACAAAAGGGTCGTCCGCGGCCCATAGCGAACCAACGATCAAGCACCCGAGTCCCAGTGAAAAATAGAAGCGTTTCATGGTAGTTCCTCCGGCGCGGGATTATAGACCAACGGATGGGAAGAGCAAGCAGAACCTAAAGCGGAACTGAAGTGTGCCGCAAACGCTACGAAGGATCACTACTCGCGTAGCACAACTCCACCACGGTGCAATCATCGCTAAGGGGATTGCCCGAGCAAAACTCTGTCACAGCCGAGAAAATTCCCTCTAGCGTCGGCGACTTGGCAGCCGCCAATTCCAGCCGCGAATCTTCAAAAAAATCTCCCATGGCGTTCTCCGCTTCGGTGACACCGTCGGTCACCATAATGAAGCGGTCGCCGGACTTCATCTGGCAGGTCGCACTTTCAAACTGCGCGTCCGCGAGCAGTCCCACTGGAACATTTCCGTGCGTCGGACGAATCACCTCACCGCGGCATACCAGCAGCGGTGGCACATGTCCGCAATTCACGTATTCCAGCTCGCCATCGCGGCGCAGACGTGCCAGCAGCAAAGTCGCATACTTTTCGCCTACGAGTTTTTCGGTAAAGTAGCGATTCACCGCCGAAACCACATGCAGTAGCGGCACGCCCGCCAGCAAATGCGAATAGATCATCCCTTGCAAAGTCGAAGCCAACAGCGCCGCGGAGACTCCCTTCCCGCTGACGTCCGCCAGCACAACAGTCAGCCCTTCTTTAGCGTTGACGGCATCGAAAAAATCTCCCCCGATTTCCTTGCAAGGCAGGTTGCGACCTCGCAACCGTGCAAACGGTACTTCGGGGATCTTCACCTGCATCAACCGCTGCTGGATGCTGGCTGCGATGCTCAACTCCTGCTGGTACCGCCGCGCCTCTTCCTCGGCCTGCACCAGCCGCGCGTTTTCGATCAGCGACGCAGCTTCTGTCGCGATCGCATGCAAAATCTCGTGGCTCACTCCGCTGATGTCGCGTGATGCAAACCGCGAATCCACGTACAGAACCCCCATCGCCTGCGCTGCAGCAGCCGATGGCGCCGCCGTTTGCACATCGCGACTGGATTGCACCTGCAATTTCCGCAGCGGAATGCAGACCACTGTCCGAAGATCGTAGGCCACGATGCTCTGGCGCCCTGAAAGGTCCAAGGACTGGCTGGTGTCGGTCAACAAGAACTCGGAATTCGAGCGTATCGATTCTTCCAGAATCGAGTGCGAAATCGTCTTGTCGTCGAGCAGAGGCTCTTTTTTCGAATTGCGTCCGGCTTTGAGAACCAGTTTGCCTTCCTCATCTTTCAGAAACACGTAGGCACGCTCGGCCCGCGTCAACTGCAACGTAACGTCGAGCATTGTGATGAGGATCTCTTCCAGCACGCCTGCAGTGTTCAGCTTGCGCGCAGCTTCCAGGAACAGCCGCAGGGTCTCAAGTTCAGTGGTCTCTGTCTTGATGCTGCCAATCACCGAAATCTGACTGAGGAATTCGCGGGCAGTATTTGAGGTTTGATTGGCTGGATTGAATAGAACATAAGCCGAATCCCGCGCACCAAATTCGAGCCGGTCGCCCCGCTCCAGCTTCTGGCGCTGGATGCGCTCTCCATTCACAAATGTGCCGTGCTTACTTCCCAGGTCCTCGATGAAGAATTCCACCCCCTGTTGCATGATCTGCGCATGGTCGCGCGACACACGGGGATCGGCAATCACCAGGTCCTTGTCCACTTTTCGGCCGACGGTAAATGGAGTGCGATTCAGAACGATGTTTTTCTGCTCGCTGCCCTGCACAAACACAAGAGCGGGAAACACTCCCGAACCGGAACTGTGATGGCTGTGATGGCTGATCGTGTTCAAGGCCATGGGCTGAGCGGGCAAGACCGGCTGTGCAGCGCCGGTTCCAAATCTCAGCCAACAGACTACTCTGACGCCGCGCCACGCCGCAAGATGAGTCACCAGCATTGTCGCCCGTTTTGGCGAAACTGCGGCTTTCGTCGTGGACGCAGGGATCTAGAGTTTTTCCGCTGGTAAATCAGCCGGACCGGCGCCTACGGGCAGCGGCGAGACCACCTCATTTCCTTTTCCTGTTGGCGGTCGTTGTCAGCCATAACATTCCTGGAGACGAGCAGCAACGCATAGATAGTGATAGGAATCGCAAAGCTAGGATAAAACGGTAGCCCCCAGGCCTTCTGAACAGTCGTCCGGGGCAGCAACGCCAGAGCGATTACCAGACAAGTAGCAGAAAGGAAGGGCCAGGAAATCGATAGCGTAGCGACACAACAAAAGAACCGGGAGAACCGGCTTTTCTGCCAGAGCTTAAGGATCGCGCGCACCGCCATCATCACTCCCGGAAGCAGCAGAAGCTGGTTGTAAAGCGCGAATGTAGGGATCACGAGCAAAGTTGTTGCGAGCACGAAACAGGTCGACCACTGGAACAGCCGACTTGATTCACCCACGCGCCGATTCCGCCAGCCAACAAAGAGCAACACGCCGATCAGGAATGTCGAAGTGATTCTGCCCCACACGGGCGACAGAACGACGTCAAGTACTGACCTGCCGCCACCGGTGTATTGGTAATAGTCCTGCATTGCTCGACGGAACTCACTGATCCAGCCAGGCTGGAGGAATTCTCCCGCGAGCACCAAAATCAGCATGCTGCTCCCAAAACTCACTAACAGGCGGCGCCGCACCCGCAAGTTGCCCACAATCCAGATGCAGAGCCACAAGCTAAGAAGAAAAACCAACTGCGGCTTGATGGTCGCGAGTGCCAGCAGGACTCCCGCTATGACGTAATGCGCCCGCGAGATCGCGTACATGGCAACTGCGATCAATGCAGCCACCAAAACGCTGAGCTGCTGCAGCTTCAGACCTTGGATCGCGGGCAAACAACTCAACGTGAGAAGAATCAAAATCGCGACCGCCGTTTTTGACAAGCGCCATCCGAGCGTACGCAACCATAGCGGAACCGTGAGCGCCGTGAGCGCAGCAAAGAGCCAGAAAACGACTCGATGCACAATCGTGAACGGAAAGCTCACGGTCGGAGCCAGCAGGAAGACCACGTATATCGGATAGGCGAAGGCTTGCTGATCTTTGGGATCATTCGGCCGAGTGGGGTCCAGCGGCCGTCCGTAATATCCGGTCTGAATCTCGCGTGTAATTTCGGTGCTATAGGGATCGCGGTGATGTAACAGCAGTTCGCGAGCTCCCAACCACCTCGGATAAAGATCCGAAAGATTTCCCCTGGGCGCCCCTCGATCTGCTGCCTCAACCTGCTGATGCGGAATCGCGATAGCCTGCACCCAAATCCACATGGAGGCAGACACCAGCAGCGCGCCAAGAAAATAAAGAGACCGTCTAAACATTCGCGATCACAGGTGACTCGTGCGATGCCGTTTCCGCAGCGTTCCCCAAACGCCGAACTTCTGCGACCAACACAAAAAGCCACCACACCAGAAATACAGCCATTACGTTAATTCTTCCCCAACGCATCCAGAGAAAAAACCACAAGGGACTAATGAGCAATGGAATTGCCGGCGCAAGCAGCCATCTGACATTTCGCCGGCCTGCCAAGGCGTAATTTGCAACCACCGCAAGCGGCACCACGAGCAGAGAAAGATCATAAGTATTGGTGCTGTATGCGACCAGGGCGGCTGCAATCACCGCGACCCCAAAGCAGAGCTGCGGGAACACCTTGGATTGTGCCCATTTTCGTAAAGTGGCTACCATCACCAACACACCAGCCGAGCAGGCAACTACAGCAACCTGCACTGCCAAGCCGATGCGCTGCGATATTGGCCACCCTCCCAGCAATCCGAAAAGGCTCGGCAGCTGTCTGGGTGGTATTCCGCCAAACGCCGGCCCGGAAGCCACGCGCCATGCATAGATGGGATACTGCAGCGCGCCCTTCCAGCCCACCAATCCCAGCGAGACGAGCACTAGCCCCAAACTCACTGTGGCAAACCCTACGATGAATTTTCTTCCCCGCCACACGGCGAGAATGACGGCAAGCGGCAAAATCAAGTGGTACTTGAAGAGGCCAAGGGCGAGCCAGCCTCCGGCCAGCAGATCCGCTCCACGGTCAAGCGCTCGAAAACTCAGCGAGACTACCAGCAACAGCAAAATCGCGTCCTGCCCCTGGTGGAAGTTTGCAAAGATGGGAAAAAACGCAAGGCTTAATAGGACCATCTGCCAGACTGGAATCCCTTGCAATGCCGACTGTGAGTTTCTGAGCATCGCCACAACCCCAAATAGGATCGCCACATTAATCAGGTTCCAGAGCCCAAAGGCATATGGATAGGTCAAGAACGTCAACGGCAGGAAAAACAACGCTTCAAAAGGCGGATGAATATAAGGAAGGGGGCCTCGTCGAATTTCCGGATTTCGGGCAAATTCGCCCTGGACGGCCTGTTGCGCGCGTGACGAATAGAGCTCCGAGCCCCTTCCTTCTCGCAGCATCTTCCCGGCCGTGTAGAAGACCGTAAAATCAGGATCGCCACGCGCGATCTGCTCGCGAACTTTCCACAGAAAAAAACCGTGGGTGGCTATCATTGCGGCCACAAAACTCCACAGCAGCGCTCTTCTGCGGCGCCAAATCTTCGGGCCCGATTTGTCTCTGGTGTTCAGAACGGTAGGCGATTCTAACGCGAGGCCGCCATGTATCGCTATGAGCGGTCCCACAGACGAGGAATCGCCCCGAAATCACCCCCGAAGCCCCTGTTTTCCGACCCATTTTCCCTTGTTTCTCATGGTCCAGTCCGGGCTAGCCCCGCATTCACCCGGTTACTGACGATTCACTCTCGGTATGCAAGAATTTGTCACTTTTCGGCTGAGAGCAGGTTATGATTACCCTAGTTGAGTGGTGGCGCGATTCGCGCTTTTAGAGTCCCAGCCTGGGCTCGGAAGAACCATTCCCTTTCGACCACGTAAATACGGGTAGCAGGAGACAAGGACAATGTTCAAAGAGCTTGCACGCAAGCTTTGGTTTGAGCAGGAGGGGCAGGACATCGCCGAGTACGCCGTAATGCTGGCAGTGATTCTCGTTATTGTCGTCGGAACAATCCGTCTCATCGGGTCCAACGCGAATAACGTGTTCTCCAACGTTGCCAGTTCGATACAGTAGCGAAATCGAAAAGAGCTAGGGAACGACCGGTCTCGGCCGCGATGGGGCTGTAGCCGTGCCTCCCAGAGGTTCGCCATGAATCGCACACGTTTGTTAATGATCGGAGTGTTGGCGCTCGCAGCCGGTTTGCTGGTTGCACTCTTGGTATACAAGAACCTCCAGCCTAGAACTGGTGTGCCTGCTGATATGGCCCAAGTGATGGTCGCAGCAGGCGACCTGCAGGTAGGGGCGCGCGTTGAAGAGCGCGATATTAAGGTGATCCAGATCCCCAGCACCGAGCTACCTCCGGGCGCGCCGCGCAAGAAAGCGGATGTGATCGGGCGAGGGGTGATCCTTCCGATTCCCAAGGGCGCATTTATCCTTCCGAATAACTTGGCCGGCGAGAACGCTGGAGCTGGCCTTCCCGCGCTGATTCCGCCTGGTATGCGCGCCGTTTCGGTGCGTGTCAACGAAGTTATCTCGGTCGCTGGATTCGTCACCCCGGGCACTCGCGTGGATGTTCTGCTGACTGGATCGCCCAATGGCGGCGAACAGCAGACCACTACCGTTCTGCAGAATGTCGCCGTACTTGCCTCTGGACGCACTCTTGAACGCACGTCCACCGGCGAGGCGCAGAACACTGCGGTAATCACGCTGCTCGTGACGCCCGATGATGCCCAGCGTTTGGCGCTCGCCAGCAAGCAGGGAACCATCCAACTTTCACTCCGCAATCCTCTCGATACCAAGCAGGATGAGGTGGCTCCTGCGCTTTCAAAAGGCCTGTTCCACGGCGCTCCCGTTGCGACGCCGGTAATCCGTCCGGCAGTTCACC
>Ga0126371_10005659_pt1 | contig 11112 bp, 11 predicted proteins | sample PanSoiMetaPlot_4_FD_110145 | JGI IMG/M metagenome (GOLD analysis project Ga0126371, IMG submission 110145) | Tropical forest soil microbial communities from Panama - MetaG Plot_4 | ecosystem: Environmental > Terrestrial > Soil > Tropical forest > Bulk soil | place: Panama | collected 2016-02-17
GTGTGGAAATGAACGACATCGTAGCGCTCGCGCTTCAGAATCGCGCGCAGCCGGATGCCCGCCGCCAGATCGACAGCGTTGCGGACGCGCAGCTGATGACACGTTATGCCCGCAGCCGCGGCCTGTTCGCAGAGGCGTCCCGCGCGATCGCAAATCAGCTCAGCGCGATGACCGCCTTTTGCCAGCGCGAGCGTCAGCGCAAGCACCTGGCTCTCGCCGCCGCCGAAGCCGAGTTCCGGGTCGATGCCCACGACGCTCAGCGCGGAGGCATGCTCCGGATCGCGCGCAGCGATCGTTTCGGCGGCGTCGTCATGTCCCATTGCCGGCATCGTATCTGCGTTGGTGCGCATCAATCGAAAAATCTGTAGTACAGAATGGCGAGCACCGCGCTCAGCGCGTCGCGAAGGCCGATCTTTTTGCCCTCTTCATACGTGCGCCCTGAGTACGACACCGGGACCTCGTAGATCCGCCAGCGAGCGCGCGCGGCCTTGGCGGTTATTTCGGGCTCGAAGGTAAAGCGGTTGGCGCTGAGCTTGAGCGTCATCAGCTTCTCGCGCACGAAGCCCTTCATCCCGGTTTCCATGTCGGTCAGGTTGAGATCGCTGATCATGTCCGACAGCAGAGTCACCGAACGGTTCGCGACGTAGTGCCAGAAGAACATGACGCGATGCGGTCCGGAGAGAAAGCGCGAGCCGTAGACCATGTCGGCCCGCCCGTCGAGCATCGGGCCGATCATCACCGCATAGTCGCGCGGATCGTATTCGAGATCGGCGTCCTGCACGAACACGTACGGATTTCGCGCGGCGGCGAAGCCCAGCCGCAGCGCGGCGCCTTTCCCGCGATTGGCGCTGTGAAAAAAGCAGCGCACCTGCGGATGCTCCAACTGGTGCAGGTATTTGGCGGTGCCGTCGGTCGAGGCGTCGTCGACCACGATCACTTCGGCATCGAAGCCGCAATCCAGCACGCGCTCGATCACGCGGCCGATGGTCGCGACTTCGTTGTACACGGGAATCACGACCGAGATTTTGGTCCGCTCCTCCATCAGCTTCCGCTCGCCTCCTGCCGCGGCCCATACGATGTGGCTATGCGGGCGTCGCCGGCGCCCTTGCGGTCCCGCGCGATTCTCTCCCTAAGCATCACTGCAACGCGGCGCTGCTCAGCACGCCGCGACCGGCTCGGGAACGCCGCCGAGTAGCCGCTCCACACGCGCATGCGGTCCGCGTTCGTCACGCCCGCAACGTCGAGATGCGCGAGCTGAACGAGATTGCGCATGCGCGGGCGCGCGCGGCGGCTAAGGATCGTGCGGCGTGTGCGTTCGTGATCGATGAAGACGAACTGAGGCGGCTCGATCCGGCTGACGAACACGTTGAACGGCGTCAGATCGCCGTGGATGTATCCTGCGCGATGCAACCGCGCGACCTCGGCGCCGAGCGCGCGCAGCACCGCGCGCCTGGAGGCGAGGCTGGCGCGATTCAAGTGGCGCACGAGATTGAAGCCGTCGATTCGCGCCGTGACAACCAGCTCGCGCCCGCCGCGCGCTTCCGCCCCAATCAGCAGAATCTCAGGCGCGCCGATCCCGTCGTCGCGCAGATGCTCCGAGATCGACGCCACATGCGTCACCCGCCTGCGCTTGAAGATAGCTTTCAGTCGATTCAAGCCCCGGCGCGGGTCTAGCACTTTGAAATAGGTGTCCGAGCTTCGCGATTCGCCCAGACGTACCAGCCATGTTTCCGCATGGCGCGAGCGCCGCAGGCGCGTGGTCAAGGTGCCGTCAATCGCGGCCAGCGCCGTGTCGATCAGCTTCTCTCGCGCGTCTTCTGAAAATCGAGCATCGCGAGCCGGGATGAAAAAGTTCCATCCGCCGCGCGCCACCGCAACGCCGTCGAGACCCGCCGCCCACCGGCTCATCGCACCGCTCCAACGCGATGCGTCGCGAGCGCTCGCCTGACGGTCACGCCGACCTCCTCTGGAGATATTCGCCGCATGCATTCGCGCCCGATCGGGCATTGGCGAAGATAGCAGGGATGGCACGGGATCTCGCCGCTGATCGCAAACTCGGCGAAGCCCCACGGCGCTGAGCGCTCGGCGGCGGTAGCGCCCCATAGCGACACCACCGGGCATCCCACGGCCGCCGCGATGTGCATCGGGCCGGAGTCAGGTCCGAAGGCGACGGCGCATTCGGCAAAGATCGCGATCAGGTCGCGCAGCGAGGTACGTCCGGCCAGGTTGAGCGCGGGCACGCCGTCGAGCCGGCGCATCACATCTTGGGCGAGCGTCGTTTCGTCCGCGCCACCAATCAGAACAGGAAACAGCGCCGGACTGTCGCCGTCGCGGCAGGCCATGCGGCGAATCACTCCGGCGGTAGATTCGGGAAAATAAATGCGGCTCGGCCACGACGATCCCAGAATCGCAGCGAGGATAGGACGCGGCGCATCGCGCAGCATCTCGCGCGCTCGTATGCGCTCTTCGTCGGTCGCGGCGAGGACGAATTCGATAGGCAACTCGGCAAGGCCAAGCGCGTCGCCGAACGCCTGGTATTGAAGCAGCTTGAGGCGCATGTTCGGCTGCGGCGCGATCTGGTGATTCGAAAAGAGATGGTTGAACTCCTTGGTATTTGGCGCGGCAAACCCGAAACGCTCGTGCGCGCCCGAGATCAGCGAGGTGAAGCCGCTTTTGAGATGACGTTGAAGATCGACAACCAGGTCGAAATGACCTTTGCGCACGTTGCGGAGAAATGAAGGAAACGTCCACGGCGCGTGGCGGCGATCGTACAGGATGATTTCGTCGAGCCAGGGATGGTGCTCGAGAACGGCCTGCGATTTAGGTTCCACCGCCCACGCGATGTGCGCTTCCGGCCAGGCCTTGCGCATGCGTCCGAGCAAGGGCAGTGCGCGCACGACGTCGCCTATCGCGCCCAGCAGGACGATCAGCACGCGCCGCGGATGCGGTGTGGCTTGCGGGGCGATGGCTTCAGCAGCGGACATTTTGAGCCCGGTCGAGCGCCGGCTGGCTCCAACGCACGATGATAACGACGCGGGGCAGCGCCGCAAAGACCATGTCGCTAAGCCGGCCCTCGAATGTCGGCGAGCGCGTCGCGCGACGCTAGCGGTCGCACTCGCCCCCGATCATGTTGATCATGCCGAAGGTCGTGATGATGTCCGGGATCATGCGACCGATCAGCATCTTGTTGAGCGCGCCCATCCCGAGAAAACACGGCGGCCGCACGCGCACTCGGTACGGCCGGCCGCTGCCGTCGCTCACGACGTAAAAGCCCAACTCGCCGTTGGCGCCCTCGACCGCCTGATAAACCTCGCCGGCGGGCACGTGGATGCCCTCCATGATCAGCTTGAAATGGTTCATCAAGCCTTCGATCGAGTTGTACACCTTCTCCTTGTCGGGCAGCACAATCTTCGGATCGGTTATCGTGACGGGACCTTCGGGCAACGACGCGAGCGCTTGCTCGATGATGCGCTTGGACTGGTACATCTCCTGGAAGCGGACGTTGAAACGATCGTAGTTGTCACCGCGATCGCCCAGTGGCACCTCGAAATTCATCCGATCGTACACCAGGTACGGATGCGCTTTGCGCACGTCGTACGACACGCCGGCGGCGCGCAGCAGCGGGCCGGTCAGCCCGTACGAGATTGCCTGCTCTTTGGGGAAATTGCCGACGTTCGCCATCCGATCGATAAACACGCGGTTGCGTGAGAGCAGCTTGTCGCAGTCGCCGAGCACCTGATCGAGCCGCGCGAACGACGCCTTCATCCGATCGTTGAAGTCGGTGGGTAGGTCATGCGTCATGCCGCCGACGCGGCACCAGGTTACGGTCAGGCGCGCTCCGGTCACCGCCTCGATCAAGTCGTAGAGGAACTCGCGCGCCTCGAGCATGTAAAAGGCGACCGTCGTCGCGCCGACCTCGCTCGACGCCATCCCCAGGCACGTCAGGTGGTCGGCGATGCGCGCGACCTCGCTCATGATCATGCGCACGTACTTGCATCGTTCGGTCGTATCGATATCGAGCAGGCGCTCGACCGCGAGCGCGAAGCCGACGTTGTTGATGCAGGGCGATGCGTAGTTCAGCCGGTCAGTGTACGGGAAGCATTGCGTCCACGTGCCCTGCTCGCACATCTTTTCGAAGCCGCGATGCAGGTAGCCGACCTCGACGTCGCAATCGACGATGCGCTCGCCGTCGAGCTTGAGGTTGAACTTGATGGTGCCGTGAGACGCGGGATGCGACGGCCCCATCTGCAGTTCCATGATCTCCTCGGACGGATCGGCCGGGACTATTTTGTTTTTCCAACGCTCGGGCAGTGCCATGGCTAATACGGTCGCGGCCTACTTTGACGGGTGAAGCGGATGCACCACCGGATCGATTTCTTCGACGACCGGCTGGCGCTTGTTGTAGAGATAGTCCTTGCGCAACGGATAGCCTTCGAACGAGTCGTACATCAGGATGCGCCGCAAATCGGGATGGCCCTTGAACGCGATCCCGAACATGTCGAAGCACTCGCGCTCGAGCCAGTCCGCCGAACCCCATAACCCGGTAAGGCTGTGGACCCAGGCGCCTGCAGCGTCCACCGGAATCTTGACGCGAAGGCGATGGCCGAGGGTCAGCGAGTTGAGGTGATAGACCACTTCGAAGCGCGGCTTACGATCGGGCCAGTCGACCGCGGTGACATCGACCAGCAAATTGAATTCGAACCCGGGCTCATCGCGCAGCGCGCGGAAAAAATCGTTGCCGCGATCGCGATTGACGGTTACGGTTTCGTCGCCATGTTCAATCCGCGCGTCGAGGATCGCATCCGGGAACCGTTCTTTCAGTTTTTCAGTAAGCATCGAACCGCTAGTCCCAATCGAGCGCGCCGCGCTGCCAGGCGTACAGCAGCCCGACCAGCAAGATCACAATGAAGATGAGCGCCTCAACAAAGCCGAACATCCCAAGATGCCGCAGCTCGACCGCCCACGGATAGAGAAAAATCACCTCGACGTCGAAAATCAGAAACAGGATCGCCGTCAGGTAAAAGCGCACCGAGAATCGTCCCCACGCTGAACCGCTGGGCGGGTTGCCGCATTCGAAGGCCTCGTCCTTGATTTGGCTGGGGCGCTTGGGCCCGACGATCATGTTGATCGTGCACATCACGCCGACAATCACGCCGGCGACTATGATCGTCACGACTATGGGGAACCAGGTCGTCATGCTCAAGCTGTCCTGCGGATGCGTCTTATTCTCACATGAATAGCCGATGAGCACCACTTTTGGAAATCAAACTTCCAGAGCGATGCCGCCAGTTTCGCGTGATCGATCAATTCGTTCGTCATCTCGCGCCCCTAAAACGGGCACATCAGAGCGCCTAACAGTCATTAGTCACGCTCACTCAATCAACAACAGAATCTTGTCAAACTGGCGTTCTGACTGATCGTTCAGATCCGGTCACAATGGCGCCCAAAATGAGATTTTCTATATAAATCAAGGAGTTACCTAGGTGACAGACAGCGAACATTATGCCTATTGACGATTTGGGCCGGTAGGACTAATCACCACGTTAGGTGATGTTACGGGATTGTTGCGGAGCTTAAATTCCAGTCGTTGGCAAAATTTTGCCGAAAGAGGGATCAAGATGAATCGCGCAATCGGATGGTGCATCGGAACTGTGACTGCGGTGGTTTTGTTGGTCGGGATGTCCAATGCGCCCGTATCTGCTCAGGTGAAACCGGGCGACTTTATAACACCTGACAACGCCTCGAAGGTGAAGGACCTGGTTTCTCCGGGACAGTACTTGCGGGTGCTGCACGGGATGTCGATCCAGGTGGTGCCGACCGAACGGATCGATTGGCCGCCGCCATACAAGGATGCGACCGAAAAATATTCCAGCCAGGTGCGGTTGACGCCCGACCGTCGCAGCTTGGTCGGATACGTCGCCGGCGAGCCCTTTCCAATAGTCGATGCGAACGATCCGGACGCCGGCACCAAGGTCATGTGGAACGTGGCGTTCCGGCCGATCTCCAGCGATGAGTACGACCTCCGCTGGTTCGACTGTGACAGCGTGTACTGGGGCAGAAACGCGCCCTTCCGTGAAATCACCGATATCGAAGTTGGCCACTATGCCGGCTATAACGAAGTCGGACGCACCGAAGTCGAGCCGATGCCGATCGATCCGGATTTCAAGGAGACGGGTCGATACTTCCTCGGACTGCTGTACCCGGTGCTCGCTCCCCAGGATGCGCGTGGAACCGGCTTGATCAAATTCCGCTATGCCGATCCGAATATCGAGGACGCCAGTTGGACCTGGACGCCCGGCGCACGCCGAGTCCGGCGCCTGAACTACGCCATTCTCGATTCCGCCACCGGAGCGCAGGCTTACGATCCGAATCACTACGAAGGCTTCAGCGGCAAGAACGAGAACTACGACTGGAAGATGCTGGGCGAGAAGACGATGCTCGGCGCAATCAATATCGCCAAGGTGCCCGACGTGCGGTGCCCGACTGACGGCGGCGCCAGCCATTGCCCTGATAACTGGCAACTGCGGCATTATTTCATCATCGAAGGCCGCCCGCGTCCCGGCCGCTTCAACTCGCTCTACAATCACGAGATCATGTACATCGATTCGGAAGCCGATTTCGTGATGGCCAACGACATGTACGATCGCAGCGGCGAGCTGTTCGTCAACTACACGTCGTGGATGCACTACGCTGATCGGTCCGAGCCCGACGCCAAAATCGCGATCTATCCGTTCAAGCGCGAGTTCCAGTCCGGCTCCTCGAGCATCAACGTGCAGAGCGGCTTCTCGACCGTCTGCTACCACCCATCGCAGTCGGCACCGTCGCGCGATTCGTGGTTCATCAATATGGGCTCGGTCGATCGCAGCTGGTTCACAGCCGAACAGATGGCACGTGCAGCCGAAGGCGGACACGCGGTCGGTGGCGACTGAGATACGCACGTCCTGACGTGAAAAACGAACCGGCGCGGTGCTCAAAAACCGCGCCGGTTTCTTTTCCGGCGATCCACCGTGTCGCACGGCAGGTGCAGCGCCTGTAGAATCCACTTCGGATGAACGAAGGCGGCACGTTCGCAACGTGGGCGGCGGATGCAGTGGGACGGCGATGGCCGAGCGCACGAATCGCCGGGATCTCCGCGTTACGCGGCGATCTCTCGACTCGGCGTTTCTGGCGCGTCTCGATCAGCCCTGACCAGAGCGCCGCGCCTCAAACCGCCATCCTTGTCGATCTCGGGCCCGACGACCTGCCGCGATACGTGCGCGCGCTAAACCTCCTCGCTTCGCCTGTCTCCGAGCCGCCGTGGATCAGCATGCAGCGCTTCCTCGAATCGATCGGCTCGCCGATCCCCGCCCTCTACGACGCCGACGCCGCGCAGCGCGCGATGCTGGTCGAGGATGTCGGCGAACTGTCGCTGCTCGAGGCGGTACGCCGTCCCGGTGCGGACGCCGCGGATTTGTTCCGTCTGGCTGCCGAGGAATTGTTGCGTATCCACGTTGAAGGCACGGCGCGAGTCGATCATCGATGCATCGGAAGCGAGATTGCCTATACCGGCCGACTCTTCGAATGGGAGCTGAAGGAATTCAAGGAAGTAGGCCTCGCCGCAGTCGCGCCCAAACCAGACTTGTCCCCGATCGGGGCGGAGCTGACGAGCATGTGCGTGCGGCTCGATCGTTTCCCGCGCGTCCTCTCGCATCGCGACTACCATCGCGAAAATTTGTTCATCCAGGACGGAACTCGTATTCGAATCATCGATTTCCAGGACGCGCTGATGGCGCCTGCCGCGCAGGACCTCGCCGTCCTGCTGACGACGCGCGACACCGGGGAGCTGGTCACGCCGGCGATCGAGCGCCGTATTCTCGATTTCTATCTTGCCGGACTTGCGCGGCGGGGCGCGTCGTCACTCGCTCCGTCGGAATTCATGACCAGCTATCAGCTGTGCGTCTTGCAGCATGCGCTCAAGATGATCGGACGTTTCGAAATGTTCGAGCGCAACGGCAAGACCGGCTACCGACGCTACATTCCTCACGTCCTCGCGCAGGCGCGCCGAATGCTCGCCGCGATGCGTGCCGATTTCCCAAGTCTCTGCGAGGCGCTGTTGCCGTGAAAGCGCTGGTACTCGCGGCGGGAATGGGCGAGCGTCTTCGTCCGCTGACCAACGTCACGCCCAAGCCGATGCTCGACCTGGGTGGCCGGCCGCTCATTTCTTATGCGCTCGCGATGCTGCGTCGCGCGGGCATCACGGAGGTCGCGATCAACCTCCATCATCTGCCCACTGCGATACAGAATGGGCTTGGCGACGGATCGCGGCTCGGCCTGCGCATCAGGTACGCGCCCGAACCTGTCCTGTTCGGCACCGGCGGACCGCTCAACGGCCTGCGCGAGTTCCTTGGCGCCGGCGAAAGAACCTTCGTGATCGAGAACAGCGACACGCTCCTCGACCTCGACCTGCGCACGATGATCGCGTTTCATCAGGACCGCGCCGCACTCGCCACGATCGCTCTGTTCCACCCGGCGAACATCGACTACTACAGCCGTCTCGAGATCGACGCCGCGTCGAGACTGCGCCGGATGCGGTTGCTGGTGGGCCGCAACCCGCTCAAGTACGACGACTATCCGCCGGAGCTCGATGACAAGGTGGCCACAGCGCTTTCACCGTTCATGTACTGCGGCGTGATCGTCGCGGACACCGCGGTCTTCGATCTGATTCCACCAAAACCACCGTGGAGCATCATGGAAGGGCTCTTTGCGCCGATGGTCGCGCGGGGCCAAGCGGTCTTCGGTTACGTCCACACCGGCTACTTCCGCACGGTCGACGATCTCAAGAGCTACGACGCGCTCAAAGCCGAGTTCGCCAAGTCGCCGCCGCCGGGAATCCTCGACGTCTGAATCTCACCAGCCGAGCGCCTCACGGATCTCGGCGCCGGCCGCCCCGCAACTTGTGTCGACCGTACGCGAAACTCCGAGCCGCTTGATCCCGACGAGACCCGCAACGAGCAGCGCCAGGTTGAGTGCGTTGGTTATCCAGAACACGACAATCGCGATCCAATAGGTCGCCGGCATCTGGCCACGAGTCAGCGCTGCCGCAAGGTATGCGCCGAGCGGCGAGCCCACTGCGCCCGACAGGTGCAGTACGATTCGCGCCCATCGCGGCTGCGCAATGTAGCTTCCGTATTCCATCTTGAAGCGCGGCTCGCCGTTGGCCAGGTACGCGTAGTCGTACCGGATGCCTAACGCAGCGCCGATGGCCACTTTGACCAGCGGCTGTAGAGCAATCACCCATACCGCCATGCCGGCGATCGCCGCCGCATTCGATGAGGCATGAACCCCGAGCGCCAGAAGAAAATCTCCGACAGCGACGGCGCCGAGTTCGATCGTCAGCCCGGTTTGCGCCTTGATCGTGCTGCGGCCGCGACGCAGATGGAGTTTGCGGCTGACGCGCGTGACGTCAGGCGCGATCTCGCGGCGATCCGATACCGACGCGGCACGCGCCCGGGTCAGCGCCCGGGCCCACGGTCCCGGACGATAAGCGCCGGCGTCGATCGAGCTTTCGATCTTCGCAATTTCGCTTCGTAACTGAGAGGCGTCGCTCCCGCCGCTGGCGCTCATCGCGCGGACCGTCACCAGTTGAAGAACGCGGCGATCAGAAACGCCGCTGTCATCAACAGTCCGAACTCCATGTGCAGCTGGATCGATCGAAACAAACCGAGATTGAGCTTCTTCGGCTCGTTCTCGCGCGTCATGATTCGGATCTGATCGATCGCGCGCGGAATCGTGATGAACACCGCCAGCGCGATCCACGGAAGCGCGTGCGCCAGAACGGCCGCAATCGTCGTCGCGTAGGCCAAAGCGTCCAGCGCGATCAGTTCATAGTTTGCGCCTTCGCGACCAAGCATCGTCGCGAGGGTGCGCTTGCCGTGGCGGGTGTCGCTTTCGATATCGCGGATGTTATTTGCGTGCAGAATTCCGGCCACCAGGAATCCAAGCGGGATCGACGCCCACAGCGCGGTCCACGAAAAGTGCAGCGCCATTACGAAGTACGCGCCCACCACGATCGCCGGGCCCATAAAAATGAACACCGTCAATTCGCCGAGCGCGACGTAGGCCAGCGACACGGGACTTGCGGTGTAGAAGTAGCCGGCGGCGACGCTGGGAATTCCGATCGCGAGAATCGGCCACCCGCACAGGTAAACGAGCAGCAGGCCGATCGCCGCGCCAATCGCGAACGCCGCGATTCCGCCGCGCCACACTTGATCGGCACTCAGCAGGCCGCGTTGAATCACCATACTCGGCCCGAGCGATTCTTCGCTGTCCGCGCCGCTGCGGAAGTCGTAGTAGTCGTTGATCAGATTGGTGCCGGCCTGGATCGCCATCGCGCCGATCAACGCCAGAATCATCCGCGGGAAGGAAAAAGATCCCGCGCGCGCGGCGACCGCGACTCCCATCAGCACGGGAATAGCCGCCGCGCTCAGCGACGGCGCGCGAATCGCTTGAATCCAGATTGCGACCGCGCCCGGGCGCGCTCCTCCGCCGTGAGAAATTGCGTCAGCTTCCGCCATGATCAGATCAGTATCTTCGCTTCCTTCAGCCGCGCGATCTCCGCCGCGCTGTATCCGAGTTCTTTCATGATCTCATCGTTGTGCTCGCCGATAGTCGGCGCGCCGCCGTACTTCAAATCGATATCACTGAACCGCACCGGAAGTCCCGGCACCGCGCGCTCACCAACTTCGCCGTGCTTCAATGTGACGAGCATGCCCGACGCAGCGAACGCCGGATCATTGATCACGTCAGGAGTATTGTAGACCGGTCCCGCCGCGAGGCCGCACGCGCGAAGCTTCGCGACCAGCGCGTCGCGATCCTGCTTGCATGTGCGCGCCGCAATCTCGCGCTCGAGTTCGTCGACGTCCGCCAGCCGCGCGTGCAATCGCGCAAACTTAGGATCCGTCGCCAACGACGGCACGCCGAGCGCGTCGCACAGATGCGCGAACTCGTCGTCGCTCGCGATCGCAATCGCGATCCATCTGTCGTCGCCTGCTGCCGGAAACACGCCGTGCGGCGCCATCGACTCATCGCGATTCCCGATCGGTCGCTGCTCGCGCCCGTTCATAAGGAAATCCA
>Ga0126371_10005660_pt1 | contig 11111 bp, 7 predicted proteins | sample PanSoiMetaPlot_4_FD_110145 | JGI IMG/M metagenome (GOLD analysis project Ga0126371, IMG submission 110145) | Tropical forest soil microbial communities from Panama - MetaG Plot_4 | ecosystem: Environmental > Terrestrial > Soil > Tropical forest > Bulk soil | place: Panama | collected 2016-02-17
CGGTAGACCGTCACCGGGTCAGTTATGCTCTTCACCTGCCGATTCCCCAGGGACTGGTAACCACAAACTAATTTGTTCTTGATCTGCTCATAGACCGCCCCGGAGATGCAGACTTCTCCCGGTGTGGCAATTCCCTCAAGCCGCACCGCAACCTCAACGCCATCGCCATAAACATCGGTCGGTTCGACGACGACGTCGCCCAAATTGATCCCTATTCGATACACGATCGAATGCTGTTGCGGCACCGACGCATTGCGCCCAATCATGTTCTGCTGAATGACGATTGCGCACCGGACTGCCTCGACCGGACTATCAAAAATCGCAACAAAACCGCCATCGGTAGTCTTGACGATTCGACCATAGTGCTCAGCAATGGTTGGTTCGATGAGCTCGCGCTGGATTTGCGTCAATCGCGCGAGCGTGGCATCCCCCTCCACTCCGACCAGTCGGCTGTAATCCGCGATGTCGCCGGCGACGACCGCCGCGAGACGACGCAGTGCAGCCTGACCAGGGGGGGTGGTGTTCTTGCCATAAGGGACAGGACGAACTTCGCCTTGCATCGTTCAACGCCGCTCCCGCGTCGCCTAACGCGCATATTACGCCAACGTGACGCGTCGCCCTGTGACGTTCGTCACAAGCTCCCTGCTTGCGATGGGTACCCGACGCGACTCCTGGGTGGTCGCTGCGGGTGCTAAGGCGGAGGCAGGTACCCGCTCCGAGCGCCCTCGACGACGTCTTGGCGTGAGGCCGCAGTCAGCGCGCGCGAGTGAGGCGCCAAAGACGGCGGGTGAATTTCGAGCACGTCCATTACTCCGCGATGGCGATTTGCCTCGCCGCCCTCGCTTCCTCCGCGCTAGACTGAGAAGCCCGCGTGCGCTGGCTTTTGCGCGCGCACCGTTGGTTCCAGAGAGCGGCAATGATCAGCGGCGAAATCATGTCGTGCCTTGGACGCAACAGGAAATCCGACAAATGACTGAGCATCACCTTTTTCCGCGTCTGTTCAGCACGCTGAAAGTCGGCGAACGCATCTTGCGCAATCGCGTTGTGCTGGCTGCCACGCTGACGAACTACGGAGTAGGCCACCGCGTTACCGATCGGTGGATCAACTTTCTTGCCGAACGTGCCAACGGCGGCTCTGGGATGATCGTCACCGAGATCATCGCAGTCGATGCCGCGGCTCTGGCACACGATGCGATTGTGACCGGTTATGAGGCGCAGAACGAAGAGGGTTTCAAACGCGCCGCGGACGCGGTGGAGGGTGCGGGTGCATGCCTCGTCGCGCAGCTCTGGCATCCGGGACGTCAGCAGCTTTGGAGCCCGGTGCGTTCGCCCAAGGGCATCTCGGACCAGCCGGACGCCTATAGCTGGACCGTGCCGCAAGTCATGACCACCGACGAGCTGCGGCAGGTCGTCGATGACTATGCCTCGGTCGCCCAGCGGCTCAAGCGCTGTGGCTTCAGCGGCGCGGAGCTGCACGGGGCCCATGGCTATTTGATCACGCAAATCCTCTCGCCGTGGTCGAATCTGCGCACCGACCGGTACGGTGGCTCGCTGGAAAACCGTGTGCGCTTCGTCGAGGAGGTCTCCGACGCGATCCGAGCGTCTTGCGGGAAGGACTTCGTGATCGGTCTGAAGATGCCTGGCGACGAGGGGGTCGAGGGCGGCATCAATTGCGACGAAGCAGCCCGCATTACGGCAGTGCTTGTTCGTCACGGCACGGTCGACTATTTCGCGTACAGCCAGGGCAACTTCTCCAACAGTTTGGAAAACCACGTACCGGACATGCACTTTCCACGCGCGCATTTTCTCGAAATTCACAAAAAGATCCGGCCGGCGGCTGCTGGAACGCCGGTAATGGCGATCGGCCGCATCGCGACGCCGAACGAAGCCGAAGGCGCGATCGCCGACGGAGCAGGCGATCTGGTCGGAATCACGCGCGCACTGATCGCGGACGCCGACTGGCCGAACAAGGCACGAGAGGGGCGCGTGAACGAGATTCGCCCATCAAGCTACGACAATGTCGCCTGGGGCGAGATTCATGCGGGCAAGCCGCTTGCTGAGATTCACAATCCGCAGTTGGGGATCAAAGGCGAGTCGAATTGGCGACCGCCGGCTGCCGTCAGGAAAAAACGTGTGGTCGTCGTGGGTGCCGGTCCGGCAGGCCTGCAGGCGGCGCGCGTCGCGGCGCAACGCGGGCACGATGTGACGCTCGTGAGTGCGTCGCGGCGACTGGGTGGCAAGTTGCATTGGGAGGCCCAGCTACCGGGTCGTGGCGAGTATCGCTACGTGCTGTCCTGGATGCAACGGCGACTTCACGACGCGGGAGCTAAGATCGAACTCGGGCAGACGGCGACGCCGGCCAGCGTGCTGACGCTCAACCCCGACACCGTGATCCTCGCTACCGGATCCAACTTGCGCCCGCCGAAGGACGTCCAGGGCGGACTGTCCGCTCGCGACTGGGACGGGTATCTGATTAATGCGCGATCCAACGGCACGGCGGTCCTGTTCGACATGGACCACAGCGCCGCCACCTATGCGATAGCGGACGCACTTGCCGATCGCTACCGCAATCTGGTGCTGCTTACCCCGCGCACGTCCATCGCCCGCAACGTCAACTACTGCAGCGCAATCGGCATCCACCGCCGGCTATACCACGCGGATGTGCAGATCATCGTAGCGGCCGAGCCGATCTTGTTCGAAGGCGACGTACTCACATGGCGCAACGTTTTCACCGGACGGGCACGTGACATCCCGAACGTCAGCCTTTTGCTCTGGTCTACGCCGCGCATTGCCAACGACGCGCTGGCCAAACCCTTGCAACTGACTGGCGTCGAAACGTATTTGGTGGGAGATTGCGTTGCGCCCCGCAATCTGCTCTGCGCCATTCATGAAGGCGAGGCAGCCGCCATGAGGATTTGACGGCGCCTTCAAGCAAGGTGATTACGCGCGACGATTAACGATCGAATTTCTTTCGGGTGCGCCGTAGACTCAATACCTTATCAGCGAACTTGATCGTCCCTCCATGTTGAGAGGTTTCAAAATACCGCACATCATCTGTGCTCGCATTGCCGATCGTTTGATCGGAGCTCACCACGAGTCTGACTCTGGCGCAGGCACCCGCATCTACCTGCGCATCAACCCAGTACCTCCACCATGCCAAGCCATAGTGTCGTTAAAGGTGCCATTTTCTAGACAACTCTGAAATTCGGCGTCACACCATCCAATCGAAAACCTTCCGCGCCAGTTGCCGGTTGTTTGATTGATATGCACCATGCTAGCGTGACAACCAGCATATGCTGAAGAACACGTGCCGGTCGTCGCCATTGTGAGGGATTTCTGCCACTTGGCGTCGGCGGCTGTAGAGAGCGCCAACACCGTAGCGATTGCCGAAAACACTCTCTTCATGGCCTCGCATCCCTCTCCAGATGTCCGCGTGGGAACCGGTTCCGCGCTTTTCGCCTCGCTATTAGAGCGGGTGTCGACGTTGGAATATCGTTAGCACGTCAACGAAAAGCAAGATAGACACGATTCAATCGTGAGCCAACAACATTCAATCGTGAGCCAACAACCTGAATGCAAAAAAATATACCGATAGTAAAGCGCACCCGAGGGTGGCTAGGCGAGCACGCAACCGCTCTTGGGGGTCGCGCGGAATCCGTGTGCTTTTCAGCGATAGGTGCGTGCGAACTTCGTTGCAATGTTGTTCGTACGAATTGCAGATGTTCCGCTGGACTAAAAAACGCGCTGCGTGAAGCGCTCGTCGACTTATGCGGTCAACCAAATTGGCAGTACTCTATTGCACCGTAGATATCACGGGTTCAACCAATCGGAAAGGGTCTAATCGTCCTTTCCGATCGCGCGAGGCGGATAGTCGCCGCTCAAACGGCAGAGACGTTGGGGTCGTCAGCCCATCTAAACCTAGAGTCAGATGCAGCGGCCAGCGCACGGCAAAAGATGAATTCACAGGTCGCACAGGAAGTCTAGTGTGTTCTTCTGGTCGATTGTACTCAGCATATTGAACGCATTGACAAGTCTGCGTTGCTGCGCTCACGCCAGGTTTCGAAAGTGAGGATGGATTCGTACTTAATTGATCTTGAATAGCTCGGGGTCGAGCTTTTTCTTAGCATCAAGATTGTAAACTGCAATTGTGGTGCCGGAGCCTTGGTCGTCGGTGACCGTCCATTGCCGCAGCCTAAAATCCTTGGCGCCAAACATCAAGAGCAGGCGATGGGTTCCGCTGAAGAGCTGCCTCTGCTCGATTACTAGTGTGATAAACAGATTGTCAGCATAGACGCCCACCAAATCGGTACGACGTAGATCGATCTGGTCCTCTAGCAGAAACCGCAACGGTGTTTGTGAAAGTGGATAGGTGTCCTGCGTCGCGAGTTTGCGGTCACGCACCACGAGCGACTGGCCGTCGGCGATGAGCTCGACGCGGCTCGGCGGATCATAGTCGAACCGCATCCGCCCCGGCTTCTGCAAATAGAACTTGCCTCTGCTGCGACCGCCATCCGGCGCAACCTGCACGAAATCGCCCGCCAAGGTGCGAACGCCGGTCAGATACGCGTTAACCTTCTCGACTAACAAGCGTTGCCTGGAGTCGAATGGCATTGTTCCGCTCGATCCGGCAACCGTCGTTGTGGGTGACCTTAGAAGGTCGGCAGCCGTCTGGCTCACTCGCGGGGGCGCCATGGGAGGCGATGCCGACAGAACATCCGCCTTCGCAAACGGCGCAGGCCGGGGCAACGGGACATCGTCGGCGAGCGCCGAGACCTCTCCCAGCACGCTTAACAGCACCACGCCGACAAGACATGCCCGCCACGGTCTGCGCATTACGAGCCTCCACGCTTTTGGAGCGCCTGCCTATCGGCGGGGTATGGCGATTTTGCGACTCAGTCAGTCGCATCATCCGCTAACCGTCGGGCTAGACCTACATTGATAGCTCGCGATGCATCCTCCAAAGATTTCTTCGAGACACCACGGTGCGTTTGCACCTTGGGCAAGAATATTACCTTGACGCGCCGCGCTGCGAGGGCCGCCAGTACCGCCGCGGCACGGGTCGGCGGCGAAATTCGACCCAATTTCGCAAACCTGGATGAAGGCGTGACCCTTGAATGGCTCGAAGCCGCATCCCGGAGCACGTCGATCTCGATGGCATACAGTACGCCTGCATTGACCGCGCAGTGGGGAACAGGGGGACTTCAGCCTTTAAGGCAGCTGCGCATGATATGGAGCATCGTTTCCGCAAGGCCCCGCAATGGCGGCCCCGCCACGAAGCGGCGCAACGATAGCCTCGCCAGCAGCACTAACTACGCTGCCGGCTCTCCCTGATAGCGGCGTCCCGAATTCGGTGGCCGACAGCTTCAATATGCGGCCAAATGCTTAATCAACGATTATCGCGTCGTGGCTTGTCGCGGCTTCAGTCTTTTCTAAACGGCGGTTCTGCTGCGGCGAGCTTCGAGCGGATGGTAGGCGAAGGGGCGGCAACGTTCGCTCTCGGACCGGTTAGGCGACAGGTTCCTCAATCTGCCTGCCGCACGTTGTCTGGTGGATCATATCGCCACTGATGCATGGTGTCGCTTGACTGCCTGTATGGTATGGTTGAGGGTCTGATCGGCGCGGGTTTGGAGGACAAATAGGTGATCAATGTCGAACAGCGTGACCGCCTCAGCATCTTCCACATGAGGCATGGCAAGGCAAACGCGCTCGACACCGAGTTTTGTATGGCGCTCACCGCACGGCTCGAAGAGCATCGCAGTTCGGCCTCGCAAGCACTGATCCTCACCGGTCACGGGCAGATCTTTTCTGCAGGAGTCGATCTCCTGCGGGTCTTGGACGGCGGTTCAAGTTACCTCACCGCGTTCCTGCCTGCCTTACGTACTGTCTTTGAGGCGCTCTTCTGTTTTCCCAAACCAGTGATTGCCGCCATTAATGGCCATGCTATTGCTGGTGGGTGCGTCCTCGCCTGTGCCGCAGATTGTCGCCTCATGGCGACGCAGAGTGGACGCATCGGCGTACCCGAATTGCTGGTGGGTGTGCCGTTTCCCACGATTGCGTTGGAGATTATGCGGAGTATTACCGCACCGCAGCACCTCCCCGCAGTACTGTATGGCGGGGCGACGTTTGACCCAGTGCGCGCGCTGGAGCGTGGGCTGGTCGATGCACTCGTGCCCCCCGACACGCTCATTCAGCAAGCGGTTGCATCGGCCGAGAGCCTCACGGCCTTGCCGCCGTCTGCCTTCGCGCTCACGAAGCAGCAGATCCGCGTGCCGTTTCTGCGGCGAGTATGTGAAGATGGCGCTCAGTTCGACGTCACAGTGCAAGAACTCTGGGAGGCGCCAACCACACTGACCGCAATCCGAGCCTATGTCGCGCGTACGTTCAAGCGACCGTCCTAGGTCTGCGGCTGGGTTCGTGAACAAGTGGCTCAGCAAAGGCTTTCGATCTACTGGCGATGGCGATCGTGCTTTCCTGGACGGCCTAAGGCCAGCGACGAAACCCCTGACCTGGTCCGCCAGATGAACCTCGCCAGCCCAACTCTGAATCGCACGCCGCATTCCCAGGGCGATTTGGAATCGCGCTCAATGTCCTAACTCGGGTCGCGCTGGTCGAACACGGCAGTTGGCCAATATTCGCCGACCCATGCTGGGGTACTAAACAGGAGATTGATGATGAACGGGTGTTGAATGAGCGTAGCCGCGGGAAAGAACCGCGGCAGCGCACGGGCATTGGTCAAACCGAATGTGAAATAACCAAAGCTTTCAATGAAGCCACGAAGGCTTTTCTGACTGCCGCCCATCTTGGCAAGCCCGAACTGGTGCAGCTCCGAGATGATGATGAACCCGCATTGCCCGACATCAGAGAATACCACCGTATAATGCATGGACCGCTGGGAATCGGTTTAATGCAAACAAATTCTTGTCTCCGCCAACACGAGGCGAACGACCATCGAAGTCGAGAACGTCAATCACCGAACGCAGGCTGAGCAATCCCGCTCGTACCCAAGAGGCTCCCCCCAGCGATTGCAAAGGCCAAGTCCGCCACGATCATTTTGCGTCCACGCAGGGCTTTAAGCGCATCAGTTAAGCCTGCTGGATTGATTCCCTTAATGCTCACCCTGCGCGTCAATCCAATTTAACCACCCCTAGACCCGAATCTGATCACGGGCCCCTATCCAGATCCAGTTGGCGAATACAAAATGACCGGGTACCAGTTCAGTCACGGCCCGCTTGACGCCCCAGGTGCCGTGGTCGGAGTAGTCGTCGCCACATAGAACGCCGTCTTCGGTTAAGAGCCCGACGGCCTGCCTGATCTGGCGCACGACGGTCACGTAGTCATGCGACGTATCCAGATAGATACAGTCGAAGCGCTCGCGACACGCCCCGAGGAACACCGCGTCCCGCTCCTTGTACAGGGTCAGTTCGCGAGCGAAGCCAAGGCGCTCGAGATTGGTCTTGGCGGCCTCCAAACTTGGTGCCGGGCCGAAGCCGGCCTGCTGCCAGCTCAGGCTGCGACGCTCCTCCGGCCAATCGTCGCAATACTCATCAGAGAACTTGTCGACTCCGATGACATGAAGCGCACGGCCAAGCGCGCGCGCGGCGTCGAGCGCGAAGGCAACGTCGCGGCCTGCATAGACGCCCAGAATCAGCAATTTCTCGATCGGTCCACTCGCCAACAGGTGCTTAAAGAACGCGTAGTGTCGCTTGTCAGTGAAACCTGGCACCGCCGCGCAGATGGCGTCCGCCCGCCGCGCTTGCTCAGCAGAAAGCGCTGGAATCGTTTCGGCGAATCGGCTGAGCGTCGGTGATCGCGGTTTGGCCGTGGGTTGTTTCGCCGCCAGCATCTGCAGGAATATGTCACGAACGAGTTGTTCACGACTTTGTTGCGCGTTGTGCGATGCAAGCACACGCACCCCGGCGTCGATCATGGCCGGCGTTATCTGTTGCTGATCAAGCACAGCCCCTCGCCCTATCAGCGTCAACGAATCGCAATATACCGTGAAGCAAACCCAACGGGCAATGGTCCCGTCAGCCTGCTATTCGGCTGGTCCGTAGAACCCCTATTGTCGAAATACTGAAAGCAAGCTGCGCGTGAGCTGAGAGCCCGACCATGGCGTACCAGATCGAACCGCGTTCATCGGAGCCACTATCTAACGATTCAGGGCTGTCGTCAGCCGGATATACGTTTGCGGTAGGGACGCCTGCCCTCATCGTCCAGTTCCTCGACCTCGCTTAGTAGCTCCGAGATGCGCACGTTCTCCATCGCGCAGCCGCAGGTATCGGCGGCAGCACGAGTGACCACCGCCGCGGTAGAGTTCTCGGCATTCAGCCGTGCATTCGCCCTGGAAGCCGACATAGTCTTGATCAGAAGCCGAACCACCCCCCCCCCTCGAGGAAACTTCAACGTTAGTCGCGGCCGAAGATCGCCTCTGGGAGCAATGCAGACACGACAAAGTTCGGCGCGTCGACCACATTGGATATGCGAAGATCGACGGCAACGCTGCAGAGGACATAAGCCTGCTCCCGGCTAAACCCTCGCTCTTGCAATAAGGTCATCATGTTGAGCGTCGCATTGCGGCAGGCCAGCGTCAAATTTTCACTTTCGATTTCCCCCTTCGCGTTGATCGGCATGCCCATGACGCCAAGAAAATCCTTGGGCACTGTAATCGCCGGATCAGCAAAGAAGCCGCTATGAGAGAAAACAGGTCCGGCGAAGGTCCGCTTTTCCGCAAGACCCTTGAGCACTCTAAAGCGGACCGCCACGGTTGCTTGCATCTCGACAGCAGTGATGCACACCTCGCCATCGCCTTGCGCGAAATGCGCATCGCCGGTTGAAAAGAGTGCGCCCCTGGTAAACACGGGAAGCAAGAGCTTCGCCCCCTTGGTCAACTGCTTGACGTCGAAATTTCCGCCGTTCTCCCGTGGTGGGATGGTACGTAGACCTTCCATGCCACAGCGCCCGCCTGGCACTGCGCCGGCCGCACCCGGTGGAACCACAAAGCCCCCGGCGTCGAGCGAGCGCTGCTCGCGTTCGCTCCATTCCGTTAGCTTCTGTAACGAGGGGGCCGTCGCTGATATACCCATGAACGGAGCGCCTGGAATGCGGACACCCGGAATTTGGTCAGACGTTGCCCAGCCGTCGCGAATTTTCCAGTTTACGACGAATGGAATCGTCATAATGTCGCGAAGAAAACCCATTCCCGGAATGACGACGCTGAATGCCGTCGGTTGAGGGACGATATCGAGGAACTCGACCTCGATCATGTCACCGGGTTCGGCGCCCTTGACAAAGACCGGTCCAGTCAAGGGATGAACAAGGCCGGTGTCGACGTGCGCAAGATCAGCGACGGTCGCGCCTGGACGGATCTGCCCGTCGAGAGAGTCGCGGGTTTCTAGTATCACTTCCTCGCCTTCGGCAACTTCCAAGACGGGCGCGATGTCGGGATGGTAACGATTGTGGCCGCTGTGCGGCTCGGCCGCCAGGGGTTTTTTCCGATCGATGCGGACAGCGTGCATAGTTAGGGCTCCCTCTGGTGAATGATACGGAGACTTTTGCGCGAAAGAAGGCATCGAAGTGTACCGACATTCGCGCGGGAAGGAAACTTAACCGAGATTTTGGCCGAGGTTGTCTCGGTCGGGCAACTCCTGCGCTTGGAAAGACGCCGCACCAAGCAGTTCAACGACCCGCGAACACTGACGGAGTGGCTACCGACTAGACTTGCGCATCGCAACGCAGTCCGCGCGAGCGGCCTTGTGCAAGAACGTGGCCCGCTCTTTCCGCGCCCCCCTCCTCCGCTATGCGGACCACACCTTTTTCGACATCTCGCCGACTGCCGGCAAAAAACGTCTCTAGCATGAAAGCAGACAAAACTGCGTGCAATGCCTACAATTTGCCAGCAGGGGCGCGCTGGTCGTGACTGCTTCGGCAAAGCACCGCTACACGTGAATTTCACAGACGGGGACGGTTCCCATCGAATCGAAAGCGTCGCCATGGGCGGTTGACGGCGGCCACATGCTTCGGTCAGTTGACCGGCAACCCGTTCGGTACTCTTGCTGGCCGAACCTGGCGCTCGGCGGCCCCCTGTCAACGCGTCGATCTCGATCAGCGATCGCGGTCGTCGTCGCTGTGTTTCGGCGCTCTCTGCTTGGGTACTTTCTTGCTGTCGCGGGAAAGCGCCGAAATGTCCTTGGCGTCACGCAGCACCTCGGTCATGCGACCGAGGCTGCCGCCCTCGATGCCAATCTCCTTCATCAGCGTGTCGATCATCGGCGCCTGAACACGGTAGCGCAGAGCGGAATCAATCACTTCATCGGTGACGTTGCGGTTGGGATTTCCGCCATTGACACCGTCGACATGGAGAATCTTGATCCCTTCGATCTTCTCCAGCGGCTTGACGCTTTCGCGCACGATACCTTCAATGCGCTCCAATAGCTTTTCCCGTAGCCGGCCGGTACGGGCCGCCTCGGTCAATATGTTTTCGGCTTCGTTGAGCTGACGGGCGCCCGCGGCATCAACCTCGTAACGTTCGGCCGCCGCGAGCGCGCGAATTTTCTCCGCTTCCGCCGCCGCTTCTGCGGCGATCTTCTGCGCTTCGGCAAAGCTCCTTGCCGCGCGCATTTCCGCCTCGGCCTTTGCCGTGACTCGAAGCGCCTCGCGCTCGGTCTCGCGTTGGGCGGCAATCATCTCGGTGAGTTTTCGGCGCTCAGCGATTTCGCGCTCGCGCGCGGTTATCGCCTGCTCCTCGGCTTGGATCACCTTGACGCGCACTGCCTCGGAAGCGGCGATCGCGGCGGAGCGCTCAGTGGCCTTTTTGGCCAATTCGATCACCTTGGCCATTTCGGCCATTTCTACCAGCTTGTCGCGTTCGGTCGCCAGCGTTCGCACGTCGCGATCCTTAGCGATCCGCGCCTCCTCGATGCCGCGCTCCGTGCTGATACGGGCACGTTCGACCTCCTCGGACGCTGCGATTTCCGCCTCCTCGAACGCTTGGCGTTTGGCAATCTGCAAGCCCTCTAAATAGCGTTCGCGCTCGATCCGAATCTGGTCAAGTATCCGGTCCTGCGCTATACGCTCGGCTTCGGTGCGCTGGCTCTCGACAATCTCGGTGCGAC
>Ga0126371_10005661_pt1 | contig 11111 bp, 8 predicted proteins | sample PanSoiMetaPlot_4_FD_110145 | JGI IMG/M metagenome (GOLD analysis project Ga0126371, IMG submission 110145) | Tropical forest soil microbial communities from Panama - MetaG Plot_4 | ecosystem: Environmental > Terrestrial > Soil > Tropical forest > Bulk soil | place: Panama | collected 2016-02-17
ACCCGCGCGCAGGGCTTCTACGACCGCAATCCGGGCGCCGCGATCTCGATTGAACAGATCACGCTGAAGCCGCCGACCGAAAATTCGCGCGGGCTGCGGCTCGGATCGTTCGTCCTGGTCCGCGACGTGATCGACGACGAACTGGAGCAGGCATTCAGCGGCAAGAAGTCGGCGCAGGCCGCTCTCGATTCGGCGGTGGAGCGCGGCAACCGGTTGCTGCGTCAATTCGAACGGGCGAGCCCGGACCGGTAGAGCGCGATGATTTTGGGCTGAGACCATCACTGCGCACTTTGTTTGAGCATCATCTCCGCGCAAACGCGTTCCGCGTCTACGATGATCCGGCCGGCGAACATGGAAGCGCGAATCGCCTTTTAGCTGTCGCTTAGCTGTCGCTGCCCTGGCCTCGTGCTGCCGTTGAAATTGTCCGACATCTCACGCGCTACGACACGCGGTTCGCGCACCAATCGCGCGAGCCTCGCCGCAATGCCGTGGTCGATGAAAATCGTCGCAAAGGCTACACAAAACTGAACGCGTTCTGTCACGCGGTGCGACTAATGGACACGGCACTTTTCCGCTTTAGAAAGAGGGGACATGTTTCTGAACGTTTCGATTCGCCGCGGAAGCCGGCTGAAGATGATCGCCGGCGTTTCCGTCACGGCGCTGACGGCTTTGGGAGCGGCGGAGCTGTTTCCATACGATAGAGCGCAAGGCGCGTCTGCCGCAACTGCGATGTCTGTTAGGCCGGCGAATCCGGAACAGATCCCGACCGAAACGCCGATCAAGCATATCATCTATATCGTCGGCGAAAATCGTAGCTTCGATAATGTGTACGGCACGTATCAGCCAAAACACGGACAAAAAATCTGGAATCTGCTGTCGCAAGGGATCGTCAATGCCGATGGAAGTCCCGGCAAGAATTTTGCGAAGGGACAGCAGCATCAGGTCACATCGAGCAGCGGCAAATTCTCTCTCAGCCCGCTGAACAAGAGCGCATACACATTCCTGCCGGTGCCCACCATCGCCTCCGCCCAACCGCAAGGCGTGGGCCTCGAATTCGGCATCGTGGATGCGTCGGGCAAGCCGACCGCGACCTTTCCGCAAGGCGATCCTGATCTTCCGCTTCGGGATCAGATCACGCTCACGACGGGCGGCACCGGCTCTATTCCGAAGAATAGTGCGGATGTTCGCATTCCCGGTGTGACCCGCTTGCCGGCAGGACCCTTCCAGCAGACTGGGCCGAATTTGCCCTACGATGCCTACGAGGGCGACACGATCCATCAGATGTTTCAGATGTGGCAACAGAACGATTGCAGCATCAAGAATGCGACCCGAGACAACCCGACCGGCTGCCTGCACGATCTCTATCCGTTTGTCGCGACGACCTACAGCACCTTGCCGACACAGACGCCCACCGACGGCGGTCAGGATATGGCGTTCTTCAACATGACGGCGGGCGACGCGCCGATCTTCAAGGCGCTCGCCGATCGGTACACGCTTTCCGACAATTTCCATCAGTCGATCATGGGCGGATCGGTCACCGGCGCGATCGGAATCGCCTATGGCGATAACGCCTTCTACAGCGATGGTAACGGCCATCCGCTGGTTCCGACGGGCAGCATCATGAATCCCGATCCTGTTCCCGGCACCGTCAACACCTATCAAGCGAGCGGCACATGGGTTAACTGCAGTGATCCGCATCAGCCAGGCGTCGCGGAGATCCATTATTATCTCGCGTCGCTTCACTATTACGTTGGTCCGAACTGCGCTCCAAATGCCTATTACGCCACGCGCGACGCCGATGTTCCTTACAATATCAACGGCACCCTCGCCGCGGTGACTACGACAACCATGCCACCGCTGACGCAGCGGCATATCGGCGATGAGCTCGATGGCAAGCAAATTCCGTGGGCGTGGTACAGCGGAAGCTACACTTCTGCGGTTGCCGTCGCAAACGGCGCCAAGGATGTCTTCAACCAGGTGCTAAGAGCCGGCTATTGCGACCATTGCAATCCGTTCCAGTATTCGAAATCCGTCATGGGCGATCCCAAGGCCCGAGCGGCGCATCTCAAAGATGTCGCCGATGATCTTTTCGATGATCTTGCGAACGGCAATTTGCCCGCGGTCGCCTTTGTCAAGCCGGACGGCGCGCTCCAGGGACATCCCGGCAGCGGCAAGGTCAGCCTGCTCGAGGAATTCGTGCAGGAGATCGTCGACCGCACAAAAGCCAATCCGAAGCTGTTTGCCGAGACCGCGATCATCGTCTCGTTCGACGAGAGCGGCGGCTTGTACGACAGCGGTTTCATTCAGCCGCTCGACTTCTTCGGCGACGGTCCGCGCATGCCGATGCTCGTCATCTCGCCGTTCTCGACCGGCGGGCGTGTCGTGCATTCCTATAACGACCAGGCGTCGGTTCTGAAGTTCATCGAACGGAACTGGCATCTCGGCAAGATTTCGAACCGCAGCCGTGACAATCTTCCGAACCCGGTGATGGAGAGGGAGAACCCCTGGGTGCCGGTGAACATGCCGGCGATCGGCGATCTCTTCGACATGTTCGATTTCGACGACCATGCGCATGATGGCCATGACCATGATCATGACGGCTATCATGACCATGATGATGACCACGACAAACGATGGTGAACGGCAGAGCAAAATCCGGATCGCGATAATTGCGGGCGTCGGTCGGGCTTTGGCCCGGCCGGCGTTACTTTTTGGTCGTGCGCTGCGTCGTTGCGGTACCGCATGGAGGGAATCGTCCGCTTGCCGGCGCTTGAAATTCGCTGCTGGCGAGCCGAAGATTGTCTCGGCGCGATGCACGCGGATTAGGCAGAGATGCCTCTTTGTATGCAACCGAGCCCCGCACGGCAGCCCCGCGGTCGCGTTTCGCAAGCGGGATCATTGATTTAGCCTATGATAGACTGCCGCCGGAGCGTGGCACGAAGATTGCGATCACTGCTCAAAAGCCGATCCTTGAACACGCCCGCGGTGGCTTGCAGTGAAGCGGGTAGAATGGGAGAGCAATGGCTGCTGATCCGCTTGACGACTATATCGACGCCGTCGCGAAGGCGCTGGCGATCCCGATCGAAGACGCCTGGAGGCCGGCGGTGCGCGCCAACCTCGACGTATCGCTGAGACTGGCGCGGATGGTCGATGAATTCCCGCTGCCTGACGACATCGAGCCGGCCAGTGTCTTCGCAGCCTGACATAGGGATGTCCCACCCATCCGATGCCCTGTTGGCCACCGAAATCGCGCGGGCCGTCGCCAGCGGAAAGATGTCCGCGCTTGACGTGACCGAAGCGGCGCTGGCGCGGATCAGGGAGCACGACACCATCCTCAATTCGTTCACCGACGTCACCGCCGACCGTGCACGCGGCAAGGCGGGGGCGATCGATGCGGCGGTCGCGGCGGGCCGCGACGCCGGCCCACTGGCCGGCGTTCCCTTCGCTGTGAAAAACCTGTTCGACGTCGCGGGCCTTTCGACGCGGGCCGGCTCGAAGATCAACCGCGATCGTCCGCCGGCCGCGCGCGATGCGGCCTTGATCGAGCGGATGGAGGCTGCCGGCGCGGTACTGATCGGCGCGCTCAACATGGGCGAATACGCCTATGATTTCACCGGCGAGAATGTGCATGACGGTCCGTCCCGAAACCCGCACGATCCGACCCGGATGACCGGCGGCTCCTCGGGCGGTTCGGGGAGCGCGGTCGGCGGCGGCCTGGTGCCGATCGCGCTGGGATCGGACACCAACGGCTCGATCCGGGTGCCGTCCTCGTTCTGCGGCATCTTCGGCCTGAAGCCGACCTATGGGCGATTGTCGCGGGCGCGGTCATTTCCCTTTGTCGCAAGCCTCGACCATCTCGGACCTTTCGCGCGCTCCGTTGCAGACCTCGCGCTCTCCTATGACGCGATGCAGGGGCCGGACGCCGATGATGCCGCCTGCACAACGCGGCCGGTCGAGCCGGTGACGCCGCATCTCGCGCGGGATATCGGCGGCTTGCGGGTCGCGCTTGCCGGGGGGCATTTTCAGAACAACGTTTTCCCGGAGGCCGTGGAGGCTGTGGCGCGGGTCGCGAAAGCGCTGTCCGTCACGCACACGATCGAGATTCCCGAGGCCATGCGCGCCCGCGCCGCAGCCTATGTCATCACCACGACGGAAGGCGCCTCGCTGCATCTCGACAGGTTGCGCAAGCGTCCCGATGATTTCGATCCGGCGGTGCGTGACCGGCTGATCGCGGGCGCGATGATTCCTGCGCCATTGATCGACCGTGCGCAGAAATTCCGCCGCTGGTATCGCGTGCAAATGCTGGAGATCTTCAAATCGGTGGATGTGCTGATCGCGCCGGCCACGCCCTGCGTCGCGCCGAAGCTCGGGCAGACCACCTTCGTGCTCGATGGCGTGGAGCTGCCGGTCCGCGCCAATATCGGTATCCACACTCAGCCGATTTCGTTCATCGGTCTTCCCGTGGTCGCGGTGCCGGTTCCGCTGGAGCCGATGCCGATCGGGGTGCAGATCATTGCCGCGCCCTGGCGCGAGGACATCGCGTTGCGGGTTGCTTACGCGCTGGAACGAATGGGGGTCGTGGCGGCGCCGCCGCCGAGGGGCTTGTGAGACATGGATATTGATCTGGAAATTGATCTGCCGGACGTGCTGGCGGAGGTGAGTGCGCAGTTTGCGCGCTACGAACAGGCGCTGGTCTCGAACGATGTCGCGGTGCTCGATGAATTGTTCCGCAAGGATTCCCGCACGCTGCGCTACGGCATCGCCGAAAATCTTTATGGCTATGGCGAGATCGCGGCGTTTCGCGCCGCGCGCTCGCCGGCCGGGCTGATGCGCAAGACCTCAAGAACGATCATCACCAGCTATGGCCGCGACACCGCGGTCGCCTCGACGCTGTTTTATCGCGACAGCGTGCCGGGCCGGGTCGGGCGGCAGATGCAAACCTGGGTCCGCTTTCCGGAGGGGTGGAGGATCGTTGCCGCCCATGTCAGCATCATCGATGAGCCCAAGAAGGTGTCGACGGCATGAGTCTCGACGATCTTCCGGCCAAGGCAACCCGACACGGCGCAAACGACGGCGCCGCCAGTGCGCGATCCGGCAATCTGGCGCCGAGGTCGGCGCAGAAGATCACCCGCGCGGAGGAATTGCGCCTGCAGCTCGCCGACGAGATCGTGCGCGGCGTGCAGCCGCCGGGCGCGCCGCTGGATGAGACCGACATCGCGCGGCGCTTCAACGTATCGCGCACGCCGGTGCGAGAGGCGCTGCGTCAGCTCGCCGCTTCGGGGCTGGTGGAGGCGAAAGCCCATCGCGGCGCGGTTGTCGCGCGGCCCACGATCGAGCGGCTGACCGGGATGTTCGAGGCGATGGCAGAATTGGAGGCGTTGTGCGCGGGCCTCGCCGCGGCGCGGATGACGCGCATGGAGCGGCACAGGCTCGAGGCCGTGCACGAGGAATTGCGGGTGTTGAGCCATGCCGGCAATCCCGACCGTTTCCACGAGGTCAATGAGCGCTTCCACAATACGATCTATGCCGGCTCGCAGAACGCCTATATCGCCGAGATGACGCTCGCGACGCGCGTTCGGGTGCAGCCGTTCCGCCGCGCCCAGTTCCGCAATCTCGGCCGCTTGGCGAAATCACATGCCGAACACGACCGCGTCGTGGTGGCGATCATGCGCGGCGACCGCGTCGGCGCGGCCGGCGCCATGCGCGCTCATATCGAACTGGTGCGCGATGAATACGAAATCTATGCGGTGTCGGTGTAGGCGGCTAACGTCGTCTGCCTCCGCACCGTCATTCCGGGGCGCATCGCCCCGGAATGACGGTGTAAGTCAATGGTTGCACGTGCTGCAACATGATCGGCGGATGCTCTAAACCGCCGCGACTTCCGCCATGTAAGCCCGCCAACCGCCGAAGGACGAAATATCGCGCGCGTCGTTGAGCGCCGCGGCTTCGACGATGAAGCCCTTGACGCCGCGGCCGTCGGCCAGCCGGATCGTGCCGATCGAGAGCGGCGGCGGCACCGCGGCGACGAATTGGCCGAACGAAGCGGGCGAAAGCGCCCAGACCTCCAATTCGATCGCCGATCCCTTGCCGGCTTCGACGCGCAGCATGCCCGGTTTCGGCGGCGTGGTATCGAGCGCGTAGAGCTTGTAGTCGGGCGCGGTGATGGCGGCTTCGAGCAGGCGTCCGCCGAGTGCCTTCAATTCGCCGTTCAGCACCATGCCGGAGAGATGCGCGCCGACGACCGCGATGGCGATCTCTTCCGCCTCGGCGCGCGCCGGCAAGGGCGCGAGCGGCGGCTGCGCGAGGCTTCGCGCGCCGATCGCGAGCCCCGTGTCGGCGTGAAAGATGCGGCCTATGGACGCGAGCAGCGCGTCCTGGCCGGCAGGCGCGAGCAGGGTGATGCCGAAGGGAATCCCGTCGGCCCGCATCGCGGCGGGCAGGGCCAGGCCGCAGAGATCCAGCAGGTTGACGAAATTGGTGTAGGTGCCGAGCCGGCTGTTGAGCTCGATGGGATTGGCCAGCACTTGCGCGGTCGTATAAGCGGTCGGTGCGGTCGGTAGTACGATTGCATCGAAATTCGCGAAGGCGCGCTCCGCGACCCCACGCAGTGCCTGCAGCCGGTACAGCGCCGAGAAGGTCTCGGCCGCGGTCAGCCTTGCGCCGGCCGCGGTGATCTCTCGTGTCACCGGATGAATCGAGTCCGGCGATGATGCCAACAGATTCCGGATCACGAGATAGCGCTCGGCGACCCAGGGGCCTTCGTAAAGCAGCCGGGCGGTCTCATAGAACGGCTCCATATCGAATTCGATCAGGCTGGCTCCAAGCGCGGTCCAGCGCTTGAGCGCATCGCCGTAAGCGGCTTCGGATGCCTTGTCGCCGAAGAAGATCAGTTGGCCGTCGCGCGGAATGCCAAGACGAAGAGGACTGGGTTGCGGCGTGATCTCGCCGAGCGGCCGGTTGCGCGAAAACGGATCGGCGGCATCGAGGCCCGCCATCGCCGCGAGCGCGGTCACGGCGTCGTCCACGGTGAGCGAAAGGATCGAGACGCAGTCGAGCGTGCGGCAGGCGGGTACCACGCCTGCCGTCGAGACCATGCCGAGACTGGGCTTCAGTCCGACGATATTGTTGAGCATCGCTGGCACGCGGCCGGAGCCTGCGGTGTCGGTGCCAAGCGACAGTGGCACCAGTCGGGCCGCAACCGCGACGGCCGATCCCGAGCTCGATCCACCCGGGAGAAGATCGTCGCGGATCGGATTTCTGGGGATGCCATAGGGCGAGCGCACGCCGACCAGGCCGGTCGCGAACTGGTCGAGATTGGTCTTGCCGATGATGATGGCGCCGGCCGCGCGCAGCTGTGCCACCGATGTCGCGTCGTGCGACGGTCTGTAGGAAAAATCCGGACAAGCGGCGGTGGTCGGCAGGCCCGACACGTCGATATTGTCCTTCACCGCGACTGGCACGCCGAACAGCGGCAAGGTGGTGGCGTCTTTCGCGCTCAGTCTCTCAGCCTCGGCGAGCGAATCGCGCTCGTCGCGCAGGCTGATGAACACAGCCGGATCGTTGTGGTCCTGAATGCGCTGGTAGCTGCGCTTCACCGTCTGCGCGGGCGACAGGTTGCCCGCGCGGTGCGCGGCGACGATCTCGGCGACGGTTTCGGTCACGCACAACTCCGATCCTTAACAGCGGCTTCGCTCGGAAGCGGGACCCCAGACTATTTTCTGGGCGCCTATTTTCTGGGCTCATCGAAGCAAGCAGTGTGCCATTGGATGCAATATCGGCTGCACCGGCGCGATTGAAATACGCCAGCCGGCCTACGTGCTTAAGGCACCCAACCCTACCTCGCTTGCGGGGGAGGGTAAGAGGAAGGGGGCGTCGCAACGCGATCAACGCACCACTTTGCTGCTGCCCTGCGTGATCAACCGTGCGGCGCGCTGGTCGCGCAGATAAATCCACAACCAGCTCAGCGCGACGCTGAGCCGGTGGCGCAGCCCGATCAGGAAGTAGATGTGGGCGATGCCCCAGATCCACCATGCGATCGCTCCGCGCAGCTTGATCGATCCGAAATCGATCACCGCGAGCCGCCTGCCGATCTGCGCGAGGCTGCCGGCATGCTTGTAGTGGAATGGGCCGAGCTTGCGGCCGGCCAGGCGTGCCTTGATGGTTTCGGCAACGTAGCGGCCCTCCTGCTTGGCTGCCGGCGCGATGCCGGGCACGGGCTCCCCATTCCAGGCCGCGATTGTCACGGTATCGCCGATTGCGAAAATCTCGGGATGGCCGGGCACGGTGAGGTCGGGCTGCACCTGCAACCGGCCAGCCCGATCGGCCGGCGCGCCCAGCCATTCGGCAGCGGGCGAGGCGCGCACGCCAGCGGCCCAGATGATGGTTTTTGCTTCCAGCGTTTTGCCGCCATAGACGACGCCTTCGCCATTGCAGTCGGTGACAGCCTGGCCGAGCACGACTTCGACGCCGATCTTTGCCAGTGAGGCTTGCGCATAGGCCGAGAGCTCGTCGGCAAAGCCCGCAAGCACGCGCGGTCCCGCCTCGATCAGCACGACGCGCGCCTTGCGCGTGTCGATGTTGCGGAAGTCCTTTGGCAGCGTGAATTGCGCCAGTTCGGCGATGGTGCCGGCGAGCTCGACGCCGGTCGGGCCCGCGCCGACGATGGCAAAGGTGAGCAGCGCCTCGCGCCGCTTGGGATCGGATTCGCGTTCGGCACGCTCGAAGGCGACCAGGATGCGGCGGCGCAGCGTGGTGGCGTCTTCAAGGGTCTTGAGGCCGGGCGCGAACGGCTCCCATTCGTCATGACCGAAATAGGCGTGGCGCACGCCGGTGGCGAGCACCAGCGTATCATAGGGCAGCGCGCCGCCGTCCTCGAGCAGCACGCGATGTCCGGCGGCATCGATCCCGCTCACGGTCGCAAACAGCGTGGTGACCTCGGGACGGTTGTTCAGGAGATAGCGGATCGGCCAGGCGATCTCCGAGGTGGCCAGCGACGCGGTAGCAACCTGGTACAGCAGAGGCTGAAACAGATGATGGTTGCGGCGATCGACCAGCGTGATCTCGACCGGCGCGCCGGCGAGCCGATGGGTCGTCTCCAACCCACCAAAGCCGGCACCGACGATCACCACGCGATGGGGATTGGATGGTACCACAGTCATGACACGAAGCCTTCGTTAAGGGATCACCTAGCGTCCACCATAACCTACGTCGCCCGCTTTCCGCTCCAAGAGCGCTTCAAGAGCGCTTCGCCAATCGATGCGACAAATCGACCAGAACTATAGTGCTTGCTATCGCCGAGGAGCACGAATTATGGTGCAGCCGCCTTCTGTTGGCCAAAGGTTCTATGGCGATGTCGGGACACGGACCTTGCTGGCGGGAGGAGATTTTGCGCAGAAAATACCGGGCGCAAGACCCGGCTGATCAGTTCGAGGCAACGAGGAGGGGGAAGGCATGAAATCGGCATTCTGGCTCGCGGGCGCGGCGGCGCCTGTGCTGGCAAGTTTTGCGATGAGTCTTGCGATGATTCTTGCGATGATTCTTGCGATGATTCTTGCGATGAGTCCTGCGATCGCGGGCGACACGATCAAGATCGGTTTCGTTTCGACCTTTAGCGGACCGACCGCCGTGATCGGCAACGACATGCGCAACTCGTTCGAACTCGCGCTCGATCATCTGGGCCGCAAGATGGGCGGCAAGCCGGTCGAGGTGATCTATGAGGACGATCAGCAGAAGCCGGATGTCGGCAAGCAGAAGACCGAGAAGCTGGTGCAGTCCGACAAGGTCGATTTCATCACGGGTTATATCTGGTCGAATGTGCTGCTTGCTTCGCTGAAAACCGCAGTGGATTCGCAGACGTTCCTGATCTCGGCCAACGCCGGCCCCTCGCAACTCGCGGGCGAATTGTGTTCACCTTACGTGTTCTCGACCTCCTGGCAGAACGACCAGACGCCGCAGGCGGTCGGTCTCTACATGAACCAGAAGGGCGTCAAGTCGGTGTTCCTGATCGGGCCGAACTATGCGGCGGGCAAGGACATGCTGGCCGGCGTCAAGAGCACCTTCAAGGGCGAGGTGGTTGGCGAGGAATATACGGTCTGGCCGAGCCAGCTCGATTTTTCCGCCGAACTCAGCGAGGCGCGCAATTCGAAGGCGGAAGCGATCTTCGTGTTCTATCCGGGTGCGGCCGGCGTGCAGTTCCTCAATCAGTATTCGCAGGCTGGCATCAAGCAGCAGATCCCACTCTATACCGCCTTCACGATCGACGAATTGTCGCTGCCGCTGCAAAAGGACAATGCCTTGGGCGTGCCCGGCGCGCAGCAATGGGTCAACGACCTGCCCGCCGAAGAGAACAAACGCTTCGTCGCGGACTACCGCAAGAAATATCCGGGGCTGCGTCCGAGCTTCTATGGCGCCCAGTCCTATGACGCGGCACAGCTCATCAACAGCGCGGTGGTGGCCGTGAAGGGCGACACGTCCAAGAAGGACGCGATGAAGGCCGAGATGCAGAAGGTGAACTTCAAATCGGTGCGCGGTCCGTTCAGATATGGCAACAACCATATCCCGATCCAGAATTTCTACCTGCAGGATGTGGTCAAGGACGCCGATGGCCAGCTCTCGCTGAAGACGGTCGCGACCATCGTCAAGGACGATCAGGACCGCTTCCACGACAAATGTCCGATGAAGTAGCACGGAATTTGCTTTAAGCCTAAAGGATTGGATAAGGCTGGCGGCAGCGCCTCGTCGGTCCTGCTGCCGTGTTTCCAGGTTTGGTGCATGCTCCTCGTCGTCGAACAAATCCTCAATGGGCTGCAGTTCGGGCTCTTGCTGTTCTTGCTGGCGGCGGGATTGACGCTGGTGTTCGGCATCATGGACCTCGTCAATCTCGCGCATGGGTCGCTCTACATGATGGGCGCCTATTTCGCCGCGACGTTTGTCGCTTGGACCGGCCATTTCGTGCTCGGCGCGCTCCTTGCGCTCGGCGCGACGCTGCTGCTCGGCATCGTGCTGGAGTTCACGACGCTGCGGCATCTCTACGGCCGCGATCATCTCGACCATGTGCTCGCGACCTTCGGGCTGATCCTGTTCTTCAACGAGGCGGTGCGGCTGATCTGGGG
>Ga0126371_10005663_pt1 | contig 11110 bp, 11 predicted proteins | sample PanSoiMetaPlot_4_FD_110145 | JGI IMG/M metagenome (GOLD analysis project Ga0126371, IMG submission 110145) | Tropical forest soil microbial communities from Panama - MetaG Plot_4 | ecosystem: Environmental > Terrestrial > Soil > Tropical forest > Bulk soil | place: Panama | collected 2016-02-17
AAGATCTCCAGGCGACCATTGATCTGACGCAGAAGTACAAGCTTATTTCTCGGGCGATCAAAGCCCAGGAGGTCATCAGCGACGTGGCGCCTAAGGCGTGAGTTTGACTGGAGTACTGGAGCGTTGGAGTAGTGGAGTGGTGGGGTTCCGGACACTCGATACTCCATCACTCCAATACACCAATATTTCCGCTTTCTGCCATTAACATCCCGTGCCGATTCTCGAGGTCCAGAGTCTCTCTAAAACGTACCGCCAACTGGGCGGCGAGACGACTTTCGCGATTGGAAACATCTCTTGCCAAGTTGAACCCAAGGAATTTGTTTCCTTCGTCGGACCCTCGGGCTGTGGCAAGACTACTTTACTCATGTCCATTGCCGGGCTCATCGCTCCAACCTCCGGCCGCGTCATGCTTCATGGGAGAGAAGTGACGGGGCCGCCCCCGAAGCTAGTTCTCGTCTTCCAAGAATTCAACAAATCCCTTTTCGCCTGGCGCTCGGTGCTGGGAAACGTGCGTTTTGGCATAGAGGCACGAGGAAACCGAACTCGCGAAGCGGAATTTAGAGCTCGATCCCTGATCGAACTTGTTGGCCTCAAAGACTTCGAAAATCACTACCCATGGGAGCTCTCCGGCGGCATGCAGCAGCGCGTCGCCATCGCGCGGGCGTTGGCTTACGAGCCCGAGGTGCTTTTGATGGATGAACCGTTCGGCTCTCTGGATGCGCTCACGCGTCTGGAACTAGAGGACACGCTGCTCCGGCTGTGGGAAGAACTTGGCACGACAATTCTTTTTATCACCCACGACATCGAAGAAGCCATCTATCTCTCAGACCGGGTCTGGGTCTTGAGCCGGCGGCCGTCACAAATCATCGAAGAATTACGGATCGATTTCTCCAGGCCGCGCAACCAAGTCGCGACACGCGCCGAGGCTCGCTTCATGGAGATAAGAAATCGAATTTACCGACGGATCAGCAACGAAAGGGCGGTGTGAACGACTCCAGAACATTCAATTGGAGCGGCTGGCTTGCGCTCGCGCTGCTACTATTCCTGTGGGAGTACGGCTCCCGGCTGAATCCAAAATTACAACTCTACATTCCACCCATCAGTCAAATTCTCGTGACCCTCGGCCAATTGATTTCTTCCGGCCAAGTGACCGCGCATCTATTAATTACCCTGAGGCGATTTGTTGAGGGTTATCTACTGGCCGCGGTGCTGGGAGTAAGCGTGGGGGTCATCCTCGGTTACTTCCGTTTTGCTCATAGTCTCTTGGAGATGTTGATTGAGTTCCTGCGTCCCATGCCATCGGTGGCGATCATTCCAGTCGCCATATTATTGCTCGGCATCGGTGACTCGATGATCACGGCGGTGACCGTTTATGCCAGCATGTGGCCGATTCTCGTCAATACTATCGACGGCGTTCGGTATATCGAGCGGACGCTGGTGGATACGGGGCGGACGTTCGGTCTGAGCCGCCCACGGATTCTGTGGCATGTTATTTTGCCCGCCGCTTCGCGTTATATCGTCACGGGTTTGCGTGTGAGCTTGTCCATCGCGTTGATCTTGGTTACGACCGCCGAGATGATCGTCGGCAGCCAAGGATTGGGTTTCTTCATCCTGGATGAAGAACGTTCATTGCACAGCAGCGCGATGTACGCCGGGATCATTCTCGTCGCGCTTTTGGGTTACTGCCTCAATCGGCTTTTTTTGCTGTTAGAAAACAGAGGGATGAAATGGCGCCGCGGCATGATTGCCAGAGAGGCGATCTGATGATGGGTAGTGGTTCGGTTTGGTCAAGATCTCTCACGGAGTTTGCCCTGAGCGCTAACTGAACCACCGGCTGATTATGAGGGATTCAAGACTTAACGGGTTCCTTTTCTTGCTTGGGTTGTTAGGAGTCTGGGAGTTAGTAGCCGAGGCGGGATGGGTAAATCCGCTCATCGTGCCGCCGTTTAGCAAAATTCTCAGTTCTTTTTTTTCACTTATTGAATCGGGACAGATCCCTTGGCAAATTCTAGCGAGTCTGAAAAGATCGGTGGTAGGTTATTTGCTCGCCGCCACAATTTTCATCCCGTTGGGCGTCTTCATGGGGTTGTTTGATGCTTTCCATCGCGGGCTGGAAGTCATTATCGAAATGCTACGCCCGATTCCGCCTCCGGTTGTTGTCCCGGTGGCCATGTTGTTCTTCGGCCTCGAAGACGAGATGAAAATCTTTGTGATTTGTTTTTCCTGTGCCTGGCCCATCCTTTTAAACACCATCGACGGAGTCAGAAATATCGACCGAGTCCTTCTCGATACCGCAAGGACGTTTGGTTTGTCTCGACAGAGGATCATGTGGCGGGTCATCGTGCCGGCTTGCTCGCCGCAAATCATGACCGGCCTGAGAGTAAGCTTACCGATCATGCTGATCCTAGTGGTGATTTCAGAAATGGTCGGGAGCACCGACGGGATCGGCTATTTTATTCTGGATTCCCAGAGAAGATTCAAGGTCGCCCAGATGTACGCGGGAATGCTGGCGCTGGCAATTTTAGGTTACGGGTTAAATCAGCTTTTCAATCTGCTTTCCAGATTGTTCCTGCCGTGGCACAACAGGAAAGTGGATTGATGGAATGTTGGAGCGCTGGAGTATTGAGATTCCGAACCCACCACTCCATTACTCCAACACTCCAGTTTTCCGTTATACCCGATGCATTCCTCCGCCTGGCGGGGGTGTTGGTTGGTTCTTCCCGGGGAGCCAGTCGACATCTTTGCGCGGGCTATTGCCGGCGACTTTGAACTGGGCCTTCCCCAAGTTCTCGAACTCGATCTCAATAGTATCGCCGCTATTAACCGGACGCAGGCCCTCGTGATAAGTCCCCGTGGCGACAATGTCGCCGGGATTGAGCTGGAGGAAACGCGTGAGCCAGGCGATCTGATCGGGAATCTTGTGAGCCATGAATTTTGTATTATAGTTCTGTCGCGGCTCGCCGTTGGTCCAAGATTTTACGACGACGTTATCGGGATCCGGTATTTCATCTTTGGTGATGATCCATGGCCCGCAGGTGGCGTGCGTATCTTGGCCTTTAGGAATGAACTGCGTGCGCCGCACCAGGCCGCGAGTTGAAATGTCGAAGAACGGAACGTAGCCGAAAACATAATCCATCGCCTTGGACTCGGGAACATTTTTCGCTGTTTTGCCGATGACAAAGGCAAATTCCGCTTCGGGCTGGAACACCACCGCCGCCGGAATATCTACCAACTCGATGGTTCCTCCGGGTCCAACCAGATCCGGGGACTTGTAGAAGTACTCGTTAGGCAAGCTGTCAGGACTCCGATCAGGCCGATCCACATAATTGACAAATGCGGCGAGGCACTTGCTCGGTCGCGGAATTGGACTGAGAAGCTGCACGCTGCTCAACGGTACGCCAGCCTGTTCCGCGAGAATTTTTTCAAACCGGCGCCGATATTTGCGCCAACCGTCGATGATCTCTTCGATCACCCGCTGCGGGCCCTTGGCCTTGCGCGAGGTAACGGTGTCGCTCACATCGACTACCATGTTTTCGTTTTTGATCACCCCGATTTGATCGTCGTTGAATCTGAGAAGCTTCAAGGTTTGCCCCTCCCCGTGGTCGATTTTGGGCTTATCTTTGCGACAATGGATAGCGATTGTCAAACCAGGATTGAGACGAACGCTGGTCGACCCTAGCCGCATCAACCTCGTCGCCCAACCTTATCTTCCAAAATATCGCTGGTTATTGTAAGCCAGTCACAGGAGGTTTGTATGCTGCTCATCAACAACCAAGAAGTAGAAAGACTCTTCGACATGAAAGCCTGTCTGGAGGCGCTGGAAGACGGTTACGATGATCTGGTCAAAGGCGATGCTGTGTACCGACCGCGCCTCGATCTTTGGATGCCATGCGATCGTCCCGACGGCTACTACCGCTGGGGTACGATGGAAGGAGCGAGCCGCAAGATCGGTGTCTTTGCTATCCGAATGAAGTCCGACATCGTGCACTGGCCCAATGGCGACACCGAGGAGAAATATTGTATGCAGCCAGGAACCTGGTGTGGCCTGGTAATGGTTTTCAGCGTTCGCAACGGGGAGCCGCTGGCGATCATCAATGACGGTTTGATTCAGCACATGCGGGTCGGGGGTTGCGCGGGATTGGGAGCCAAATATCTCGCGCGAGAAGACGCTTCCGTGGTAGGCATTTTCGGCTCCGGCGGTATGGCACGGAGCTACCTGGAAGCTTTTTACGAAGTGCGCAAGCTCAAGAAAGTCAAAGTCTTTAGCCCGACTAAAGCCCATCGCGAGGCTTACGCTAAAGAAATGACAGGTAGATTGGATCTCGAAGTCGTCGCAGTGGATACACCCGAGATGGTGGTGCGTGACGCAGATATTGTCGCGACGTGCACGGACTCGACGCAGACGGTGATCGATGAGCCTGAGTGGCTGAAGGAAGGCGCGCATATTACCTGCGTGCGCGCTTGCGAGACGGGGCCAAAGGTAGTTAAACGCTGCGACCTTTCCGTCAAGCTCGGCAAGAACACAGTCGAGGCAATGGATGAGGGAATGATCCGCCTGCATGGGAACGTCGGTTATATTGCAGGACAGCCGGAGGAACGGAGCCGTATTCCGAATCCCGCAGTGGACAATTATAAAGGCGACTACTTTAAATATTTCATCGACATTCGAGCCGGGAGAGTGCCTGGCCGAACCAGCCCCAAGCAAGTCACATTTTTTATCAATTCCGGAACCCAGGGGCTTCAATTCGCCGCCTGTGCAGGAAAAGTTTATCAGTTGGCCAAGGAGAAAGGGGTCGGCCGGGAGTTGCCGACGGAGTGGTTCTTGCAGGATATACGAGATTAGAGCGAAAAACCGCGTTCAATGTTCAAGGTGTGGGCTTCGCCCATCCTGGGCTTCGAAGGATCTTTTGGGCTCAGGGAAGAAAGATCTTCACTTCGTTCAGGACAGGCGTTGAACTTTGAACCTGGAACCTTGAACGACTAATAGCCTAGCTTGTCAATCTCATCGTCATCGAATCCGAAGTAATGAGCGACTTCGTGGAGCACAGTGGTGCGAATTTGCTCGCGTAGATCTTCGGGATCGGAAAAATCTCTCAGCAGGGGCTCCGCGAAAATTGTGATTTTATCGGGTAAAATGGGTGGGTAAAGGGCGGAGCGATCGGGAAGGGGAATGCCTTGATAAAGTCCATATAGTGTATCGTAGTGGGGATCGAGACCTACGGATAGAAGCAGATCGCGTGTCGGTCTTTCTTCGACAACAATCTCGAGGTTGTGCAGGCGCCTGCGGAACTGCCTCGGCAGCCGATCAAGAACGCTCGCGACCTCTTTTCTAATCTCGCTGTGATTCACCGAGACAATTTTGAATCAAGTGGTCAATAGACGCAAGACAAGCGAAAGGTGGGAGTTCAAAGGTTCAAAGATTTGGCCTTGAACCTAATACGGATCATGGCGAGCATCAAGTTAATTGCGATTATCACCCTCTCGTTTGTTCCTCTTGTCGCGATGGCGCAAAACCAAGACTTGCCTTCGCGGCTACCCATCGTTTCCGATGACCTCGACCGGGAATCGCTGCGCCGCGCCTTGCGGCAGAGCCAAAACTATTTACAGAAATTGCCGCCGGATCGCGTGGTCGGGGAACAACCGCGGCGCTTTACCGCGAAGGAAGTCTTGGACAGTTTATCGGCGTTTGATCATCTGCTCGACCGTTGGGATTGCCGCGAATGTTGGATCAAAGCATTGACCGAGCAGTTCGACTTGATCCCGTCTTCGAGTGATTCTGAGCTGCAAAACGTCTTGTTCACGGGGTATTACGATCCGATCATCGATGGCAGTCTAGTTCCGACTGAGGAATACCTTTACCCGATCTATGGCAAACCGGCAGATCTGATTGTTACCGAGCGGCCAACTCTGTCCTCCCTTAATACCACCGAGAAGGCTGTTGGTCGCATGGAAGGCGAAAACTTTGTGCCCTATTATTCACGCCGGGAAATTGACGATCAGGGATCCCTTCGTGGGCGAGGATATGAAATCGCTTGGGTGAAAGATCCCATCGATCTTTTCTTTCTGCATATTCAGGGCTCCGGTGTGTTGCGGCTGCCGAATGGGAAGCGCATCAAGGTCGGCTACGCCGGCGCCAACGGAAGAGCCTACCGCAGTATAGGGAGATTGTTGATCGATGACGGTAAGGTTCCCAAAGAGGAGATGTCGATGCAGCGCTTGCGCCGCTATCTGACGAACCATCCCGAGGAGCGAAGTGAAATTATGGCGTACAATGAAAGCTATGTCTTCTTTCGTTTTCTGGAAGAAGGCCCTTTGGGCAGTCTGGACGTGCCGATTACGCCGGGAAGATCGATTGCCACCGATTCGCGTTTGTTTCCCAAAGGCGCCTTGGCCTTCATCTTCACACAAAAACCAGTTCTTGATCCAGCCGGACAACTTATCGGCTGGACGCCTTTCTTGCGATTCGTGTTGAACCAGGACACGGGTGGTGCGATCCGCGGCCCGCAGCGGGTCGATCTCTATTTTGGGACCGGAGATTCCGCCGAAGCATCCGGCGGATATATGAACAGTCCGGGGAAACTCTACTTCGTCTTATTAAAGAAAAAACCAGCCAAGCATATGCAGTAAAAATTCCAAATCCGAATTTCGAGATTGAAAATTCGAAATAACGTTGCTCCCTTGAGCGTTTTTTGCAGGCAGAGTACCCTAGACTGGTAAAACATGGAAAGACACGATCACACGCAGCGACTCAAGTGGGCCTTAGTTATTAGCGCGGGGTATTTTTTCGCCGAGTTGGTCGGCGGATTCATGACCAATAGTCTCGCGCTGTTGTCCGATGCCGGCCATATGGTGTCCGACATGGCGGCTTTGGGGCTGAGTCTCTTTGCTTTCCGCATCGCCAAGCGACCGGCGACACTTATCAGCACTTACGGCTACTACCGAGTGGAGATCCTCGCGGCGCTGTTTAACGGGCTGGCGCTGTGGTTAATCGTAGGGATTATCTTTGCCGCGGCGTACAACCGGCTCTTTCATCCACCAGAGGTTCAAAGTTACGGTATGCTGGTAGTTGCGGTATTGGGGCTCGTCGTCAATATCATTGCCGGCCTGATCCTGTTCGGTTCGCACCATCATAACCTCAACCTGCGGGGAGCCTTTTTGCACGTGGTGAGCGACGCTCTGGGGTCCGTTGGCGCCATTGCCGCCGGTCTCGTCATGCTTTCCACCGGCTGGTACCTGGCGGACCCGCTGATCAGTATTTTTATCGGCGTGCTGATTCTTTATTCCTCATGGAGTCTCATCAAGGAATCCGTGAGCGTCCTCATGCAGACCGTGCCGAAGGGTATTCGGCTCGAAGAAGTTCGCCAGACCATCGAAGCGGTCGAAGGCGTCAGCATGGTGCATGACCTCCATATTTGGGCAGTCACCTCGGATATTTATACGCTCAGTGCCCATGCGGTGGTGGAGAACGGCGGAGATTTTCACGAAGTGCTCAACTGCATCGAAGAGACGCTTAAGGAGCAATTTAAAATCGAGCACACAACGATCCAGCTTGAGACGGAAAGCCGCGAAGAAAAAGAATTCAAGGCGTTCTAATGCGGAGTACGATGGTTTCCCTCTGCAGGGAGGCGAGCCTATGTCGCAGGGATTGACCGTCCGTTTCAAGAAACGGCGCGATTGACCACGGCTTCGCCATGGCGAAGCAAGAGCGCCGCCATCAATACCACACTGACTAGAGAAAGAATCCCCAGCAGCCAAAAGATTGTCGCGAGATCGGCCGTCACAAGTAGCACGCCGACAATGGCCGTGGACGTCGTTTTGGAAACCTGTTGAATCAGACGGTCGAAGGACACGACGCCGCCGCGCATTTCTGTTGGTGCGTTTTGCGTTAACAGACTCTTTTGCATCGGAGAGATAACGCCGTTGGCAATTCCATAGAGAAACAGCGCGCCTCCCACTAACCAAGTACCGGGAATAAAGGGAACTGCGGTCACAGATAAGCCGCTGATTACGAACGCCGCGAAAAGCAGATGCGCTTTATCGCGTCCCACGGCGAGATGGCCGGCCTGGCTCGACGTAATCATGGAGCCAATGGAAAAGAAAATATAAAGCAACCCCGCGGTTGCCGTTGAAACCCCATGGGTGCGCACCAGGAAGAGTGGAAGATACGTCAGGAAACCGTAGTCAAGAAAAAAACGTAGAAAGCCGGCGGAAAACGCGATGAGGAGCCGTGGGTGGCGTGTCAAACGGAGTATATCTGCTAAGTACGCTTTGGTGCCGTGATGGCGGTGACCCTTAGTCTCGGGCATCCAGAAGAAAGCAGCAATGCCGATGGGGACCGTCAAGAAATAAACTGTAAATGGCCAGTACCAGGCGATGGTGGCCAAAAATCCGCCGAGTGGAGGAAGAAACATATAGCCCACGCGATCTAAGAAAACCTTGAGTCCTTGGCCGCCGATTTCGTTGTCGCCTTCGAGCAAATCGCCGATCAAGACGATGGTCAACGGAGTGACAGCGCTGTAAGCGACGCCTTGCAGCCCCCGAAAGACAAGAAGCCAAGTAAACGTCGGCGCAAGAGCCATGGATGCACCGAAGATGCCGTAGAGAATAAGTCCCCATGCCAACAACAACCGCCGGCCATAAAGGTCGGCGACCACGCCGAATAGCGGTGCAAGAAAAATCGCCGGGCCGGTCAACGCTGTCATGACCAACCCGAGAGCCGCGTCTTTAATTCCAAACGGCTGGGTCATTGCCGGGAGCGCAGGCTGGATGAAGTTTACTCCCATGACTAGAGCGACGCTGGAAGCAAAGACGATGGTTAGGGCCCTGCGCTTATCTTGCGCCAGCTCACCAAGACCAAAAAAGGACGTAATCGAGAGAGCTCGCATGCGCCGAACTTTAGGGAAGTCCATCTGCGACGTCAATAGGTGTGCGCTCGCAATCTTCTCAGCGCGTTGTCCTTGACGCTTTTTTCGACGCGCGCGCGCTCCACGGTGCGGCGCAGAATCGCGATAGTTTGATCGTAGACGCTGCGATCGACGGGATAGGGATGGCCATCTTTACCGCCGTGAGCGAAACTGAATTGGGCGGAATCTTTCCACGATGCCGGCGTGCCGTAGGTTATCTCGGCGATCAAGGCGAGGGCGCGCAGCGTTTTGGCGCCGACGCCGGGCATGGCGAGCAAAGTTTGAAAATCACGGGCGTTTGCCTCGTAAGTTTTGAGCAGGATTTTTTCGATGGATTCAGGGTGCAGATCTTTGATTTGGATCTCGTGATGAGATGGAAGACTCAAGGTTTGTAGTTTGCGCATCTCTTTGGTCAATTTCTCCGGTGTTTCATGGGAGAGCTCGGTGATCAGTTGTTGTGCCGGCAAACTCTTCGAGTCGACCAGATTCAGTGCCTCTTCTAGGTGCAATTGACTGCAGATGGCGGAATGGGGATCCACCGTGAGTGATTCAACCTTCCCGGAGTATCAATGATAGCGGCGGGCAAAGCGGGCGTTCATGCCTTGCTGGACTACCGCCCACGAGCCGCCGAAGGTGAAAAAGAAATTATGATGGTAAAGCTGGAAACCGTCTTGAATCGCGTTGTTGTCGATTTTCGCAGTCAGGCGGCTGAGATGAACGAACTCCTCCGGACTCGTGCACAATGGGAATTTTTCTCCGGCGGCAATAATCTCACTGGGTGTCTTGCGCGATGTGGCGCCTTTGCCCCCGGCTATGACCAAGCCCAAGTCTTTTTCGAGGCCGCGCAGTCCTTCTTTCAGCGCGCCGCAGACGGTGGTGGTGACGCCGGAGGAGTGCCAATCGAAACCCAGCACGCAGCCGAGAGATTGAAACTAGTAGGGGTCAGAGATGCGTTTGAATATTTCTTCAGGACCGTGGTCTTCAACAATGAGCCGGACAATCTCGCGGCCTAGCCGGACCATTCGTTGAAATAACCAAACGGGCGCTTTGCCGCCGTGAAGTGGAAGCTGCGCGATGCCGGTATGACCCATGACACTTATCAGACTTAGACGGTTGGAGAGGGCTCATATTTTTTGCTGCGCTCCATGACCGCGATTGGACCACCAACCGGCAGGTTTAAGAGTAGAAGTAGAAAACTTTGCGCTATGCACTTCGCGCTTCGCGGTTGGTTGTTATTCATCGACCTCGCCAAAATAGTCTCTCAGAATTCTTTCCTTGATATAAGAAAGAGCGCCCAAATCCTGAATGATGTCCCCGCCTGTGTCGTAGAAGAAGAGATCGCCCTTGTGATTGCGGCCGATGGCGACGAGCCACTCCAGCTCATCGCGATCCTCGAGCAAATAGTTAATCGCCTGGTTAGCGCCTTTGCTGGCGATGATCGTGACTTTAGGGTTGGCGGACTTTTTGGGTTGGGACATGGAACGTGCCTCCTGCTTAGTGCGAAAGTGTATATCAGACCGTCGAGTTGCACAACTCGCGGCGAGCGAGTCCAATTGGGTTAAGCCAAGGCGCTGCTCGGGAAATCATTTGAGCGCGAAATCGACGCGACTCATCTTGGCCTTTTCCTTGTCGGTTTCTTCAGCGGACGCCGGTTTTGCCCCGACGATAGAAAGCCGGTCGGCGGTGACCTGGCCCGACGCGAGGATGCGGTCGCGTACCGCTTGGGCGCGGGCGTTGGCCAGCTCGCGCAGATCATCGTCGGTGACCTGCGCGTTCTTGAGCATCAAACTCTCCATTTCGGACACCGGCAGATCTTTAGCGAGACCGATGATGTTTCTCGGCTTTGCAAACTTCTCGTCACTATAGGCTGCCTTGAGATAGCGCTCGTATTCAGCTTTGTCAACGTGGACATCGTCCACTGATTGAGGAGCGTTTCCTTGCCGCACTAGTTCCTTCATTTTTTGCGCTTTTACCTTGCGTTCGATTGACGTTTGCTTGAGGCCCTCGCGATCGTTGACCGGGTCGACGCGACCGCTGATGTCAAGTTTGAGGGCAGGGCGATTGTTCATCGCTGTCGCAAGGGATTTAATTTTGGCTTCAGCAGCCTGCGACAGATTGGAGTGGCCGTAATCGAACTCGATGTAGCTTAACTCCCCGCCACTGCCCCCGCCGAAAGCGGCGCCTAGCAAAGCGAAAGGAGACGTTAC
>Ga0126371_10005665_pt1 | contig 11105 bp, 10 predicted proteins | sample PanSoiMetaPlot_4_FD_110145 | JGI IMG/M metagenome (GOLD analysis project Ga0126371, IMG submission 110145) | Tropical forest soil microbial communities from Panama - MetaG Plot_4 | ecosystem: Environmental > Terrestrial > Soil > Tropical forest > Bulk soil | place: Panama | collected 2016-02-17
AGCGACTCGATCACCCATCTCGACTCCGATAACCGGTCGGACGGAACAACTAGGTCTTCTAATGCCCGGCCAACAAGCTCCTCCTCCGAGTAGCCGAACATCGAGGCGAAAGTATGATTGGCCCAGAGCACCCGGTGCTCGCAGTCGGAGATGCTGAGCGCGTCCGGACACGCGTGAAACATCTGTTCAAAAAACTGTGAGCGCGACTCCGCGCTCCACTCGACCTGAATTTCAGCGATCGGCGGGACCGGGCAGGAGGAATTCGGACCAGTTCCGTTCGCAATTGAAGGGCTAACGAATGAAGGTGGTGCCCCGGTTTCCAGAGCTTTCTTGAGCCGCTCAGCGCGAATCAAATCAGCACGGCGTGATTGGGTGACACGTTCGCCCATCCCGCGGATTCCCCCTCCGAATGCGCAGTGCACATGCATCGTAGAACGCGGGGTACCCGCCAAAAAGTTACGTGGGTAATCCTGAACGGGGAATTCCTGGTCTGGTCACGTGCGCGTTACTTTGGTGCGCTACGAAGCGCGGACTTGCCGTGACACAATCGACAGACTGATCTCACGCACGTAACAACTTGGAACCTCAGCGAGTGTTGCCCGGTGCGGGGGAAATACTTGGCACGAGGAGTTGGTCATGAATCGTCTTTGGCCGCGACCGTTTAGTACCGGGTTGTGGATCGCTGTATTAGTCTTACTCGCCTTCGCATTTGCGACACATTCCACATTCGCCGTAACCCCGGGCGTCAGCGATACCAGCATCTTGATCGGGTCTTGTTCGGCGCTGGATGGTCCGGCACATTTCCTTGGCCGGCAAACCGTGCTCGGCGCCTCGGCCTACCTTCACATGATCAACGATGAAGGCGGCGTTTTCGGAAGAAAAATCCAGCTCCAGGCCTTCGACGACAGCTACGACCCTGACCGGGCTCCCGCTTGCTTCAAACGCATGACGAAAGAAGGAGTCTTTGCTCTCGGATTCTTCGTCGGCACTCCAACAGCCAAAGTCTACGTACCGCTCGCCCAGGAAGAGAAGATCCCCGTCGTGGGCCTTTTCACGGGCGCGCAGTTACTGTACGAACCGTTGAAGCACGAAATCATTAACGTTCGCGCTTCCTACTACGACGAGACCCGCGAGCAGGTCGATAAACTCTGGGACGCCAACGTCCACAAGATTGGCGTGATCTATCAGGACGATCCCTTCGGCAAAGCCGTGCTCGATGGCATAAAGCTGGCGCTGCAAAAGCACAATGCCACGCCTGCAGGACTCGGCACCTTCACCCGGAACAGCACCGATGTCGCGGAAGGATTGAAAGGGATCATGGCGGCTCATCCGGAGGCGGTGGTCATTGCCGGACCGTATGCTCCAGCTGCGGCAATCGTGAAGCAAGCGCACTCCGATGGCTGGCGACCGCAATTCCTCACCGTCTCGTTCGTGGGTACCGAAGAGTTCATCAAAGAAGCCGGACAAGATTCTGAGGGCACGATTATCACCCAGGTAATGCCACCCTACGACCACGTCGAATACCCCACTGTCGCGCTCTACCGGAAGTGCCTGTCGAAATACTCACCGGGCGAGGCTCCCACTTTCGTCAGCCTGGAAGGATTCGTCGATGCCATGGTGCTCGTCGAAGGACTCAAGCGCGCGGGAAAAGATCCAACTCGTGAGAGATTCATCTCGGCCATCGAATCAATTCACGAGATGAATGCCGGACTCGGCCCGAAGTTGATTCTCAATTACAGCGAGTCAGATCACAAGGGATTCGATAACGTGTATCCGACCGTCGTGAAGAATGGACAGGCTGTGCCGCTGACGAATTGGTCAGCTGTGGTCAAGTAGCGTTCAGACTCTAGGTGCTCAGATTTATAACTCTAGGTGCGCGTTTTCTAGCCTAGTTTGACCAGAAGTGGCGCTTTTCACGAGGGGCTGTTCTACATTTCTTCTCACCTGAATAAACACAGGATCGCAAGAAAAGTTGCTACTAGCTTCTGTACGATTCTGAGCAGTTCCTTCAGTTCGCTTCATGCGATGTACATGCATCTTCGTACACAACCTCCGCATCGAAAGAATTAACTGGATGGTTAATTAGTAAAGATTTGTCAACCGGGTCTGGAGGTGACCTTATGACTGGAAAGTTGAATTTCAGGAAAGTTGCAGGTGCGCTGCTGGCGATCGGCCTGCTAAGCGCAACGCTCATGGCTGAGACTAGGGCTGCGTCCCGCTACGACACACAAGTTCAGAACGCGGTGACGCACAAACTCACGTCAAAGAGTCAGTACGAAAACGTGACCGCGACGGTTGAGGACGGCATCGTCACCCTCGCCGGCACGGTAAACCTTTATCAGCAGAAGCTGGATGCCGCAAAGCTGGCTCGAAAAGTACCGAACTCGCAGGGCGTCCGCAATTTGATTACAGTGGCTGGTCCGAACGTCCCCGATGCGCAACTGGAAGACAAGCTCGCGAGAAAGCTGACGTACGTCCGTGCGGGCTATGACAGCACCTTCGACTATTTTGCCCTCGGCGTGAAGGACGGCGTGGTCACAATCGAAGGTCAGGACCGCACCGGAGTGGGCCGCAGCGAAGCCTTTGCCGATATTGCGAGCATGCCTGGCGTGAAAGACGTGATAGATAACGTCTCGATTGCGCCGACCTCGCCTTTCGACGACGGCATTCGCCTGCGGGTGCTGCGCGCGGTTTACGGCGATCCCGTGCTGAGCAAGTACGCCATCGATCCTGCGCGGCCGATCCGCATTGTCGTCGCGAACGGACACGTGACGCTATATGGAGAAGTCAATAGCGTGATGGATAAGAACGTCGCGGGGATTCGCGCCAGCGGAGTATTCGGAGCGTTCACCGTCGACAACAAGCTGCAGGTCGCGAAGAGCTAGTGACGTGGCAACAGTCGCCTCGCCTGCCATGAGCGCAGTCGAAGGGGCTGTACCGCGGTGGGGGCGCGGCGCGAGCCGCGCCCTTTTTATGCGGCAGACGGAATCTGAACCATGCGGAACCGGCCGACTCGGCTATCCAGCGGAGCGCGCTCAAGAACTGATATTCACCATCTGCGTGAAATGACCGCACTGCGGCGAGGCAATGATGTGCTGAAGTCACCTCGATACAAAATCTTTCTCAGCCCACATTTCCGTGCTCGTTCTCCACATCATCCACCCGACAACAGCTCTTCCAGGATTTTGGTGACAATTCCTGACCTGCTGGAAACGCCCATTCTTAATGTGGCCAAACGAAGAAACGCCTTGACCGTATTCGCGCTGACGCCCATGATCTCGGCTATTTCTTTGTTGCTGAGGCCTTGCAACAAGAGAGCGACTGCCTCCTGTTCTCGATGAGTAAGACGGAATCGCCGGGCGATCTGAAAGAGGGCAAGACGCCCGGGTAGTCCGCGCTCCAGCATAAATAGTATGGCCGCTCCATTCATGCCTTTGCCGCTATTCAGGGGAAACGCGCGGCAAGCATAAGTCCGTCGTCCAGACTTCAGCTTCACAGGGGCATGCCCGTTGCTTGCCGGAAGTTCGCCAGCATCGACAAGAGCGGAACGGATTTTCTTTTCGAATGTACGGGTGAGGTCTTGCGATGTCGGCCCCGGATAACTCAGAATCGCGGCCGCCTCACTATTCGCAAAAATGAGTTTCAGGGAAGCATCAGCCAGCAAAAATCCGTGTGGCGCAGAGTAGATGTTCCCTCGGAACTCCTCTGCTACCGGGCGGAGTTTTTGCGGATTGGCTTCTGATGCTGGCATTCTGATTCAGCGTACGAGCGACCGATCGTTCGGGCCCACAATCAAGAAGGAGAAAAAGACAAACTTGTGCGCCGGTCTCACGATCAATCATCTCTGCTTTGGATTCCCCTGGACCAAGCCGACTCTAAATCGTCTTTTAGTTCCAACGAGTTAACCGCGCTTCCCATTCGACCCGGATGAAGAACGACCGGCGGTGTCGAGTCCGCCCATTAATCCACAGTGCGCAAGCGCCCTCTTTGCGCCGCAGCAATCAGTCTAAAGAAAACTTTACAAACTTAACAATTGACAAATCCAGAGCGGGCAACTGCCGTCGCCATGCATGAATTAGTCTTTTGGCCTAATTCGATGTCATAGCCAATAGGATTAGCTGGGATGACTATTTCCGTTGGACTAGCACGGCGGAGCTACTTCTTAGACGTAGGATGTTTCGGTAATTGACGTCGGCCGGCGCCCGTGCTGAAATCCGACGTCAAGTTTGGATTCTTTTTGGGCCTTCTCGCACTCCGATTTCCCCTCGCTGAGTGCAAGGGATAACAAAGAAAAATTCACGCGCGTCTTAGATCCGGGCCGAACCCGTCGGCACTAACTCTGGAAGAAAGCACTTCCCCCTAGGAAATAAAACCGTCTCGGCTGGGAGGGTTGGATCGCCAACTCACGTCCTCAGTCGATTCGTTGTTCCACGCGTCGAGGGAGAGAAGAACACTCCAAATCGGCGCCAGTGAAGGAGCGCGAGGAGAGGAATATGACGAAGTTTAGAAGCATTGGCAAGATAAAGGTGCTGCTGGCAACGCTTGCATTAGCGGCAGCCGCGGTGGCCGTGAGCGAGTTGACGCCTGGGATTCCGAGCATGTTCAATGCGACGGAATCTGCCTTTCAAAGTCAGGGTCACTTTCTTGAATTTACGTCAAGCAAGACGCCAGGCGAGAATGCCCAGACCGCAACCGCGTATTACAACGCGATTGATCCGTTCCATCAAAAGCCGACGTTCCCGCAGTGGCTCGTCAATGCTGGCTTTATCCAGGACACGAGCCAGTGGCACTCGACCGGACCGCAAATCATCGCCTGCGATCTCGGCCCAGCAAACGGTTGCGACGTTCCAGCGCACAACCCCGACGGAAGCCTTTACTACGGCGACAATGTCATTAACACCGATTCGCACGCGATTGTGCTAAATGCAGCAGACCTGGGATTCGTACGCAACCAGTTCATTCGCTGCGAGCCCAGTTGCACTGCGTCGAATCCGATCATTTACACCTACCTGGAGAATTATCCGGTCAATGCCTTTGCCGGATCTGGATATGTCGTTCCCGGTTCCGGATTCCCCTTCAAAACCGGTTTCCCGTCTCAGGCTGAAGCATCTGCGGCGATCGAGTCCGCGCTCAATCGCCCTGTCGGCAAGCTTGTAACCAACCCCATCAATGGTCAGACTTGCAACGACGATTCATCCGTCGGGCCGGTAACCACTGATACTCCATTTGGGTGCAAAATTTCCCGCATTGCCGACGTCGCTTTTGAATGGTCACCTTCACCGACGAACCCGACTTCGTCGAGCCGATACGGCAAACTCTACGCGTACATCTTCCAGGATGGTGCCCCTCCCACCGAAACCATTGCATTCCCCGGCGCCAGCGGAGTTGCCCCGAACGTGGCCTTGAAGACCCTTCAACCATTTAATGGCGGCCTGACGGTAGACCCAACTCCCGCCAACAACAACCTATACACCGGCGTCGATGGCGATCCGTTCCCGCCTAACCTGGATTTCGTCGGATTCAAGCAACATCCCGGCGTCTGTTTCATTTGCCATGGCGGAAGGCCCGTAAATCTCACCAGCACCGGAGCGTATCCAAATCAAGGGAACGTAAGCGGCTTCAGAATGCTCCCTCTGGACATCAGGAACCTTCTGTTCAGTTCCGATTCCTCGGGGGAACAGCCCGCGCTTAACGGCTCTCTCGCATATACAGACCGTTCCCATCAAGAACTTCAGATCAAGGAGTACAACGTCGCCGTGCTGAAAACCGTCCCTACAGGCGCTTCCAGCGATGGCACCGGCGCGAAGCGCGTAGCACATCTGCGGGAAGTCGTTACAGGCTGGTACGCGGGTTATGCGGGCGACCAGACGCTTTCTGGAAATGTCCAGAATGGCTACTGGCTAGCCACCAAAAACCGTGACTTTATCCCCAACGGCTGGCTTGAACCTGCGGATGGCGGCACGGCACCGCCGGGTTCCGAACAACTGTACCTGACGGTTCTATCGCCGTCATGTCGCTCCTGTCACTTTAACCGGGAGGTTTCTCTCGATTTCGGGACATATCAGAACTTCAAGCAGCCGTCAGACATTCTGCAGCTGGCGTTGTTGCCGGCCTGCAAATCCAAGAACCCTGTGCCGGGAGCAAAGGCCATGCCGTTGGCCCACCTGACGTATCAGAGGTACTGGCAGGCGAACGCCTCCACCGGAGGTGGCCCGCAACTTCTGCCGTACCCGGCGCCCGGGCTTCCTCTCGCGAACACGGCTGACCAGATTGCAACTTATTTTGGGTACAGCAGTGTGGCGGGCTATTGTGCCACGCACCCATAGTCTGCTAATGCCGCGTAACCAGAGAACCTACGGCGGGACCACAACAATCCAGTGGTCCCGTCTTTTCAATTTGGATTTTTATAAGCGACGATGGCGACGCTTTCTGCCTAGCGCTGATCTCGATCCGCAACGATTCGTATAGCATCGCCGCTCATGCATTTGCACCCCGTCGCGTTCGGTCTGTGAGGAATCTCGTTGCTTCTATCTGAGAGGCTCGGAGGAAAGATGTCCTATGCGACCGATTATTTCTGGGTTGTAATCTGCAAAAATCGACGCTTTCATCACAAGGGGAATACCTCGTACGAGCACCGCATCGCATTGGGAGAGGCCGATACCTTCTCTCCGCCTCCCAACCTGAACGGGAAATTCAAGGTGCAGTGCGACAACTGCTCTGCGGAGTACTCCTATAGTTCCAGCGAAATCTTGCGCGCCGAACTCGAGGTCCCAAGAGGCTTCGTTCCCCATCCAATATTTAAATGATCGCTGGATGCTCTTCAGACGGAATTGGCCGAGCCCAGCTTCGGTTGCCCTCGTCTGTCTTGCGATCGCAACCAGCAAGATTACCTCTCGCCTCCCAGAGACAGAACACTGTTCCTCTCTTGAAGAGGCCTAAGCTAGAATCCGGTTGACCACTACGTCTCCGAATTTTCGGTTTATCAGACGTTGCAGTTCTGGCGCAAGAGCGAACCCTCCGGGGCCACCTCAAACACGATGGAACCGCACCTGGCCTACGCAGAACTGCCAAAAACTGCGGACCCATCCGCCCTTGACACGAGTTCCATATCTGAAGACAATCCGATCAGGTCCCAAGCGTTTAACGCTTTCACCCGCCTCCCCTTTTTGGAACGTCCGACAATGACTGCGCACTGGCGTTCTTGTGTGTCGTTAGTTGAGGGGCTTGGGTCCAGCAGAATCTCATCGGCATTGATGAAAACGCATCTTCAACTCTCGACAGCCAAGCTGACCGAATTTGCCGAAATCAGAAAGCTCTCCTCTTTCTGGGTCGCGGCGGTTGTAGGCATGTTCGCGCTACTGATGACGGTGGCCGTTCTTCAATATCGTTCGACCTCGAAAGTTACCGAGGCCACGGAGGCCAGAAGCGGCAACAACGTGGAATCGCTGATGCTGGACTGGCACCTGGATTTCTACCGGCAGTTTTCTGGAATATGTGTGGCCCTTCAGGTCGGACCAGATTCCGGCGAGCATGACGACTGGCGGGCCTATCGCGAGCGCTACTCCCGCTGGGTCCGTGAGCACCCCAAGGTGGTCGAGAACCTCTACATTTGGGAGACAAGCCAGCCCAGCGCACCACGACTGATGCGAATCGGGACCGGTCAGGAGCAGCTCAAGATCACAGATGCGCCGGGGAAATTGACCCCACTACTGGAGAGGCTGCGAGAACGCTCGCAAGATATCACCGAGGGGCTGTGGGCTTGGGAACTAAAGGAAAGCACGCATATCGCTCGCGACTCAAGCCGCAGTCCCAAAAACCCCATAACGGGATGGCAATTTGACCAGAACGTCCCAGCAATTGTTCATCCGATTATTCATCATCCCCTCGACGGCAGGGACAACGATGTCGGCCAGGCAGTGGATTGGATCGTGGTGGTGCTCGACCTGGATACGATCCGCGAACAACTTTTGCCTGATATCACTAAAAAATACATCGCTGACAGCGAATATGAATTAAGCCTGGGAGTCGGCGGCAGCTCAGAGGGCCTGATCTATACCTCCCGAAAGAATCCGAATTCCACCCGCGGTGACGCTGACGCCACGATGAACATCTTCGGTCCGCCACCGGAAAGCACTGAAGGGTACTTCTGGGAAGCCTTCAAGAACCGCAATTCGCTCACGGGACTGGAATGGCACAAGTTTTCGGGACCGGTATGGTTTCCTGTGTTGCAGTATGCAGCTCAACAGCAACCCTGGACGCTGATTCTGCGCAAGCAAAACGGTTCTCTGCTGGGCGCGGTGGCAACACTGCGCCGCAGAAACCTGATCACGCAGGCGCTCGTGCTCCTTCTCTTAGTTGCCAGCATGAGCTTGGTAGCTGTGGCTACCCATCGCGCACAGCGCCTCGCGAGAATGGAAATGGCATTCGTGGCTTCGGTTTCCCACGAGCTACGCACCCCACTCTCGGCGATCTTGTCGGCAGGAGAGAACATCGCGGATGGATTCATCGATAGTAAGCCGGCCCTGAACAGATATGGCAACATCATTACCGCTCAGGCTACGCAGTTGATCGATCTGGTAGATCAGGTGCTTCTGTTTGCCACGAGCCGGGATGAGAGTGGGCGCTATCAGATGCATCCTGTGCGTGTGGAAGACATTCTGAAGTCAGTGCATCTGAACATTGCCGCGTTGTTACAAAGGACGGGATGCTCCGTCGAGCAGTCTCTCCCAGCGGATTTACCTTACGTTCTAGGAGACCGATCAGCTCTCACCCGGTGTCTGCAAAACCTGGTGACGAATGCGATCAAATACAGCGCTCCCAACAGTAAGATCGCCATCATCGCTGAAGACCACAAACTCGGAATCGCAGCTCGAGAGCTGCGCGTTCATGTTCGCGACCAGGGGATCGGTATCAGTCCCTCGGAATTGCGGCATATTTTCGAGGCCTTTTACCGGAGTCCAAGGGTTCTCTCTGCGCAGATTCACGGAACAGGTTTAGGCCTGGCGCTGGCAAAGGCAATTGCCGAGGCAATGGGAGGCACGCTGTCCGTCGAAAGCGAAATCGGCAAAGGCAGCACATTTACACTGCATCTGCCTGTTCCGCCGCAAGAAAACCTCGATCAGGAGATTTACACCACAACTGGATTGGTGAAACAGGAATGAATGAAAGCATTCTCGTCGTTGAAGATGAAGAAGCATTGCGCACGACCTTGAGCGACCGCCTGCGCGGCGAAGGATACGTCGTGGATACCGCTGGCGACGGAGCCGAGGGATTGGAGAAGGCAACCACCCTGCCTTTTGATTTGATTATCCTCGACGTCATGTTGCCATTTCGCACGGGCCTTGAGGTGTGTCGTGATATACGGCAAGCGGGCATGGCGACGCCCATTCTGTTCCTGACCGCAAAAGACAGGACGGTCGACAAAGTCGTAGGTTTAAAGCTGGGCGCCGACGACTACGTCACTAAACCATTCAAGTCTTCCGAATTGATGGCACGGGTGGAAGTTCTTCTTCGGCGGGCGCCGAACTACGCAGGCCAGGGAATCTTTCGCTTCGGTTCGATTCACATCGACCTGCGGAGATCGCAGGTCACTCGTGAAGGCAAAGTCGTCTACTTCGCCGGGCGCGAATTCCAGTTGCTTCGTTATCTTGTAGAACGCGCCGGTCGTGCAGTTTCCCGGGATGAGCTCCTGCGATATGTTTGGGGATATAGCGAAGGGACATTCACGCGAACGGTGGATGTGCACATCCTCAGCCTTCGCCAGAAGCTGGAGTCGGACCCGAAGAAACCAGAGTTAATCCTCACCGTTCCTGGACTTGGCTACAAGTTTGTCGAACCCCGGACGCCCGAGAATACACGCAACTGATCCCTCAGCGTTCCGAGAGCCTCTGCATCACGGATTCCACCCGGCTGTGCTGTTCCGCCGAATACCAGGCGGGAGCATACTCGTCCAACAGGTCTCGTAACTCATGGAGGACATCCGCCAATTGCTCGACCGTTGCGCCTTCCGTCTCGCCTGGATCGGTTTCCCGACTGTGAACCTTCAGCCCCCGATCCATCATTCGCAATTCACTCCGATGGGCATTCATAACGACCCTCCCCCAAATCGATCATCAGAACCACCAGATCTATTAAACGACCTCGCGAAAGAGGCAGTTGTAAACTCCTCGTTAAGTAAGGCGGGCGGAAGTCTGGAAGTTGTAAAGGAGAGTTAACAAACCTTAAGTGTGGCCCATTCTAAATGCCGTGCATTTGGCGGCATTTAGAATGAGGACTCTTTCACCCGCCTCCCGAGAAACTGGTGACGCCCGCCCAGGCAACTAGCGCGCACTGTCGATTGGCCTTCTATCAGCGTCTCGAGCACTGTATTTCAGGCATTCGTTAAACTCACCTGAATTGCAGCACCGCGGTGCGAAGGGCCACACTTGTCGAACTGGTTCCTGTGTTGCTGATTGCCAGCCGGATCTGATAGTCCCCGTTGGCAGTAGTTGGAAGAGACGCCCACGTTGTCGTGTGTACACCCGCGCCACTCAAAACGACCGTATTCGTCAGGTTTATCCATGACGTGCCGTTGTAGTACTGTGCCTGGACCTTGCAACTGGGAGTACTCGCGCTGTTCGATACGACCAAACGAACCTGTTGCGGCAATGTCATATCAATCTGGGTGAGGGCCGGACTGTAGCCAATCACTCCGGCAGCCACACTCTGACTGAAAGCAGCACCCGCTTGCGCCGTCAATACATAGTTTGTAGGCATTCCGGGCAACAAATAAGGCTGCCCGTTAGCCGACAACCGAATCGTCCCGCTGCTGATGGACAGCCAGTATTGAGTTGGCGCGGGCGCTGGTGGATCAGCACCATTGTCGGTGAGACCAACCGACGACTGAGCAGCAGTAGAGCCGGAAACATTCAACGGACTGTTGCAGTTCGTACCACTTGTTCCCGAGCCACACTGGGCCAATGCTATGCCTGTAGCCATGAACATTACTATGATTACTTGTTTCACGAATTACCCCCTCTTCACTGCTGGGTCGCGGCCAGACTAGTTGGTGATGCCGGTACGCTAGGCACGGCCTGCGAAGCCTCGTTACTGTATCCCGATTCTCC
>Ga0126371_10005666_pt1 | contig 11105 bp, 8 predicted proteins | sample PanSoiMetaPlot_4_FD_110145 | JGI IMG/M metagenome (GOLD analysis project Ga0126371, IMG submission 110145) | Tropical forest soil microbial communities from Panama - MetaG Plot_4 | ecosystem: Environmental > Terrestrial > Soil > Tropical forest > Bulk soil | place: Panama | collected 2016-02-17
TATGCGACGAGTCCGGGAATCCAAACTTCTGGAAATCGAGATGGTGACAGAATGAAGGGTGCTCACGAACGTGTCAAACGATGTGACTTCTTTCCGCACTGCCGTTCGCATCCACACTCGAACACGCATCGAGTCGGGGCTGAAATCGCCAAAGAGCTCGAAGGTTCCACGCTCGCGGGTACGTAGAGGTCTCGCGGCTAGTACCCGGCACCACAGGATGGGACTCGGTAGAAATCTGACGTGGTTACCAGAAACTCTGTGCAGGCGCTTCGAACATCTCGAATCGTATCAGACTCCATTGCAGATTCGAGGCGCTTCGCGACCTCTGACAATGCTCTGCCATCCGGCAGGTCGAGAGTGCTCATACCGTCGCTATCGAGGAGGTCGCTATCGAGGAAACCCGGACGGCTGGCTTTTCGAGGTGGAGCGTCGGTGAGCATAGGTTATCTTTAACCGAACGGAGTCCAATTACAAAATGAAGCATCGGATCGTTCACACACTTCAGAAATATGTCCTCAACCCGCCAGTCAAAATAGCACTTGCGATGAGTCTGCCGTTGCCGGGATATGCGTTGCTCGAAACGAAAGGATGGAAGACGGGGAAGCGGAGACGCACACCAGTGGGCGACGGACGGATCGGAAACCAGTTCTGGTTAGTGGCAGAGCATGGGATGAAGGCGGGATATGTGCGCAACATTGAGCGTGATCCGCATGTATGTCTGAAGCTGCGGAAGGGGTTGAGGTACCACTGGCACATGGGCAAGGCGCACCTGCTCTCCTACGACGATCCACGCGAACGCCAACGCTGGCTGGCGAGTCAACTGCCTAGCAGCGCCGGGAACGCCAGGGCAGTGCGCCTCTTCGGGACACAACTCCTCACGGTTCGGATCGATCTGGACGGCTGATGCGCGAGTGCGGTCTTCGCATCGGACTAGACTATGGTGGAGGTTTCTATGATGACAATCCCAGCCGACGATATCGAAGATGAGGCTACGGGGTCACAGGCGGCGTCCGAACAACATTCATTGACAATTGATGCGGATAAGCGGAGAATTCGTTTCGCTGACTGCTGTCAGCTTCCCCTAGGCCCCGCCTTTTGGCCTGTCAGTCGTCCGTAAAAAACTCGGAGGCTCCCAGGTCCTTCGATCAAATTAAGGATAAAAGACATGCCGTGTCACTTTTGCACACGCCCAGGGCGTGGTGTCCGTAAGGTGATTCCTACGCTGTATGTATCACGGTTACTGTTCCTGATCGCGTTTGGGCAGATGGGTTATTCGCGATTTTGTCTCAGGAGGACGTTGATCATGAAGGTGTGCCGGTCAGTTGTGACTTTGTGTTCGGCTCGTCGGACCATTCGCGCGATGTTTGCCTCGGCGCTGTTGACCCTTACTTGTGCGCAAGCAGCATTGCCGCAAACTGGAACCAATCCGTTGAGTTTCAGCAACAACTATTTTGTAACGGGCGACTACGTGGTCGCCGGCGCTTACAACATGAACCAAACGGTCGTCAACGGCATGACGACTGGAGTGATAAACGTCCCTGACCAAAATCCCTCCACGGGAAAACCGAATCCGGGTATTACGGGCGCCACGTCTGTGCCCACGGGAGCCCAGGTCATTGCCGCCTTCCTTTACTGGGGAACAGTCGAGAGTACCAATAACACGGGAGCCGGCCAAACGGGATTTTTCGGAGTCCAAGGGCAGAGTTATGCAATAACTGGAATACCCCTGCCCGCCCAGGGCACTGTTTCCTGGAGTAATGGCGGCTGCCCAAGCACTTCGACCGGGAGGGTCGTGAGTGTTTATCGCGCCGACGTCAGCGGCTTGCTGCCGCAAGATGGAGACGGGAATGTGCTGGCTGGCTCCTCCACAAAGCCACAAACATACCAAGTCACGCTGCCAAGCAGCAGTAACGGGTCGCCCCCCATTACGCTCGGCGCGAGTCTTGTCATCATCTACAGGCTCCTCTCAGAAGATGTCCCTCTGAACTCGATTGTCATTTACGACGGCGCCTACGGGCAATCCACGTTCAACCTACCGTCCTCGCTATCCATGGTGCAGACAGTCGTAGGTTTCTATGGCGCTGCGAAACAACCGGTAACTCGGCTGACCCACATCGTGGGCAGTGGTCAGTCCAACAAGTTCCAAACCGTTTACTTCAGCACTGACCCAAACAACGTTCTAGCTTCCCCGCTTCCGTCTTTGTATGGCATCGGCCAGCCTGCATTCCCCGGCTATTACGGCAACTGGGACAATGTGACTTGGACCTTCGGGGATCCGAATTATCCCTCACTGACAAATCCAGTCCAGGAGAACGCCAGCTCGGCGACGACTGAGGTCGTACCATCCACCAGCCAGCAGGGATGCGTAGACTGGGGCGCAACCATTGTCTCTACCACCGTCAAGAACAGTGACGGCGACGGCATTTTGGACGTGTGGAAATCTAATCCGCAGAACCCATCTTGGCCCCCCGGCTATTGCGACGCGGCGGTCCTGGCAAATACAAATCCTCCGGCTCAGTGCAGTGGACCGTCGGATGCTTCCTGGGTTGATCTTACCGGCGCACAGCTCGGCACTCCGGGAAACCCGCATCCCGACCTATTCGTTCAGCTCGATTACATGTGCCAAAACAAGAAAAGCGGCACGAATGCGTGTGATACCGGCTATTCGTTCGATCCGTACTCGATAACCGCGCCGGATGGGAGAACTGCCGTCCAAAAAGTAATCGATGCTTTTGCTGACTCAACCAAGCACCAGCCAATTAATCTACATGTCTCTCGCGGCTGGGCTATCCAGGAGCAGACCTTTGGCTCGGGTCCTACGGATTGCGTCGATTTCTCTGGGACGCCTGTGTTCTGCGGATACCCAGGTCAATCCGGTGTAGTTGCCTGGAAAGGAGGTTTTGTATTTCTCAAGAACCAGCTCGTCGATCCTAACGGCGACACCAGCGGGTGCAAGACCTTGCCCCCTCCGGCAAGCTGCACGCCTCGTTTCCAGCACGGCAAAAAGGACAGCTGGCACTATGGATTATTTGCCCATGCAGCGGGGCAACCGAATTGGAATTTTCAAAGCGGACTGACGAACTCGACGGGGGCAGCGCCACCAGCCGGTACAATTTCGCAATCGGGCAACAAGATCACGTTCTACACCTCAACTGCACACGGACTGGTTGTCGATTCGAATTCGGGCAACGGGCGGGTCACCATCTTCTATGCGAGAACCAATCAGAACCTAAACGGGACCTACCTGGTGACCGGCACAAACAACAGCACAAATCCAACCTGCCCCACGAACACTTTCTGCTTCACAATACAAATCGGCGGCCCTTCACTAAACGCTTCCTATACCCAACAAACCGACCCGGATCTCTTCGTTGCCCGCGGCCAGGCCGGCACCGTTTCCGGAATCTCCGATCTTGGCGGCGATGACTCTCTCGTAACTCTCGGCAACTGGCCAGCGTCCGACGTAACGTGGAACGTCGAAGCCGGTACCTTCATGCATGAGCTCGGGCATGCGCTCGGCCTGACCCATGGGGGCCTGTATTACAAGAATCTGTCGCCAAGCTTAAACGATTACACGCCTACGTTCGAAGCCAATTGCAAGCCTAACTTTCTGAGTGTGATGAATTACTCCTTCCAAATAGACCTCCTGGACAACCAATTTCTCGATTATGCCGAGGAGTCGCTGCAGTCACTGAACGAGGGTGATCCAACCACCGCGACCGGCTTCAGCACCCCGACGGCGCTCACACCCTACTCGGACACCGCCTGGTATGTCCCAACGGATGCCGCACACGCTGCGGCGCGGCACTGCGACGGCTCTCCCATACTCGACGGCGCACAAATGCAGCGCTTCTTCGGTCCTACGCGCACACTTTCCTGGGCCACGAACCCGACACCAACTCCGCCTACTCCTCAGGACATCAATTTCGACGGCAACAGCAGCGAGACTTTCTTGGGGCACAGCGACTGGACCCCGTCGGCGACGAGCCCCGGTATTGATTTGCGGCAAATTGGTGCCACCGGCAGTTTGTCTGTGTTCGACAATGGCAGATCCAGTCAGTTCGGCAACAGCAGTCAGTTCGGCAACAGCAGTCAGTTCGGCAGATCCAGTCAGTTCGGCAGATCCAGTCAGTTCGGCAGATCCAGTCAGTTCGGCTCAGAGAGTACACACGACACGCTCTGCTCTTACGCCCGTCCGCCTCTCGGCGTGACGGCATCGGAGGGAGTGTCACCGCGCACGATAACGATAAGTTGGAACGCGCCGATTGCCTGCGCGCCCGTCAACTACAACGTGTACCGTTCCGTTAACGGAGGTCAATTCACGCGAATTGCCACTGTTTCTGGTAACACTACCTCGTACCCGGATACTGTTAGCTGCAACACGGGTGGTTACCAGTACTACGTAACCTCGGTAATCGTTGCCGACAATACAAAGAATCAGATTGAGAGCCAAAATTCTAACATCACGAGCAATTCGCCGCTGCTGACGGGTTGTTACACCAACACACCGCCCACAGTTGCCTTGACTGACCTAGCGTTTAGCTCCAACACGGCCACAAAAGGGAACGTCGTCAACCTAACTTGGACCTTGAAGGACGATGACACTGGCGTACAGGTAACGCGCGCGCAGGCAAACACGGCACTGAGCGCCATCGGACCCATTCCCTTTGACGGAGCATGCCCGGCGACACCTCCAGCGAATGCACCACCTCCTATACCGGTGTCCAGTTCAGGGAGCGGAATTACGAGCCAGTTCATATTCCCTTGGAATACTGCGACCTTCAACGCGGGTTGCTATTGGTTCAAGCTGAATTTGGACAGCGGGCAGTCTGAGGTGACGACGAGTGCGTTGTCGCTGCTTATCTGGCTGTCGGCCAGGGCTTTCCCGACCCTCACCACGACTCTGCCCAACGCTGTTTATAACAAGTCTTATAGTAATCAGCTTCAGCAAGCCGGTGGCACATCACCATTCATATGGACGGTGGTATCCGGTGCACTCCCGCCTGGCCTTTTGCTCGGCTCGGGTACCGGCGTAGTCTCCGGCAAACCAACCGCGACCGGCAGTTTCACATTCGGGCTGAAGGCCACCGATGTGAACAACAACTATGGGACCCAAACGTTCACCTTGAACGTTTGCAAACCTTCAGGGTGTTAGTCCCACAATCCCACAATAACGTGGCGAAAGAAATGCCCGGTCTCTGCCGGGCATTTTTTGTCGCCTAGATTTATGAGGGTTGACGGCTAGGGAGAAACCAATGTTGCTGGGAACCGGGGCTGAAGCTCAACCGGTATTGGCCCTTGGTTCACTGGCTTAAAAGCCGATGCTCCGACGACGTTGGTCTGCAGCAACATCTCTGGGTGGCTCCAGGCAGCCGGCGCGAAGATTGACGGATTCCTATTGCCCTAGTCGCCGCCGGATTTCAGGAACGAGAGGATCATCGCCGGAACCGCCTCGGATGCTCAGGTAATCGCGGTACGATTCTGCAAAACCGGGGCTCTTCAGACCTTCTCGCACACGCCCCTGGAGATAATAGACGGGCGGAAAATAACCGTATGTAGGCACGTTATTCATCAACAGTTCCAGCGATTCGCCCCGCCGTTTGAGGCATAGGTCGAGTTCGGCATCGGCTTCAACGAACGCTCCGGCTTCCAAATACGCCCGCGCAAGCTCGTAGTGACTTATCCATGTATCCAGGAGATCATTGGCGTCCGTTAGTGCTTTGACAGCCGCGCGTGTATCTCTGCGCTTCAGGGCCATGCCACCCTCAATTATTTTGGCGTAAGCTTGGGGTTCGGCTGTCGGGTCATGACCGAGAGCCGTGGCCAGATTTTGCGCCTTCGCCAATTCTCCAGCCTCGGCAAAGTTTCGCCCAGCCAAGACCTGAACATACATCGATTTGCTGTTAGCCAAAGCCTTTTCCGTAGCGGCCACCGCGGCACGGTTCTGCCCGCGCAAAAGCTCCGTGTGGCCCAGTGCGGCAAATTTGTCGGCGGCGTTCTCCGGGTTCTTGGCTGCGAGATCGGCGGCCGCGCCTTGTTCAAGAATGCGGACAGCCTCTGCGAAACGGCCGTCATAAACCACCAAATCGGCGAGACCAGAAGCAGCGACGGAACCGGCCGCCGGGCTGAGCTTCTCGAGTTTATGGTAGGTTTCCGCTGCTTGCGATAGCTGTCCTTGCCCGAGCTGGGCCTCCGCCAAAGCCAAATAGTTCATTGCCGAAGACGGGCTTAGCCCTATAGCCGCTCGTGCCTCTTTCTCTGCAGTGTGGAAATCCCCCGCGTATGAACTGCAAAACGAGAGAAACTGCCGATTGATGGCCTTCTTGGGTTCCATCTCGACCACGCGGCGCGCCTCCTCGACCGCGTGGGAGAAATCGTGCAGGGATAAATAGGAACTTGCGAGATTGTATCGACCGGGTATTTCGGCCGGGTATCGCGCTATGAGTTCCTTATTGCTCTCGACACTTTTCCGCAAGTCCCCGATGTACTGATAATACAAGCCGCGGATACGGTATTTTTCTCGCTCGGTCATACGATCCACGTGTTCCATTGCTAGTTTTATGTACTGCTGGGCCCGCTCCTGCTGTCCCAAACTGTACGCCATGGCAGCTATGCCGGAGTATGCACGGGCAAAGTTCGGATCCAGTTGGGTGGCTTTCTCAAGGTACGGCGTTGCCTCTTGAAAGTTACCGGCGAGCGCCTGTTCCAACCCAAGACCGAACTGGTGTACAGTCTCAATCGACGCGGCCGTAAATGCGCCTCTTTCGCTCTCAAGCTGAGCCGATTCTGGAGTATTGTCGCCTAGAGCCTTACGTATCGGAGCTGCTAGCTTGGGAATTTCGCCCACAAGCGCGTCCTTATTGGCATTGCTGACCTTTGCCTGGGCGATGACTTTGCCACTGACCGCATCGAGCGCTGTTGCTGAGACGGTGTACTGGTCGCCATGGAGGCTGATCTCTCCCGTGATCACCGCGCTGAGCGCTTGGCTAATGGCCACCAGCCGCGCCGACTGTTGATCGAGCTTGTCGGTAGGATGGGGCAATTTTTGCGCCAGTTCACGTGCTGACCCGCGATTATAGCTGTTGATAAAGCTGGCGCCTTCCAGTGAGGTGTTGACCATCGGCTCCAGCGTGCCGTCGAACACTGGGTCGCCAGTGTAATTTGTAAAATCCGCTACCAGCACGGAGACCGGCGCAGAACCAGCGGTGGTTTTAGGCCCAAATAGCTTATTTCGAAGGAGGAATCCCGTGACCGCCAGAACCAGCACCGTGGCGACAACGCCGATCAAGGGCCATGGGATGTCCCTTGCCCAAGGTCGAACGTCGGGAAAACGCAGAGTGGCGGCGGCTCCTTTTTCCAGCCAGTTCTCCAGGTCGACGAGAACCTCGGCCGTGTTCTGGTACCGCAGTTTTGGGTCGGGTTCCAGGCACTTGGCTACGATCGAGGTTAGAGGCCGAGGAATCGCGGCGTCGTGGCTCGAAACTGGCGCTGCCCGCTCGTTCGTACGTTTCAGGAGACTGGCGACTGCGCTCTCGGCCTCGTAAGGCATTTTGCCGGTGAGCAATTCGTAAAAAATCAAGCCTACTGTGAAAATATCGGAGCGCTCATCCAGGTCTTTTGCGTGCGCTTGCTCGGGCGACATGTACTCCATCGTGCCAACCATCATTCCGGTACGCGTCATGCCCTCACTGACGACGGTACGAGCGAGACCGAAATCCATGATCACAACACGGCCGCCGGTGTCCACCATAATGTTGCTGGGCTTCAAGTCACGATGGATGATGTGCTCGCGGTGAGCAGTTCCTAGGCCGCTGAACACCTGCCCGATAATGTCGACTACATCATTGACTGCCAGCTTGCCGTGCTGCGTCAGCAACTGACGGAGATCACGGCCCTCTACATACTCCATTGTGATGAATTTGAAGCCTTCTGCCTCGCCCAGGTCGTAAATTCGCACGACGTTGCGATGCGTCACCTTGCTGGACAAAAGAATTTCTTGTTTAAAGCGCTGGAGGATGTCAGGGTTTGCGGCAAGTTCGGGACGGATGACTTTCAAGGCGACGAGACGATCCAAGGCACGATCGCGAGCCTTGTAGACCGCACCCATGCCACCCTCGCCGAGCACTTCAAGGATCTCGTAACGCAGGGCCACCAACATGCCGGGTATGAGTCTGAAGTTGAGCGGATTAGACGACGAGCCACCGGGACCCGCCCAAGCGGCCTCTGGACTCCCTTGGGTCCGGACACCCGGATCAACAAGGGTCGGCGAATCTGATGCCGAAGAAGCTGAGTGCAACGGAGTTTTCGCGGACCCAATGTCCATCGCAGTGGGACGATCTTCGGAAGTAACTTCCTCTACCGGGAAGCCACTCCCTGGAATTTTTTCCCCTGAGGACGATAGGCCCTTGTCATCTGGACGCGGAGGATTCTTGGGCGCCATAGAGTGCTGCGGATCAGACTGCCGAATTTCGGCGATGCCGTCCGGAGACTTGAGTCTTAATGGGGGGAACGTCTCTGTCCGACGTGTGAGGCAGTATACAACGACACTCTTAATTCGTTGAAGTCTTTGCTCAATTGGCGGTTCGTCGCTACTACGCTGTCGCCTGCTTAACGTCGCGAATCCGCTTCTTGGGCTCCAAAATTAAAATTGAAGTTCTTCCGCGCGCTGCATCGAACTGGGCTCATCGATTGGGCTGTCTGGAATCGAAGGTTCTGCAGAGCTCAGGTCAACAATCCGTGAGTGACGTAGATGAAATATGGCTCGCTGACATTTAATCAGAGAACACGGCGTAAGACTTCCATCCATCAACGATTCTGGCTGTAGTAAAAACTGTAGTAGTTCCATGCTCAAAACGGTTCAGATCCGCTCTTATCAGATAAGAACACTTGGCTTGTAACCGGCTGAGAAGTCGAGTAGCGTAGGTAGCTTTCAGAATCGATCAGAACTCTTCGGGGGTTTTCGCGGTGTTAGAAAATCCTGGCAAAATTGGCTCACGCAAAATGCCGGAAACATTGATGCTTTCGAAGCCCCTCACGAGCGTTAGAACCTGTAGTTTTCTAATGGTGCGGTTCGGACCGTCTGATTGACCGTCAATGAGCCAAATGGGGATATTACGACAGTTAACGTATCGCCTTCTCGACCGACGTCGGCACGGCGGTTCTGCAACACCGACCGCATCCGGAGATCTGCACGCATTTTCCAGCGTCAGGGTAAGACACAATGCCCGCAACTCCACTAGCCGAACTCCCATCAGGATTGATGATGGATCGGGAACTGGAGTACTCGCATCCGCAGAAGGCAAGAGAATTGGCATACGGGTGATGGAAGCCCCCAGGCGGCGGCCCACCGGCACGCTCAACTTTCACTTTGAGAATGGGAAGACCGAGACGAGCCAACCCCGAGAGCAACAATGATGCATTCTCTTTCCCTTCGTAAGAACCAGCGTCCTCACTATTCCATGACCGTACTTCATCACAGGTTGATTCAGACAATTTCTTTTTGGTCACAGTTAGGGCGAAGACATCAATCCGAACTGAATCCGTGCGCATCCGGGGCGTGATGCGAATACCTGCGAAGTGGCCCTTGAGAAGCGGAACGATGCCGGTCATTTCTCCATCAGCCACTGCAGGAATATGGAAAACGGCCCCGTCGGGCGTCGTGACTTCGATTTTAAGTGTTACCCTTGGCCCGCCCATCGACTCTTGCGGCCAACCTCGAAGGCAGCCCAAAATGACCACCACGCTGAGCGCAATGACACGTCGTCTCATTCGACAAACCTCCCCTTCTAGGACGGTCTCCAGGGAAGATTTTGCGAGAATAATTTCTTGACTAGCGAAACCAGGCGTCTCACGCTGCCACATAGGAATCGGGAATGGTCACCCTCGCTGGAGTCCGTCCTTCCTGCAAATAAAGCTGGACGCTAGCGGATGCATCGCTCGCCAGAGGTGTCCGTCATCCACAGAAACTACCACGTGGACGTAAGTATCGGTACTTTCGAGAATTTTCACTTCAACTTGGGCTTACGCGTCGAAAAATCTTTCCGTCCGTGATCCGGGCGGTCGTCGTCCACTCGTCGAGCGCCTGCTTCGCCCATCCCGGTATTCGAGCGGCGGCGAACTGGAGCAGATTCAGTTCCTGCTTGGCCATGCCTCAGTTCAGACGACCGAACCTGGGATGCAAACAAAATCTCGGGCATCCGGTAAATGACTGCTTTAGCCTCGCGATCGCGCCTAAATCCTCTGAGCCACCCCTGCCTGAAAGCATGCCGAGCATGATCCCTGGAGATACAATGCCACGAGGAGAGAGCGACCATGCGCAGCATACAACCGCCGCAGCCCAGGGACATTTACTCGACCATGCGCGACATGCGCTAGTCACCGAAGGAGAAGGCCATAGCTCGTCAAGCCTTCGATCGCGCCCTGCATCGGGAGTTGGAAGCAGCCATCCAGGAAACGAGGCAAATGGCGGAGCGAATCAAAGAGTCAGACGAACTGTGGGAACTTGAACGCCATCTAACTCAGCGCCGGAAAGAGATCGACGCGAAATACGAGTACAAATACTCTGTGGTTCTTCTGGTGCTGGGTGACCTAGTTCGCCAAGACCGCATCAGCCTAGATGAGCTGCAAGGCTTGTCCGAAGCCAAGCTGCGTTGCGTTCGCGATCACGTTCGGCAGTCGGCGGCGTGAGGTAACGTGCATTCTGAGTGCAATCAGACACGCCTGAATTCGACAAGTGACGTCCGGACTGGGTCATCCGCGCCAATCATTAAGCGAAGCTCGTTTTTGAGAATCGATAAGCTCGCATTTGAATCCAATGAACAGCTCAGAAAACGTTTTCATGGGGAACATGCCAGCCGAGTTCGAAGGCTGGACATGCAGAAGTCAGGGCATGGCTGAACGGAGACGCGTGGATGCTACATTGGACAGGGAAACCTGGTCAGCAGAGATCGTGCCGATCAATGGCCCAGATGATCTGCGCGAGACCACACGTGGCTCGGACGTAGAGATTGTGCAGCTCAAGCCTGGGAGGTTACTGGGTTCTATCAAGCATTTCGGCATCGGGAACCTTGGAATCAGCCTAGGACAGTTTGACTCTGCAGTTCGAA
>Ga0126371_10005667_pt1 | contig 11105 bp, 8 predicted proteins | sample PanSoiMetaPlot_4_FD_110145 | JGI IMG/M metagenome (GOLD analysis project Ga0126371, IMG submission 110145) | Tropical forest soil microbial communities from Panama - MetaG Plot_4 | ecosystem: Environmental > Terrestrial > Soil > Tropical forest > Bulk soil | place: Panama | collected 2016-02-17
GGCCGTGCTCGCCGTAGATTCCTGGACGATCGAAAAACTCGTCGCAGCGGATCAGAAACAACTGCACGCCGCCTGCGCTTCGCGCCTCGGAATAATCAGCGGTGTAATTTTTTTTTCCTACAAGAACATCGATCGCCACCCCTGTTTTTTTGGTCTTGAACTTCGGTGTGTCTCGAATTTCGCGATAAAATGGCAGCAGCACGCTAATTTCGTGTCCTCGGGCACCCAGCTCGCGCGGCAAAGCATCCATTACATCGATCAGCGCACCGGTGCGCAGCAACGGCGGCCCTTCCGCGCTAATCATCAAAATTCTCATCCGATGTCCGTTCTTGGGTGTTCGACGTTTTCCTTAATCACTTTCGCCTAACGAATACTCGTGTTTCACCCAATCCAGCCCTTCCTCACGCGTACGCAGTTTTCCCTCGAGTTGTTGCGTTTCCACCGCTTCAAGGATTTCGCCTAATCTTGGGCCAGGCTTTAAACCGAGCGCTATGAGATCATCTCCTCGTACCAGCGGGGGCGGGATGATTGGCTCGTTTGCAAACTCCTCACGTTTGCGCAGGAGAAACTCGTAGTTATCCAGCATGCGATGGCTGCCTTCACAATCTACTCGATGCAGCTCGAGTTCGTCAGCGAATGTTGGTCGCGCCATGAAACGCTTCAGCTTCGCCACCCTCATATTTGGGACGTCCTTGAAAACCATGTGTTGCCGAACCATTTCAACCGTGGCGTCTATTTCAGCGCCCGAAAATCGCAGGCGGCGCATGATTTCCTCGGTCATTTCCGCCCCGATGCGGTCGTGCGCATTAAAACGGATTCGCCCTGTTTCATCGATGGTCGCCGTCCGCGGCTTGGCCACGTCGTGAAGCATCACAGAGAAAACGAGCGGCACTGAAACCTTCTCCGGCAAAAATTTCAACATCAGACGCGTGTGCTCGAAAACGTCGCCCTCGGGGTGAAATTGCTCGGGCTGCTTGCAACCCTTCATCGCATCGACTTCCGGAAGGATGGCACGCATCAGTCCGCTCGAATTTAGCAAGTGCCAGCCGCGTGTTCTGTTCGGCGAAAGAAAAATGCGCACAAGTTCTTCGCGGATTCGTTCCGCGCTGATTTGATTGATCGAAACCGAATTGGCCAAAAGCGCGTCCCAGGTTTCGTTGTCGATTTTGTAATCAAGGACGGTCGCAAAACGTACCGCGCGCAGCATCCGCAGGCGATCTTCTACAAATCTCTGCGCAGGGTTCCCGATCGCCCGCACTAATTTTGCAGCAATATCCGCGCGGCCGGCGACGAAATCGATCACTTCCTCCGCCACCGGATCGTAAAACATTCCGTTGATAGAAAAATCGCGACGCTTTGCGTCTTCCTCCGGTGACGAGAAATGTACGGCGCTTGGGTGTCTTCCATCGATGTAGGCGTCATCCGAACGAAAGGTCGCAACTTCGAACTGGAACCCGTTCTCCACCACGAGGATCACGCCAAAATGCGCGCCAACTGCATATGTACGCGAAAATAGCTTCTGCACTTCTTCAGGGCGCGCATCAGTAGCGATGTCGTAATCTTTCGGTGTCAGACCGCGCACCAGGTCACGGACACAACCTCCGGCGAAGTATGCGATGTGCCCCTCGCTGCGCAAACGCGCTGCGACTGCCCGGGCTTTCTTTTCCATCGGCGGGGTCTTCACAACGTAACAAGGTAGGCACGCGGTTCACCGAACCACGCTCTCACGCCTTATGACCATCAGTTGACGGGCGATTGAGGTCAATCGTCCCTACCTACGTTCTTGTCGGCGCCGGATGTTTCTCCTTCCAAAAGGAATGAACAACAAACAACACCACCGCAATGGAGATGCATGAATCGGCGACGTTGAAGGCCGGCCAGGGGTCCGCATGGGGGACATGCAAATTGAAAAGGAGGAAATCGATCACGTGGCCGTAAACAAGGCGATCCGTGAGATTGCCCAGGATGCCGGCCAGCAGAAGCGCCAGCGACACGTCTCGCCAAAGACTACGCGGATGTTGCCGAACGAGAAGGGTCACAACGATGAGAAATGCAATCGACGAAATTATGATGAAGAATCCGTTGTTTCCCCTGAAAGATCCAAAAGCTGCGCCCGTGTTCGTCACGTTAACCAGACTAAAGAAATCCGGTACTACTGTGAACGGCTCATCGGGGTTAATGAACCGCAGGACGACCTGTTTCGCCCATTGATCGAGCGCGTAGAGCGGTAGCGAGAGAAAGAGAATGAATTTCACATTGGTAATGTGTCATTCCGAACGCGGCGACGCGCCCGCTCGGCGAACTGCATTTTGCACCACGCTTTCGCATCGGTCGCACAGATCAGGATGTTCTTTACTTGCGCCGACCGTTGGCCGGTGCCGCCAGCAGCGCGCGCACTTTCTGTACGATGTCTTCGTGACGGACGCGCGCGCTTCTTTCGCCTGGTGAATTGTCAGGTCGCTTAGAATGAAAAACTCTTCCAGTTCCTCCTTATCGATTTTGTTTGTGACAGTGGAATCCGAATGCAACACAACCGCTGCTTCCAGCGCGTTTCCTATGAGTTTCTCCTGGCGCGCGCGTTCGATTGCCTGGCCGATTACGCCGCGCAATTTGAGCAACTCGGCAACCTGATCGATCGCTTCACGATGCAGGTGCTGCGCCGCCGGAAATTCTTGGAGATGAACCGAAGCACCAATCCCAGAATGGCGCCATGCTTCTTCGGCAGTGAACGCCAAAATCGGGGCCAGCAGCCGGCACAGCGCATCGAAAATCCTATGCATCGCAGCCTGCGTCGTGCGACGCCGCGGTGAATCTGCAGCGTCGCAATACATCCGGTCCTTGGTTATATCGATATAGAGACTGCTCAAATCCACGGCGCAAAAATGATTGAGCGCGTGATAAACCTTGTAGAATTCGAATGCCTTATAAGCAGAGCGACAATCGGCGATCACTTGATCGAGTCGCTCCAAAATCCAGCGATCGATTAGGGTTGTCGCTGGCATCGCTAATGCCGGCCGGCCGGGGTCACCGACCCCGGCTACAGGGAAATCGTAAAGATTGCCCAGCAAGATACGTAGCGTATTTCTGATCCGCCGATAGGTGTCGCCGAGACGGATGAACATCTCCTCGGAGAAGGGTACGTCGTCTGTATAATCGATGCTGCTTGCCCAAAGCCGCACCAGATCGGCCCCATGCTCGCCGACGAAATGATCGGCAGCCATCGGTTTATCGTATGTTCCGGATTTCGAAATCTTCTTTCCGTCGAGATCGACCACAAAGCCGTGGGTAACGCAGATTTTGTACGGTGCGCGATTGTTTAACGCGACGCTGGTCATCAGCGACGATTGAAACCAGCCGCGGTGCTGATCGGTTGCTTCCAGATACATGTCGGCTGGATCGCGCAGCTCAGGATGCTGCGCACAAACAGCCCTGTGTGAAATGCCGCTGTCGATCCAAACGTCAATCGTATCGTTGCGCTTGGTTGTGCCTGGTGGAAGTCCCAACGCTTTCGCGAGCTCAGCATCGTTCAACTCAAACCAGATGTTCGAACCGCGCTGCGCAACAAGATCGGCGAGCTTACAAATGATTTTTGCATCAAGAATCGCCTTCCCATCAGCCGAATAAAACACGGGCAACGGCACGCCCCAGCTGCGCTGGCGCGAGATAACCCAATCGGGACGCGATTCAACTGTCCCGCTGATGCGATTCTCCCCCCAGGCCGGGATCCATCTCACGTGTTTAATCGCAAGAAGCGCTTTGGCACGCAGTTCATCGATGCGAATGAAGAATTGTTCTACATTGCGGAAGATGATCGGCGTCTTGGAGCGCCAGCAATATGGATAAGAGTGATGAAACTTCTGTACGCCCAGCAGCATTCCGCGCTCACGCAGCAATTCCACGATGTCACGGTTGGCATCGAAAACGTATTTGCCCGTGAAATTTGGCAAACCAGCTTCTTCCGTGAAACGGCCATGATCATCGACCGGCGACAAGATCGGCAAGCCTTCTTGTTTGCCTAACCAATAATCGTCTTCACCGTGACCGGGTGCAATGTGCACGGCCCCAGTCCCGGAATCCATTGTCACGAAATCGGCTGTGAACACAGTGACTTCGCGGTCCAGGAATGGATGCCGCGCTTTGATCTTCTCGATCTTTGCGCCCGGAAATGATTCCAGCAGTTTGCCGGCAGGATCCAGCCCTGTCGCCGCGCAAAAATGGGGGAGAAGTTTTTCAGCCAGCACTAGAGTCGCGCGATCGTCCTTGTTTCCCGCCAGTTTGAACTCCTGAACGACATAAATTTCCTTGGGGTCCACAGCGATGGCCAGGTTTGCAGGCAGAGTCCACGGCGTGGTTGTCCAGATTGCGATGCTTGCTTTGTCTTTAAACTTGCCGCTGGTGATCGGAAACTTGACGTAAACAGCGGTGTCGTCGCGCTCTTGATATTCCACTTCCGCTTCGGCTAGGGCAGTCTGCGCACCGGTGCTCCAGAATACCGGTTTTTTCGATTGATGAACGAGGCCTTCTTCCACGAAAACAGCGAAGGCGCGCAGAATTTCGGCTTCATATACGGGATCCATGGTCAGATACGGATTTTCCCAATCGCCGAAGACGCCCAGCCGCTTGAATTGCTTTCGCTGGATGTCGATGAATTTTCGCGCAAACGCTTCGGACTTCTTGCGGATGTCGAGCGGAGAAAGGCCGTGGGATTCTTTGACCACTTTATATTCGATCGGCAGACCGTGGCAGTCCCAGCCGGGGACGTAAGGCGCGCGTTTGTCCAGCATCGTCTGCGATTTCACCACGAAATCCTTCAGAATTTTGTTGAGCGCCGTCCCCATGTGCACATCGCCGTTAGCGAACGGCGGTCCATCGTGCAAAACGAATAACTCTCGGCCTTCTCTCGCTTTCTGGATCTGCTGATAGAGCCGGGTCTCCTCCCACATTTTGAGCAGCTCAGGCTCGCGCGCGGCGAGGTTCGCCTTCATCGGGAACTCCGTGCGCGGCAGATGAAGTGTCTCTTTGTAATTCTGACTCATGGCGGGCAGGAGGGGCTACCTAACATCCGTCATTGCACAAATCAATGCGTGCCCTAGACATGCAAGCGGGTAGCAAGATAAAGGGCCAGAGTTGTCCAAGCATGATGAAAAAGGAACAGTCCCCAAATGCATTGCGCATTTTAGTGCTGGCAGACACGCACAATCGTTTGCCAGAAAAAGTGAAGGAGATTGCCAAATATGCGGATGAAATCTGGCATCTGGGAGACGTCTGCGCAGAAACTATCCTCGATGAGCTTTCCGCAGTGGGCCCCCAAGTCATCATCGTGCGGGGAAATTGTGATAGCAATTCCAAGTGGCCCCTGGTTATCGATCTTGCGCGTGGTGGATTGAAGCTCCGTCTTCAACATGTCCCGCCTGATCATTCACCGGATGACGTCGATGTATTGTTACATGGACACACCCACGTTCCAAGAAACGAAAGGCGCGGGAATGTTTTGTTTCTCAATCCTGGCTGTGTGACCCGACCGAACCGCGGTTCGCCACCGAGCGTGGCTTGGCTTGAAATCACAGATGGGAAAATCAATTGGAATCTCATCTCCCTCCCCCGAGCGCGACTCCCCTTGCGTTAGTTCTGTCTTGATTAAACAACCCGGCACCGCTTTTCTTCACCGGAGATGAGTTCCTCCCTCGACCAGATCTTTGTCACTGCAAAGCGATGGCTACTCTCATGGCTCGCTGGCACGCCGGATTGGATAATCCAAATTGCATCGAGTCTCCTCAACATTTTTGCGCTGCTCGCCGTGTTTCTCACGCTCTTCGCGCTCATTTCGGTATTGGAGCGAAAAATTCTGGCCCGCATGCAGAACCGCTACGGGCCGAATCGGGTCGGGCCGTTCGGGCTTTTCCAACCAATCGCCGACGGCATCAAAATGTTGATTAAGGAAGACATCGTGCCGGCACGTGCGGATAGGGTCGTACATTTCCTCGCACCAGTTCTCATCGCTGCTGTGGCGATCCTTACCCTGGGAGTGATCCCGTACGGGCGGAACATGACCCCGTTTGCCATTGACGGGGGCATACTCTTTTTCTTTGCGGTAGGATCGGCAACGGAACTGGCCGTGTTCATGGCCGGCTGGGGCAGCAACAACAAATTTTCCATGCTCGGGGCCATGCGCGCGATCGCGCAAATGTTCAGCTACGAACTGCCGCTGATAATCGCGGTGCTTCCGGTAGTGATGGTGGTGGGTTCGCTTACTCCGGACAAGATTGTCGCTGCGCAAGCCCAATACACATTTGGCTTTGTGCCGCGCTGGTTTGTCTTCACGCCATGGGGCGCGACGGCGTTCATCTTGTTTTTTGTCTCCGGCTTGGTGGAATCGAACCGTACTCCGTTTGACGTGCCCGAAGGCGAATCAGAAATCGTTGCCGGTCACATGACTGAGTATTCCGGATTCAAATACGCCACGTTTTTCATGGCGGAATACCTTGGCATGTTCGCTGTCAGCGGGCTTGCGGTGACGTTATTCCTCGGCGGCTGGCACGCACCCGCGCTCTCTCTCGAAATCGTTCCCTCTTACGTCTGGTTCTTCATAAAGCTAAGCGCGCTGCTTTTCGTTTACATCTGGCTTCGCGGGACGCTGCCCCGGATTCGCGTTGATCAAATGATGAATGTCGCCTGGAAATTCATGCTGCCGATGGCGTTTACCTGTGTGATCGCGGCCGCCGTCTGGCATTATGCGGGTCGCGGATTGCGCGGATGGCTCTGGTCGCTGGTCGTGATTGCCATTGTCTATACGGCCCTCTCGATTTTGCTCGACACGCGGAGAAAATTCGCACCGCGCGCGTACCGTTTCGCCGAATGAACAGTGCCGCGTTTGTCGTCATCGCCATTCTGACGCTCGCCGCGGCTCTGGCCACCGCAACGCTGCAAAAACTGATGCATGCAGCGCTCTGTTTCGCCGTGGCGCTTGTCGGAGTCGCGGCGTTCTTCCTTTTGCTTGGCGCGGAGTTCGTCGGCTTGGTGCTCGTGTTCGTTTACATTGGCGCCGTTGCGGTTCTGATCGTGTTCACGATCCTGCTCACGCGGCGTGATATTGGAAAAGATCGCGGGTTTAATTGGGGCGGCGTTCTCGTGGCCGTCGCCGTCTTCTGCGGTCTGACATGGTCGATCCTAAAGACTCAGTCGCTTTCCAGCGTCGCGCCGCACATTCGGGTACTCACGGTCAAACGAATCGGCGAAGCGTTGATGACCAGCTACGTCTGGCCGTTGCAATGCATCGGGCTCCTGCTCACTGCCGCCCTCATCGGCGCGCTCATTCTCGTAATGGAGGAGAGGGGATGACGCGCTATCCAATTGAATTCGCTGCGTTATGACACCGACGCTTCAAATTTTCCTCATCGTCTCTGCAGCACTGTTCTCGATCGGCCTGCTTGCCGCATTGGGCCGGCGTCACGCCATTTTCATCCTCATTGGGATCGAAATGATGCTCGCTGCAGCGAATCTCAATTTTATCGCGTTCTGGCGCTTCGGCCAGCACCCCCAGCCGCCCACTGGAGTGATGATAGCTCTCTTCGCGATCGCCATCGCGGCCGCCGAAGCCGCGGTCGGCCTCGCGCTGGTCATTGCCGTTTACCGCCACTATCGCACCACCAACGTCGATCAACTGGATCGGCTCAAAGGATGAATTCCTGGATCATTGGTCATCTCTGGCTGATCCCGGCAGTGCCGTTCGCGGCATCGCTGGTGATTTTGAGTCTGGCGAACGCGCGCCGCAAAAGTGCGGCGGCGCTCGCGGTCATCGGTCAAGCCGTAGTGTTGGTGACGTCGGCCTTCGCGTTTGTTCCGACGCTGCGAACGCCCAGCTTCCGCGTGGTTCAGAATTTCATCTGGTTCAGTTTCGGCGAACAAGGGTTGCGAATTGGGTGGCTGCTCGATCCGCTCGCCGTCGCAATGCTGGCAATGATCGCACTGGTCGGGCTGTGCATTTTTGTTTTCAGCATCGGTTACATGGCTGAGGACAAGAATTTTGTCCGTTTCTTTGCGTATCTGTCGTTTTTCTCCGGCGCGATGCTCGGCCTGGTTATCGCGAATAGTTTGCTTCTGCTTTTTGTTTTTTGGGAACTGGTTGGCCTCGCGTCCTATCTGTTGATCGGGTTTTGGATTGAGAGACCGAGTGCCGCCGCCGCAGCAAAGAAAGCATTCATCACAACCCGCATTGGCGACTTGGGATTTTTTATCGGCATGCTTTGGCTCTATAACCGCAGCGGGACACTTCTTTTTTACGATGACGGCGGCGGTTGCCTTGAAAACGCTGGTCTCGCGCTGCTTGGTGCGGGCGCCACGTTTATCGCGCTTCTGATCTTCTGCGGCGCGGTCGGCAAATCGGGGCAATTCCCCCTACATGTCTGGTTGCCGGATGCGATGGAAGGTCCAACGCCGGTGAGCGCCTTGATCCACGCGGCGACCATGGTCGCCGCCGGTGTATTTCTTGTCGCGCGCGTGTATCCGCTCTTCTCGTTAGGCGCGATTAACGGCGTGACACCTTCGCTTACCGTTGTGGTCTGGATCGGAGTCACGACGGCGCTGATGGCTGCGCTTATCGCGATCGCCCAGTCCGACATCAAACGCATTCTTGCTTACTCCACAGTGTCGCAGCTCGGCCTGATGATGGTTTCGCTCGGGGTAGGCGGTGTTGCCGCTGGTATAATGCATCTGCTGGCACACGGCTTTTTCAAGGCGCTGTTGTTCCTCGGCTCCGGCTCGGTGATCCACGGTTGCCACCATGAGCAGGACATTCGCAAAATGGGCGGCCTGCGACGCCTCATGCCGGTGACGTTTGTGACATACGCCGTCGGCATGATGACGCTCAGCGGTGTGCCGCTGTTCTTTTCCGGTGCCTGGACGAAAGAGGAAATTCTTCACACCACAGAGCATTGGCCGCCGTCACACGCACCGTATTACCTGATGTTGGCCGGGGTCGTTCTCACGGCGCTCTACATGACGCGACAGATCATCTACGTCTTTTTTGGGAATCGCCGTGTAGGTTCCGAACACGCGCACGAGAGCCCACGTGTGATGACGATCCCGCTGGTAGTGCTCGCACTTTGCGCAATTTTCTTCAGCGTTGTGCTCACGCCAGCCTGGCCGTGGCTGCATGGTTACCTCACGAATGAACCCGCGCCACAGTTTGATCTCGCGCGGTTGATCCAGCCAATGCTTTTTGTGTCGCTCATCCTCGTGGCTGCGGGCATCGGACTGGGCGTTTTGATCTATCGCAAAGCCGGCGCGCAAGATCGACTGCGCGCGGCCGAGACTGATCCGCTCGAATATGCACAACCGGCTCTGTTTCGGTTCTTGGAAAACAAAATGTGGCTGGATGAGCTCTACACACACACTGTGGTCGCCTGGAGCCGAACGGCCTCACGTCTGTCCGACTGGATGGACCGCTATTTCTGGGACGGCATCGTCAGTGGGTTTGGTGGTCTCGGTCAGCTCTTCGCGGCGTTCACGGCCGACGTTGACGAGCGCGGCATCAATGCCGGAGTCGATGAAACTACGATCGGTGCGCGCAGGTTGGGGCGCGTTATGTCCAGGTGGCATTCGGGACAAATCCAGACTTATCTCGGCATTATTGCGATTGGAATGCTCACGTTGCTTCTACTTTACGCATGGTTGGTTTGATCACAGCGCTCATTGTTATACCGCTAATTGGTGCGTTGGCATTGTATGCCGGACGCCCCGGAAACGCGCGCGCGATCTCGCTTCTGTTTAACGCGCTCTCCGCGTTCTGCGCGCTGATGCTCTGGCAAAAGTTCGACGTAACTGCCGCCGGCATGCAGCTTGTCGAGCATCACGCTTGGATTCCGAGCATTGGCGCGGAGTACCTGGTCAGTGTCGACGGCTTGAGCCTGCTGCTCGTTTTGCTCACCTCGCTCATCATCCCATTCGCGTTTCTCGCGCAGCCAATGGACCGCGGCTTCGGCGCAACCATGCTCGTGATGCAATCTGCGCTGTACGGCACGTTCACGGCACAAAATTTTGTTCTTTGGTTCTTGTTCTACGAGATGAGCCTGATCCCGGCATTCCTGCTCATTAAAATCTGGGGCGGCGAAAATCGGGACCGCGCCGCGACGAAATTTTTCGTTTATACGTTCCTCGGCAGTGTCGCGATGCTGCTGTCCTTTCTCGGGATTTATTTTGCGAAGGGCACGTTCGATTTCGCAACGCTGGCGAATCTGGGTAAGAACGGATTGCTCACTGGCAAGCTCTCATGGCTTGCATTTGCCGGAATCTTTCTCGGACTGGCGGTTAAGGTGCCGCTCTTTCCGTTTCACACCTGGCTGCCGGACGCTTATGAAACCGCGCCGACCGGCATGTCGATGGTGCTCACGGGCGTCCTCTCGAAGATGGGCGTTTACGGTTTCGTCCGTCTATTGCTTCCGCTCTTCCCTAACGAAATCAAAATCGTCGGCCCGTGGCTGCTTGGCCTCGCAGTGTGCTCAATTTTCTTTGCACCGCTGGCGGCGTGGGCACAGCGCGATCTGAAACGAATGATCGCTTACTTGTCGATCAATCATCTCGGCTATTGCATGCTCGGCCTTTTCGCCGTGACGGCTTCGCCCGTGGTGGCTGCCACGATCGACACGCAGGCGGCATTGAGCGGCGTGTTCATGCAAATCTTTAATCACGGTATCGTCGCAGCCGCGTTGTTCTACTATGTCGGGTTGCTCGAACAGCGGCGCGGGCTTCGCGGCATGGATGACTTCGGAGGCCTGATGCAACGGACCCCTCTGCTGTGTGGCTGGATGAGCGTCGCCATGTTTTCCTCGCTCGGTCTGCCCGGTTTGAACGGATTTATTGGTGAATTTTTGATTTTCAAGGGTTCATTCGCCATCGCGGCCTCCTTCACGGCCATTGCGGTGATCGGTCTCCTCGTCACCGCAATCGTCTTGGTGCGCGCCATGCAAGCGTTGTTCAGCGGGCCGTTGAGCGACAGTTGCAGTGGGTTTCCCGATCTTCTGCGAAAGGAAAAACTTGTCATCGTTCCACTGACACTGATCATGTTCGTAATCGGCATCGCGCCGCAATTCATCTTGAACATCTTTAAC
>Ga0126371_10005670_pt1 | contig 11101 bp, 12 predicted proteins | sample PanSoiMetaPlot_4_FD_110145 | JGI IMG/M metagenome (GOLD analysis project Ga0126371, IMG submission 110145) | Tropical forest soil microbial communities from Panama - MetaG Plot_4 | ecosystem: Environmental > Terrestrial > Soil > Tropical forest > Bulk soil | place: Panama | collected 2016-02-17
CTGGGCGTGCAAGGCGGCTTTCGCGGGCCCTTGCGAGGAGACCACCAAGCCATGGTACCGCCATCGATCCGTGGGTCAGCGCGTCGAGCGGTCCGGGAGCCTCGACCCAACCAATTATTTTCACCAAGACCTGGGGCCGCGGCCGGCACATCGAGCCAAACAAAACCCGAGGACACACTTCAGATTCCACCCGCAGGCGCTCCGGCTGCCGAGGCCATATCTTTACCAGGCCCTACGGTCGCTGCATACGCCGCTTCGTACTGTGCCACGCCTCGGGGAGCTTGCAAGTTGGCGGAACGCCAAATCGTTGGCGACAAATGCTGGTGTGTCACGCGCGCCGGCCAGTATGTAAACGGTACGGTAGAACGCGCGAGTATTGGCTATGCGGGTTACTAGGACGTCGCGGCGGCTCGGCAGTCGCAGCTCCCGGCGCATTCTGGCCGGAATCGCTGTTCTGTCGCTGGCCGCTTGCGCGTGGTTGCTGGCGCTTCACGTCTCTACACAGGCACCTGTTATCATCGATGAGGCCGCCAAACTGAACGCGTGTCGGACGAGTGCCATCACTCTCATAAAGCCCGAGCGGATAGATGTTGCGTTCCTTGCCCGCGTGTCTGATTTTTGCTACGGACAGGTGCGTGGAGAGGATTTACTTGGTGACTTCCACGTCAGAAAACTTAGTTTTTTGCGGCAGCAATCGAACACTGGAGTGCTGTTGTGGATGGTCGTGGCGATTACAATTGCCGGCGTGTCGCTTGCCGGATTTCAGCTGCTGGCTGCCTATCGATTGGCGAATAGTGGTCGCTTAGAGTTCTCCCAAGGAGGGGAACTTAGCCTTGATCCTAAAAGCATCTCGCTCAAATCATCAGTCACGGGCGTCGTTATCCTGACTCTTTCCTTGGCGTTTTTCATTGCTTACGTCAAATGGGTCTATCCAATTAGGACACAAATTGATCCGGAAGTTGCCGCAACAAATTCGAATGTCGCAAACATAATAGGCTCCAATGTTCCAATGACACTGAGCGTCGGCGGCGTCGGGGCGGCGCCTGGATCTGGCTCACGTCCGGCCGTACTTTCCGCCGACGAAAGATCCGGACAATAGCAGGCCGTCGCAGGTGTGCGACCCAGAGAAGGCCTCGGCGGCGTCGGTCCATTTTGCGTTCCCCCACCGGCGGACGCACATCAGCCGGCTGATAAGGCGATGGCGACGAATGCATTGACTCGATGCTGAACTGTGCCCGGGCGGCCCCCACAGTGCCGAGGCCACGGACGCACTCCGACCGGGCCGCTGGCTTGCCATCCCCGACGGAGTGCTTATCTAAACCTGTGCATACTCACCAACTGCCAAGGAAAGCGGAGTGCACTGGAAGAAGCGCCAGAGGCAGATTGAGCGGCTTCAGGCGAAGCACGGCAAAGATAGAAGCCTCGCCCGAAAATTCCCAAACCTGAAGGTGGAGCAGCGCACAGCACCGTGCTCGAACGGCATGCGGGGGAGCACTGCTCGTCGCGCTCAACCTCCAGGGATGAAGCAATTCCCGGTCGGTCATAGTCACAAGCAAGGCTTGGAACTGATTACGCCCGGCACGGATTTGCAATGGATGGGCGGCAAAAAGACATGACAGGCGTCCGGGGCATCAGGGGATTTGTTCACCACGGCCGGGGGAACAGCCAAAGTTGCTTGTTTCCGCGTGCGGTCGACGACAACGGCGTCATGAATAATTTGTCTCGTCGGTATCGCGCCATATTCGGACGGAGCCGTCCGAACGAAACTGAGTGATACCCGGCCAATTCGCGCGTAGAGATGTCGCCGCAAGCCTTGATCGCCACATTAGGTGGCGGAACACCGTTAGGTGGCGGAACACCGTTGTAAATTCCTTGGAATTATACCGCAAGGCGCCGGTATCCAGGGCTTCATCGATGTACCTTTGAACGTCGCTGCGCGTCCAGACGATTGTTGAGCGAACGCGGATCACAGCGGCAAACGGCGTGGCCTACAGATCAAAGTGATCGGGTGTCCAACGACGGGATGTCTCGGCCTTGTCGTCATAAGATGCTTCGAAGATCGGAGCCGCCAATGTGGCACGCACGTGCAGGGTGGTGTGCTCCAAGTTACGAAAGCCGTGTTTCGCGCCGGCGGGCACGAGCACCGACTGATTTGCCTTGACAATCGTGCGCGTGCTGCCAAGCCAAATCTCCGCGGTCCCTTCAATCACCTCGAGCACCTCCTCGACGGCGTGCATGTGAGTTGGCGCTCCGAGTCCCGGATCACAGAACTGTTCGAAGATGCACAGCTGCCGGCCACCCAGCAAAGCCGAGATACGCATCCGCGTCATCACGCCTTCACGCCATTTTTCCAGCGGCTGATCATCGTGTATGAGCACGACCATACCAAGATCCCTTTTTTGTATTTAGAAAATGCGGCTCTGGCCCGTCCACAGGCCCGAGCATTTCAAAACCTATGTTACTCATTCGGGCTTCGATCTCACAACGCAAAAATACTCATGAAATGCGCTTCCAAAAAAGCGTCTCTTCCGTTCTCTACCGGAGGAGCCGCGCAATTCGCGCTCACCTGATGAGGAATAGCCGCGTGCGCAACCGATCTTCTTGCGCCCAGCTTCGTGGTGGCTGCGAGCAACCCAATGCCAATCGTACGGCATGGTGACGCCCGGCGCTGTCGTGATCGATGTTAGCGATCGACTTGCGAACGGCGAGTTCATGCCGAGGTCAAAGATGCGAAGATCTCGTCTTTTCGGTAAAGAAGCTGGGTTCGAACGCGGCCCCGGACTGAAGATCCCGGTTATATTCGACGGTCTTCGCGTCGTCATGGCCCCATTGCCTTGGCTCCGAAAAGTCCGTGCGGCCCCAATCGCTGATTAAAGGCCTATCCGCCGACTCGGGGTTGCGCCGCGGTGGGCGGCAATGCCGGATGCCCCCGAAAGGGCCTCTTTGACGGGAGAGCGCGGGCCCTGCGGCCATCCGGCGGACGTTGCCCACGGAAGCTTTGATCGTGCAGGGCGCCGGTCAGCCGGCGCTATGGGTGATTTGTCCGGCGGCCATTGAGGCCGAGGAGCCGCTGGGCAACGGGACGCAGCTTCCTTTCGTCGGTGGGTAGTTGCCCGCACTGCGCCATTGAGTGCTACAGTGCTATTGAAAACGCCCTCCTTCCGGACGACAGCGATCGCGGGTACGAGCGGCTGGGCCTCGAGCCCTTGGGCGAGTTTGGCGAACCGCAGCCGCCCAACTTGGGATTGGCTCGAAAAGCCTCGTTGCCATCGGGTCGGCGGTTGCGCCCAAAGGCGTTAAGGTGACTGACTAACGCAATTTCGGAGACATTCAGGCCGATAACACTGTCACCGAGGTGAAGAACACCGCAGATCACCTTCGCTCAGGGCCGGGTCGTGAACCTACATTCCGCGAATCCGGCCGCAGAGCGAGAGGCATGATGCGCTTTCACTGGGAGGGATGTGCTGTGTCACGCGAGCCAGTGACCCAAGAGTGCCGCGCCTACCCCTATTTGTCGAAATGGCCTGTCGATTACCCCGGTTGCTGTCGAGGTGGGGCAGACGCTCGACGGTCCGCGGTTCGCTTTAAGCGTCGCATGAAAGCGATCGATGTTCCCCCCGCGCACTGAGGAAGAAACGGCCGCGCCCAACGCTCGGATCGCCGCGTAGAGGGTCGCGGAAGGGCCTGCTGGGTACCGGCCCCGCAGCGAAGGCGAGTCACAGGCACACCGATGATGGCGAGAGACGATCAAGAGGCGTACGACGCTCTTCTCCACGAATTTGAGAGAGCGGTCAGCGTTGTCGCACGCAAACATCGTGTGACCCCTTGGGCGGTCATCGATGCTTGCGAGTCGCTCAAGATGCGTTTCTTGGCGGAAATTCTCGATCGGCCCACCCCTGGGCGTGATCGGCAGGAATGACCCCATCAAACAAACCGCAACTGTAAGCGTGCAGGCGCGTGAGCTAGGAAGCAACGTATCCGTTAGATCAAAGCGGATACCGACCAATCCGCACGATTGGCGATAAGCTGCTTTTTTGTATTTGACGCAACCGCTGTCATTTAGCTGACGGTTGGGGCGCGTTTGGCAGGTTCGCCATTGGTGATGTGCCTGGCGCAGTTGTCGGGCGTTTTTGGGGTGACGTCGGACAGGCGCGAGGGCTGCGAATGCAGGCGCCCCGGTCAACGCGGCCAGGGTCGCTGCGAAAAGCCCGGCGCGAATTAACGCGATCCTGGCGAGTGCGGGGGACTTCAAGCGCGCAGCGCCCTCTGATCGCAGATCAGTTCTCACCCCTGCGGTGGGGTGGAGGACCACATTACCGTTGAGATGCGATTTCGAATAACGTTGTCTCTCTTTAGGGTCGCTTAACCCTAATCCCTGCATTGTTATTCGCCTCGTCAGGGTCGTGACGCGGCGCGTCGGTCAAGCGCCTTGTCTTTGCAATGGTCAAGGCTGGTCGAAGCGATTCAACTGAAACCGGCAGTGATGAAGCAGTCTGTTTTTCGAGTAGCGTAGATTATGACGTGTGCGACTGTGGCGTTCCCTCAGGCCGTTGCTTTCGACGGTCGTGCTTTCGCGCTCCGCGATTGTCATCGTGTTATCTTTGGCGGTGTCGTCATCGGCCTTGGAACCATGGCGGCTGCCTGCGCCATGGTCGCCTGTGTGACCGTGGCTGCCGCATGGATTGTGGCCGCCTCTCTGTCCGCCAATCCCTATATCCACCCAAGTGTCTCGATGGGGCCAGAGACGATTGCTCTAAACTATCGCTATCCGATCCTGGCCGGTGCGCCGGATGTCTCCGCTTCGGCTCCCCTCCCGGTCGATCATGGCTATGCGCCCGATCCCCTGCTCGAAGCCGAGCTCACGCTCACGCCGACTCCGAGTTTCGCGCCCGCCAACGCTGCGCCGCTCTTGACGAATCGCTTCACGAGACGTGCGGATCACGTGCCCTCCGTGTTGTTGACCCCTGCGCCCATTCAGGCCGCTCATGCCCACGCGCCCGATCCGACCGTCGACGCCGATTTGACTCGCGCAGCAGCGCCGAATTCCGCGCCTACCCGCCATGCGACAGTTCCGACCGCGCATATCTCTGAACCGGCGAGAACGAGGGAGGCCGTTCCCCAGATCCAAGCCGCACCCGCAATGCCACCGGCGTCCAGCTCTCATAAACCTCTACCTTCGCCACAGGCTCACCGCGATTTAATTTCGATGCCCGGTACAGACAGCCATACGGCGGTTTATGACATTGAAGCGCATACGGTGTATTTGCCGGGCGGCGACAGGCTCGAGGCGCATTCGGGTCTGGGCAAACGATTGGACGATCCTCGCTACGTGAGCGAGAAAAATCGGGGGCCGACTCCGCCTAACGTCTATGATCTCGTGCTGCGAAGCGACCTTTCCACGGCGTTCGGGCCATTCGCCTCAATCCGGTTGGTGAAGGCAACATGTTCGGTCGCGATGGTATGCTCGCGCATACCTACATGCTTGGACCCAGCGGTCAGTCGTTTGGTTGCGTATCCTTCCGAGACTATCATGCATTCCTGCAAGCCTTTTTGGAGGGTGAGGTCAATCGTCTCATCGTCGTGCCGCATGTGGGGGCCACGGTTTCACGCGCCACTCCCTTTCGTCACGGACGTGCCGATCGATATGCCTCCGATCATGGGTGACGCTTGATGCTTGCTTCATGAGGTTCTTATCGGTCAGAGGGTCCCTGTTTGAGCCGTCGACGCGAGGGCATTAGCGCTCGATCAACCCTCCAGAACGCATCTGCGACACCTGTGGGCAATCAGGGTAAACAGCCGGGCACCACGACCTTCTCAGCCGGCCGTCCAATTCGGTCCGAGAAGACGAGTGCGGCTAATGCTTCACTGCACATTGAAAGCTGCTTGGGGCACGCGTCACGAACGTGCCTCATGCCCCGCCTCGGCAGGTGATGCTCAGGACCAGACATGCTCGATGGGAAGCTTTCAGGGAATGATGAGCGCTCATCGCTTCGAAGATTGCGTCTCGATCGGGCCCGTCAAGACTTGACCAGCCGCGCCGTCCCGGGATCAATGGGGCTCACGCAACGCGCCTTCCAGGAAGCGTGGGCCCATGTTCGATTTCGATCGCGTCATTGAGCGCCGCGGTACACACGCCGCGAAATGGGACCTGACGGCGCAACTCTCGGGCATCGTATCCCCGGATGCGATCCCGATGTGGGTGGCAGACATGGATTTCCCGGCGCCGCCGGGCGTGACGGAAGCGCTTGCCGCGGAGACGGGGCGCGCCACCCACGGCTACTATGCCGACACAGGCAGCTGGGCGGCCGCGCTCGCGGATTGGATGGCACGCAGACATGCCTGGCGGGTGGATCTGGACTGGGTGAGCCCAACGCCTGGCATCGTTTCGGGGCTGGGTCTTATCCTTCAGGCGGTGAGCAGCCCTGGCGATGATGTCGTCGTCTTCCCGCCCGCCTATCATGCTTTCCGCAGGATCATTCTTGCCAACGAGCGCCGCATTCTTGATGCGCAGCTTGTCGAGACCAATGGCCGCTATTTCATGGATCTCGACGCCCTGCGCGCGAACCTGACGCCACGGACGAAGGTTGTTTTCTTTTGCAGCCCCCACAATCCGGGCGGGACGGTCTGGTCGGTCGATGAGATCCGCGCGCTGGCTGCCCTGTGCGCCGAGCGTGACTTGATCTTGGTTTCCGACGAGATCCATTGCGATCTCGTTTTCGAGCGTTTAAAGCACACGCCCACGATCCTCGCGGCGCCAGAGATCGCGGACCGTCTGATCACCTGTGTGGCAGCAACGAAGACCTTCAATCTCGCTGGCGCCCACGTCGGCGCTTGCGTCACTTCGAATCCGGCGTTGAAGCGCCGCCTCGACGCGCGCATCGCGGCAAGCGGCCTTGCCTCCTACAACCGCTTCGGCATGATTGCGACCGAAGCGGCTTGGCGGACCGGTGAGGCGTGGCTCGACGCGCTCCTGCCGTACCTTGCCGAGAGCCGCGATTTTTTCGATGCGCGGATCGAGGCCGGCGTGCTTGGGGCACGCTCGATGAAGCTTGGGGCCACGTATCTCGCGTGGGTCGATTTCTCCAGAACCGGACTGTCGCCTGAAGAGTTCGCCTTCCGGGTCAAAAGCCGCGCGCGGATCTTTGCAAGTCCTGGCCCGCAGTTTGGACCGGGCGGTGAGACCTGGCTCCGCTTCAACTTCGCCACGCCGCGCCCGATCCTCGAGGAGGCGCTTGAACGCCTGAAGGGCGCGTTTGAGGAGCTGCGGACGTGACGATCCGCGGTCATGCCGAGGTCGCCGACCGATGGAACCGGCGCTGCGCCCTCAGAATCGAGCCGGATGCTTCAAGTCGGCGCTCAACGCGCAAAAACCGTCGCGCCGGAAAGTAGAAGCGAGAATAGAGCGAAAGCAATGGGTAAACCAGTGGTCGGCGTGATCGCCAACGCGCATCGTGTCGAGGGTCGATTCTCCGCGCAGCATGTCGGGGAGCATAATCTTCGTGCAGTTGCCGAAGTCGCCGACGCACTGCCCGTGATGTTTGCGGGCGCGTCGGACATCACGGACATCGGCGCCTTACTGGCGGTCGTCGACGGCGTGTTGTTTCCGGGCGCTCGCGCCAATGTTCATCCGGCACGGTTCGGCATCGAGCCGCATCCTGCGCATGAACCCTACGATGAGAATCGAGACGCGTTGGCGCTGGCGCTAATCGAGGCCTGCGTCGCACGGGGCGTGCCAATCTTCGGTATCTGCCGCGGCCTTCAGGAGATGAATGTCGCCTTCGGCGGCTCGTTGCATCCCGAGATCCGCGAGCTCCCGGGGCGCATGAACCATCGGATGACGCGCCTGGAGACAGGAGAGATCCATCCGGATCCCGCCATTGTCTTCGGCGATCGCCATGATGTCCGGCTCGTTTCCGGGGGCACGTTCGCGCGGATCCTCGGTCGGGAGACCATCCGCGTAAACTCGCTTCATGGTCAGGGCATCCTGGAACCCGGCGCGCGGGTTGTCATCGAGGGAGTGGCCGAAGACGGCACGATCGAGGCGATTCGAATCGCCGACGCGCCCGGCTTCGCACTCGGCGTTCAGTGGCACGCAGAGCACGATCCACAACGCAATCCGATCAATCGCGCGCTGTTTCAGGCCTTCGGCGATGCGCTTTTGGCCCGCAAGCGCGCTACCTAATCTTCGGGATCGACGGCGACTTTGGTTTGGACTGGGTCGCTCGCGTGCGCCCAATCAGCATGTTGGCGGCTGGCGTTGTTGTGTCGCGTAGAGATGCGGTGTCTGGTAGGATGCAGGATCCCCGGCGGAACAGGACAGGGACCATTGAAAGGATAGCACTTGCCTTCGGCCGCAGAGGGGCGCGCGGCCGCGTCAGCGGCCACTTGGTTCCAGCCAGCCCCACGGGCTGCAGCCGAGCCCACATGCGCAGGACCGGACACTAGAATCATCAAACACGCGGCCGCGATCGTGAGAGGTCGCATTGTGTTCTCCATGCCTACTCTTGCCTGATCGAACGATCGGCGCGAGCCCGAGGCGCTCGTCGTCCGCCGCGGCTGAGGCTCGCTGACAGAGTGGCACGTGTGCATCCGCCTTTTCACGTCGCCGAGGACCCTTCTGCCGGAGTACGCATCGACCAAACAGCGCCACTTCGCCGCGCTCAGCAGGATGACATGCGCGGTTTGGACGTGGGAGAGCTGCTCGGCAGCCGCAGATGCGATGCTTCGTCGTGCGCAAGCCCATCACGCCGGGTCGGCGCCGCACCTGTCGAGGAAATCGTCGAGACCTCACGCGCGTTTCTCTCTGCGGTCGACGCCTAGGTTCGGAGGCGGGCGGAGCAGCCAGGCGGCCGGGCGCGCAACGGCGGCGTCTGCGAGCCGGCGGGAGGTCAAACCCGCGCGATGTGCTAACTTCCTGAGAAAAGAGGGTAAACCCGGAGGCTGCCGCCAACCGGCCGGCAAACGCGGCTGCGGGGCGGCGCGACGGGTCGTTCCGCAAGGAGGACCGCCTTTTTTGGACTTCTAAAAGGTCGCTCCTGCGTCTTATTGTCGGAGCGCGTCAGGTGGACGCAACATGCGAATTTCTTGCAGCTTGAGGTGCGGTTGAGCGCCCCTTTTTACGCCCCGCCTGTCGGGCGCAATGGACCGAAGAAGGACGGAGAGAATGAAGAAAACGCTGCTTCTGGCGTTTTTCACGGCGGCGGTTTTAGCCGGAACGCTCACGTCGCTTGCAAGACCGCGTGATGGTTTCGAAGAAGATCTCGCTCAGCTCGATGCGCTGGTATCGTGCCCGCTAAAGGAGGGAGTACTCAAGACCATTCCGACGGATGTCGTTGCCGTGTGTGCCAAATATGGTGATGTGGCGTTCAGAATCGCGCAACGCTACCCCGATAAGGCACCGCGCCTGTTTGCGCTCTATGGCGACCTGCCACAGTGGAAGGAGGTGCTCGATCGATACGGGCACGAAGTCATTCCGATGGTGTGGTATTTCCAACAAGGCTCAAAGGAGATCCAGGTGCGACAGGCCCTGGGGAGGGCGGTCGAGGGTCTGCTTCATGGCGAGCGTCCCGTCTTCAAGATAGAAGACATGACGCCCGAGCAATTCGGATATGTGGCAATCTTGATGCTCAATGATCGAGGGTACGATTTGTTGGGGCAGTTCGAGTTTAAGGACGGCGCGGCACGGCGGCGTCCGGTCCAGGGCGTGCTATCGACCCTGAAAGAGCTGTTCTTCGGTGGGGTCTCCCAGCTCGAGCGTGTTTTGGTCAGGGGCGAGCGGTGGCCGACCTTCGGTGAAATCGGCTCGGCGGCCCTCGATGTGGCAGTGGTCGCCGGCGGCATGTCGGCGATCACCAGGCTGCGTATTGCCGGTGAAGCGGCAGAAGACGCGCGAGCGGCGACCCGATTTGGTCGCCTGTCGGCACTCGAAGTCTCAAGCGGGGCGATCGGCGATTCGGTGCTGACGGTTGGCAGAAAGGTGGTGCCAGCCGCCGCCGTCGTCGGTGTCGCGTATCTCGCTGTGAGCCACCCTCACATCGTCACCGGCGCCGGTCAATGGATCGCCGAAAGGGTCGGGGTCGCGCCATGGGTTGGGGCATTCGGCATATGGCTGCTCCTGCTCATCCCGATCATGATGGTGATCTCACCGCTCGTTTCCGCCACGAGACTGTCCATGAAGGGCTTTGCTTTCACGTTTGGCGCCTGCAAAAATCTGGCCTTGCGCCTCAGCCGCCCGATCGCCTCCATGAAATCGGCGATGGCAAAAGACGCATCCGTCGTATCCTATTGCGTGGATGCGCCCAGCCCACAGTATTCAGGAGTTGGAAAACAGGTGGTCGAGTCCGGTCGATTGGATACGAACTCAAGAAACTGAATGGCCATGTGTCCGCCCGACAGTCGTGAGCCTCGACGACGGCGGCACCGGCGCGCCACGCCGCCTGCGCCTTAGTCAATCCGCTGTCCAACCCCCGTCGATGACCAGCGAGGCGCCGGTCATCAGCGCCGAGGCATCGGAGGCGAGAAAGACCACGGCGCCGGTTAAATCCTCGACTTGGCCCAGGCGCCCCAGCTTGATCTTGGAGAGGACGTCTCGGCGAAACGCTTCGTTCTCAAAGAAGGGGCGAGTCATCGGGGTTTCGACGAACGTCGGACTCAAAGTGTTGACGCGGATGCGATGCGATGCGAGTTCGATCGCCATGGCCTTGGTGAGACCCTCGAGCGCGTGCTTCGATGCGCAATAGACGCTGCGCCGCGCGCTTCCTACGTGGCCCATTTGCGATGACACATTAATAATGGAGCCCGGCCGGCCGGCAGCGACCAGTTGCCGGGCCACCGCCTGCGCCACAAAGAACGCAGCGCGCACGTTGAGCTCGAATACAAAGTCGAAATCCTCGACACTGACCTCGACGAACGGCGCCGGCCGATTGGTTCCAGCGTTGTTAAACAGGACGTCGAACGGAGCGGCTGAGGCGAGCCACGCGCGAACGGCCTCAAGATCCGTCACGTCAATGGCCCGAGCCTGCGCCTTGTGACCGCGTGCCTCAATGGCGGCCGCCGCGGCCGCGATCTCCTCACTGCTGCGTGCCACAAGCGTGACCTCGGC
>Ga0126371_10005671_pt1 | contig 11100 bp, 11 predicted proteins | sample PanSoiMetaPlot_4_FD_110145 | JGI IMG/M metagenome (GOLD analysis project Ga0126371, IMG submission 110145) | Tropical forest soil microbial communities from Panama - MetaG Plot_4 | ecosystem: Environmental > Terrestrial > Soil > Tropical forest > Bulk soil | place: Panama | collected 2016-02-17
CCTATATGATGCTGGTTCAACCACTTGGGTTCGATACAGTACAATCCGTAAATAACTTCAGCCTGAACCCCAGCTTTCATAAGGCTGAGACTCAGGACAGGGCCCTTGCATCCAAACCTGGTAGAAGGGATTGTCGCTACCGCGTATCATCCAGCCAGCGTGAAGATCAGCTCTCGAACAGTGTTCCGCCTCACGCTGGCTGTTGTTGCGCTCCTAAGCGCACGCGGGTATGCCCTACCTGACGTACATGCCGTCGCGCAGGCGGTAGACGCCCATTACAACCACTTGCATTCGCTCGAGGCCGATTTTGTCGAGATCTACCAGGGATCGGGCATTCAACGGAGCGAATCGGGGACACTATGGTTGAAAAAACCGGGCAAGATGCGCTGGGAGTATCGTTCTCCAGAAGAGAAGCTTTTCGTCACCGATGGGGACCAGGCTTGGCTGTATTTGCCGAGCGAGAAACAGGCACGAAAATCCTCCCTGCGAAAGATGGACGACCTTCGCTCGCCGCTCGCTTTGTTGCTTGGTAAGACGAAGCTGGAAAAGGAGTTATTGAATCTCTCGTTTGCCCCGGATGTGCAGCCCTCAAGTCCGGAAAACTCGGTGTTGCGAGGGGTGGCCCGCGGGATGGAGGATCGTATCCGGCAGGTTCTGGTCGAAGTAACCCCACAGTATCGGATTACGCGAATTCTGATTGACAGCACTGACGATTCCATCACCGAGTATCGGTTCAGCAATCAGAAGGAAAACGTTCCGGTGCTCGACAGCAAGTTTAGCTTTAAGGCCCCAGCGGGAAGCGAGATCATCGACGATCAAACGAACTAGACGAACCCAGGCGAGTTGCTCGCAACGTTACCGTAGGCATCATTGGTTGTAAGTAGCGGCAAAAGCTGAAGTTCCCGAATGTTAGACTAGTGTGGGCCAGCCCGGTTTTTGAGGAAACATGGCAGAGTTTTTGGTTAAAGTCGCCGACGAGCGGGGCCGTCAACTCGAACAGGTCGAGACCGGCTTTTCCGAGGCTGAGGTACGGGAGCGGTACGCGCAGCAGGGATTCCTGGTCTATTGGGTCAAGCCCAAGGGCATTCTGAGTGGCGGAAAGATCCGGCGACACAAAAAGGTCAGGCAATCGACGTTCCTGGTGTTTAATCAGCAGCTTTTGACCCTGCTGAAGGCGGGCCTGCCGATCCTGGGTTCGCTGGATCTGCTGATCAAGCGGCAAAAGGACACCTATTTCCGGTCGCTGCTGCAGAATGTACGCGAACGGGTCAAGGGCGGCGAGCTGCTCTCCGAGGCCTTTTCCGCGCAGAATGTTTTTCCGAAAATTTACACAACCACGCTGATGGCGGGCGAGAAAAGTGGCAACATGGACGAGGTACTGACCCGCTACATCAACTTTCAGCGTCTGAGCCTGGGCTTCAAGAAGAAGCTGATTGTTTCGCTGGTTTATCCGGCGCTGCTGGTGTCTGTAGTCTTCTGTTTGTTGATCTTTTTGGTCACCTATGTGGTGCCGCAATTTGCCAAGCTTTACGAGGACCTAAACGCCAGCTTGCCAGCCGTTACGCTCTTCATGCTCAATGTGGGCACGCACGCGCAGCGTTATGCCCCGGTTGCGGTGCTGGTTTTGATCCTGGTTGCGTTCCTCGTCTGGCGCTGGAAGGCCACCGATAAGGGAGCGGAAACCATCGATGGGGCTTTGCTGAAGGCGCCGATCGTCGGCAACATTCTGGTGAAGCAGCAGGTGGCAACGTTTTCGCGCATGCTGGCCACATTACTAGCGGGTGGTATGCCGCTGGTACCTTGTCTCGAGACGGCGGGGGCATCGATGAGCAGCCGGAAGATCCTGCTGGGCGTACGGGATGCTGCGGTGCGAGTGCGCGAAGGTCAGTCGCTGGCGAAAAGCCTGGAAGAGCAAAAATTGTTCCCCGAGCTTTCAGTGGAGATGATTGAAGTGGGCGAGTCGACGGGGGCGTTGCCCTCGATGCTGAACTCCGTCGCCGAGTTCTACGAAGAAGATGTGCAGACGGCACTCAGCGCGGCCATGGCGCTGATTGAGCCGGTTATTTTGATCATCATGGCGGTATTTGTCGGTGGAATTCTGATTTCCCTTTATCTACCGATATTCAGTTTAGGGTCAAACATCCATTAACGAGACTCCGAGTGGGCTACGGGAAAAGCGGGAATCCGCGAGGACACAGAGTTTCACAAAAGAAACACCGAGGTTAAGCAGAGTCTCGGCAAGGTTCAAGGCAGGTCGAAATGGCAGGAATGGCAGAGAAGAAAACAGTTGTGGCGAATACGGGAAACGGGCAGGGCACCCCGGCAAGCCATTCCAGTGAAGTAGCGCGGGCGCAGGATATCGCTCGGCGATATCGCTGCGAGTTCGTGGATTTACACGATTTCCAGCTGCATCACGACCTGTTCTCGAAAATCGATCCGCGGCTGATGTTCCGCTATAACTTCATCCCCCTCGAAGAGACCCGCGACGGGAAACTCGCCATCGCCATCGCCGACCCCAGCCAGCTGATGATGATTGACGAGATCGGGCTGCTGCTCAGCAAGCGAATCGTCACCAAGGTCGCGACGCTTGCTCAAATCAGCGAGATTCTAAAGAAGACCGAGCAGTCCAAGCGCGTGCTCGAAGATGCCAGCGAAGGCTTCACCCTCAACGTGGTTCGCGAAGAAGAGGGGGGCGACGAGAGCATCAGCATCGACAAGCTTACCGCCCAGGGCGACATGAGCCCGATCATCCGGCTGGTCGACACCACGATCTTTACCGCGTTGCAGCGCCGGGCGAGCGACATTCATATCGAGACCCGCGATGACTCGGTCGTAATCAAGTTCCGCATTGACGGCGTGCTCGCGCAGGCGATGAATCCCATCGCCAGAGAGCACCATTCGACCATCATCTCGCGCATCAAGGTGATGAGCGAGCTCGACATTTCCGAGCGCCGGGTACCCCAGGACGGACGTTTCCGCGTGAAATACGGGCAGCCAGAAAGGCCCATCGATTTCCGGGTGTCGATCATGCCATCCATTCACGGCGAAGATGCCGTGCTGCGTGTGCTCGACAAGGAATCGATGAGCGAGAAGTTCCGAACGCTCACGCTGGAGGTTGTGGGCTTCGATGAGGACGACCTCCGGCGATTCCGCCGCTATATCAAAGAGCCTTACGGTATGGTGCTGGTCACCGGACCGACCGGGAGCGGCAAGACCACGACTCTGTACGGGGCAATCAACGAGATCAAGACCGACGAAGACAAGATCATCACGATTGAAGACCCGGTGGAATACCAGATTCGCGGGATCACGCAGATCCCGGTCAACGAGAAGAAGGGCTTAACCTTCGCCCGCGGGTTGCGTTCGATTTTGCGGCACGATCCCGACAAGATCATGGTCGGCGAAATTCGCGACACCGAGACGGCGCAGATTGCGATCCAGTCCGCTCTGACCGGACACCTGGTATTCACGACCGTGCACGCCAACAACGTGGTCGACGTGTTGGGGCGCTTCCTCAACATGGGAGTGGAGCCCTATAACTTTGTTTCTGCCTTGAACTGCATCTTGGCGCAGCGCCTGGTCCGGTTGATCTGCAATACCTGCCGGACCGTGGTGCAGTATCCGCCGGAAGTTCTCGAAGCTAGCGGCCTCGATCCCGAACAGTGGTCGAAGGTGGCGTTTTACGAAGGCCAGGGATGCATTGAGTGTGCGGGGACCGGGTTTCGCGGGCGAACGGCGATTCACGAATTGCTGGATCTGAGCGACCGCATCCGCGAGATGATTCTGGCCAAGAAGCCGACCTCGGAAATTCGCCGTGCGGCTCGGGAAGAAGGCATGCGCTTCCTGCGCGAGTCGGCATTGGACAAGGTTCGTCTCGGCCTGACCACGTTGAAGGAGATCAACAAGGTCACGTTCATCGAGACCATGAGGTAAACCGAGCTGCTAGCTCCTAGCTACTAGCTTCTAGCGAACAAGGCTGGTTTTGCTTGCTAGAAGCTAGTAGCTAGAGGCTAGCAGCTTCACACTGGTAACGGGCCTCAGCCTCTGATGTAATAGAGTTTCCGGACAAGATGAGCCGTAGTTATCAATCCGCTAAGCCCAAATTGGCCTGCGAAATTGCGGCCGACCGTGTCATTGCCGCACGGGTGGCCGATTCGGGGCAGGTCCTGGAGCTCTGTTCCACCCGCGAACTGGCGCCGGGGTGCGTGGTTCCCGATTTGACCGAGAGCAACTTGCGTGAGCGCAATTCCGTGGTCTCGGCACTGCGCGAGGTGCTGGCGAACCTGGGCGGGCGCTCGCGCGATGTGATCGCGGTTTTACCGGATGCGGCGGCCCGGGTGGTGCTGCTCGACTTTGAAACGCTGCCGGATAACCCCGGGGAGGCAGAGAGCGTGGTGCGCTTCCGCCTGCGAAAATCCTTGCCCTTCGATGTGGATAAAGCCAAGGTGTCGTACCAGGCGCAGAAAGCCGACGGCACGCTGCGCGTGGTAGCCGCGGTCACCTTGCACAACGTACTGGATGAGTACGAGGCGGCGTTCCGCGAGGCAGGATTCAGCCCGGGCGTGGTCGTTCCCTCCATGTTGGCAGCGCTTGGGAGCGCGCCGGCGGATCGGCCAACGCTGGTGGTCAAAGTGGACGCGCGGACCACGAGCATCGCCATTCTCGATCATCAGCAGCTGTTGTTGTTCCGCACCCTGGAGAACACGCGGGGCGTAACCATCAGCGGCGAGCAACTGGCCGAGGATGTGTATCCCTCGTTGGTGTTTTTCCAGGACACCTATAGCACCAACGTCGAAGAGATTTTTGTGGCCGGGATTTCCGACGTATCGGGCGCGGCCCCGGCGCTGCACGCGCAGACCGGTGCAGAGGTAAAAGAGTTAGTCAAAGCATCGCAATTGGGCCTGGGCGGAGGCGCGATTCCCAAGTGGAGGATGGGGGGAGTGGTGGGCGCCCTGCTGGCGACGAATTAGAAATATGCGCATTGATATCAATCTTGCCACGCATCCCTATCAGGACTCGCGGCGGTTTTGGAAGCAGTGGGGCACGGGCCTGGCGCTCTTGGGCGTCATCACGGCGCTGTTGGCATTCCTGGCGGTCACCGGGTTTATTCGAGCGCAGGCGGATCGACGCGAGATGGGGAAGCTGAAATCGCAGATTGCCGCCTACGACGCGGAAAAGAACCAAGCGATTGGAGTGCTGAATCAGCCGCAAAACCGGCAGCTGCGCGAGCAATCGCGATTTCTGAACGAGTTGTTTCAGCGCAAAGCGCTTTCCTGGACCCGGGTCTTTGAGGACCTGGAGCGAGTGATGCCAGCGCACCTGAGGGTGCTTTCGATCCAGCCGAACCTGGCCGGGGACAATAATTTCGAGCTTAAGTTTCTGGTGGGCGGAGATTCGCTCGACCAGGCGCAGGACCTATTGAAAAAGATGGAGAATTCGAACCGCTTTCACGAAACCAGAATCGTGAGTGAGAGGTTTGCAAACGACGAGCCAAATACCGGCACTTCCCACCGGGACAAAGTGCAATTTGAAATCGACGCCATGTATAGCCCGCTGGCGGGGGCGGAGGAAACTAGCGGAGGCATGCACTAATGCCGGACGTAAAGAAAACCCGAAGGACGCTGTGGATTGTGGTGGGCGCGCTGCTGCTGGTGGATGCAGTCGCGGTGGTGGCGCTCGTCACCCCCCTGGCGGGCGCGGCGAGTTACCGGGTTCAGGAACTGGCGCAGTTGCGCACCCAGCTTCAACTGCACCGGCAGGCCCCATGGCGAGGTCTCGACAAGAAGGTTCCGGAAGCACGGCAACAGATACAGGACTTTTACCAGGAGCGGTTTCCCGGGGGATACTCCATGATTTCCGGCGACTTGAATCGAATTGCCGGTCAGTATGGGGTGAAGATCGAAGGCGAGAGATACGACCAAAAAGAGGCCCCCATTGAGGGCTTACAACGGATCGAGATTCAGGCCGATGTGTCCGGCGACTACCTGCAACTGGTGAAGTTCATCAATTCGCTCGAGCGCAACCAGTTATTCTTCGTGATTAACGATCTCGGTTTGGGAGGGGAACAGAGCGGGACGGTGAAGCTGCAGATGAAGCTGGAAACGTATTTGAGGACGGCGTAGTGAAGATCGGGGCGGAAAACCGGAAGAAGTTGCTCGCGGCCATCGTGCTGGGATGCGCCGCCCTGGGGGTAGGGGTGTGGCAGTTTTCCAGTTGGTTCGGTTTCTCCTCGAGTGCAGCCGCGCCTGCGCCGAGTGTTTCGACTCTTCCCGCAGATCCGGTACCGACGGCCAACCGGCGGGCGCCGCATCGCACCCAGACCTCAAAATCCAAGCAGAATTCCGAGGAGGCATCGCTTGACCCCACGCTTCGCCTGGATCTGCTGAAATCGAGCGAGGATACGAAGTACGCGGGAACAGGACGGAACATATTTCGAGTATTCGTAGAACCGCCGCCCAAACCGGTGGCGCCGGTAGTAACCCAACAGGCCTCGGCTTCCCAGGCGTACGTTCCTCCTCCGCCGCCCCCGATCAATCTGGTGTTTTATGGTTTCGCAACTCCGGTTGGGGGCGCCAAGCGTGTGTTCCTGGCCAAGAATGAGGACGTTTTCATCGCCAAAGAGGGCGACATTGTCGACCGGCGATATAAGGTTGTGCGTATCTCCCCTAACGCGGTCGAGATACTGGACGTGCTCAGCAACAACCGCCAGAGCATTCCGCTGACGCAAGGCTGAGCCCGTCGGGTGATCTGACCCTGCGGGGGATGGGTTCTCGAACGGCTTCAAGTCCAATGACTAGATCACTGCGATCAACTAATTTTTCATGAGCTTTCGTCGCCAACATCGTTCGAACCAGCAGGGTTACATCCTGTTGTTCCTGCTGCTGTTTTTTGCCATCCTCACCATCGGATTTCTCGAAGCGGCGAAGTACGATCTCGAGTACACGATTCAGCAGATCAAGCGCGACCGCGAAGAAGAGCTGATTCATCGCGGAGTTCAGTACTCGCGCGCGGTGCGAAAGTTTTACAAGAAGTTTGGAAGATACCCGACGCGGATCGAGGAACTGGAAAACACGAATAATTATCGGTCTTTGAGAAGAAGATACAAAGATCCCATTAGCGGAAAGGATTTCAAGATCCTGCACTTGACCGATGTGCAGTTATTCGGCTCCGGACCGACGGGGCAGGGCCTAACGCCGGCTTCGGAATTAAGCCAGCAGCCGGGAGCGCCTGGAGCGCTGAATGGCGGAGCCACTCCGGGGGCGGGCATGGGACCGGGTCCGATCGGAGGCCCGCAAAATCCCGCAGGGACGGAGAACTCAGATTCCGCCAATCAGAACGACGCCTCCACGTCCGACCAGGGGAGTACGGCGTCGGCAGCCACGGCTCAAACGCAATCGCTGCCGCAACGCCTAGGGGCGAATGGACAGCCTCAGGTATTCGGGGGTGGCGCCATTGTCGGTGTGGCAAGCCTGAGCAAGGACAAGACGGTTCGTGAGTTCAACAAGAAAAGCCACTATAACCAGTGGCAGTTCATCTACGACCCGACCAGCGACAGGGGCGGCTTGCTCATGACACCGAATCAGCCGGCACTGCAGGGAGTGGCCCAGACGAATCAGCCGCCGAATGGGCAGCAGGGTGGGGCGAACGGGATGAATCCTGCGGGAGGTTTTCAGAACATGCCGATGACGCCGCAACCGCCCCAGAGTACGGGACCGAACCAGCCCTAAAGGAATTCACCTCGGTGGTTCGCGACTAAATCAAAAGGCCCTCCTAGCGAGGGCCTTCTCTTCTGGAGAGATCTGGAACGGGCGAGTCGCCCGCGGTCCATAAAGTTACACGCTGAAGGACGAACCGCAGCCGCAGGTGGTGCGGACGTTCGGGTTCTCAAACTTGAAGCCCGCGCCCTCAAGGGTTTCCAGGTAGTCGACGATACAGCCGTTCAGGTAGGTGAGCGAGGTGGCGTCGACAAAAACCTTCAAACCTTCCATATCGAAAACCTTGTCCATAAGGCCGGAGCTGTTCTCGAACGACATGGAATAGGAAAAGCCCGAGCAACCGCCGCCGACAACTCCCACGCGCAAGCCGGCCGGCACGGGAGTCTGTTGCGCCATGATTTCCTTCACCTTGGTGACGGCCTTAGGGGTCAGCATAATCGGCGCCTTCTTGGTTTCCTGCGGTGTAACTTGCGGGGTGGTAGTCGTAGCCATTAGAAACTCTCCTTTGCGGGTCTAGTATAACAGACGCGGTTTACCGGGATTCAGATTCAGTAGTGTGGGAAGTACCCGGCTCAGAGTGCATTGGGACAGGAAGGCTGGCCGATGGGGGTCAAACAAATTTCCGTCCTCCATCGAACCGATACCCGACTCGAACAAAGTAGGCGTAAATACAATAAAAACCGGAAAATACAGTCCGCACTGTATTGGAAACCTCAGCTATTCCGTGTAGCGTTTGGTCGAGTTGTATCAACTACTCAGTATGCTGGCGCGCTGCATTAACGAGAGTTGTAACCGGCCGCTGCACTCGTTTTCCGAGGGGCGGTTGTTCCAGTTTGAAGTGGTTTCGATCTCGCTGGCGGCCAGTGATGAGACCTCGGCGCCATTCGACGAAAAACCGCAGCGCGAAACCGTGCATTATTGGCTTTGCGGACGGTGTGCCTCGACCTACACTCTTGTACTCGAACCGGCACGGGGAGTGAAGCTCATGGCACGCGAACAGCAGAATTGCCAGGCCGCCGACTGGGCGGCGGGGTCACCCGATATTGTGCACGCGAAGCGATGGTAGCCGGAAGCAGCGGCCCTGCCGCCCGCGTGTTACAGTGACTCGACGGGAAGCAAGAATTACACGGTACGGAACTCGTCAGCCGTTCCTACCTGTTGGCTTGACGGGCTTTTGTAAGTTGGCAAATTCAGTGCATATCAGGAATGTTTACCGGTTTATAGTGAAAGTGAAATCAGTGTAACGAGACCCAGTTCTCGTAGGAGGCACTCATGTCCGTGTTTCGAATCCTGGTTGCAGATGACCATGAAGTGGTACGCAAGGGCCTGGTCTCCCTGCTGCAGGCTCAACCGGACTGGCAAGTAATCGGCGAAGCCGGCGACGGGCGCGAGGCCGTTGAAAAAGCGCTTCAGCTGAAGCCGGACGTCGTGATTCTCGACATCGGAATGCCCAGTCTCAATGGACTCGAAGCTACGCGGCAGATTCTGAAATCGAATCCGCAGGCGCGAGTACTAATTTTGACCTTGCACGACTCAGACCAAGTGGTACGCGAAGTGTTGAACGCGGGAGCCCGTGGATTCTTGTTGAAATCGGATGCGGCCCGTGATCTGGTGGCAGCGGTGGAAGCGCTGCGCCACGACAAAACATATTTCACCTCGAAAGTCGCTTCGATGGTTCTCGAAGGCTATCTCAAGGGTGGAACTGCCGGTGCCCCCGTGACTCCCGGTCGCAACCGGTTGACACCGCGGGAGCGCGAAATCGTACAACTGCTAGCCGAAGGAAAGAGTACGAAGGAAGTTGCCGTGGCACTGGGATTGAGCGTAAAGACTGCGGAAACCCATCGCTCGAACATCATGCGCAAATTGCAACTGCATTCGGTCAGCGATCTCGTGCTCTACGCCGTGCGTAACAATATTGTGCACGTGGTGCAGGCGGGGATCGAGTAATCGTTCGAGTTAGCTCGTGCTTGGTTAGTTGCCGGCGGCGCATTTCTCGATGATGAGCCGATACCGCTTTGTGCAGCTCCAGGTTTTATCCCTCTTGCGATCTTCCTTTCTTCCACGAGCGGCTCGGCGTGTGCCGCTCCATATTTATTATTTATTTAATGGTGGAATCGACGCCCGCGGCGGTCTCCTTCTTCCAAGTTGATCAGCAGAGGCGAGAAGCAGGCGCCGACGGTGTTTTTCATGCCGGCTCCTGCTCGAGATGGTGGGGAAGTTGAGGGCAACTTTCGCTTTGTGAGTTTGAAGATAGGCCAGACGCGCTGGTTGAACAATCCTGCTGAGCCTGTACTTTTCTGAAGGAATTTCTGTATCGAGAGAAGCGCAATCCTACTGCCTCCGAAGATCCATGTGCCGTTCCGAAGCGCAGTGGGCGCCGCCACCCACCCACGACACACCGACATGACCGCACCGAACCAGAAGCAACACTCGGCAGACCCATTGGTGCATCGGGAAATCCCTGAGGTGCTCTGAATTCGAGCCCGACGTTTTTCCAGGTCACGAAATTGTAAATAGTGCGTCTAAGCCGCTATTGGCGCGGGTTTTTCGCACAGGTCATTGGAAATCAACGCGGTACAGCAACGTCACCTAGTGCATACAGACCTCACCGGATAGACCATTCCGGCGAACGACTCTAGGCTCGGTAGTGTGATCGCAGCAAAAGCACCTTCGATGGAATGTCAGGCCAACCGCGGCGTTTCGAAAGGAGAAGGCCAGTGACCACCGACACGAATCCCACCGTACGTTTCGATTCCGACCTTGAACTCGTCAAGCACGCACAGGAAGGTAATGCTGATGCGTTCGCTTCCTTATTTCACGCGCACAAAGCAAGAATCTATTCCGTCTGCCTGCGCATGACCAACAACGCGGCGGAAGCGGAGGACTTGACGCAGGACGCGTTTCTGCAAGTGTTCCGCAAGCTGGCCACGTTCCGCGGCGACTCAGCGCTTTCCACCTGGCTGTATCGCATCGCGGTGAACACGGTGCTGATGCACTTCCGCAAAAAAGCTCTGCGGCAGATCTCTCTCGACGAACCTTACAGTCAGGATGCGAAGACGGTGCGGCGCGAATACGGCAGCCGCGATGACCGCCTGGCAGGCTCTGTGGATCGCATCGCGCTGGCGCGCGCGATCAAAGAACTGCCCGATGGATATCGCACGATTTTCCTGCTGCACGAAGTCGAGGGCTACGAGCACCAGGAGATCGCCGAACTGCTGGATTGCTCCGTCGGAAATTCCAAATCCCAACTGCACAAGGCGAAGCTCCGCATTCGGGAATTGCTCAGCCGTGCGGTGCAGGAAAGCGAACTCCCTAGCGCATCTCGCGTTAATCGTGTCCGCTCACGCCGGGATCGTCAGTGGGAACACGAGCCAGTTTCGATCCC
>Ga0126371_10005674_pt1 | contig 11096 bp, 7 predicted proteins | sample PanSoiMetaPlot_4_FD_110145 | JGI IMG/M metagenome (GOLD analysis project Ga0126371, IMG submission 110145) | Tropical forest soil microbial communities from Panama - MetaG Plot_4 | ecosystem: Environmental > Terrestrial > Soil > Tropical forest > Bulk soil | place: Panama | collected 2016-02-17
AAAGATCCGCCGGATCGTGAACGCCGATCCTCTCCTGCTGGTGGCTGTCGACGGACAGCAGTCCTCAGCCTTCGCCCCGCTGCTGGCGGAGCGACTGCGCGCCATGAACCCCGGCGCTGACGATGGCGAGGTCGCCGTCGTCTCCTCGCTAGCGGTCATGTGGTCGAACGCCGCTTTCTCCCGCCTGATCGAGCACGGCGGCGACTTGCGCACCCACTTCGCCGAGGTGATCGGCACGACGAGGACGGTGGCCCTCGAGACCTCCTAGGCTCTTCGTCAGGCCGCCAGCCGGGCCGGATCGAAGCCAAAGACCCTGGCGGCGTTCCCGCCCATGATCGCCGCCATCTCCTCCTCGGGGACCCCGGCGAACTGGGCCGTGGCAGACTGCTCCGAATGGGGCCAGGTGCCCTCCGGGTGCGGGTAGTCGTTGCCCCACAGCAGGCACTCGACCCCGGTCACGTCCCGGTTGCGGACGGCCACCGGGTCCACCATGAAGGTGGCGTGGCACTGGCGACGGATGAAGTCGCTCGGCCTGGCCGAGAGCGCCGACTTCGCGTACATGGCGTGGTCCGCGTAGACCTCGTCGGCCTGGGTCATCACCCACGCCAGCCACGACGCCCCCGTCTCGACCACGACCACCCGCAGCTCAGGGAAGCGGTCGAGCACCCCGCCGGCTGCCAGCGCCAGGAGCACCCTGGGCCCGTCGAACTGGGCGGCGAGGACGTAGTTGAGGACGTGCGCCCCCGGGCCGTGTGAGAGCCGCGGGTCGTAGCCCGTTCCCGAGTGGAATGTGAGGGGAAGTCCGAGCTCGCTGGCGGAGGCCCAGAACGGGTGGAAGACCGGCGAGTTGTAGTCGACGCCCTCCACGCGTGAGGGCAGCGACAGGGCCCGCATGCCAAGTGCGGCCACCCGCTGCGCCTCGGCGACGGCGGCCTGGACGTCAATCATGGGGATCATGGCGACCGGGAGGGTGCGGTGCTCCGCCGAGAGCGTCTCCCGCGCCCAGTCGTTGTAGGCCCGGGACAGCTGGATCTGCAGGGCCGGGTCGCCAACGAAGGCGGTCGTGAGCGCCCAGTTCGGGAAGACGACCTCCCCCGCCACGCCATCGCTCTCCTGCTCCCGGCGGCGCTGCTCGAGGTCCGGGCCCCCGACGACGGCGAGGTCGAGCTCGCTCGCCGTCATGAGCTTGCGCGGAGCGATGCCCTCGGCGTGCAGCGTCCGCCAGCCATCGCGGATCACGATCCTCGGAACCCGGTCCCGGAAGGGGGCGTCCACCCGCTCCGCGTAGAGCTCGAAGGGCTCGGTCACGTGCGAGTCGGCGGAGATGTAGCCGGCCATGGTCATGCCTCCTTCGTGCGTGGGCGGAAGACGGGCAGGGCCACGCCCTCGCCCGCCGGGTCGAAGTGCACTTCGACCGGCAGACCGATGACGAGCGCCTCCCGCTCGACATCGGTCACCTGGGTGAGCAGCCGTACCACGCCATTGGTGCCGTCGAGCTCGACGACGGAAACGTTGTAGACGCCGAGAGAGGCGAGCGCCGGGACGACGGGGCGATCGGTCCATGTATAGCTGTAGACCGTGCCGAATCCGGGGTGAGGATCCCAGGCCCACTCCAGCGAGCCGCAGGCGTAGCAGACCTCGGTCGGGGGGTGGCGGTGCACCCCGCACGCTGCGCAGGCCTGGACGACGAGTTTCCCGCGGCCGGCGGCGAGCCAGTAGCCCTCAGTGGTCGGGTCCGGCTGGGGACCCGGCAGCCCGGGCATGCGGGCGCTCACCTCTCCCCCGTGAGGATCATGCCGCTGGTCGGGGCCGGTCCGGCTCCGCCCGCCACCAGGACGTTGGTCGCTCCCTGGATCTGGTTGACGGCCGTCCCGCGGATCTGGCGAACCGCCTCGTTCACGTGCGTCATCCCGTGCGTGTACGCCTCGGCCAGGTTCCCGCCATGGGTGTTCACCGGGATCGGTCCCTCAAGGCTGAGGTTCCCGTCCGCCGCGTAGGGCCCTCCCTCGCCCCTGCGGCAGAAGCCGAAGTCCTCGAGTGTCATGAGCACCATGCCGGTGAAGTGGTCATAGATCATCGCGGCGTCCATGTCGGGCAGGCCCAGCTTGGAGTGGCGGTAGAGCTCTTCCGCCACCACACGATGGCCGCTTGACGCGAAGTCGGGGTCGGGCTGGTTGTAGAAGCTCATCAGGGCATTCCCGAAGCGAAACGGCGCCCCGGCCGCCGCGGCGGATATATAGGCGGGCTTGCCTGGCGCGTCGGCAGCCCGCTCGGCCGAGGTGATGACGACCGCACAGCCGTAGTCCGACTCCATGCAGAAGTCGAAGAGCCGCAGCGGGTCAGCGATCATGGCGCTCGCCTGGTGGTCGGCCACGGTGATGGGCTCGCGGAAGCGGGCGTGCGGGTTGGTGCGGGCCATATCGCGGGCGTTGATCGCGACGTGAGCCATCTGCTCGCTCGTCGTGCCGTAGAGGTGCATGTGGCGGCGCACCGCCAGGGCGAACATCTGCCCGGGCGACTGCAGGCCGTATGGCACGGAGAAGGCGAACGGCCCCCCCACTGCTCCCACCCCCTGGCCGATCTGGCCGAAGGACTGGCCGTAGCGCTTGGTGTTCTCCATCGTGGCCACCTTGTGGACCACGACGTAGTCGGCCTGCCCGGAGGCGACAGCCATGGCGGCGTTCTGGAAGGCCCCGCACATCGAGGCCCCGCCGCCGCCCCAGGTCTGGGCGGCGTAGCGCAGCCGGTGGGCCCCGAAGGCGGCCATGAGCTCGGCCGGCTCGACCGACGAGTAGTAGGAGCTGTAGCCGTCGACGTCCTTGGGGTTGATGCCGGCGTCCTCGCAGGCGGCCGTGATGGCCTCGACGGCCAGGCGCACGAGTCCCTTGCCGGCGAACTCGCCCCGGCGCCCGAACGGCAGGCAGCCGATGCCGACGATTGCCGCTTGGTTGCGCAGCTCAAGCACGCATCCCTCCCCTTCTCGCGCCCGGCCGGCGCGCGGGGTCCCGTCGGCCGCTTCCTGGGCGCTTCACTGGTCCTCCGCCTCGAGCTCGGCCAGGATGGCCTCCGTCTGCTCGCCGAGGAGGGGAGCCGGCCCGAGCACTGAGCGGCTCCTTGAGAACGTGGTGAGGGCGCTGGGCCGGGGGTACTCCTGCACGGCGGGGTGCCGGGCCGTGGTGACCACGCCGAGCTCGGTCCCGAGCGGCCCGAGCATCATCGTCATCTCGACCCCCTGCGGTGATACCTCGACGCAGCTCACCCCGTCGACGAGGAGGCGCGCCTGCCAGAATGCGGCAGGCTCGGCCAGGAACGCCTCCTCCAGCTTGTTCTCGAGGCCTGCATCGGCCAGGTCGACCCCGGTCGCCGCGGCCAGCGCCGCTCGTTCACGCTCGCCTTCCGCCGCCAGCATGACCCATCCCCGCGCCGTCTCATAGAGCCGGTGCAGCGGGCCCAGCCCCATGAGCTCCTCGTCCGTCGCAAGGGCGCGGGCGCCGGGTCCTGTCATCAGCCAGTCCCCGAGGGCGTGGCTCATCGTCGAGAGCATCGAGGCCCGCATGACGTTGCCGCCGCCGAAGCGCCGCTGGCCGAGCAGGCCGAGGAGGATGGCCGTGCCAGCCCCCAGGGCGGCGAAACCGTCGGCGTTGCCCATGCCCATGGCGGCGCTCGACAACTTGGCGGCCGTGCGCTTGACGGTCGTCTCGTCGAGGTCCGGGCCGTCGGGCACGGCGCCCCAGCCGCCGGCGTTGCGCACGGCCAGGCCCGAGGCCGCCCCGATGGTCGGGGCAAAGGCCGGCCGGTGTCCGCAGGGCGGGCCGTCACCGTAGCCGGGGGAGCTCACATAGACGAGATCGGGGTTGATGGCCAGCAGGTCGGCCGCCGTGCAGCGCAGGCGCTCGGCAACCCCCGCCCGGTAGCTCTGCAGGACCACATCGGCTTTGCGCGTCAGCTTGGCGAGGACCGCCTGGCCCTCGGGCGTGGCGAGATCGGCGACGATCGACTCCTTGCCGTGGAGCACCTTGATGCCGCCGAGATCGGGGATGCCCACGACGTTGCGGATGGGGTCGCCTTCCGCCGGTTCGATCTTGATGACCCGGGCGCCCTGCTCGGCGAGCAGGGTCGCCCCGTACGGGGCGGCGTAGAACGTGCCGAGCTCGAGGATCGTCACGCCGGCCAGTGCCGGCTCGTTGCCCGCGTCCGCTGGGGTCGATGGCGCCTCAGCGGGCTCCTCGACGAACCGCTCGGTGCCGGCGCCGAGCAGCGGTCCTGGCCGGGGGGTGAACGCCGGCCAGGTGCTCCCCTCCACCAGGGCGCCCGGCGTGGGAGCGCCGTCCGGGCCCTGAGCCACCCGGTGATCGGCGAGAAGCTGCGGGTGCTCGAGGGCGGTGCGCTCATTACGGAACTCCTCGGCCCAGACGTCGGGATTTGCGTCGAACACCGCTCGCCACTCCGCCGCCGTCCGGCTCCGCACGGCGCGAAGCAGCGTCTCCCAGAAAGCCGCCCGCACGGCGCGGTCCTCGGATACGGGGGACTGCTGCACGCCGGGGTCGTCAGGGTCGAGGCCGCACGCCCTCAGGAAGGCATGCCAGAGCCGCTCCGTGGTCTGGGAGAACTGCAGCCACTTCCCGTCCTTCGCCAGCCCAACGAGCAGCCGGAAGAAAAAGGGCGTGTTCGGCACGAGGTTCTCCGAGTCGAAGGCTGGCTCAAGCTCGAAGGCCGAGGCGTGGCGCAGGGCGAGGACGTGGATCAGCCAGTTCCACGTGTCGAAGGCGAGCAAGCCCTGGACGAGGCTGGTGCGCACGCGCTGGCCGCGCCCGCTGCGCTCGCGCTCCAGGAGCGCGCCGAGCGTTCCCTGCAGGGCGAGATGGGCCGCGCTCACCGAGCAGTACGGCGTGCTGACGAAAGAGGGACCCGGACGGGCGGACAGGTTGGCGAAGCTCGTTGACCCGCCGGTGCGCGCCATGACCACCGACTCCCAGCCCTTCAGGCCAGCAAGCTGCGAGTGGTCGCCGAACGCGCTGATGCGCACCTGGACGAGGCGCGGGTTGCGCGCCTCGAGGATCTCGGGCGCCAGGCCGAGCCTTGCCGCCACGCCGCTGCCCCAGCCGTCGACAAAGACATCGCTCCGGCCGAGCAACCGCCGCGCTCGCTCCTGCTGCCCAGCGTCACTCAGGTCGACGAGCACGCTGTGCTGGCCACGAGACCAGTACCCCCATGCCGGGTGGTGGCGCAGGCGAGAGCCGGCCGGGGGCTCGAGCAGGAGCACCTCGGCGCCGTAATCGGCGAGCACCTGGCCGACGATGGCGGCCGGCAGAGCGTTGGCCGTGCTTACGACCCGAAGACCGTCCAGGGGTAGCGGTGTCATGAAGAACCGGCCTCCGCACAAACTGCGACTAGTCGCAGCTTTTCACATCCGGCGATCTCTGTCATCCCGCTCCGGGAGACCGGCCCGCTTCGGCTGATCACACCCGGCAACTACGGTCATCGCGACAGGTTCGCACCCTCAGGAGCAGAGCCTGGGGTAGCCACCCTCGCCGAGCATATGCAGCTGGCCCCGGGAGTGACCTTTGGCTTCGAACCCAATTGCGTGTTCGACGGCAAGCTGGGCAGCATGGCCGGCGCAGGAATTTATGATCGCTGTCATGACCCCGCACGAGGTCATGATCCTGAATGGTCCGCCATGCCATTAACTCGCGCAATAGGGCCGAGGGCGGGTATCTCCGGCTACCCGTGGAGCCGGGAGGGGGGATCCGCGGCGCGGGGTGAGCAGGGAGATGCCCGTCCTCGACGGCTCGATAGTACAACTCTATTTCGTTGGCGCAGAACGCCCTGCCTGGGCGTACTTGGCCCGGGTTCGGCTCACGTACTGCCTGACCGTCTCCTCGCTGATCCCCATCCTCCGCGCGACCGACTTCATCGGCATGCCGGCCGGCAGCGCGGTCGGCGAGGCGCGGCCAGATCCAATCCGTTCCCTTTTCGTCCGCCCGCGCAATCCCGTGTGCAATCGCGCGGCCACTGGCCGGGACGCATGGTCGGCGCGCGCCTGAGCGTCGGTTGGCCCGGGTAGGCTCCGGGTACAGTAGCCTCGTGAACCGTCTTGGCGACCTCGAGCGCGCGATCATGGACGTACTCTGGGAGAGCCGCGACCCGCTCACGGTCCGGCAGGTCAGCGGTCGCCTCACCGAGCGGGATCTCGCACACACCACGGTGATGACGGTCCTGGACCGGCTCGCCAAGAAGGGGTTCGCGCGGCGGGAGCGAGACGGGCGGGCCTGGCGCTACCGGGCCGCTGCGACCAGGGAAGCGTACGTGACCGAGCTCATGTTGAACGCGCTCGAGCAGACCGGTGACCGCCATGCGGCCCTGGCCCGGTTCGCGCGCAGCGTGTCCGACACCGAGGCGACCGCCCTGCGCCGGGCGCTGGAGGCGCTCGGCCATCCAGGTGCTCGCGATGGCAATTCCCACGAGCACGGGCAATCCACGGTCAGCGAGGACGGCCAGGGCCGGGTCCGCGAGGCCACCGGGGAGTGACCGCAGGTGCCCGCCACCGCCCTCGTCCTCGCCGTCTTCGCGGCGGGTTGCATCCCTGCCGCCTGGGCGCTTGCTGGCGCGCGCTGGCCGCGCCGGTCTCCGGCGGCGGCGATCGTGCTCTGGCAGGCACTCGGGCTCGGCTGGGGCCTGGCGGCCGTCGGGGCCCTGGCCGCGCTGGGGACGGCTGGCGCCCGGGCCGGCGTGGCTGGCGGCGCGCTTTCGCTGGCCTCCCGCGTGCTGCAGGGCCGGAGCGTCGCCGCCGGGATACTGGGCCTGCGGCTGCTGGCCGTGCTGGCCGGACTGCTGCTGCTGCTCCTGCTCTTCTGGATCCTGGTGGCGGCCTCTGCGGGCGTGCTGCGCGCTCGGCGGCGGCAGCGGGTGCTGCTGAGCCTGCTCGCGCACGGCGACCCCAAGGTGCCGGGGGCGCTGGTGGTCGATCACCCGGCCGCGACCGCTTACTGCGTGCCCGGGCTCCGGTCGAGGATCGTGGTCAGCGCTGGCGCTCTGGACCTGCTTGACCAGGCCGAGCTTGCGGCCGTTCTCGCCCATGAGCGGGCCCACCTGCGCGAGCGGCACGATCTGGTGCTGTTGCCGTTCACCGCGCTGCTGCGGGCCTTCCGCTGGTCATCGGTGGCCTGCGAGGCCCACGCCTGCGTCGCGCTGCTGGTCGAGATGCTGGCCGACGACCGGGCGCTGCGGCACCGGTCAGCCAGGGAACTCGCCACGGCGTTGCTACGGGTCGGTGCGGCGGGCGGCGCGCACGCGCCGACCGGCGCGCTCGCGGTCGCCGACGGCACGGCCGAGTGCCAGGTGGCGGTCCGCGTCTCCCGGCTGCTGCGCCCCGCGCCCCGGCTTCGGGCCCCGGCCCTGGTCCTGGTGGGCGTGCTCGCCGCGGCCACCGTGGCCATCCCGGCCGCGTTTCTCGCGATGCCCTTCTGAGCGCCCGTGGCGGCCTTGCTTCTGCTGGGGCCGGCTAGGGCGTGTCCCGCAGATCTTGACGGCTGTGCATCGGCGAGGCCGCTGCATTCATGCGGTGTGCAGGTTAGGCAGGAGGCGTTCTCCCTCGGGCCAGGGGCCGTGGCCGCTGGCGGTGTTGAGGTGCCCGCAGTCACCGAGGTCGACGAAGGCTGCACCCCAGGCGTCGGCGAGCTGGCGGGTGGAGTCCGGGCTTGACCAGGGATCGGTGCGGCTGGCGGCCAGCAGTGCCGGGAACGGCAGCTGCCGGGCAGCTGGCGGGCCGGAGCCGGCGATCGGTTCCGCGCCGTGGGTGGCGGGGATAGGCGATGTCAGGCGGCGCCACGAGCAGGGCGGCCTTGACGACGGGTGCGGGGCGCCGTGCCGGGTCTGGGGGAGGTGCTGCCCGGTGCGCCACGGTGTGGCAGCCCAGGCTGTGGGCGACCGGGATCACTGGCCCGGGTGCCGTCCGCACGGCGGCATCCGGGGCGGGTACCCGTTCCTGCCGGTCGGGGTGATCCCGGTCGCGCTGCTGGACGGTTTCGGCCCCGGGGTTGTCCCAGGCCCAGCGGGCCTGCCAGCGGTCTGGGCCCGGGAACCGGGACGCGCCGGGCGCTAGGTCAGCTGGCTGGCGGGCTCCGGCGCGGTGATCTTCGGGCTCTGCCTGGCGTGGCGGCCAGGCTGGTGGCAGCGGATGATAGCCACCGGGTTCAGGGCTGCCGATCCAGGGACCTGATCACCTGAGTGGAGGCTGCCGTGCCGGGCCCGGCTAGCCTTGCCATCAGGGGATTGTCTTCGGGGGCATTCCGGCTGACGGGGGGCGCGACGTTGATGGCTGCCTACCAGCCGTTGCCAGGACGCGTCCCGCAGCTGCTGGGCCGCCGCGGCGAATGTGGCGTGCTGGACCGGCTGATCGAGGCGGTGCGGGCGGGGGAGAGCCGGGTCCTGGTGGTGCGGGGCGAGCCGGGCGCGGGCAAGACGGCGCTGCTGGAGTACCTGGCCGGGCGGGCGTCGGGGTGCCGGGTGGCGGCCGCCGCGGGGGTGCAGTCGGAGATGGAGCTGGCGTTCGCCGGGGTGCACCAGCTGTGCGCGCCGATGCTGGATCGGCTGGAGCGCGTGCCGGGGCCGCAGCGTGAGGCGCTGCGGACCGCGTTCGGTATCAGCGCGGGGCCGGCGCCGGACCGGTTTCTGGTGGGCCTGGCCGTGCTGGGGCTGCTGTCGGAGGTGGCCGGGGAGCGGCCGCTGGTGTGCCTGGTCGATGACGCGCAGTGGCTTGATCGTGCCTCGGCGCAGGTCCTGGCGTTTGTGGCGCGCCGGCTGGGGGCGGAGTCGGTCGCGCTGGTGTTCGCGGCCCGGGTCCTGGGCGGTGACCTGGCGGGGCTGCCGGAATTGATGGTCGAGGGCCTGGGGGACGAGGATGCGCGGGCGCTGCTGGGCTCGGCGCTGACCGGGCCGCTGGATGAGCGGGTGCGCGATCAGTTCATCGCCGAGACGCGCGGCAACCCGCTGGCGCTGCTGGAGCTGCCCCGCGGGCTGACCGCGGCGCAGCTGGCCGGCGGGTTCGGGCTGCCCGGCGCGCTGACGCTGCCGGGGCGGATCGAAGACAGCTTCCGGTGCCGCGTCGACGCTCTTCCGGACCAGGCGCGGCGGCTGCTGCTGCTGGCCGCGGCCGAGCCGGCCGGGGATCTGGCGCTGGTGTGGCGGGCGGCCGGGCGGCTGGGGATCGGCGCCGACGCGGCCGGGCCGGCGGCCGACGCGGGCCTGGCCGAGTTCGGCGCCCGGGTGCTGTTCCGCCACCCTTTGGCCCGTTCGGCCGCATACCAGTCGGCATCGGTGCGGGAGAAACAGGAGGTGCACTGGGCCCTGGCCGAGGCCACCGATCCGGAGCTGGACCCGGACCGCCGGGCCTGGCACCGGGCGCAGGCCGCCCCCGGGCCCGATGAGGACGTCGCCGCGGAGCTGGAGCGCTCGGCCGGGCGGGCGCAAGCCCGCGGCGGGCTGGCCGCGGCGGCCGCGTTCTTGGAGCGGGCCGCGGCGCTGACGCCCGATCCGGCGCAGCGGGCGGGGCGGGCGCTGGCCGCGGCGCAGGCCAACCACGACGCGGGTGCCCTGGATGCGGCGCTGGGGCTGCTGGCCGCGGCCGGGACCGGCCCGCCCGACCCGCTGCGCGCCGCGCAGGCCGAGCGCCTGCGCGGGCAGATCGCCTTTGACCAGCAACGCAGCACGGCCGTTTCCTTCCTGGTCGGCGCCGCCCGGCTCCTCGGCCCGCTTGATGCCAGCCTGGCCCGCCAGGCGCACCTGGATGCGCTCATGGCCGCGATGTGGGCCGGCGACCTGGGCCGGCCCGGCGGGGTGCGGGAGGCGGCCGAGGCCGCGCTGGCCGCGCCGCCCGCACCCGGCCCGCCGAGCGCGGCCGACGTCATACTCGACGCACTCGCGCTGCGCTTCACCCGCGGATACGCAGCCGCCGTGCCCGCGCTCACCCGGGCACTGGAGCTACTCCTCGCCCTGGGCGCCAGCCCGGGCGAGGCCCGCCGCAGGCTCTGGCTGGTCGGCGCCCGGGGCGCCAGCGGCCTCATCGCCATGGAGCTGTGGGACTTTGAGTCCTGGCATGCCCTCGCCAGCGACCAGGTCCAGGCCGCCCGCGACACCGGTGCCGTCGTGTACTTGCAGTTCGCGCTCAACCTGCTGGCCAGAGTCCATCTTGCTGCCGGTGAGACTGCCGCGGCGGCCGAGCTGCTCGACGAGGACCAGCTGATCGCAGAGGCGACCGGGAACAAGCCGGCCGGGTATGCGCTGATGGCGCTCGCGGCCTGGCGGGGCCAGGAGCCGGAGGCGACCGCGCTGATCAAGGCCACCGTGCAGGCGGCCGTCGCACCCGGTATGGGCAGGCTGGCCGACGTCGCGGACTACGCCAGCGCTGTGCTGAACAACGGCCTCGGGCGGCACGACGCCGCGCGTGACGCCGCCCGGCGGGTATTCGAGCACGACCCGCTGGGGCTCGGGCCCGGTGTCGTCCCCGAGCTCGCCGAGGCGGCGTCCAGGACCGGTGACACAGCACTGGTCGAGGCCGCGCTGGACTGGCTGTCCGAACGCACCCGGGTGACCCCCACCGACTGGGCGCTGGGGATCCAGGCCCGCCTGGCCGCCCTGCTGGGCCAGGGCCAGGACGCCGAGCATCTGTACCGTGAATCGATCGAGCGTCTTGGCCGCACCCGCCTCCGGACCGAGCTGGCCCGCGCGCACCTGCTCTACGGGGAGTGGCTGCGCCGGAACAACCGCCGGGTGGACGCGCGCGAGCAGCTTCGTGCCGCCTATCAGATGCTGCAGGCGATGGGGGCCGGCGGGTTCGCCGAGCGCGCCCGCCGCGAGCTGCAGGCCACCGGCCAGACCGTCCGCAAGCGCACAGGCCTGGCCGCCCGGGCCGGCGCGGCCGCCAGTGAGCTGACCACCCAGGAGGCCCAGGTCGCGCGGCTGGCCAGCGAGGGGCTGTCCAACCCGCAGATCAGCACCCGGCTGTTCATCAGCCCCCGCACGGTCCAGTACCACCTGCGCAAGGTCTTCACCAAGCTCGGCATCAGCTCCCGCGGCCAGCTCCACCGCGCCCTGCAAGC
>Ga0126371_10005675_pt1 | contig 11095 bp, 7 predicted proteins | sample PanSoiMetaPlot_4_FD_110145 | JGI IMG/M metagenome (GOLD analysis project Ga0126371, IMG submission 110145) | Tropical forest soil microbial communities from Panama - MetaG Plot_4 | ecosystem: Environmental > Terrestrial > Soil > Tropical forest > Bulk soil | place: Panama | collected 2016-02-17
ACGCCATCCACCACGATTTCACCCGACTGAATTGGCTCCAAACAATTAATGCAGCGAATGAGCGTGCTTTTACCACTGCCGCTGGGTCCGCAAACCACTACGACTTCTCCCGCTCCGATCTTGAGATTAATGTCCTTTAGTACATGAAGCGGGCCAAACCATTTGTTGACGTCACGAAACTCGATCACGGGGCGCGCAATGTGAGCCGCTCGGCACGATTGAAAATCACTCGTGGGCATACTATATGAACAAAGGCATTTTGCAACAAGAGTTCGACTCGGTCGATCAGAGAATAGCTCGCCTGCGACCCGTCTCCGTGAAATCCACAAGCGCGCCATCGCAGATGAAATTCCCAAAATGCGCCAAAGCCTAAGGAAAGCAGGTGAGTCGATCGTGGACTTTTATCTGGTGCGGCATGGCGAGGCGGTCTCCGAAACTCTTGATCCGCGGCGTCCGTTAACTCCCGCAGGGCGAGAAGAGGTTGAGCGCGTCGCGCAGTTAGCCGCTCAGCGAAAAATAGCCGTTTCGGCTATCTTTCATTCCGGCATTCTTAGAGCGCAACAAACTGCCGAAATCTTCGCCGAGGCTCTGGGCCCCGCAATCAAGGTTCAAAAAATTACCGGGTTGTTGCCCCAGGATGATCCCGCGATTGCTAAGGCCGAGATGGATGTGTCTGAGCAGCCGATCATGCTGGTGGGTCATCTGCCGCATATGAATCGGCTCGCCTCTTTGCTAGTTCACGGCAATCCGGATCGGGAGGTCGTCGCGTTTAGTCCGGCCACTGTGGTTTGCTGTTCACGCAGTGACTCCGATTGGAAAATCGCCTGGACACTCGGGCCTCAGTCACGTTGAGGCACAGTTGACCAGCGGATGGTGATGGTCTAAAAGATAAAGGGATGATGTGGAAGAGATAAGCGAAAGGCAGAACCCATGGCTTCAGATACGCTGACAATAGTAGACAACCGGACCGGCAAGCAGTACGAGATTCCGATTCAAAATGGCACCATTAAAGCGACGGACTTGTACCAAATCAGGGTCACTGAGGATGACGGCCTGGTGAGTTATGACCCGGGCTTTATGAACACTGCCTCCTGCCAGAGCAAGATCACCTACATCGACGGAGATAGGGGAATTCTGCGCTATCGCGGCTATCCCATCGAACAGATTGCCGAAAAAAGCACATATTTGGAAACCGCTTATTTAATATTATATGGCGAGCTTCCCAACCAATCCCAACTAGACGATTGGACTCACAATATTACTTTTCATTCGATCATTCATGAAAATATCAAGAAGCTCATTGATGGATTTCATCATGATGCCCATCCTATGGGGATCTTGGTGAGCACCGTGGGAGCTTTATCCACGTTTTATCCGGATGCGAAGAAAATCTTTGACGTCAAATCGCGGCGCGAGCAGACCTACCGGTTGATCAGCAAGATGCCGACCTTGGCAGCGTTCGCTTACCGCCACAGTCTCGGCTTGCCTTATTCTTATCCGGACAACGATCTGAGCTATACGGGCAATTTTCTCAACATGCTCTTCAAAATGACCGAGCTCAAGTACAAGCCCCACCCCGTGCTGGAGCGGGCCCTGGATATCCTGTTTATTTTGCATGCGGACCACGAGCAAAACTGCAGCACCAACGCCATGCGCGGTGTGGGCAGCTCGCAATCCGACCCCTATTCTTCGGTGGCGGCGGCGGCAGCGGCTCTTTACGGGCCACTGCATGGTGGTGCCAACGAAGCTGTGTTACGCATGCTTATGGAAATCGGTTCGAAGGACAAAGTTCCTGAGTTCATCAAAAAGGTCAAAGGCGGTGAAGGGCGATTGATGGGTTTTGGCCACCGGGTTTACAAGAATTACGATCCGCGCGCGAAAATCATTAAACAGATTGCTGATGAGGTTTTTGAAGTCAAAGGACGTAATCCGCTGCTCGACATCGCTCTCGAGCTCGAACGCATCGCTCTCGAGGACGGCTATTTCATCAAACGCAAGCTCTACCCTAACGTCGACTTCTATTCGGGGCTGATCTACCAGTCTATGGGTTTACCGATGGATATGTTCCCCGTGCTGTTCGCAATTCCCCGGACTTCCGGTTGGATCGCTCAATGGGAAGAGATGCTGACCGACCAGGATCAGAAGCTGGCGCGGCCCAAACAAGTCTATCTCGGAGCGGCGGAACGCGATTACGTTCCCATGGATAAGCGCAAGTAGGCTTGCTGCGAAGCGCTAAGGGCAAAGCGGCTGGCGCGAGGGATTTGCCTGGTCGAAGATAGAGAATCGAAGATCGATAATCGCCATCTGCTATCCTCGATTTTCAATCTTCGGCTGCGCCTTTAATCACTCACCGCATCACGCCTCGGATACCCTCAATAAATATCTTTAGTTGCTGCCCGATTTGGAGTTTAGAAGTAGCGAGCCCATTTAGTTCCATTAACGCTTTCACGGTTTGACCGTAATAGCGCGCTATAGAGAATAAGGTCTCGCCCTTCTCGACTTGGTGCGTGATCACCTGGAGCGGTTCGGATTCCTTTTTCTGATTCAACGCGGCTGCCAACAGAGTCCCTTGACCTATGGGGACTTTGAGACGAAAAATTCCATTTCCCGGCGGTAGTTGGCCCATCAGAAGCTCGGGATTGAGTTCTTGCAGACTTTTGGACGTCGTGTTCATCATTTCCGCGAGACTGTCGAGCCTCATACTTTCACTGACCTCAACTTCTTCGTATTCCAGCGGCGCTTCATAGCGCAGGTTTCCGAAACCGTATTTTTTTGAATCGGCGGCGATAAGCGCAGCGGCGACGAATTTGGGCACAAAATTCCGGGTTTCGTCCTTTAATGCAATGTTTTCGGTCAGCTTGCGGAAATCCTTGGCGCCTGACGCCTGCGTGGCTCTATCGATGGTTGCTTGGCCGGCATTGTAAGCGGCAGTCGCCAGATACCATCTTCCAAAGTAGATGTGGAGCTCCTTAAGATAAGCGGCGGCAGCGCGAGTGGATTTTGCCGCATCGCGGCGTTCATCGAGCCAGGGATCGATCCTTAAACCGTAACGCCGGGCCGTGGCTGGGACAAGTTGCCAGATACCGGAAGCGCCGGAAGAAGAAGTGTCCATGATGAATCCGCTTTCGATCAGAGCAAGATAAGCAAATTCTTCCGGCAAACCTTCGTCACGAAGCACCTTGGTTATCATCGGCATGTATTTGCCCGAGCGGGCAAGCGCAGTTTGAAAATGGTTTTTGCCGTTCTTGGAAAAGTAATTAATGTAATACCGGACCTTGGGATTCTCGATGACTGCTTTGGAGAATTGTAATTGCCGACGTTCCGGCGGTTGTTCAATCGCGCGTTCCAGGTCTTTTTGCAGCAAATCCAAAAGCTGATCATCGTCCCGCGGTTTGGGCGTCTTTGGCAAAGCGCCGCCGACCAAATTGGGAACTGCCGTTTGCTTCACTACACTTTCTGAACGCTGGGGCGTTGTTGCTGAATTTTTTTCTTGCAAATCATTTGTTGGAAGAGAAATCGGGGCAAAAAGATTTTCCTCCTGCTTGTCTTGCTCGCGGATTAAGGCGAGAAGCGATGGGTTCAATGTTGTTTCAACGGGCGGCACCGAGTCCGAAGCGGCGGGTGAATCGGCTGGTTGCGAGCGCGCCATGTCATGCCACAGTGGGAAACGAGAGGTAACCGGTGCGCAACCGCCCATTGCACAGACTGCCAGACCGAAAACAAAAATATTTGTTCGGGTCCGCATAAAAAAAAACCGGGGGTCCCGCGCACGTTACTAGAATCAGAAGCCGGATGCAATCGAAAAAAATGATTTGCTGGAAAATTTTAAAAGACTGTCGAATTTCAAATTCATGGAAGCCATGCACTGAGGGTACTGCATGGCATAATTCACCGCGTATTGTGCAAGGACGCTTGACAACTCGCCGATAAAGCCACTAAATTCCAAGCCGTTTCCAGAGATGACAACGATTGTCTTAAGGGAGAGAAATCTCTTAAGGCAGGAACTGACCGGAGGAGGAGCGTGCATCAAATGCAGAGGGAGGTTCGCGTGAAGACCATGTGGGCTTTTTTTCTTGCGTTGCTTTTTAGTAGTCTCGCTATGGAGCTCTCAGCGGCGGAGAGCAGCAAATATCCTGCGCCACGGTTTCCTTCCTACTTGAGACCGCCAAAGTCTATCGATGATGTCATGCCTTTTGCCCGGGCCGCGGTGCGGCAGACGGGTGGGCGGACTCCGCTCGGGTTGGTCGAAAAAGGCACGGCGACGTTGATCGTCACTGAAGTCAAAGCCGATCCCATGATCATGCAGGCGATCAAGCGCGCTTTCGAGAAACGCGGCGTCAAAGCGTACATCGTCAGTGAAAATGAGCTCCTGGGCGTCAGTAAAGAAGACGCGTTGAGAGCATTGCAATTTTCGCACTGGTACACGGGCGAGCAGGGATACATGGAGGTGCGCCATTGGCTTGATGATTTGTTCATCGATCCGGAGGTGCCCAAGAAATGGCTGAAAGAACGTCGCCCCGATTTGTACAATGCGGTTTACGCAAAAGGCGACGAAGCGCCGCCGAAAGAGCGGGAACTTGCGAAGCAGTTTAGCGGTCCGAATGTCGCCGAATTTATCGTGAAGTTTCTCGATCAACATCCCGATGTGAAAGCGGTCTTCTGGCGGCGCGGGGGCAGGCCGCGCACCGCGCGGTTCCTTAAACAGCACAGCGCGAAATTTTACGGCAATTTTATTTTTGATAACCGTTATGAGCTGATGAACAAGGCGTCGACATTTCCAGGGGATGTGTGGAAGCTGGCCGAAGAGCGGGTGCTAGAACCCTTAGCTTGGACCGACCGCGCCGAAGCCTTCGATCCCGAAGGAACGCAGATGCATTTCGAAGTGACTGAAGAAGAATCAAAGATTTGGGCGTCTGCTGCCTATCTCCAAGGACATTTGTTCCTGTCGCCTTATCAAGCGACGGGGCGGTTCCCCTATTCGTCCGTCGATTATCCGGCGTTACAGAAAAAATGGAATCCGCCGCTGCAGATTAAAGTCAATGGAGTTTTTGCCGGCACAAGCAACCATACTGGATCTTATCCGCGGATCGAAGTGCAGGTAAAAGACGGTTATGTGACCGAAGTCAAGGGTGGCGGAATATACGGCGAGCTGTGGCGCGAGTTCATGAAGTATCCCAAGATCAACGAGCTGAATTACCCCTATCAAGATAAGCCCGGTTACTGGTGGTTTTATGAGGCTGGTCTAGGGACCAATCCAAAATTTTTTCGCCGGCCCGATGAGAACATGGAAGGGAACAACACGTCCGAGCGAAATAACTCCGGCGTGATCCACTGGGGATTCGGCGGCAGCGTGGTTCACGATCCAAACAAGCCCGAAGAGTCAAAGGCATGGATTGATTTCCCTAAACAGAATGGGCTCCCGAAGGACCACTGGTGGCATATTCACAATACGCTTTTGACTTATCGCGTGCACGTGCGCGGGACTACGAATACGTGGCTTACCTTAATTGACAAAGGCGAAGTGACGGCCTATCGCACGCCGGAACTACGCGCATTGGCGTCGCGTTACGGCAACCCCGACGATGTGCTCAGCAAGGACTGGGTGCCATATCTGCCAGGAATCAACGCGCCGGGAAAATACGAGGAATATGCGAAGAATCCGTGGAAAACATTCTCCGAGCTGATGAAGAAAGTCGAGACTGGGACTTACGAGTATTTTTATCCGGCAACGAAACAAAAAAGATAACAGTGTCGCGAAACATATGACGTAATCCGAAAGCCTTCTCTCCCTCGACGGGAGAGAGGACCCCTAACCCTCTCCCAAAAGGGGAGAGGGAAAAGGAAAAGCAGAAATCGGAAGATCCAAAACATGCGTAAGCTGGTAATCATATTGGTCGCGATACTGTTATTAGCGAATTGGGGTTGGATGTCGGCCCAAGAGAAAGGCAAATATCCGCCGCCGCGTTTTCCGTCATACGTCAAGCCGCCGAAGAGCATCAACGACATCATGCCCTACGCCCGCGCCGCAGTGCGGCAAACCGGAGGCAGAACTCCCCTTGGACTCGTGGAAAAAGGCAAGACCGTCGCCATCGTCACCGAAGTAGTCGCGGACGATACGGTGATGCAGGCGATCAAGCGGGCCTATGAAGAGCGCGGCGTCAAGGTTGTCATATTGGCTGAGCATGAGCTTGCCGGCGTAAACCGCGAAGACGCGCTGAAAGCGGTCGCTGCTAACCGCTGGTTTACTTCGGAGAAGGGCTACATGGAAATTCGCCCCTGGATCACGCAGCGATTCGCAGATCCCGAGGTGCCGAAGAAGGGGCTCCGAGAGCGGCGTCCGGACATCTACAAGGCGATGTTTAGCCACGATGAAGAGGTTCCGGAAAGTTACCGGGAGATCGGTCGCAAGCTTGGTCAGAGGAACATCAGCGAATTGCTCGCCAAGTACCTCGATGAGCATCCCGACGTTTACGGTATCTTTTGGCGCCGCGGCGGCCGGCCCAATACAAAGAAAAATCTCAAGCATCAGGGCGAAAAAATGCTTGGCAATTTTATTTTCGATAACCATTGGGAGTTGATGAATCAGGCGTCGACCTTTCCGGGGGACGTGTGGAAGCTGGCGGAGGAGCGCGTTCTTGAGTCGTTTGCCTGGGTCGATCAGGTGCATGTGACGGACCCGGAAGGAACCAACTTCACATTTGACGTGAACGAACAAGAAGCCCAGGCTTGGGCCGATGGCGCGTATCAACAAGGACATCTATATCTCTATCCAACGCAAGCGACCCGTGGTTTTCCGTACTCGAAAGTCGATTATCCGGCGCTGCAAAAGAAATGGCTGAAACCCATATTGCTTAAAGTTAACGGCGTCTTTGCCGGTACTAACAACCACTATGGAGCGTACCCTCGAATCGAAGTGCACGTCAAAGACGGTGTGGTCAAAGAAATCAAGGGCGGTGGGATTTACGGCGATCTCTGGCGGGAGTTCCTGAAGTATCCTCGGATCAACGAAGCGCAATATCCTTACATGTCGGAGCCCGGCTATTGGTGGGTGCACGAGGCAAGGTTGGGGACTAATCCTAAATTTTTCAAGCGTCCCGACGAAAATCGCGCCGGGAGCAATATCTCCGAGCGAAACAACGCCGGTGTGCTTCACTGGGGATTCGGCCATAACATGCTGCACGGACCCGAAGGGCCGATTCTGCCCAAAGATTGGGTCGAGTTCGCGAAGAAAAATAATTTGCTCGACGATCACGGCTGGCACATTCACAACCTTCTGCCGACCTACAGGGTCAGAATTCGCGGGGCAAAAAATGTGTGGTTGACTTTGATCGACAAAGGCGAGTTGACCGCTTATCGCAGTCCCGAGATTCGCGCATTGGCGTCGCGCTACGGTAAACCCGAAAAAGTCTTGAGCGATGATTGGTCACCGCACCTTCCGGGCATCAATGCGCCGGGAAGATATGAGGACTACGCGAAAGACCCATGGAAGACGATTTCCGAAACGATGAGAAAAATCGACGCGAGTACCTACGAATATTTTTATCCTCCGTTGGCGGCGAAGAAATAGAGGTTCAAAGTTCCAGGTTCAAGGTTTCGGAAAGAGAGAGCGTATGACACCTCACTTGTGGATGCTGTTGCTGAGTGCTCTTCTCTTATCAGTCAATCATGGAAACGGCGCGGAGACTGTGAAGTATCCGCCGCCGCGTTTTCCGTCGTATGTGAAGCCGCCAAAATCCGTTGAAGATATCATGCCCTTTGCTCGCGCGGCGGTGCGCCAGACCGGCGGACGGACGCCACTTGGACTGGTCGAAAAGGGCATGACGGTGGCGATTTTCACTGAGCCCACTGCGGAAGAGATGGTGATGCAGGCGATAAAGCGTGCCTATGAGGAGCGCGGCGTGAAAGTGCAGATCGTGCCTGAACCGCAGCTTTTGGGTGTGAGCAAAGAAGATGCGCTCAAGGCGGTGAAAACTTCACGTTGGTTCACCTCCGAGCAGGGCTACATGGAAATGAGGGCCTGGCTACTGCAGCGTTTTTCAGATCCTGAAATTCCAAAAAAGTGGTTGAAAGAGCACCGGCCCGATCTCTACAGACTAGTTTTCCAAAGAGAAGAAGAAGGAGTCTCACAAGAATTGGTCGATCTCGGACGGAAGTTTGGCGGCAAAAACGTAGGTGAAGCGATTGTCAAATACCTCGACCAGCACAAAGAGGTCAATGCGGTTTTCTGGCGTCGCGGCGGGCGAACGGTGACACGCAAATCCATCGAGCCGTATGGGAACAGATATTATGGCAACTTCATTTTCGACAATCGCTATGAGTTGATGAACAAGGCGGCGACGTTTCCCGGCGATATCTGGCGTCTCGCGGAAGAGCGTGTGGTCGAGCCGCTCTCATGGGTGGACCGGATAGAAGTCAGTGATCCGGAGGGAACGAATTTTTCTTTCGAAGTGGACGAGAAGCAGGCGCAATCATGGGCGGAAGGCGCTTACCAGCAGGGCCATTTGTTTATGTTCCCACATCAAGCGACTGGGCGCTTCCCATATTCCTCCGTCGATTATCCGGCGTTCACGAAGAAGTATAACCCGCGATATTTAGTGAAAGTGAACGGCGTCTTCGCCGGCACGAGCAACCACACTGGTTCGTATCCTAGGATCGAAGTTCACGTGAGGGATGGTTACCTCAAAGAAGTGAAGGGCGGCGGCGTCTATGGCGAACTCTGGCGCGAATTTTTGAAGTACCCGAAGATCAACGAGCTCACTTATCCCTATCATGACCAACCGGGCCACTGGTGGATCTACGAAGCCGGCATGGGGACCAATCCGAAGTTCTTCAAGCGGCCGGACGAAAATATGGAAGGCATCAACAGTTCCGAGCGCAATAACGCCGGCGTCATCCACTGGGGATTTGGATTGAGATTGGACCACGGTCCCGACAAGCCGGTTGAGTCCAAAGAATGGATGGTTTTCGCTAAACAACATGCCCTGCCTAACGACCACTGGTGGCACATCCATAACACGCTGCCGACTTATCGCGTGCGTGTGCGCGGCACCAAAAATAGTTGGCTCACGCTCATCGACAAAGGAGAAGTGAACGCGCTCAAGAGCCCGGAGATCCGCGCGCTGGCTTCGCGCTACGGCAATCCTGACGAGGTCCTAAGCGATGACTGGTCGCCCTACTTGCCGGGGATCAACGCGCCAGGGAACTATTCCGATTACGCCAAAGATCCGTGGAAGACGGTGGCCGCGGTCATGAAAAGGATCGAGTCGGGGAGCTACGAATATTTTTATCCACCGGTCAAAGGAAAAATTCAAAATGCAAAATGAAAAATTGAAAGTTTTCCGAAAAACTCTGGCAGCTCTTTTAATTTTTAGTTTTGAATTTTTAACTGCGTCGGAAGGGTAGGGCCAGAGGAAGTGGCCAGTGTTCGGCTTCGGCTCGCAAAAATTGTCGGCAAGAGAGCTTTTTTCGCTTTCGGCATCGTCACGCTTTTGGTGGCGGGTCTTTTAGCGGCCATCAATCTCGCTTCCCATCACGCCCTTAAACTTTACATCGAAGATCAGCTGTCGCGCTTGGCCTGGGACATCGCGCTCTATCAGACTTCGGATTTTACCATTTCAGCCGAAGTGGCGCCGAAGCTACGCGAGATCAACGGCATCACGCGCGTCGAGAGTTTGAGCTTTCTCCGCACCAAACCGCCGCCTGAAGCGATCCTGATGGTCGACGGCAAGCCGCTGGCTTCTCCCTGGGTATCGATTCTATCGGCGACCGACATCACGTTATTGCCTCCAGAAGCGCGGCCCGCCAAGGCAAACCCGGACGGCGCGTTTCTTGCGCTGGTGGGCCCGGAGCAGCACATGGGAAAGGCCTATTTGGCCTTGCAGGGGTCTCGATTCTTTTCCGTCAGAGTTTACTCCCATGAAAAACGACAAAGCTCCGGGCTTTTCGATCTACCGATCCGCGGCGTCGTTCGCTTGGAGCGCTCTGATATCAATCGCTACTTCATGGATGAAATCGGGTCTATTTCCTTCGTTCCCTATATCGGCGTCATTTTGGTCGTGCCCAACAATTTCGACTTGCTGCAGCGATTCGATGCTCTTTCTCGCGGCGCGCTGGGCGATCAAACCGACATTCACGTGACAGCGGGCGAATACCTTCCCGAGGTGGTTCACCTGGCCCGCATCGATCGCAAGGCATTGATCTCGGGTTGGGATATTCAAGGATCGCTCGCGAATCTCGAACGGCTTAACGCCGAGGTCGATCAAAAATCCAAAGCTCTGGGCCCGACGATTTTTGTTGACAACGCGATCTTGGTGCTACTGAAACGCATGGCCGAGATTTCACGTCTGATCGGTCTGGCGTCATTGCTCATCGCCATTCCACTTCTCGGCATTGCCTGGATGCTGGCCTCGAATCTTTCTTCGCTGCTTATTTTGAACGAACGGAGAAAACTCGGCCTCATGCGTCTGCGCGGCGTGCCGGGGAAGCTCCTCGGACAGAGCCTGCTTCTCTCCATCGGTCTTGGAGGGCTCATCGGCGGCATCATCGGCCTTACGTTGGGAACCGTGATTCCTCTTTACGTGTACGAAGGCGGCGTACTCTCCTGGAGTACGCTATCGCGCGTGCAGGGACCGTTGCTGATGCTTTTCTTCTTGCTCGTTGGGTTGGTCCTCGTGCTGCTCATTAGCCGGCGGCTGGTGCGTTACGCCACGACGATTTCGCCGCTGGAGGCATCGCGCAGAGTGGCCGTGTCGGAGTCCGGCCACGCGAGAGTGGAGTTCGGAATTCTTGAAGCTCTCGCACTCATCATCGGCGCGTATAAGATCGGCAGCTGGGTGTTCAACTTTCAAGTAACTTCGTTGCTCTCTGCTTCCGAAGACGATAGCGCGACGTGGACTCATTTCGTCCAGGTCGTTTCCATACTCGATCGTGCCCTCGATTTCGTCGCTTTGCCGCTCTTCGTCTATGGCCTGGTGGCGCTTCTCGTTGCCCGGCGGCAATTGATCAGCGGCTTGTTGAGTTCAGTAACTTATTTTGTCGGCGGCAAGCTGCGTGCGCTGTCGCTGAAGCACATGTCTCTCAAGCCGCATCGCATCGC
>Ga0126371_10005676_pt1 | contig 11093 bp, 28 predicted proteins | sample PanSoiMetaPlot_4_FD_110145 | JGI IMG/M metagenome (GOLD analysis project Ga0126371, IMG submission 110145) | Tropical forest soil microbial communities from Panama - MetaG Plot_4 | ecosystem: Environmental > Terrestrial > Soil > Tropical forest > Bulk soil | place: Panama | collected 2016-02-17
CCGTTGATCACCGCGAGGCTCTGCACCGCCTGGAACGGCGGCAGGCCGAGCTCGGCGCCGGCGAGGATGGCGACGGTGATTTGCTCCGGCGATCGCATGCCCGAGGGCGCGAGGCCCGACTTGGACATGTACTGGGCGAGCCGGTAGACCTCGTCGAGCGTGCGCGGGACGATCGCCTGCACCGAGCCGCCGGCGCGAACCTCCGGGCGCGGAGCTTTCAGCGTGAGGCCGGTGGCCGGCTTGGGTTGTTCGTTAGGCTGGTCGGTCATATGGCTTCCTCGGCTCTCTCGATCTCGCGGCGCATCCAAGTGGGTGGGATCAACGACTGCGCCGGCCCGTAGCCGGGCCACTCGCCGCTCTCGATTGCGAAGGCGATCTTATCCAGCAAGTCACGCACCTTGCGCTTGGCATGCATGATTTGCTCGGGCGCCCAGCGATGCACGCTGACGACGTAGGGCGGCTCCTTCTCCTGCACCACGTGCCACATGCAGGGCCGAAGCTCGCCGGTCGCCTGGGCGACGACGTCGAGCGCCAGCGCGGCCTGGATGTCGTAGCCGTAGCTGTAGGCCGATCGCCCGAAGCCCTCCCAGCTACCGTCCGCGGACGTCTTATAATCGACGAGGCCACGGCCGGGCGCCGCCGGCGTGAAATCCGGGCGCGTCAGCATCCAGATGCCGGTGGCCTCGTCCTTGGCCATGAAGCTTATCTCCGGCAGGCCGCGCGCGAATAGCAACCGGGCGTCCTCGTTCTTGCGCAAAGCGTCGGCCATGCGCAGGGCGTTGGCGTGCTCGGCCACCTTGATCGGCAGCCGGCCTGAGGCGATCGCAGTCTCCTTCCAGACGCGCGCCTCCTTCGTGCGATAGTCCTCATACGGACTAATCGCGAACTGCCCAGTGAACAGTTCCGGCTGGAAGGCGAGCACGTGGCTGCACTGGCCCAGGCGCAACGCATCACTGGTCTCGTCCATCGGGTAGCGGTCGGGGTTCCAGGGGCAGTAGGCCCAGAAGTGCGCGAGCGATCGATCGGCGCGGCCGAGGCTCGACGCCGTCACGTAGCGCCCGGCGACCGGGTCGCCGTGATAGACCTCGATCGGCAGGCCGACATAGGCGCCGGCCCGGCTGATCTTATCTCCATTCCATCGATAGGCTTTCAAGGGTGTCTCCAAGTGAGGCCGCCGATCAGCGCGACCAGCAGCACGGCGGCTGCGGCCATCAGCAGAAGGACGATCGGCCAGGGTGAGGATAGGTGCTTCATGCGCCAGTTTCGGTCGCAGCCAGCACCGATCGCAGGTCGGCGACCAGCGCCCTCACGGCGTCGATGTATTCTTTGTCGATCACCTCCGGGTAGGCGTAGTGCAGCGAGAAGATGAAGCCGCCCTCGGTGGCGTTGAGGCCATCGGTGAACTTCATCAGGCGTGTGCGCGCCGGGTGGATGGGTGTGCTCATGCTTCCGGCTCCAGCGTCTCGCCGAAGTCGCCGCCGGGCCCCGGCGGCGCGAGCGCGGCCAGGGCGTAACCTCGGGCCAGCGCCGCCACCGAGCGCAGGTAATCGAGATCGCCGCGCTTGTTGGCGGGGACTTTGGTGCAGTCGCGGATGCGCTCCAGCGCCCAAAGATGCGCGTCGCTCATCCGACAATCTCCCAGATTTCGTCGTCAGTAGGCGGCGGATCATTGGGGTCGTCAGACGGCCAAGGGATCGATTTGATGTCGAGGAAGCGCATGTGCCGACCGATCTCGGCGCGCATGGCCGCCTCGGCCATCTCCTCAAGCTGTCGCTGCGCCCTGCGCTCATCCCTGATGCTCATCGCGTTCCCCTCCGGTCTGCCGCCGCCGACAGCCGCCGATACGTCTCGGCGCGCGAGATGGCATCGGCGAGCGAGGCGGCCGGGACCGCCCAGCAGCGCAGGCCGACGTAATCGAGGCGCTCGCGGCACTCCTGCGCGCGCTGGTTCCAGTCGGCGAGCATCTGCTTGGCCTCGTCCAGGCGGATGCCGCGGCCCGGCGGCACGGTCTGGTCCCAGATGTCGCCCCGGATATGTATGAACCGTTCGCTCACAGACCTTCCGCCCGGGCGATGATCGCCCTCGCCTGATCCATCGCCTTCAGCACCTCGTCGTAGCCGCCGGCGACGACCAGGGCCTTCAGCGCGTCCAGCATATCGGGGGCCATGGCCGAAACCTGCAGGGCCCAGGCCGCGTCGCGCCTGCGGTTGACCAGGGCGTTCACGCTCCTGGCGTACTTCGGGTCGAGGACGCAGGCCGCCACGTCAGCGCAGCGCGCCACCGGGAGCTCGCCATAGGTCGGCGAGCCACCCTTCTGGAAGATCAGCTTCGAGCGGCTGGCGGTCTTCTCGCCGCGCTTGCTGATCACCTGCACGTAGATAGTGGTGATCACGCGGTCCTCGACAAACACTGTGTAGTCACGGTCGAAGACGTGGACCTCGTAGGTCTTGCTCATCACCTGCCCCTCCGCTTGGCTTCATAGGCGCATCCGGCCATGAACGCCGAATGCACCAGCGCGCGGATATGCTCGCGGCGGAAGGGCAGCGGATCGGGGAGTTCGCCGCCATAAGCCTCGGTGAGCGCGGCGAGGGTGGCTTCGGCCTCCTTCGAGCTCGCCATCCGGGCCGCGGCCAGCGGCGCATAGCGCTCGCGCCACGCGGCGGGGTCCTCGTCGAACTCGACCTTCAGACCACGGTTATCGTCTTGGTTGGACATGGTGTTTGCGGTTTCCACTGGCGTGTGAATCACTAACGTCACAATGCCCTGGGGGCTCAAGGGTGTCAAGCGGAACTTCGCAAATCAGCAAGATTGACTACCTATTGCGCCCTGTGGCAGAGTGCCACCCACCATGAAACCCTTCCTAGATCAAATGCGCGAGTTCGACGACAAACGTCGGCAGGCGCGCATCACGGACGAGGAGTTGGCGCTCGAAGCCAGCGTGCCTTGCTCCACCATCAGCCGCTACCGACACGGGCGCCAGCAGCCCACCGTGGACAAGTGGATCGAGATGAACCTCGCGCTCGATCGGCTGATCACCCAGCGCGTGCAGCGCCTGATGGGGCTGGGCTGACGCCCCGCGAATCATTGATGACCGAGGAGACGAAATGACGAGCGATATGAAACTAACGTGGCCGGAGTTGCTCTTGGGCGCGATGGTAGGCTCGATGCGGGAGGTTTCCGCCATCAGCAACAATCGCCCCGACAAGGGCGAGATGCCTCGCTGCCCATGGGAAGGTCACATCGAAGGCGCCCTGGCCGAGATGTTCGTCGCCAAGACGCTGGGCGTCTATTGGAGCGGCAACCTCGGTGATCTGCAGGCCGCCGACGCAAGCGTGCTGCAAGTGCGCTCGACCAAGTATCCGACCGGCCGGCTGATGCTTCATCCCGAGGACAAGGACGACGACTGGTTTGTCTTGGTGATAGGCGACAAGGGCGCTTACCGGATCGCCGGATGTTTGAAGGCGAAGGACGGCAAGCGCGCCGAATACTGGGACGAGACGCTGCCGGCGCCCTGCTATGCGGTCCCGCAAGCCGCAATGATGGCGATGCCGGCCTCATGGTGGCGCGCGACGGTGATGGATTTTTAGACGGTGCCCAATCCCACCGACCGCTTCGCCCGCTGGGGCTCCAAGGCCTACGGCGTCGAGGGCGGCCACAAGCGCCGCGTCAAGGCGCCGTACAAGCACCCGGAACAGGACCTGCAGAGCGCCGTCTGCACCTACCTCACCTACGCGCTGCCGCGCGACGTCGAGTGGACCGCGACGCTCTCCGGCGCACACCTGGGCCAGTTGCAGCGCATGAAAGCCAAGCTGACCGGGCTTCGGCCCGGCATCAGCGATATCGTATTGGCGGTCCCGAGCCGGGGCGGGTTCTTCCTCGAACTGAAGCCGCCCAAGGGCAAGGGGCAATACCGCTACCTGACGCCCGGCCAGGAGCGCTGGGCCGCCGCGCTGGGCCACCGCTGGAAGACCTGCCATTCGATCGAAGAGGTGGAGACCGCCCTGATCGGCTGGGGCCTGACGCCGCGCTGCACGATCGCCGAGGCCAACCGCTACGCTGGGCGGCAGCAGAACCCCGACCCCCAGGGAGAACTGGACGTATGACCGACGCACCGATCCGGCTGGCGCTCCGCGTCGAAGACGAGTGATGGGTGACCTAATGGACGAGGCCCTCGAACTGGCGCGCCTCAGGCTCTCCCTGGTGGGGATGTCGGAGGCGATCGGCGACCGCTTCAAGCGCCTGATGAGCGACGCGATGGTGATGGTGCTGACCGAGATCGGCACGCCGCCGATCGACATAATGGAGCGCCCGGCGCCCGCGCGCGAGCGCAAGCCATGAGTGTTGGCGAGGACAAGGACGACATCCACGTGGTCGCCTCCTTCCCCGACCAGGGCGCGGTGCTGCAGGGCATGAAGTGGGCGTCAAGCTGGATCAAGGTGGACGCCGGCGCGGCGATGGCAGCGCTCTACCGGGCCAAGTGGGAGCACCTCGTCACCTACGGCCTCGTTGGCGAACAGTGGAAGGAGATGGAGGCCGAGGGCTGGGAGATCGCCGGGGCCTGGAAGACTGGCCGGCCCGACGAGGACCAGCCCTACTTCGTCTGGAAGCGCCCGAGGACCCACCTGTGAGGCGCCCAACCGACGCCGAGCGCGCCCAGTGGCTCGACCTCGCCCAGCGCGTGCGCTTCATCTACGGCGTCTCGCTGCAGGAGCACACGCTCTGGAGCCGCGATGACGTGATGGGCTGGTGCTGGATCGGCGGGACGCTGCAGGTCCCGGCCGGCCCGCCGTCAGAGGGACCCGAACGGCGGGCCTCACACGCCAGTGTGGTCGAGGGGGGATCGAGGAGACGAAACTCCCCAACGACGTCGGCCAGGGTAGCGGATCGGCGGCTCGACCGCGACCCGGTCCACCCAGAACGGGTAAAGGAAATCCTCAGCGCGGCGGCGCTGCGGCACGGCGTCACCGTCGAGGCGATTCTGGAACGCCCCCTGAGGTGGGGTGGCGGCATCGGCCCCGCCCGTCACGCGGCGATCATGGAGCTCTGGCGGATGCCCTGGCGCGGGGCGTCGCGACCCTCCTCCACGCAGATTGGCCTGTGGCTCCGAATCGACCACAGCACCGTGCTGTGGCACGTTAAAAAAAGGGTTTGACCCCCGCTATACCTGTAAGGTAGATAGTTCTCACCGGGGCGGTGGTCGCCCTGCAGAGGAGACCCGGATGGGCAACATGGAACATTGGGCCAAGGTCAACGCGATCCTGGCCATCATCGGGGAGCGCGAGGCGCTGTTCGGTGAAATCCGCTACGTGCGGACGGTCGATCCGCTGACCGCGGCGGCCTGGATCGTGTCCGACCGGGACATGAACCGCGGCATCGAAGAGGAACGTGAGGCAGACGGTCGCAGCTGATAGAAAGGGCTAGACGCCCTGATATTCAGACGATAGATAGAGGTGGTGCTGCCCCGCGCAAGAGTTCTTCGTGAGCAGGGGCCTTTGCGGATCAACCCCGCCCACAGCCCGGGACCGGAAACGGTGGCCGGGCTGCTGGCGCGGGGGACGGTCCCCCCGCTTCGGAGATCCGCATGATCAAGACCACCATCATCAAAGGCGTCGAGGGCGCCAAGCTCGCCCTGGCCAAGGCCAGGGCCGAGCGCGAGGAGGCCGAAGCGGCCTTCCAGAAGGCGCGCAATCGCGTCAGCCTCGCCCAGGCCGAACTGCGCATCGCACAGCGCAATCTCGAAAAGGCCTTCACCCGCGAGCGCACCAGCGCAATCGCCCGCGCCCGGCGCCAGTGCAAGGCGCTCGCCGAGCGCTACGACATCGTCGTCGAACCGGAAAACTTCGGCAATGTGCATGAGCCGAACTGGCACTACTGGGTCTATCCGAAACCCAGCTTCCCCGGCATGGCCGAGGGCTGGGACGACCCCTACGACGGCGAACAGTGCCGCGACGACTGGGTCGATGCGCTCGACCTCGTGCGCCACTACGCGCTGATCGCGGCCACCGGCATCGACTTCAGAGACTGAGAGGAGACCTCATGCCCCGCAGGAGCCTAACCGAAACGATCGCCATGGAGACCGAGGCCAAGGTGCGCGCCGCCTACCCGGACGCCGCCTGCCGCTTCGACGCCAAGCGCGACGCCTACATCGTCACCGCCGGCGGCCAGGAGCACCACGGCTTTATGCGCAGCGTCGCTTGGTCCCGGGCGTTGCGCGCGCTCGAAGCGCGGCAGGACGCCGCATCTGAAAAGGAGGGCTAGACACCCTAGGTTAGTTCGCCTAAAGAAAGAGGGCGTCGGCGGTGGTCGCCGGCGCCCGACCCTCAGAGAGACCCATGAGCAAGATCACCATCGAGATCGCCGACGGTACGAGCGAGGACTTCCACCTCTGCACCGCCAGCCAGATCGCCGCGGACCTCAGGCAGGCCGCGCTCGACGCGCATTTCAGCGTGGACGAGGCGCAGCTTCGCTACGACGCCGCCCGGCAGGCCGAGACCATCGCCCGCATCGCCCTGCGCAACGCGCCGAACGGCATGGTGCGCGACTACGCCAAGCTCGCCCTCGACCACGCCAACCTCGACGTCGTCGATGCGGCGATCGTCCTCGCCGACGCCCTGCGCCGGCGCATCGCAGGAAAGGGGGTCTGATGATCTGGCTACAATTCCACCCTCACGCCCGTGAGCTCTGCGGGCTGATCCCGCACTTCCTCGACGAGGATGATCCCCGGCCGGCGATCGAACAGTTCGACGAGCGCTACGCGCATGGCGGCGGCTGGTCGCCGATCGACAGTGGTTTCCGGCTGGAGAACCGTGGCCCGGCGGGCGGCGTCGCTCTGGTCTATCCGGGCACGCCCGAGACCGAGGACGAGCCTGCGTGGCCCGACGAGGTCTACGCGCTGGTCGCCTCCACCGAACTGCACGGACAAGCCGTGCTGATTTTCGAGGGCGCCTTCGTCGTGGTCGCCGACCCCGAGCTTGGGGCTTGGTCAGTGGCGAGGATGGACTGATGGGCCCGCTCTGCAAGCACTGCGGCAAGCCGATCCCGAAGGCGACCCGCCACTTCGGCTTCACGCCAGCGACGCTGAACAACCGCGAGAACGGTCAGCGCTTCAACTCCGGCTACGGCATGTATCTGGACGAGGAGCTCCGCCCGAAGACTGTGGAAGAATGCCGTCGCTACGTCAACGACCAGATCATCTCGGTCGGCCGCGGGCCCGGCAACTACATCTACTCGATCCACACCTGGGATGGTGAGAGCTACGTCTGGGGCGGCCACTTCCACAGCCAGTCATGCGCGGCCCAGTTCGGTCTGGGCATGGCCCACAACTTCCCGACCTACTCGACCAGCACCTACCGGGAAGCGCTCAAGGCCCGCGACGAGAAGGATGCGACGCCCCGCCGCACCAAGATCGAAAAGTAGGTATTGCGGCCCGGACTACAGTCGTCTAAACATCAGTGGTCCCGGCGGTGGTCGCCGGGACGCACGCCAGAGAGAACCAGATGTCCACCACCCCCATGCAACAAGCCCTCCTCAACGCCCGCTACCACGCGCAGTCGGTCGCCGAGGAATGCAACGTCGCCTACTACGTCGAGCGCCACTCGACGTGGGCGTTCGTGCACCACGCGCAAGACGCGCTGAATGAGTTCGACAAGCTGGCCAAGGCGATCGCGGCCCTGCGCGCCGCGCTGCCGACGGCCGAAGCCAAACTCGCGGCCGAGCAAGAGGCCCGGGCCAACCCCAAGCAGGCGGCTTAAGCCATGGCCAAGGAGGACCTCGACCTCCTCAACAGGTTCCTAACCCGGGCGGAGCGCGAAAAGCAGTTCCGCCCGTATCGGGGCCTGTTGCGCTCGGCGCAGGCGTTCACGCTCGACGACGACACGGTCAGCGTGCTCGACGAGATGGCCTCGGGCCCTCGGCGCCACCGCATGGTGCCGATCTACCGGGAGCTCGCCCGGCTGCCGTTCGACACGGTGTGGATCGAGTTCGACTACTGGAAGCTCGACAAGCTGCGCCAGGAGCGCCGATCGACCCGGCAACTGGCGGACAGCCAGCGCGAGATCGAGGGCGTGCCCGAGCGCATGGCCTTCCTGTGCGAGCGCCTCGTCTCGCACGACGGCGGCTTCCGCATCACCACGGTGGGCTGGATGAGCCCGAGCGTCGGCGAACCGCCGGCGGCGTGTTTGTTTCCGGTCTGTCACAATGTCACGACGGGACCCGACCGCATCATCTTCGCCGGCAACCGGCACAACCACCCGGGCGTCAACGAACTGATCAGCGAGCTCAACCGCGGCCCGCTGCCGGCGATGGCCTGGAGCATGGACGCCGAGGTGGACCTGCATGCGTGGCTGCGGTCGCCGCTGCAGGGCACCAACGGCGTCGAGCCCGAGGGTCTGTTCGAGGACGAGATATTCACTAAGTACGGCGGCCTCGGGCGCACGAGCGACGACAGCGCAATCGAGCGCATGCGCCACATGATGAGCGCCTTTACGGCCGAGCAACGTGGCGACCTGCGCTTCGTGGTGGCCGCCCTGGCGCTGCTGAACCACACGCCCGTCATCTACAAGCCGCACAAGCCCCGCGGCCGCATGCTCGCCAGCGGCACCACGCGCCCGTTCATCGAGAGCCGCATCGTCACCATCAACGTGCCTCAGACGCGCAAGCGCCTGAAACTGATCGATGATGCGCTGAGGGCCGCCCACCACTACCAGCGGCGCAAGCGCCACGCGGTGCGCGGCCACTGGCGCGTGGCCGAGAAGAGCCACGGCGACCGCTGGGCGCCGTTCTTCGACCCGTTCACCGAGCGCACGCGCTGGCGCATCTGGATCGCCGACCACGAGCGCGGCGACGCCAGCCTGGGCTGGGTGGACCACACCTACGGTGTGCGGGCGCGACCCGGCGCCGCAGCCGCCCTCAAGGTGGATAAAGGGCTTGACGCCCTGAGTAGCTCCGGGGTATCAGAGGGGCATGAAAACCCGAGCCCCCCGCAAGACGAACCCGATGGCCAAGGCCGTCAGGACCCCGCTCTACCGGAGCCGGGTCGTGAAGAACGGTAAGGCGTACCAACGCCGGCCGAAGCACCGAAAGGAGGCCTAGATGGCCGCGAACGAGGAACTACTGATGAGCCCTTACCTCTGCATTGGTGACGACGGCCGCCTTGAGCTCCATCTCGGAGACGAGCGCGTCGCCATCACCTCGCTCGATCAACTCGCCGAACACTGCCCCGATGGGCATTTGCTCTGCAGCAGCAGCATCGACTTCCCGCACGACTACACGTCGGACCCCGACGTGCTCGCCATCTGCAACGCCCTCCGGGGCTAGGGAGCACTGATGGACGACGATCTGCTGCCGAAGCGCTACGTGCGCGTGCGCGCGGGTGGCAGGCGCCACCTCGTCGAGCTCTCGACGGGCGAGCCACTGTTTCCCAAGCGCAACCTGATGAGCGGCTTCGCCGTGGATTACCGCGGCGACCGCTATTGCGGGCCCAAGGGCGACACTTGGACGCTGATCATCTTCAAACCCGAGGACATCGCCGGCGAGCTTCGCATGTCGAAGACTTACGGGCGCCTTGTTCCCATCAAGACTGAGGACTGACGCATGACCCCCAAGGATTTCAAGGAGACGCTCGAACGGCTTGACCTGACCCAGGTCGGTTGCGCGCGTTTCCTACAGATCAATGAGCGCACCGTGCGCCACTACGTGGCCGGAACCCTGGAGGTGCCGACCTACATCGTCTGGGCCCTGCGCGGCCTGGAGGCCTGGGGCGTGCACGCGCCCGACGGCCGCTACACGCGCTGGCACCCCGAGGCGGTTGACAAAGTGTCGCAGGAATAGGGCTTGATTACCTATCTATCCCCCCGTATAACCAACTCGTGCCCGGGCGGTGGTCGCCGGGGCTTCAGGGAGAACCCCATGACCCATCGCCAACCTGATCCGACCCGCGGCCACGACCCCTACTACGTGCGCGCGTTCGGCAAACTCTACGAGGTCGTCTTCACACAAGGGCGCCTCTACACGGTCGAGGTCCACGTGGCTCGGCCGGGCCGCTACGAGCGCCCGCGGGTGATCTACTACACCGCCGACGGCACGATGCCCAAGAAGGGCCGCGCGGCCGAGGTGGTGGCCTGCATCTTCTCGGAGCGGGCCCGCTGCCGGCTGAACGCCACCGTCGAGGACGCCGACCAGCGCAGGGCGCGCATCACTCGCGAGAACGAGGCGATGGCGGTGCGCAAGGTCGAGATCGAGGCGAACGAGCGCCAGCGCAAAAGCGCCGTCGTGCTGCGCCTCCTCTACAACGGCGGCTTCGACAACGAGGAACAACGGCTGGTGGCGATCTACGACGCCATCAAGGCCGATGGCCGCCGGTTCTGATGTTCAGCTTTGTGAGCGCCAAGCGCGAACGCGCGCTGATCCGCGCCCTGGGCCGATAGGAGACTGCATGGACCGCTTCACTGTCTTCAAGCCCCCCTTGAAGGGCTGGGTCGTCGAGGCCCGCTCGATCGAGGCCAAGCTCGTGATCGTCAACTTCGGCCACGGCGAACTCGCCGAGGACCGCGCGCACGCCTGCGCCGCCGACCTCAACTCGACCATCAACGATCACGTGCGTGGCCACGCCCGCGACGTCTTCGCCGCCGCGCGCGCTGAGCGCCTCTAGGAGCCCCCATGTCCAAGTTCGTCGTCTACCGTTCGCCGATGGCCGGCTGGTGCGTCACGCTCGGCGCCCGCAGCAGCCGCGAGGCTCGCGTCGCCAGCTTCGGCCAGGACGAGGCCCGCGCCCGCGCGCTGGCCGACGCCCTCAACATCATCATGGCGCAGGACGCCGCCCAGGCCCCTGAGCGCAAGGCGCGCGAAGCCGCCCTGGCCGCGGCCATGTCCGGCCCGATGCCGGGCGATGCGGGCGCCCAATGAGCGAGGCCCCCGCCACCGTCAACGGCTACCCGGTGGTCGTCGCCCAGCCTAGCCCGCGCGGGCTCATCACGCGGCCAGGGTTCGTCATCCTCGTGGACCGGGGGCCTGAGAACCACACCGACCACGACCGCTGGGTGACCGCCTGGATCGGCGAAGGTGAGACGTATTGGGCTTGGGGCCACTACTTTGGA
>Ga0126371_10005678_pt1 | contig 11091 bp, 11 predicted proteins | sample PanSoiMetaPlot_4_FD_110145 | JGI IMG/M metagenome (GOLD analysis project Ga0126371, IMG submission 110145) | Tropical forest soil microbial communities from Panama - MetaG Plot_4 | ecosystem: Environmental > Terrestrial > Soil > Tropical forest > Bulk soil | place: Panama | collected 2016-02-17
GCTGCGCGCACATCCTCGCCAGGAGAAGCGAAGAAGATTGGGATCGGAGACAATCAGCTCGCAGGACCCCGCTGCATTGTGATTTGTGCGCTGCTAGATTGCGGCGGCTTCCACGGCGGCGAGCTCCGGAATCTCGATGCGAATCTGGGTGCCTTCGCCCGGCTGGCTGCGGATGTCCATCTCGAATTGGTCGCCGTAGAGGAGCCGCAAGCGTTCGTAGACGTTGCTGATTCCTATGCCGCCTTGGTAAACCTCGTTTAAACGCGCCGAGGACATTCCCATCCCGTTATCACTGACTTCAATCTTCAGGCGGCCGTCCCGGTGGCTCGTGCGAACGTGAATTTGACCACCCTCCAGGCGCGGTGCCAAACCGTGCTTGATGGCGTTTTCGATGATCGGCTGCAGCAACATGCTGGGAACGAAGATGTCCAGGGTGGCCTCATCAACGTCTTTGAAAATTTGCAGCTTGTCACGCCCGAAACGAATGACCTCGATATCCAGATAATCGTCGATAAACTCTAGCTCCTCGCGCAGGACCACGAATGTGTCGTGCTTGCGCAGTAATCGCCGCAAAATGTTCGAAAGCTTGAGTACTACGCCGCGTGCCATATCCGGATCGAAACGGATAAGCGATGAAACCGTATTCAAGGTGTTGAAGAGAAAATGAGGATTGATCTGGCTTGTGAGCGCGTCCATGCGCGCCTTGAGCAGGTTCTGCTGATTCTGTTCCAGATTCATCTCGATGCGCGTGTTATTCCAAATCTTGATGGCCATGGCGACGCACATCACCGATGACAAAACCACGAGCAGCATGTAGCCGGGATTATTGGTCTGAATCGAAAAGATCCAGCCAGGGTGAACCGCTCGGCCTAGCGTGACCAATCCGATTTCCAAGATCGCGCAAGCGAACAGCGGCAGCATCGCCCAGTTCCCTTTTCCGTAGCGGACGATTTTCCAGAGCCAGGAGGGTACGCTCAGGAAAAGGAACGGCCCGAAGTGCCAGACGTCTTCCTTTTCCGGGATGGCGTCGCGAATCATTCCTGCGAGCAGCCCGACGAGCGCGGCCATCGGCGCAGACAGCCATTCGTGAAATCCAAACGGCAGCAGGCTGATCAGTGAACCTCCCAGCAAACCCACGATCCGCCCGCCAATCAGTCCCATCAAGAACGAGCCTTCCAGGGTCAAATCGAAAAAGCGATAACTGCCAATCAGGCGCAACATGGTTCCGATGGCCAGAGGCGGGACGAGAAAAAGCAACAACATCACTTTCTGATCGGAGTCGCGATTTTCGGTGAAGAGAAGCTTGCGAAACGACTTAAAGCGCACAAGCAAGGCGGCTAAGGCGGCCGCAAAGCCGACCTTGAGGACTAGCACGAATATCAGGTCTTTGCCCGTCAGCAGTGCATTCATGGGACTTGCATGCACGACCCTCGGCCTACGGTAGCCAATGGATGCACTGAAGTAAAGCGGGAAGACGGCGAGTTGCCTTCGTCCCCTTGTCCGGGTAACCAGGAGCGTATTTTTTTTGGAAGCTAGAGACGCTTGTCTTCCATCGTCAGCGTCCATGTTCCCTGGCGTTCGGCGCGAAGAGCAAATTCAGCGCAACCAAGCTCAACAGGAGCGCCAATGGCGTTGTTTACTGTCATCGCTCAGTTGCCAAGATGACCACGAAGATCGCCGATGGAGACGAAGCGCAGTCCTCGCGCGCAACCGGCGGCCAGGATATGCGGCAGAGCCTGGATGGTGCGGGACGGGTCAGAAATGCCGTCGTGGAGGATGATGATGGTTCCGGGGGCGAGGTTCTTTTCAATCAGCCAGCAGATATACCAGAGCGGAGGATGCAGGGGGTCGTGGGGGTAGGCACAACCAAGAACGTTCGTATAACCGTGCTGTTTGGCTAGCCGGAGCTGTCGCGAGCGAGCTACGCCGCCGGGCGGACGGAACAGCTTGGGATTCGCCAGCGGACCAATTGCGTTTTCCGTTGCTTCCAAATACCGAAGGAATTCCGCGTCCGAGTGGCCCAGAGTGGGCCCGTTCAGGAAGTAATGGTTAGCGACTTCGTGACCAGCCGCTTTGATGCGCGCGATGAGTTCCGGATGACCTAAGGCCCGCTCGCCGATGAGAAAGAAGGTAGCCTTCGCATCGTGCCGCTCGAGGATGTCGAGGACTTGTGGCGTGAAGACAGCATGCGGACCGTCGTCGAAGGAGAGGGCGACGAGCGGGAGATCGGTTCGGACGCGATATTCGATATTCGGAGTGAGCCATTCGAGCGCAGGCACGGCCGACAAGGGCTGAATCCACAGAACGACAAGAAACAGGGCAACGCAAGCACTGATGAAGAGCAGCACGTGTCGGTATCCGAGTCAATTTTATTGCATTCAGGCCGCGTGCCGCCGATAAGAAGAGAAAGGAACCGGCCGGGCCTCGGCTTTACACCTTAGCCGGTTTCGCAAGAATGGCCTCTTCAGTCGGCGGGCCAGCGAGAATCTGAATGGTGGCACATCGCGGTTAAGAAGGCGTTGCAAGTACAGGCCTTCCCGGCCTGGGAACCCGGGACCTAGAAGTGCAGTCACCGCTGGGGTCCGTTTGTTCGAAACCGGCCAGGTGAGCGCGGCGTAACTAGCTCGTTCTAGCGGGCACCGCCGAAGTAACTGATTGACTCCTCGTCGCAATTTGTAGCGGTTCGGGGTCATGGACTCTGTTTTATGCTCAATGGAAACGAGCAGGGACGGAGGTCTAAAGTGGCAACTATGGCTGCGAATGAATTAAGTCGTCCAGCGCGTCGTAGCACGCGAATCGAGCGTGCCATTCCGGTTACCATCACCGGAGTGGATGCGTGGCGCGGACCCTATGTAGAAAATGTCTCGACGGTAATCGTGAGTGCACACGGGTGTAACTACTATTCGGCGCACCAAGTGCTGAATGGCGCGCTTGTGATGATTGAGCTGAAGTGCCAACAGGAAGAAAGCCCACGCGCGGCGCGAGGCTGGGTGAGGTGGGTCAAGCGCCCCGAGGCTTCTGGCCAACCCTTCCAAACGGCAATTGAGTTCGAAGACCCCGGCAATGTCTGGGGCCTCGAAGACGCACCCAGGGATTGGTTGCCCTGGAGCGGGCCCAAAACGATTGAGCTGGACACCTCAAAGGCTAAGCCGTTCGCCGTTCCGCGCGCCGAACCGGAAGCTCTCAGGCCGGAAGACAAGAATGAAAAGTTTCTAAAGACAATCGAGGCTCAGGCGATTGCGCCGCTCGATGGCCTAGCGACGCCCGTCACACAAGCAGTAGGCGGTTTCCAGCAGCAGCTGGAAAAAATGCTGTCTGACGCTGCGGCCATCGCCGTCCGCGAGAAAAGCAGGGGCACATTTGAAGAATTGCGCGCAACTATGAGCGAAGAAGTCAAGAGGCTGATCACCGAGACGATGAAGACCCAGGCGAACGCGGCGATCCAAGACTCGGTCCAGCAGCTAAAAACAGCGGCCCGGGACATCACCCGGGCTGTGCAGGCCCAGTGCTCCAAGCAGGTGGAATCCGAACTGCAAGCGGTTGGCGATCAAATCCAGTGGCGGCGGCGGGAAATGGAGGAAGTTTCGCAAGCCCTTTCCCTAAGCGCTCTTGAGAAAATCGAGCAGGCGATCGAGAAATTGCGCGGGGATTCGGTCGACCGAATTATCGCCCGCCTCAAAGAGCAGTCAGCTCCGTTGCTTAACCAGACGCAAAAAGCCCTCGTCGACTTGAACAAAGGCACGCAGGAAGCGAGCGGCATTTTGAGTCGTTCGCTTGAGGAAAGTACAGGGCGGATCAGGGAACTCCACGGCGAGCTAGAAAAACAATTCGAGAAGGCCATCCGCGACCGCCTGGAATCCGCCGAAGCGGAGTTCGAACGCGCAGCGCGAGGTGCCACGATTGAGGCTCTCAGCGATCTTCGCGGATTGTCACAGAAACACGAAGCCGAGGTGAAGACGCGCCTTCAGGGCGCTCTCGAACCCATCCTGCAGGAGAGCCTGGGGACGCTGCACCAAAAGGCGACACAGGTTTCGCAGCAATTCGCCGGCGAGCTGGAGGACTACAGCCGGAGTCATCTCGAGTTTGTCGGCGCAGCGATTTCGGAGTTAGCCAAGGGCTTGAGGAAAAAGACGAAAGAGTAGGCGATTCGCAAATCGCCCGCTACCCTAGGAGGATCGACGGCATCGCTTTTGGGCTTATCGCCGTAGTCTGGCGCAACCGTAACACAGCCAATCGCGCGCCCGGAAATCTTCCTCACCGCGAAATTGTCCTATAGCTTGCCGACGCCATCGAGCCCTTTGGGGTGCACCACAATTCAGTGGCGCGCAACTGCGAGAGCCAGTGCCTTCCTATTGGGCGCCTTTTATCTGCGTTCTCAGTCAAAACCGCTAGGTCACTTCGTTCCAAGGGCGGTCTCAAATTCAGAGTGCAGAATGAGTTTGGAGTTTTCGTTCCTGGATCAGGCGCGCTCGGATGGTGCGAAGCCGGGAGCGCAGATAGCCGGCGTCCATCCCCGCGGATGAGCAAACGGTCTGAAAATCGCGACTGTCGTTAAACAGGTACTGCTCGGCTTTACGGCTGAAACTCAAAGGGCCACGGACCCACTCCTCCAAGGTTCTGGCGATCACGGCGCGCCAAAGCCTTTCCTCGGCTGTTCCTGGGTCCACGGCTTGGCAGGTCGTGCGTAGGAACATAGGGCTCCCTGGGTTGTCGATTCTTGGACCGGGGAGGTGACCACGAGCAAGCGCGGGACCACAGCGGAAGGAAACGGGTGAAAAAAGCGAAGCCGCAGTCGACAAAGGCTCCTCTTCAGATTGGTCTGTTTGACAGGAAACTATTTGCCCGCAAGGGCGCGCGTTGCCTTTTTGCGCACGTCCGCCTTGGGTCAGAACGCTGGCCAATGTGAGACCTGAGACAGGAGGGCGGCGAATCCCGAAAATTTGTGTCGGTAGATGGAGAATTTACTAAGAGCGAGGTCGCAGGCGAATGAGCAAATTTCGTCACTCGAACTCCCGCGTTGCACTTCGCTCATTACGACGCGAAGGGCCTCGACGCAACGAAGAGGCCGTAGACGAAATTCCCGGAGCTGTAGCCGGCGCGCATGGCTCGGAAGGCTCGGAGATAGGTCAAAAAGTCCTTGCCCTGCTTGGCGGCCAGGGCCCACAGCGATTTATCCCGGATGATTTCTGAGCCGAACTGCCAGGTCTTTCCGCAGTGGCGCGTCAAATCCTGCCTATGGACGATTTGCAAATCATTGGCCAATAAGTAGGACTCGTAATCATCCATCGTTTCCAGCTCGACGAACATTCCGCGCTCGATCGGGGCGATGAACTTACGGGTCTGTACCGCAGAAAGGCCCGAACGCTTGAACCAATCTGTAAACGCCAAGACTCCCCCCGGCTTCAAAAACGGCCTGGCGTTAACGAAGAATTTTTCGCGATTGTAATAATGCGAGATGGATTCGATCGACCAGAGAATGTCAAATTGCTGCGGTAAGTCTAACGCTTCCGCGTCCATCAAGGCAAACCGCGCGTCCAATTGCGCATCCTCCGCCGCCTTCCTGGCCATTTCGATCTGGACCGGGGAAATAGTTATGCCCGTGACGTGTGCACTGAATTTTCGCGCGAGGTAAAGGCTGCTCCCCCCGAAGCCACAGCCGATATCGAGAACACTTGAGCCTTGTTTTATCCCCGCCAGCGTCGCGAGGTACTCGGTGAGCTGGAGCTGCGCGAGCTCTTTGGATTCGTCGCCGCGAATCCAATAACCGTGATGCAGGTGTTCACCCCAGAGCGAGCGGTAGTAAGGACTGGCGACGTCGTAATGCTCGACGATTTTTCGCTTATCGTTGGGCCGCAGCGGGCTGCGCAGTGTTTCTTGGAGGAGTTGACGATCCATGACGCTTTCGCTTGGGGAAGGATTCTACAGCAAAACACAAATAGAGCCGAGAGCGGGCAGCTATTTCGCGCCACCTGCGTCCAACGAACATCCTAGCGCTAGCGGCGATTTGGGATCGGTACGTATCTAAGCTGTGCCAGCACAGCAAGGCATGCTTTACGAAAGCGGACGAATCGAAGCTGTGCTCGACGTCGAGAGATCGAAATCGAGAATGATCGGAAGATGCTTCGGAAGTTTGCCCACCACTTCGTGCACACTCGAGGTTCACCAGGACTCGATGGGCAGCTGATCCTATCAATCTCGACAGACAACCTTAGTGGATTGCAAGGCTAAAACCCAATAAGAATTGGCGGGGCGCAAACTCGTCGGCCAACAAGCGGCCTCCACCCTAAGATGCCGGCCGTTATTGCTTGTACTGTTCGAATAGCTTCTTGTAGTCGTGATTGTTTTCGTTGCAGATATACTCCTGAATCTGCCATTCCGGATGCAGCGTAAAAGCGCTACTTCCGTCCAAGGCGCGGCAAACACATTGGGATCATCGATGGTGGCTGAATATTTGAGCGTGTCGTAGGAAATGCGCTCGAAGCGTTCGACCACGTGATACGCCGTCGTATGGCGGTACTCGCCGACTGAAACTTTGTCGTTCACACCGATCACGTCCACCGCCAGGGTATCTCCTTCCCAGCGGCCGACGGAATTTCCCATCCATGTCGGGTCGAGATCTTTGGGGCGCGGGCGCCCATCGGTGGGGATCACCCGGAAGTATTCGCCCGCCTCGTAAAGAATGACCACCAGGTTGGGCGTTTGCACGATCTGAAACGGATACGGCTCGTTGATCGTGTCTGGCACGCCCCGCGGCAGACACTGCTCGCCGAGCGAAAAGGTATATTCAGGGCCAACATGGTATTTTTCCGCGCCCGGCTTGAGGGTGATCTTGTCGATCGGGTGCATGGAATGGAAGGGCGCGATGTACACACCGCTGAGATTGGGCTTGCCGTCGGGCATGCGCGGGATGGGCTCGTCCGCCAGAGCCTGTTTGGCTTGCGCGCTGTCGTCTGGAGCGGGATTTGTACCAGGAACGGTGACCGTGATGGTCCGCGTGTCGCCGGTCGCACCAGCATAACCGAGCGCGGTTAAGGTGTATGTGGTCGTAACCCTTGGCGTCACCGTGCGGCTGCCGCGGGCGGCCACAATTCCGATGCCGCGATCGAGTGCGATTCGGTCCGCGTTGATCACCGCCCACTCCAGTGTGACGGGCTGACCGGGCTCGATCGAGGCGGCGGTGGCCGTGAAACTCAGAATCTGCGCTTTCGGACCTGCCGGAAATCCGTCACGTGACCTTGGCTGCTGGGGCGAAGCTTGCTGGCCCAGCGCAGCGGAGCCGACCGCCATCGCAAAAGCTAGCGAGACAGCGCAAGGAAGTAAGAATTTGGTTTGCATCCCCATAACCGTGTGTCCATCCGATCGACGTAGCTAAATCCCTTCCCCGCGCATCCTATGCTGCTGCGCTAAGCGTGACAACGAATTTCCCACAGGGAGCCAACTCTGAGAACGGGCAGCAGGCCGTGCTTGCCATTATTCCACATTTCTGCAATTATCGAAGTATGTGCGCTCGAGAAAAGTTCAATGCCGGCCAGGTGAGCAAATATGCGGATATGTTCTCCGCTCTTGGCGCGGAAGCCCGGTTGCGAATCATGCAGCTTCTGCTTTCGGCCTATCCCCAGGGCCTCGTTGTAAATGAGATGCAGCAGGAGCTGGAGATTCCGAGCTCAACACTTTCCCATCACCTCGACAAGCTGAAGAACGAGGGCCTCGTCTGCGTTCAGCGCCAAAGCACCTTCTTGCGCTACGGCGCGAACACGGCAGCCTTGCAAGAGATTATCAGGTTCCTTTATTCCGAATGTTGCATGCGCAGCAATGCGCTGAAGCGGGAGGAAATTATTGGAATCTCCCGTTAGGAGCGGGCGATGAGTGATTCCGACATTCAGCAGGTTGTGAAACAGAAGTATAGCGAACTAGCCCGACGGACCGGGTCGGGAGACCAGGTCAGCTGCGGACCGTCGGCCCGCTGCTGCGACCCGATTTCTTCGGGCCTGTATGTATCCGAGCAAACCGACCAGTTGCCCGCACAGGCAGTTCTTGCCTCGCTCGGCTGCGGAAATCCAACGGCGCTCGCGAAACTCAATGCTGGAGAGCTTGTTCTCGATCTGGGTTCGGGGGGCGGCCTGGATGTCTTACTCTCGGCAAAACAAGTGGGGCCGAGCGGCAAAGTCTACGGTCTCGATATGACCGACGAAATGCTGGCGCTGGCCAAGGAAAACAAGAAAAAAGCCGGGGCGGACAATGTGGAGTTCCTTAAGGGCGAAATCGAGAACATTCCCCTTCCCGACAACTCGGTGGACGTGGTGATCTCGAACTGCGTGATCAATCTTTCGTCAGACAAAGGACGGGTTTTGCGCGAAGCGTTCCGTGTTTTGAAGCCGGGCGGCCGACTGGCGGTATCGGATATTGTGACCCGCGGCGAAATCTCGCCGGAGATTCGCAAGAATATGCTTCTCTGGGTCGGTTGTGTGGCGGGCGCGCTCGAAGAGACCGAATACCGAAACACTCTCGAATCAGCCGGGTTCCAAAATATCGAGATCGAAGAAACCCGCGTGTATCGCGCCGGGGATGCTCGAGACTTCCTTGCCAACGCCGGGATCGAAGCGGACGCGATTGCCGCTCAGGTGGATGGACGGTTCTTCAGTGCCTTCGTTCGCGCGGCAAAACCAGCTTGAGCTGAGCCGAAAGCCCTGCAAAATGCCGCTTTATCGATCAGGGCTGAGCTATTCTGAATGAACCGCCCCGAGGCGCTCAAGCAGATCGAACTGGCTGAGCCCTACGCTCAGGACCGCGTTTTCACGAATTTTCGCGGTGACGGGAGAGCAGCGATAAATCTCGCAGCTTCACATCAGTGCTCATCCGACCGGAGACTTGAGGACTTCGCGCCGCCCTCATCCGAATTATTGTTGTTCGGAGTCATGGCGACGACCTGATAGGCGTAAGTTTTGCGGTCACCACCTTCAGGCATCGTAAGCAGCATCTGGTTGTTCTTGACCTTGAATTCACCCTCCGTACCGACCGGAAGAATTTTGGCGTGCTTCAGATCCTTAGGCCGGATTTGATAATCCATTTCGTCTGAGCGGAGCAAATATTGCGGGCACAGCTTCTCGTCCGTGTTTTCGTGAGTAATTCCCACGGAACCCCACAGCGTGCCTAATCCGGCCAAGCCTTTCTGCTTGGCGCCGCACGGCACCGCTTCCATTTTCTCGAGCATTCCTCTCTCCGTCCCTTTTTTCTTCTTGGCGCTCGCCGTCATGGGAAGCGCGGGGATGAGGAGGAGGACCAAAAGTAGCGAAGTCTTAACGTTCATCATTGTTCCTCCTTCGGGTTTTGCCGAACCGGCAGTCCTGATCGGTTGACCTCCGTTTGAGACAGGCAACTATGGGAAGGCCAGTTTCCCGGCCTTCCCACTCCTGCTCGCCGTGGGTCTTACTTGGTCGGCTTGTTGGTAGTCCCGGTCCCGTTCGCTGCACCGCTCGTGCCCGTGGACGTGCCCGTCGAACTGCCACTGCCGCTCGTGCTGCCACTGCTACTGCCGGAGGTGCTACTGCTCGTACCCGTGCCATTCACGTTGACGTTCACGTTGACTTGCTGAGCGACTTTGACGAAGCTCTGCGGATTGGAGGACAAGTCTTGCCGGACGCCCGGATTCGAGTTTAGGTATTGCTTTAGCTCAGGATGGTTGGCGACGTATCTGTCATCGTTGACGCGATCAGGATTCTGTGAAACATCCCGAGCGATATCCTTGTGGCGCCCCATGAAGGCATTGAAGCTGGCTAGATGATCGCGGTCGAAGTTGCGTGATCCGTCAACGCCACTTCGACGGTCCTCGGCGGCGTCATAGCGGTTTTCCGCCTGCATGAAAGCATTCGGATTCGACGCTATTGCTCCGCTCAACTGAGAATGATCCCGCAGGAACGTTTGCAGCTCAGGATGGCTCTCGATGAATTGACGATTGTCAATGAGCGAAGGATTCCTGCGCAGCTGCTCGGCGATTTCATGGTGGCGATCGAGAAAGTGGTCAAACTCAGCCAAGTCGCCGCGGTTGATACGGTCCCGATTTACGTTGCCATTTTGGTCATGGTCACGATCGACGTCGGTGTCCTGCCCGCGATTGGTATCGCGGTCGCGCGTGTCGGTGTCCCGATTGGACGTGTTCGCATCGCGGTCGCGCATGCCGGTGTCGCGGTTGGCGCTATTGCTGAATGCGTCTCGCGGCGCGTTCTGATCACCGCCCCGCGCATCTTCACGGAAATCGTATCTCTGCTCCGCTCGCATGAAAGCGGTCGGGTTTGCAGTTATCGCTCCACGGAGTTGCGAATGGTCGTGCAGGAAGGTCTGCAGCGCAGGATGATCTTGCACCCAGCGTCGGTCTTCGATCAACGAAGGGTTCTTGCGAAGCTGCTCCGCGATTTCCGGATGGCTATCCAGAAAACGATCGAATACGACCAGATCTCCGTGATTGACGCCGTTCTGTTCTCGATTCGCGTCACCGTTCTGGTTGCGGTTTTCGCCGGCATCCTGTCCTCGATTCATATCCGTCTGGCCTTGAACGACGCCCCTGCCGCTGTCTTGATCTGGAGCCTGCTGTCCACTTGCAGGAATGGAGAGGCAAAACAACGGAGTTGCAGCAAGGATCATTGTCCGTAAGCTCTTGTATTGCCATAAGCTGTTTCTCATCAGGGGCCTCCTTACTTGGTTTGGGGTCGGCGGAAAATTCGGGGGCAACAGGACAGGTGCAAAGGGGGTGCCAATTCGGTCTCCAAAAAGGTCATCTCATTTCGATTCAAAGGATTGCCCTCGGTTTCGCGACGGGGGCCCGCTAAAAAAGTGAGAGCAAATTCTATACATCTGGGAAAAATGAACATACAGGATTGCACGGAAGAAACTGCTTGATTACTGGTACGCTTGACAATTGTTCCGGTTTAGACTTAGCACCCGTTCTCGATGACGCGAAATGGACCCAAGTCGCAACCCGCACCAGGCGCGAGCTAGTCCCTCTCGCGGCGGCCCCTCGCATTAGCGATATAATCGACTCAGGGAAATTTGCTGAGGTGCATCGCACATGGCTGACGCTTCCTCACTTGGCGTGAA
>Ga0126371_10005680_pt1 | contig 11090 bp, 8 predicted proteins | sample PanSoiMetaPlot_4_FD_110145 | JGI IMG/M metagenome (GOLD analysis project Ga0126371, IMG submission 110145) | Tropical forest soil microbial communities from Panama - MetaG Plot_4 | ecosystem: Environmental > Terrestrial > Soil > Tropical forest > Bulk soil | place: Panama | collected 2016-02-17
GGCTCCCGCAGGCGCCTTCGACTACCTGGCCAGCGTCCGCGCCGCAGCGGCCCGCGTGCCTCCGTTCCGAGCGATCGTCCACACCCGGTCCCACGGGAAGAGCTCCGTCGAAGAATTGTGGTGGCTGAACAACAAGAACTGGCGTGTAAAGACGCTGGCTGGCAAGACCCCCGACCTTCCCGGTGCGGGCAGCTTCTCCGTGTCGGATTCCGGTCGCATTAGCAGCTACATCGCAGCTGACAACGTGTACTCCACAACGCGGAATTCTGGGTCGGCATATCCGATCGGGGAACTGCTTCCCGCAGCGATCGCCGACTACTCGGCCGCCCGCTGCCCGATCATCGGACGCGGCCGCATCGCAGGACGAGACGTGGTGCACCGCCGGTGCCGGAGCTTCGACATCTGGGTTGACAGATCCAGCGGTCTCCTGCTCAGACAGCGATCGCGTTCGTACGAGCTCCGCGTTCGCGGCATCAACTACCACCCGGCCTTCCCGCCAGGAACGTTCCGGTTCGTCGCACCGCCCGGTAGCCGCAGCCAGCGCCAGCTCGAGAAGGACCCCTATTACAAGACCACGCTGTCGCCGGGGAAGGCGGCGCTCCTCTGGAAGGCGACCAAGCTCGGGGGCGGAACCTTCCGCCTGAGCGACCTCCGGGGCAAGCCCGCCCTGCTGCTCCTGTTCTCCGACTCCTGCCCAGACGGCGACTTCGCCTGCGACGTCTTCAGACGGCTCGAGCAGGTCTACGGACAGGTCAATGGCAAGGTCGCGATCGTCTGGGTCGACCTGCAAGGCAGCGCCCGCGAGGCCAGGAAGATCGTGCGGTACAACCACCTGACCTTCCCCGTTGTCGTCGACGCGGCTGGCGCGAGCCTCAAAGCCTGGAAGATACAGGCCTATCCCTACTGGCTCCTCCTCGACAAACGCGGGCGTGTGATCGAGGCCCGCTTCAGGCCGCAGACGATCGGCCAACTCAAGCAACTGATCGCCAAGGCCAAGTAGCGGCTGGCCGCTACACCGAGCTCACAGCCCGGTGTAGCGGCCGACGCCGTTAAGGCTGTGAGCCGTACAGCAGCACCAGGCCGGCCTCGTTGTTGGGCACGTTCGGGTCGAACTGGCCGCCCACGCCCCAGACCGAGGTGGTACCAGGCACATTTGCCAGGCCCTGCGGGCCGTGCACGTAAGCGTCCACTGAGCAGCCAACGACGCCTGTGTCGGTCCATGTCCCCGCGCTCTCGTGCCACATCGGCCCGGCGCAATGGGACGGCGTGAAGCCCATTGCCCAGACTCCGCCGTTCCCGTCTGGGATCAGGTCACCGATCACGTCGTCCGTCGTCGCGGGATCGGCGGGCAGTTTGTCGACTGTCCACGTATGGCCATTCCACAGCGCGGTGACGCCCTGGAGGTGGCCGACGCTGTGCGGGATGCCGCCCGCCACCCAGACCTGCCCGCCTGGCAGTGCGAGCACGGACGCCAGTTTGGTCTTCTGCGCGAGGAAGGCGGGCATGGTGACCGAGCGCCAGCGCTGCCCGTTCCAGTGCAGCACGCCAAGGGCGGTCCGATCGCCCGGCCCGCCACCGACGACTGCCCAGATGTCGTTGGCAGAGATGGCGCTGGCATCAGCCACCCCGAACTGGCCGGTCGGGCCAGGAAGCGACATCGCTCGCCAAGTGCTGCCGTTGAAGTGAGCGGCGTATGAGAAGAGTTTGCTTGAGGGGCTGTCAAACCCGAATACCCAGGCGCCGTGCTTCCCGACAGCGAGCCCCATCGCGAGCCCGAGGCCGCCCCTAGGGCCGCTCAGCGTCGGAACGCGCCCGGCGGTCCAGGATGTGCCATTGAAGTGGAGCCAGGTGCCGCCGAAATCGAACGCCCAGATGTTGCTGTCAGCCGTGGCCCCGACCGAGCCCAGGTCGCTCACTTTCGCCAGGACCCGCGCGGGGACGGCGACTTGCTGCCAGCCGGCGCCATTCCAGTGCTCGACAATGTCGCTGTTCGCGCCCGCGGGCCCAACCGCCCAGGCGTCCCCCCTGGCGATCGCGGTCACGGCGTTGAGCTGGACTTCCTCGTTCCCTGGGGCGATCGTCGCCACAACCTGCCAGCCCGTACTGCCCGAAGCTGGCGTGAGGCCGATGGCTGCGGCGACAGCCAGCCCGCTCGCGGCCAGGATCGCTGCCTTCTTACCGGGGAAAGACATGATCATTTCGTGGCCCTATCGCACGCTTATGTACTGTGCCACCCTATGCGCAATATCAACCGAAATGAAAGCCGCCTGGGCGCTCATTGCGGTCGGCGATCAGGCCGGCCAATGTCGCGATGGCGATCTCGGGCGGGGTCTTGGAGCCGATGTTCAGGCCGATCGGGCGATGCACACGCGCGACCTCGCCGGGCTCGACGCCGAGCAGCGCAAGCGCCTCAATGTGCGGCGGCTCGGCGCGCGGGCTGCCCATGATCCCGACCCAGCGCGCAGGGCTGGCCAGCGCGTCGCGCAGCATAACGCCGAGCTCATCCCTGTGATGGTCGGTCACCACGACGTCGGCGTTTGCGTCCGGGACCGACGTCAATGTGGGTCGCACATCGAAACCCGCCTCGCCTGCCTCCTTCGCCAGCTGAGAGTCAGGCTCGACCAGCACAGGCCGGTACCCGGTGTCGGCGGCATACCGGAGCAGGTATTGCGCCACCGGCGTGGCGAAGACCGCGACCAGTGTCCGGCCGTCGACAGGAGCAGGCACCGTGCCGTGTGCGACGTCACACGCGGCGTCGTGCACGTGGTCTGGGTGCCCGTGCTCGTGGTGGACGGGCCCCCGATGCCCGTGGTCGTGATCGCTGTGGCCTGGCACCTGCGGCAAGCCGTGATCATGGTCGCTGGTCATAGGTCTGAGCTTGCCACGCGCCAAGCTGCTCGCGCTACGGAGCGGTTCGCGGGGGTCAACTGCCGGCGAGCAGCTCGCGGACTGCCTCCCGCAGCGGGTCCATCTTGGCTCGCGCCGCCCGGCGCGCCTCGGTCAGGCGCCCGCCGATCACCGGCTCGACCACCTCGAGGTACGCCTTGATCTTCGGCTCGGTCCCGCTGGGTCTGATCACGACGCGCGCGCCGTTCAGCCAGTACCTGAGCACATCCGCGGACGGCAGATCGTCGGTGCCGCCAGTCAGGTCGGAGGTCGCGGTGACCGGTTGGCCGGCGAACTCCGACGGAGCCTCGATGCGCAGGCTGGACATCACCTGCACCGGTTCTGTCGTCGGGACCGTGATCTGCTCGGTCAGGTGCACGCCGTGCGCGCATTCGAGCGCATCGTATGCCTCGACCAACGATTCGCCGCCTGACCTGGCTGTCGCGGCGAGGCGGAGCACGGCGAGGGCTGCGCTGATTCCGTCCTTGTCCCTGACCGTCGTGCCGACGCAGTAGCCAAGTGCCTCTTCGTAGCCATAGATGAACCGAGCCCCCGGGGTCAGATCTCCAGCCCTGACGATCCACTTGAATCCTGTCAGGGTCTCCGCGTACATCGCGCCCGCGGCTGCTGCGATCGCGGACAACATCGTTGCGGAAACGATCGTGCTAGCCACCAGCGGCCGCTGTCGATCCGTCGCGTCGGACTCGTCAGGCTGGTCTGAGGAGCTGGCGGCGTCCTCGCCGAGCAGGTAGGCCCCAAGCAGCGCGCCAACCTGATCGCCGGTCAGCCTCCGCCAGCCGCCCGGCGCGGTGTCGTCTGGAACGGCGACGGCAAGCCGGTCGCCATCTGGGTCGTTGGCGATGACGAGGTCCGCGCCCGACCGCCTCGCCTGTGCGAGCGCGAGATCGAGAGCTCCGGGTTCCTCGGGGTTGGGGAACGCCACCGTGCGGAAGTCAGGGTCGGGCGCGAATTGCGCCTCGACGATGTCCGGCTCCGAGAAGCCAGCCTGGGCAAAGGCACGCAGCGCCAGATCACCGGCGACGCCGTGCAGCGGCGTGTAGGTAAACCTGAGCCACGCCGAGCCCTTCGGCGCCGCCTTGGCCGCTGCGCAGATCTCGTCGAGATAGGCGGCGGCGATCTCGTCGCCGTGCCTGACGATCAGCGGATCCTCAGTCGACGCGACGGGGATGCGGGAAAGCAGGTCGATCGACCTGATCGCCGCCTCAATCTCAAGGTCAGCGGGCGGCACGATCTGGGCGCCGTCGCCCAGGTAGAGCTTGTAGCCGTTGTCCGCCGGCGGGTTATGGCTCGCCGTGATCATGATGCCCGCGGCAGCCCCGAGGTGCCTGACGGCGAAGGCGAGCAGCGGCGTCGGCCGACGCGGAGGCAGCAAGTGGACGGCGATCCCCGCGCCCGCCAGTACCCGCGCGGCCTCCTGCGCGAACTCGTCCGACCGGTGCCTGGCGTCACAGCCGATCACGACGCCCGTCTCCGCGGCGCCGGGGTCGATGTACAGCAGCCAGCTCGCCAGCGCCGCGGTCGTGCCCCGCACGACGGCGCGGTTCATCCGGTTCGGGCCTGCCGCGACCTTGCCACGGAGCCCGGCAGTGCCGAACTCGAGCCTGGCGGCGAAACGGTCGCCGAGCTCTGCGGCCGCCTGCCGCGCCTCCTCGGTCGAACCTGGCTGGCTGGCCGTGCGGAGCAGCGCGGACAGTTCAGCGCGATCGCGCTCGTCAGGGTCGTCAGCGATCCACGCCATGACCTCGTTGTGCATGTCGGTGTCAATCACTGCTCTGCCGATCGTGGCAGGGCAAGGGGCAAGATCTGTGCCAGGAGGCCGGCGAGCCTCCCCGCGGCGTTCCGCCCGGCCGCGATTACGTCGAGATGATCGAGCGGGCCTTCGGAGAGCCCGGCGGCCGGGTTCGTGATCAGCGAGATCCCTAGCACCTCGGCGCCGAGATGCCTGGCCGCGATCGCTTCGAGGGCGGTCGACATCCCGACCATGTCCGCGCCCGCGGTGCGCAGCATCCTGATCTCTGCGGGGGTCTCGTAATGCGGGCCAAGCAGCGCCGCGTAGACGCCCTCAGCAAGGGCTTGGTCGGCCTGCCTGGCCAGCGCTCGCAGCCGGGCTGAGTACAGGTCGGATAGATCGGTGAACCGCGAACCGTAGCCTGGCGGTGGCGGCGGCCCAGAGAGCGGCGACCGGCCGGTGAGGTTGATGTGATCGCTGATCAGCACGGGCTGGCCGACCCCGAAGTCCGCGTTGATGCCGCCGGCTGCGTTGGTAAGCGCCACGATGCGACAGCCTGCTGCCACGGCAGTCCGCACCCCGTGCACCACCGTGGCGACCGGGTGGCCTTCGTACAGGTGCACCCGGCCGAGCAGCAGCAGCACGCGGAGCTGGCCTATCCGCACCGATCTGGCCATGCCGGCGTGGCCAGAGACCGTCGGCCGCGGGAATCCGCCGAGCAGGTCGAGCGCGAGCTCGACATCCGGCTGGCCGAGTGCGTCGGCGGCCGGGGCGAAGCCGGATCCGAGCACGACGGCAACATCGTGCTCGGCCTGGCCGGACAATTCGGCGAGCTTCGCCGCGCTCGCGCGCGCGGCGGCATATGGATCCTCAGCCAAACCTCACCCCCAGCACGATTTGGTCAGCCCCCGCCCTACGCCTTGATATACGGCTTTCCGTCCGCGGCCGGCGCGCGGACCCTGCCGACCAGGCCGGCTACGGCGATGATTGTGGCCACGTAGGGCAGCATGGCCAGCAGATAGGGCGAGATTGGCACGTTCAGCAACTGGAGCTCTTGCCCGAGCTGCCTGCAGAAACCGAATAGCAGCGCAGCTGCCGTCGCCCCAAAGGGCTTCCACCGGCCGAAGATCATGCAGGCCAGGCCGATGTAACCGAATCCGCTGCTGATGCCGGTGGAGAACTGCCCGGTCGAGCCGACCGTCAGGTAAGCGCCGCCGATTCCGGCCACCATCCCACCCAGGATCACATTGCGGTAGCGGGTCCACAGCACCCTGATGCCGACGGTGTCCGCGGCGGTGGGGTGCTCGCCCACGGCGCGGACCCTAAGCCCCCAGCGCGTGCTGAACAGCGCGACCTGGATCACGATGAGCAGGATGTAAGCGATATACAAGATCACCGTCGAGTCGAAGAAGATCGGGCCGATGATCGGGATGTCGCCGAGAACCGGGATCTTGTACGGGGTGAAGAAATTCCCCGCGTTCAAGTTGGCGTACGGCACCATCACCCGGTCATACAAGTAATTGGTAAAGCCGATCGCGAGCAGGTTGATCACGACGCCCAGGATGATCTGGTCGACCAGGTACTTGATGGCGAAGACGGCGAGCAGCGCGCCGACAAGCCCGCCGGTCAGACTGCCTGCGAGAAGGCCGAACCAGAGCCCGACGGTCGCTCCGACCGCGCTCGACACTATGGCGGCCGCGAAGGCGCCAGTCAGGAGCTGGCCCTCGATCGCGATGTTGATGACACCGGAGCGCTCGCACATGAGCCCGGACAAGGCACCGAGTACCAGCGGTATTGCCGCGAAGACTGTGCCCTGGAGCAAGTCGATCAGGTTCATCGAGCCGACCGGGTTGCTCGCGTCAGCCCAGCACAGCAACGCGAACAGGGAACCGACGAGCGCGACGCCGATCAGGACTCGTTTGGCCAGGCTGGACAGGTCGACGAGGGCGCGCACGAAGCCGGCGGCGATCGTGACCAACCCCAGCGCGAGCACGGTTGGTACCGCGGGCACGTGCACGTCCGGCACCTGGACGCCCGCGCCAGGCAGAGAGAGGGCGAAGACCGCGTCGCCGTGGTGCCTGGTGAAGACCAGCACGTCGACCAGGCCGAGACCGATGAAGCTGCCCCCAGCGACATACGCGCGGACGTCGGCCCTGGGCAGCCGGACCGCGGTGGTGAGGGCCGTCATCCGTTCCACCCCTTGGCGAAGTCCTCCATGCCGGTGCCGGCCGCGCTGCGCAGCCGGTAGATCGACCTGATCAGCGGCGGCGCCGCCACGAACAGCACGATCGTGCCCTCAAGCACTTGCACGATGTCGACAGGGACCGAAGTGAGCCCGGCGACGTTCGTTCCCCCGGCGTTCAGCGCACCGAAGAGAAGCCCGGCGAGTATGACGCCGGCCGGCTTGGCGCGGCCGAGCAGCGCGACGGTGATGCCGTCGAATCCGTACGTACCAGGAGTGCTCGGGACGAGCGGGGGCGGCGGCGAGCCGCCAGCCAGGACGACCGTGGCGGCGGCGAGGCCGGCCAGCGACCCCGCGATCATCATGACGCGCACCCAGGTCCGCTCGACGCTCATGCCGGCACTGCGCGCTGCGTTCGGGTTCGCGCCGACCGTACGGAACTGGAAGCCGATCGTCGTGCGCGACAGCAGCCAGGCCACCCCGGCCGCGGCGGCGATGGCCAGCAGGAAGCCGAGGTCAGCCTGCGGCGGCGGTCCACCCACATGCGGCAGGACCGCGTTGCCCGCGACCGGCGCGGCGATCTGATTGGGCTGGCCAGGCGCTTGGAGCAAGTGATGGCCGCTCAGCAGGTACAGCAGCAGGTTGGCCATCACGTAGTTGAGCATGATCGTGACGATGACCTCATGGGCACCCGTCCGCGCCTTCAGTGCGCCGGGAATCCAGCCAATCGCTGCCCCGCCGACCATGGCGCCCGCCACGCAGACGACCAGGTGGATAACCAGCGGCAGGCTGACATCGGCGCCCAGCCAGGCCGCCACGATCGCGCCGCCGAGGAACTGGCTCGTCGCACCGATGTTGAATAGTCCCGACCGGAACGGGACCGCGACTGCCAGCCCGGTGAGGATCAGCGGCGTCGCCTCGTAAACGGTGAGCGACAACGGGTAGAAGATCGCCGCGATGGACCCGCCGTGGAAGGCATTGGCGACCGTCGTCGGGCTGAAGATCGAGCCCTCGAAGAGCGCGGAGTAAGCCGAGGCCACGGACTGCCAGGTGGAAGACAGTGCGGTACCAGGCGCGTAGCCGAGGGAATCCCACGCGCGCAGGACGACCGGATCGCTGACGACGATCAGCACGCCGCCGACCACGAGAGCCGAGAAAATCGCGAGGATCGTGATGATGGTGGGGCTACCCTCGGTAACCGCCTCGATGAGAACTCCCGCGGTCAGCCGAGTGCGCCGCGGTTCAGGCGCGGGTGCCGGGACGGCGGCCTGCTGTTCGGTCATGGCTCCGGCTCCTCGGCGGGAAGCTCGGCGGGCGCGCCGGGTTCCTCTAGTCTCTCGTCCGCGCTTGTCACATGGGCGCCTTCCAGCGGCGTGTCCTGCCCGCCGGCCGTCGCCGCGGCGCCCCCGGCCATCATGAGTCCGAGCTCGTATTCCGGAATGTCTGGCGCGCAGAAGCCGACGAACCTGCCCTCGTACATCACCGCGATCCGGTCGGAGAGGGCGTAGATCTCGTCGAGCTCGGAAGACACGATGACTACGGCCGCCCCTTCATCTCGCTGCGCGACGATCTGCTTGTGCACGAACTCGATCGAGCCGACGTCGAGGCCTCTGGTCGGCTGGCTGGCCAGCAGCAGCTTGACCTCGCGCCCCATCTCCCTGGCGACGATGACCTTCTGCTGGTTGCCGCCAGACAGGGTTCTGGCCGGGGTGGCGATCGAGGTGGTGCGGACGTCGTAGTCAGCGACGCGGCGCTGGGCGGTGGCGCGGATCGCCTCGAGGTTGAGCGCCACTCCGCTGGCGTACGGCGGCTGGTCATAGACATCGAGCACGAGGTTCTCCGCGACCGAGAAGTCGCCCACCAGGCCGTCCTCCTGCCGGTCTTCGGGCACGTACCCGATGCCCGCGCGGAGCCGGTCCCGGGTGCTCGCACGCGACAGATCATGACCGTTGAGTCGCACCGATCCGCTCGATGGCCGCAAGCCGATCAGCGCCTCGCACAGCTCAGTCTGTCCGTTGCCCTGCACGCCGGCCACGCCAAGTATCTCGCCTGCCCGCACCTGAAAAGAGACATCGCGCACCGCTTGCTCGCCGCGCTCGCCGGAGACGGACAGGCCTGAGACGTCGAGCACCACGTCAGTGGGCTTTGCGGGCGGCTTGGTGACTCGGAGCTGGACTGACCGGCCGACCATGAGCGCCGCCAGTTCTGAGTCGCTGCTGCTCGGCGGGCGATCGCCGACAACCTTGCCTCGGCGGATGATCGTGATGGTGTCAGCGATCTGCTGGACTTCTTTGAGCTTGTGCGAGATGAACACGATGGACCTGCCGCCAGCGCGAAGCTCGCGCATGATCCGGAACAGGTCGTCGGTCTCGCTCGGGGTCAGGACAGCGGTCGGCTCATCGAGCACCAGCACGCTGGCGTCTCGCATGAGGGCCTTGATGATCTCGACTCGCTGCTGAATTCCGACCGGCAGCTCTTCGACGTAGGCGTCAGGGTCTACCCGCAGGCCGAAGTGCTCGGATAGCTCGAGCACGTCACGGCGGGTGCGCCGACGGTCGAGCAGTCCGAATGGGCCGACCCGCTCAATCCCGAGGGTGACGTTCTCCGCGACCGTAAAGACCGGTACTAGCATGAAGTGCTGGTGCACCATGCCAATCTTCGCCGCGATCGCGTCCCTCGGGCTCTTGATGGTTGCCGGGCGGTCGTCGATCAGGATCTCACCCTCGTCCGGCTGGACCAGCCCGTACAGGACGTTCATCAGGGTGGTCTTGCCAGCGCCGTTCTCGCCGAGTAGCGCCCTGATCTCGCCCGGCTCGACCACGAGGTCGATCTGGTCGTTGGCGACCAGATCGCCGAAGCGCTTGGTGATGCCGCGCAGCTCAAGTTTCAACCAGCAGCCTCCCTCCCACCGACTCCGGCTGGCGGCCAGCGGACCGCTGGCCGCCAGCCGGATTTACGGTACTTCCTGCAGAGAGGTGCCCTTACACCGGACTCTTGGTAGCAGGCTTGATCTGGCCGGTCTCGATCTGGTGAGCGATGGTCTTCAGTTCGGACTGCAGGCTGGCAGGCACCTTGGTGCTCCACGGCGATATGAACGGCGCGAGCACTGCCCCGCCGTTGGCGAGCGTGCCGACGTACGTGCCGCCCTTGAACTTGCCGTTGGCCGCGCTGATGACAGCCACCTTCACAGCCGAAGCGAGACCTTTCTCCACGCTCGTGATGAAGTACTTGCAGTACTGGGCGGCGCTCACGCAGCCGTTCGTGTCAACCCAGTACATGTACACGTGCTTACCGCTCGCGTCCGCGGTCTTGACCGCCGCCGCGGTGCCAAGGCCATCCCCGCCGGCTACCGGGAAGATGATGTCCGCGCCCTGGTTGATGAACGTGTTGGCGATGCGCTGGCCGGCACCCTGGTCGCCGAAGGGGTTCGATCCGCCGACGAAGATTCCGTTCTGGGTCTTCTCGCTCCAGCCGAGCACCTGGACGTGCGTGCCGTGCTTCTTGTTGTAGTACTGGACGCCGTCCCAGAAGCCGTCCTCGTAGATCGTCACGGTGCCGAACTTGGCGCCGCCGTACGTGGCGACCTTGCCGGTCTTGGTCATCCCCGCTGCTAGATAGCCGCTGAGGAAGCCGTCCTGGACCGTATTGAACACCAACTGGTTGATGTTCTTGACCTTCTTCGGCTTGGAGGGCAGGCAGAAGGAGGCGTATGAGCAGTCGACGATCGCGAACTTCTGCGTCGGGCTGGCTACCGCCGCCGCTTGCGTCGCCGCGCCCATCAGGAAGCCGACGGTGACGATGATCCCGCACTTCTCGCTCTCGAACTGGCTGATGTTCTTCGCGTAGTCCGCCGAGGAGGTGGATGGCAGGTAGATCGAGTGGATCTTCGTTGGCTCGGCCTTCTGCGCGGCCTGCATGCCCGCCCAGGACGACTGGTTGAATGACTTGTCGTTGATGCCGCCGATGTCGGTGACCATGCACGCCTTGAACTTGGCGGCGGCCGCTGCCGGCGCCTTGGGGGCCGGCTTGGCGCAGCCGGCGACGACCAGCGCCAGCACGCTCAACGCGGCGGCGGCCCTGAATGTCCCTTTCAACAGTACCTCCTTAGCGGGGGCGGCCCTGTTGCCGCCAGACGCACCGGCCTTTGAATCCTGCCCGGCCGGCCAGGGCAAAGGGAACCCCTGGAGTCCCCCCCGGGATGATCAGAGAATCTATTACCGCCACGGGTGTTGCGGTAGCGGGTAAACCTGGCAGTACGGTGCTGTTGTGAAA